>Ga0315283_10000240_pt1 | contig 37071 bp, 27 predicted proteins | sample YL17G09_0_MG_FD_204541 | JGI IMG/M metagenome (GOLD analysis project Ga0315283, IMG submission 204541) | Sediment microbial communities from Yellowstone Lake, YNP, Wyoming, USA - YL17G09_0 | ecosystem: Environmental > Aquatic > Freshwater > Lake > Sediment | place: USA: Wyoming | collected...
AAGGTGAGCCTCCCCGGCGAACCTCCCGTCATCTGACGGGGGACCCAGCGCGGGATTTTTATCCCTTCACTGCTTTCATGTGCACGGGTGTATCTCGTGGACCAGAAGCTCGCCAAGGCAGCGAAGGTAGCGATGTCGACCGTGATAAGGGCGAAGAAGGGGGAGAAGGTTCTCATCTTCACGAACATGCATGCGGACGGCCAGGCGATATCCTCCGCGCTGTTCGCGGCGGCGCAGGAAGCTGGCGCCGCTCCGGTTGTCGTGACGCAGCCGGTCAAGGGCTCCCTCGACTTCGCCGAATATTCCGTTCTGGCCGCCATCCGGAGCGGGCCGGAGGTCATCATCTCCATAAGCAAGCAGAAGCTGGGCAAGGACCTGTGGGCCCTCAAGAAACCGTACCTGGTCAAGGGCAAAAGAATCGACAGCGCCTTCCAGTACCTCATTGCCGCGGGGAAGGCGCGCTCGTTCTGGTCGCCTTCCGTCACGGTGGACATGTTCTGCCGCACTGTGCCCGTCGATTACAACCTGATGAAGCGCGACTGCAGGGCCGTTGCGAAGGTGCTCGACAGGGCGGAAGGGGTCAGGATAACGACAGGGAAGGGGATGGACCTTTTCATAGGGCTCAAGGGCAGGAAGGCAAAAAGCGACGACGGCGATTTCTCGAAGGCCGGAAAGGGAGGGAACCTTCCCGCCGGCGAGGTGTTCATCTCACCCGCTCTGGGAAAGTCCAAGGGCACGATCGTTTTCGACGGCAGCATCTCCACGGACGGCGATGCGATAGTCATCAAGCGGCCGATAGTTGCCGAGGTCAGGAACGGATTCGTGACCGCCATCACGGGCGGCCCCGACGCGGAAAAGTTCGCGGCCGCCGTGCAGAGGGGCGCGGACCGGGTCGCGTCGTTCGTGAAGGAAGGGAAGCTGCAGGCCAAAGACAGCGGGGCCTACGTGAAGAACGCCTTCAACCTGGGTGAGCTTGGGATAGGCCTCAACCGCGCCGCAAGGATAATCGGCAACGTCCTCGAGGACGAGAAGGTCTTCCGGACATGCCACATCGCCATAGGCTCCAACTACGACAACGATGCGCCGGCCCTCATCCATTTCGACGGAATAATAAAGGAGCCGACCATAGTCGCCATCCTGCCAGGCAAGAAGGAGAAGGTCCTCATAGACCGCGGAGACCTGAAGGTCTGACCTAGGGTGTAGGAGAAATTGCGCCGGTTATCATCGGCCGACCTTAGCCGGTCTCGAACTCTTCCTGGAGGTCTATCACCAGTTGCTCCAGGATTTCCTCGAACGTGCGGCTCCGGTACTCCCGCAGGCCGCCGAGCTCGGTCTGGACCCGCGCCACGAATTGATTCGCACTTCGACTTATTTCAATGTTGCACAAGGGCTCTTCCATGATGGCCCCTCCACCGTGACAGGACATTCCGTATTCTGCAATTCATATTTATTCTTTGTCCCGCATGGCCGGGCCGCCTGCTTATAAAGGAAAGGGCCCGGCGGCAGGTTCATATATAGCGGAAAATGTCACAGATGGGTATGTCGACGAGAGGCGTTCTCCGTTATTTAATTACGGTCCTGTTCGTCTCGCCCCTTCTCCTGGCACTACCCCAGGCGGGCCCTGCGTCCGCACTGGACTGGAGCGTGACGGGGCTCGAGGAGCGCTCCAACGAAACGCTCCATCTAGAATCCAATCTGACAATAAAGGCAGGGGGAAAATTGGCCCTGTACAACGTGACGCTTCTCGTGAACTGCAGTTTGCCGGGGGAGTACATCGTTACGGTGGAAACCGGCGGGGAGCTCTCGCTGCGCAATTGCACCGTGGCGTCCAACGGCTTGGAACCTTACCTCCTGAGGGCGTGCGCCGGCTCGAAGCTTACGGTATCCGGGTCCAAGCTCTCGGGAGCGGGGCTCTGCGCCACGGAGCCCTCTCTCTCCGGGTTCCTGGTCCAGACCACCCAGTGCACGCTGGAGAACTCGACATTCACACAGAACGCTCCCGGCGTCTGCATCGATTCCGCCTCGGTTCGTTTCTCGGACTGCATGTTCATCTCGAATGTTGCGGGGCTCCTGCAAAACTCCAGCAACGTCTCGCTCGACCGCTGCACGTTCGCCCAGAACAAGGTCTCGGACATCGTCCTTCGCAACGCCAGCAGGGCGGAATGCCTCGACAGCTACATGGCACAGGACCGGGTAGCGCCCGAGGACCCCGGAAGCGTCCTGAACCTGAGCTGGTCGCTGGATGTCGAGGTGCGCTGGGACGACGGCACTCCGGCCGGGTTCGCGCTCGTCAACATCACGCCCTCCGACGGGGTTCCCGTTCTGCATCAGGCGAGCTCGACTGGCACCGTCCAATCAGTCCCGGTCCTTGCCAGGACCATCGACATGGGCTCAAAGAGGTACCATGGCCCGTTCGACATCTCGGCCGAGGCATCGGGCCGCAACGCCTCGGTCCGGAGAGATATCTCGGACATTTCGAGCGTGCTCCTCATCCTGGACGGAACGCCTCCCGTCATCACGATAAACCATCCCAACATCGAGGTGCCGGAAAACAGCACCAACATCACGGTCCGCGGGTCTGCACTGGACCCGGTGGGCTACAGGTACTCGCCCGGAATATCGGTGGTCGAGGTCCGGCTGGACGGCGGCAACTGGACTGCGGCCAACGGCACTGGCGAGTGGACCTGCAACTTCACGGGCGTTTCCGAGGGGGCGCATGTTGTTGCCGCCAGGGCCTTCGACACATCCGGCAACTGGAACCAGAGCTCCACCGCGTTCACCGTGGACCTGCGGCCCCCGCTGCTCGAGTTCTGGCCGTCAAGCGGGTATGCGACGTCGGCCCGGAATATCACTGTGCGGATAATTTCCGACGGAATCCGCCTGTCCTTCGGGGGCAAGGTCGTGTGGAGCTTCGTGCCCGGGGCGCCGACGAACGTCACATGGGCGCTCGACGCGGAAGGCGACAACACCGTCGGTATGGAAGCCTGGGACCCTGCCGGCAACCGCGCCTTTGCCGAGCTGAACGTGGTGCGCGACACAACATCGCCGGTGACGACCATTTTCGCTCCGGTTGCCTATTCGCATCTATCATCCACCGCCATCACATTGACGGGCGAGAGCCGCGATGATAGCGGCATCTCGGTCGTGAAGGCGAGCATAGACCGGAACACCTGGACCCGTTGCATCGGCAACGCAAGCTGGACCGTCACCATCTCCGGGGCCGAGGGCCCGAACACGATCTACATCTGCGCAACGGACATCCTGGGCAACTCGGAGATGGTCTGGACCACGGTCTTCGTCGAGTTGCCGGACACGAACCATCCCTGGCTGGAGGTCACGGCCCCGATGAGCGGTCATGTCACCGAGCACAAAAGCATCCCGGTTACGGGAAGGGCCGGTGACGACGGGGAGGTCAGGAATGTCGAGTTCAGCCTCGACAACAGGACATGGACGGCCGCCAGCGGCACGCTCTATTGGACCTTCGAGGTTGCGCTCGAGTACGGGCCCAATACAATCTACATAAGGGCAACGGACATTGCCGGCAACTCCGCGCTATCGACCGTCTCGGTGACCTTCACGCCTCCCCAGCCGGACAGGACGGCGCCCAACCTGACCATCGGCTACCCGCCATCGGGGCTCAACGTGAAGGAGGGGAAGCTCCTGGTCTCCGGAACGGTCTCGGACCCCGGCGGTATATCGGGGGTCGAGGTCTCGGTAGGCGGGAAGAACTGGACGAAATGCATAGTAACGGGAACGGACTGGTCCACCATAGTGACGCTCACTGCGGGGAACAACAGCATATTCGTGAGGGCCTACGACACGGAGGGGAACATTGCCAATGCCGCGACGTCCGCTACCATGGAGAAGGTGAAGCGCACCGCGCCGGACCGCGGTATCATGCTGCCGCTCGTCATCGGACTGCTGGTTGGTGCCACGGCCGTGTGGATAGGCGTCCGGGCCTACTTGGGACGGAAGCGGTCCGAGGAGATGGTTAGGTTAAAGAGCACGGAGAGGAATGAGAGAAAGCGAGATACCCCAAGGAGGAAGCGCAGATGAGGAAACATCCATCGGTCCTGGCCATTGTCATTGCATTGCTTCTCCCCGGCACGTGCATGGCCATCAACGATCCGCCCCAGGGCGGCGGGACCGTCACGGGCGACTGGACGGTCATGGGAGTGCAAAGCTACAAGGATGTCACGATAGTGCTGGACGGCAATCTCTCCGTGAACTCGCTGAGCACCCTGATACTGGACAATGTAACGCTCCTCATCAATTGCTCATTTTCGGGCGAGCACACCATAGACATCCTTCCCGGCGGGATGCTCAAGACATTCAACGGAACGACCATTGCCAGCTCCAACCCCGCCCCGGACACCAGGTACTGCCTGCGCGTGAGGCAAAACGCATTCCTGGACCTCAGGGACTCGCATATCGATCATTGCGGCTTCGATTCCCTCGTGCTCGAGAACACCGGGCTATTGCTGGAAAGCGGGTTTTCGACCATCCAGAATGTCTCGTTTTCCAACAATTACAGGGCGATCATCCTCCAAAACTGCAGCGCCGACATCACGAACTGCTCATTCCAGAACGACCAGGAGGGGGTCTGCGCCATCAACGCCTCGGCCAACGTCACCGGCTGCGATTTCACGTCCCTCGACGGATGGGCCGTGCAGGCCACGGTGGGCTCGAATGTCACCGTCACGGGATGCACCGTCACCGGCGATGTCGGCGGCTCCTCCAACGGGACGTTCTCGGAGCATTCCAGGCTCGCAATCGCGGGCTGCGCATTCTCGGATGGCTACCAGGGCATCGCGGGCCGCTTCTCCACCATCAGCCTGGAGAACTCCTCGATAGCGAACTTCTCGCACTCGCCCGTCTTCCTCATGGGCAGCGCATACATGGATTCCCTGAACTCGACATTCAACCAGACGGCGGTCCAGATGTTCGACAGCTGCTGGCTCAATGTATCATGGGTCGTCGACATACACGCGGCCATGGAAAGCGGAGGGGATGCCGCGCTCGCGTGGGCCCATGTCAGCGAGACCCCCGGTCTCCTCGTGATATCCGACAGGCTGGACGGCGCCGGATGGCTGCGGGGCCTCAAGTTGCGGGAGTACGACCGGACCAAGGATGTGCGGCTGAACCGTACCCCCCATTCCGTGAACGTCACGCAGGGCAACAGCTGGAACCTCACGACCGTGGAGGTGCGCAGCGGCCTCGAGCTCGCGCTCACCCTGGATGATGTCGTGCCGGCAATAGTCATCTCGTCCCCTGCGAACGGGACGCTCACGAACGAAAGCTCGGTGTTCCTCGAGGGGACAGCGGCCGACAACGGGACGGGGCTCGTTAGGGTCCAGGCTCGTGTCGACGGCGGGGCATGGACACAGGCCGCCGGGCTGGAGAGCTGGAACATCACATTGCCATTGGACCACGGCATCCATACCATCGAGGCACGCGCGCTGGACCGGATGGGAAATGCCGGCGCCGCCGCAGTGGAACTATCGGTGGACCTTTCAGCCCCGCTGCTGACCGTGACCGAGCCTGCCGACGGCATCTATACGAACTCATCCATAATATGGGTGGCAGGGACATCGGAGCCCGGAGCCACGGTGAATGTGAATGGCCGCTCCGCAGCCGTCAATGCCACGGATGGAAAATGGGCGGCCTCCGTGTCCCTGACAGAGGGCAACAACACAATCACGGTCGAGAGCCGTGATACCGCGGGCAACCTGGCCTCGACGGCGCTGCGCGTGTTCCTTGACACCGTGATTCCGTTCATCAACCTCACCGAGCCCGCGGACAACTCGTACTGGAACAAGAGCTTCGTTATGGTCGCCGGAAGCACGGAGCCAGGCTCCCTCGTGTACATAGCCGACAAGGTCGTGAGGGCCGAAGACGGCTCGTTCCGGGATGTGGTCCTGCTCTCCGAGGGGGCGAACGCCGTGAACATCTCCGTGAGGGACCGTGCCGGGAACACGAATGCGCGCGCCCTGACGCTGCACCTGGACCAGTCAAGGCCATTCATCGAGCTGGACTCATACACGACGCTCACGAAGGCTCCGGACGTATTGCTGTCCGGACGAGTGGAGACGGGTGCGGAGCTGTCCGTCGACGATGCGCACATCATAGTGACGAACGGCACGTTCAGCACGTACGTGCAATTATCCTCCGGCTCCAATACAATCATACTGACTGCCCGTGACAGGGCGGGCAATTCCAACACGACCACCATCAGGATAACTAGGGACAGGGTCCCCCCGGCGGTGATGGTGACCACGCCGGAGGAAGGGATGGTCGTGAACACCGCAACACTGCTCTTCACCGGAGAGGCCGTGGACGATTTCTCGCTGCTCAGGGTTGAATGGAGCCTCGACGGCAACAACTGGTTTTGCTGCACGGGCAAGGAACACTGGAACCAGGACCTTTCTCTGGGAGCCGGTGTCAACAGGTTCCTGTTCAGGGCGACGGATGCCGCCGGCAACATCAACACCACCAGCAGGTCCATAACCCGCGACACCTCATTGCCCGCCCTCAAGATAACCAGACCCGGCCCCGGTGCCGCATTGAAGGCGGGGAAGCTCGCCGTCTCGGGCACCGCCTATGACCAGTACGGCCTCAGCAGCGTCAGCATCAGCAAGGACAACCGCACGTGGGTCCCTTGCAAAGGCACGGATGGCTGGTCTGGGAACCTGACCCTTTCCGCCGGCAACACGAAGATATACGTGCGGGCCTACGACCTGGCGGGAAATGTCAACTACAATTCGATCAGCGTGAATATCGAGAAGGAATCGCAGGATGCAGCGGGCGGGGTGCTCGTCGTTGTGGGCGTGGTGATAGCCCTGGGAGTGCTGGCCTATCTGTGGCAGGCGAGCCAGCCGTCCATGGCCGCCCGGGGCCGCAGGCGCATCCAGAAGGTGGCCTGCCCCAACTGCGGTGCAATGATTCTGCGCACCTCCGAAAAATGTCCCCGGTGCCGCATTGTGTTCCAGGACGACGAAGAGGAATGAACATCCGGGGCGTGCCGATGCCTGATTACGTCATCAAGGGCAGGAACCTAAAGATAAGGGAGATGGAGCAGGTCTACCCGCCTTCCGACGACACGCTCCTCATGCTCAACTCCATAGAGGTCGGAAAAAGGAGGGGCGAGCACGGCGGGCCCGAGCGCGTTTTGGAAATTGGCACGGGCTCGGGCATCATCGGCATCTATTGCGCCAAGATGGGCGCCAGCGTGGTATGCACCGATATCAATCCATGGGCGGTGAGGCTTGCCCGCTCCAACGCCGCCAGGAACCGCGTTAGCATAGAGGCCATCCGCACGGACATGTTCCGCGGGTTGAACTCCAGGTTCGATGTTGTCATCTTCAACCCGCCCTACCTGCCGACCGGCAAAGAGGACGTCACCGGCGACCGATGGCTCGACGCTTCAGTCAATGGAGGCCGGGACGGGAAGGAATTCATAAGGCAGTTCATGAACACCGTGGGCAGCCATTTCGAAGATACCGGCCGTGCATACATACTGGTCTCCTCGCTTGCCGGAAAGGTGGACCTCGGGCGGGACGGCTTCGAAAGCCGGGCTGTGGGTTCCGTGCACCTCAATTTCCACGACCTGGCCGTCCACGAAATAAAGCGCAGCCATTTCTAGGTTCCACGGAGGAAGCGGCGGACATGCCGGGGGGATCCTCCAATAAAAAGGCGAAGGGCACCAACAATCCTTAATATCCGTCCTGCATATTATTCTGCGATGGGAGCGAAACACCTCGCTGCATTGTTGCTTGCACTGGCCATGCTTGTTCCCGAGCTGGGCATCGTGGCATTCGCATCGGACATCGCCACACCCTCTGCGAAGGCCAAGCAATCGGCCGAGTACAGCCCGCATTCCGCATGGGAGCTGGGCTACACCGGAAAGGGAGTGGCTCTCTGCATCATGGACACCGGCATTGACAACCAGCACCCCAGTCTCGTGGGAAAGTGGCTCGGAGGCGCCGACATATCGAAGCCACAGACCCCCTGGTGGCCCCGGGACGGCTCGTTCGACGCGGATGACACGAACGGTCACGGAACCACCTGCGCCGGAATATCCACGGGCACGGGTGCTCCCGAGATGAAATACCAGGGCACCGCGCCCGATGCACGCCTAGTGGACCTGCGGATAGGCACCAAGGTGGGCTACGCCCCGGGCGAGGGCCCTTTCAGCTTCTACGACGCTTCATTGCAGGCGGAGGCATGGGCGCTGGCGCACAAGGACGACGACTGGCCCTCGGGCGGCGGCGAGTACAAGGGCATAGACGTTCTGTCGCTCTCGTGGGGCGTGGATGTCGGCGGCTCCTCGGACGGTTCGGATGCCTATTCAGCGGGCCTGGACAAGCTGGTGGACGCCGGTGTCATCTGCGTGGTCGCTGCCGGCAACGACGGCCCTGCCAACGACGGTTTCACGGGCATGGGAGCCGCCTCGAACGTCATCACAATCGGAGCGACGGACGACCTGGACACCATCGACCGCTCGGACGACATAATCGCGTCGTACAGCAGCCGCGGCCCGCGAAAGGACAACGGCGACGACGACCCCTACAACGAGTTGAAGCCCGATGTCAGCGCTTCGGGGACGCACATCAACCAAGCCGAGTTCGACCAGGTCGGGGACGGCTCCGGAAACGGCTACGGCTCGAGGGGCAGCGGCACGTCGTACGCCACGCCGCTCGTTGCGGGCGTGTGCGCGCTCATGCTGCAGGCGAACCACAACATCACGCCTTACATCGCCAAAGAGATTCTGAGAATGACCTCCGAGAGAAGGGGGAACGCCTCGGAGCCCGAAACAGACCCCTTCTGGAACAGGGACTTCGGCTGGGGAATTGTGGACGCCTACCTTGCCTGCCGGATGACCGAGAGGATAAAGGACGTATCGGCGGTCGACATCGACCTGCAGTGCTTCGTCACCAATGTTACAGTCAAGGATGGAAAGGTGGTGGCCTCGGGGCTCACCTGGAACAGGAGGGGCGATGTCGAGAAGACCGAGATAAAAATGGACAACGGCTCCTGGATGAAGGTCGTTCCGTCGAAGAGCTCGCCTTTCGGCAACTGGAGCGCACAGCTCGACGCCACCGGCCTTTCCGCCGGCAACCACACAATATACATACGCTCCTGGGCCGGGGGGAAGACCTCATTGATATCGGAAAAGGAGCTCGCGTCTCCGGCGGGCATCTTCGCCAAGGGAGGCGTCGTGGTCAGCGGGGCCATGTGGGGCGCCGGCATCGCCGTGGCGGCCGTGGTCGCCTTCGCCGGCTACAGATACTACAAGAAGAAGCGCACTGCGGCGTCGTGATGGTAAAATAAAATTGGAACGGCCCCGTGTCACGGGGCCGGTTCTCGCTGGTTACTTGTTCAGGTCGTCGAGAAGGGCGTCCAGATCGTCCTTCGGCTCTTCCTTCTTGGGCGGCTCCGGCGCCTTCGTCTCTTCCTTGGGCGCTTCGGGGGCGTTTGGCTCATCCTTTGGCGCCTCGGGAGCCGTCGGCTCTTCCTTCGGCGCCTCGGTATCGGGCGACTGAGTGGGCACGGTGTCCCTGACGGGCTGCGCCCCGTGGGCGGGCGACTCTGCGCCATCATAGGCGTCCACGACCGCGGGCTTCTGGGCATCCTCTTGCACGATGGACTCCCGTTGGGCCTCTTCCTGCACGACGGGCGGGGTCGTGGCCTCATCCTCGACCACTTCCTTGCCGCCGGGCCTGAAGATATTGTCCTTGCCCTCGGACGCTCCGCCGGGCTTGAAGACCTTCACCTCTTCGTCCTCGGTGCCGCCTCCGGGCTTGAAGACCGCGACCTTGTCGCCTCCCGGCCTGAACACCTTGACGCTCTCGCCTCCAGAATCCTCGACGCCTCCCGAGGGCTTATCGCCGCCCTTTCCGACAGGCTTGACTGGCTTGAAGTCGGTCTTGTCGTACGTGGGCTCCGGGGGAGCCTTGGTCTTCTTGCGCCTCATCGCGACGACCGCGATGATGCCCACGGCGGCGATTGCGCCACCGGCGCCGGCGATGTAAAGGAGCGTGTTGTCACTGGTCTCGTTATGCTTGCCATTGTGCGGGGGTTCGACCGGTATCACCTTTCCGAATACCGCGAACTTCGCTGAGGACCTTGTCACCGTGAACCAGATGACCTGGCTGACGCTGTCGTGGCCTGATTCGGGCACCACCTGCCAGGAGCCGTTGTCCACGCTCCAGTACGCGCGCAGTGTGCTGACGTTGAACCCGGTCCAGTTGTAGCTGGAGTACTTGATGGTGATGTTGGCCCAGAACCACTTGTCGGCCTGAGCGGTGGTGTGCATCGTGAATGCCAGACCTATCGATTCCTGACCGGCGGGCTTGTCGGGCGGCGTGATGGCCACGCCGTTGAGCAGCGTCCTGCCGTCACCTATCTGGTAGACGGTGCCGCGCACGTTCGAGCTCCAGGAGTCGCTGAGTATCTGGCGGTACCACTTGACCACGGGACCGCTCTGGATGTCCGTCGCGACCTTGTTCATGGGAGCCCATTTGTCCGCCGTTTCGAAGGTGAAGTTGTGGGGTGAGACCTCGCCCTTGATGGCCTCGGCCAGCCCCGGCACGAAAAAGAAGTCCTTGCCGTCCACGTAGTTGTTGTCGAGCGGGTCGGTGGCCGTCATCACATGTGGAACCTTGTAGTTGCCGTCGATGATAACCTGTATGGTGAACGGCGGGTCGTTGTTGGCGTCGGAGTAGCGGACAGTGTAGTTGAACTTTGTCGAGCTCTCGTCGCCGTCTGTTGGGGTCACGGCGCCGCTCGTCAGCTTGGGCAGCTCGTTGGTCCTCTCGGATATGTAAATGTTCACTATCTTGACGCTGAAGCTGCTGAGCCCGCGGTTGTCGGTCACCGTCAATGTGATGGTGTGGGTGCCCGAGGCGTTGATCCTCTTCGTGAAGAATGCGGAGGTGCTGAGCACCGTTCCCGGAGCGGGCTGGTTGGAGGTCCAGCTGTAGATCAGCGGGTCGCCGTCCGGGTCGTATGTGCCGTTGCTGCTGAACGTCACATCCTCGGTCGTGAAGAACGACTGTCTGTCCGAGGGCGAGGAGATGTTGGCAACGGGCGGGTTGTTGACGGTTATCTGCTTCACATCCGGGACGCTTGCGTTGCCGGCGGCGTCCGTTACCGTCAGGGAGACATTGTACTTGCCGCCCAATTTGTAGCCGTGCGCCACGACCATTCCGTCCCCGGGGTCGGTTTGGTCGCCGAAATCCCAGGTGAACGTCATCGTGGCAGGGCTTTCGTCCGTCGACTTGCTGCCGTTGAAGGTGATATTGACATTCATCTCGTAGACGCCGTTGACCGGCACGGTATCGATGGTCATTACCGCCACGGGCGCCGAGTCCGTCACGTTGACGATTGCGGAGGCCACGCCCGTCGAGCCCGGCTGGCCGTCGAAAACCGTGAGCGCAACGGTGTACTTGCCGGCGGTCGTGTAGGTGTGGTTCACCTTCTTGCCGGTACCGGATGTCGAGTCGCCGAATGTCCAGTCATATGTGAGGTTGTCACCTTCGGCATCCAAGCTTGCGGTGCCGTCGAACTGCACGTTGGAAAATACCCTGACTGTCCGGTCCAGTCCGGGATTCGCGACAGGTGCGGTGTTCGTGACAGTGATGGTCATGGGCTTCTTGGATGTCTTCGTGCCGTCGATTCGCGAAGTGATGGATATGTTGAACAGCACATCATGGTTGGGCTCGTCCATCGGCACCCAGACATCGATTCTCACGACCGAGGATTCTCCGGCCGACTGGTTGATCGGGTTGGGCCGGCTCACATCTATCGTCCACGATACGGGATAGCCCGAGACCGTCAGATCGATGGAGTTGTTCGTGTTGCCGGTGTTGATGACGGTTGCATTGATGGTCCCCTTTTTGCTATGATTGACGGATAACGTGGATGCCGGGTCGAGGTTGAGACCGACCGTGTAGAGGTTCTTGACATATATTATCGCATAAGTTTTGTTGTTGCCGTTGTCGACATCGCCGGTCAGGTAGGTCCTGGTCGTCAGGCTGTAATAGCCCTCGGTGCCGAATGTCGTGGCGAAGATGAGCGTGGCGGACTGTCCCTGGTTGAGGTTGTTCACATTGGCCGGGTAGTTGCCCGAGACCACGAAATTCCATCCTGTGATGTTGACCTCGTCGATGAACCACCCGTTGCCCACGGACTGGTCGTCGTTGGCGAAGAAGTGGAACCGGAGCCTGATGGTCTGGCCGACAAAAGGAGTGAGGTCGAAGACGACCTTGGTCCAATTGATGTTGGCCGTGCTGTAGCCCTGCACATTTCCGTAACAGGAGGACGAATCGAGGCTGCTCGGATAGCTCGCCATGAAAGGCTTGAATATCGCCCAATCCTGCGCCCCTACCTGAATCTCGACCCAGCCGCCGTCAGCGCTGAGCTGGGACTGCATCTTGCTCTCGAAGTAAAGACGGGCATGCGTGAGGCCGGCAAGGGAAACGGTGTTGGTCGTCAGGACAGAGTCCTCGCCTTGGGCATAGGCGTTCGTGCCGCCGACGTTCCTGTTGGAGAAGCACTTGGTACTCGACGCATTGTAATTGTGCTCGCTCGGGCCTAAATTGTAAGCGGCCCAGCTCGTGCCGGCGCCGCCCGGATACTGGAGGTTGTCCTCGGTCCACTTGGCCATCCCTGACTCGAAGTTGTCCGTGAACTGCCCGCTGTTGACATTGACGTCGTCGATGTACCAGCCGCCCTGCATGTTTGCGCTGGAGCTGAACACGAAGCGTATCTGGATGCTCATGCCGAGGTACTTTGTGAGGGCGGCGACCGACTGGACCCACCCGCTGTCAGTTCCGCCGAAGCAGGGCACATCCTTGGATATCGGGTTGTTGGGGCTGGTGGTGACGGAGGGCGGGTAACCTCCTGAGTTCCAGGTCCAGTTCGCTGCGATGTCCTCCCTCTCCCAGACCGCACCCGACATGTCGCGGACCTCGACGTAGCCGCCGTCGGTGTTGACCACGGTGCTGTAGCGGTGCCAGAAGCTGAGAGTGGGCGTTCCGCTTCCCGGCAAGGTGATGGAGTTAGTCGACCTGAGCGCCGTTTCCCAGTTCGCGCCGTAGCTTGTCCCGGCCTGGCCCGTTCCGCCGCACCATACGCTGTGGGTCGCCCCGTGATAGGTGGTCGTTACCGTGTGCCAGCGGCTCGTCGTCAGGTCCGTGGCGGTCCAACCGGATGGCAACGCGCCGCTCTCTGCGTCGGCGTAAAGCTTGTTGACCGGCGTCGCCTGGCCGACCTCCAGTGATACCGCGAACGTCGATGATACAGAGCCGTTATTCTGGAACGTCGCGTTGATGTTGACCGCACCCGTGGGATAGGTGGCGGTCCCTGTGGGATTGTCGATGTCCCTGTAATTCTCGAAGCCTGTGGCGGAGGCGTCCGGGCCGGTGCTCCTGCCGGCGGGGCCGGTCGACTGGACGGCACCGACGCTTGAAATGACCATCAGCAGGACCGCGACGATCGAAACGAATCTCGACAATCTTTTCTTTTGCATTCTTAAGCCTCCTGGTTAACTAAATAAACATAAATCGTTCTATTCTATATAACTGTTTCTTCTATATATGGTCGTACCTTGAAAGGCGCGAATCGCCTCGAATGTTCGCAATGCTTAAGAATACCAATCGCCCATTTGGTAAACTGTCAGAGGAGAAAGAATGCAGAAGCCCAAAAGTATATGCCCCCACTGCGCGAAGGAGACCGAAGGGGCCATCCGGGACAAGGGGCTGTTCTTCATGATAGTCTGCGACGAATGCGACACCATCCTGGGGGTCATGCCAAAGTTCTACCAGAAGTGCACCTGGAAGATGCCCGATAAGGAACCAGTGGAGTCCACGGCCAGCACTATACGGACACCGTCGAGGAAATGATATTTTTTCGGACCAACGGTGGTCAGGGATGTTCACGATTCGAAGGTTCAAATTCGAGGACCTCGCGCAGGTCGTGCGGCTCGTGGACGGCATCTTCCACGAGAAATACGATGACGCTATGTACATGAACCTTTTCAACAGCTGGCCGGACGGTTTTTTGGTGGTGGAGTACGGGGGATACATTGTCGCGTTCCTCCTCGGCATGGTCTCCGCGCCGGGCCAGATCAGGGTCCTCCTGCTGGGCGTGGCGCCGGGATACTGGAGCCGCGGGCTGGGGACGCAGCTCCTGCTGACATTCATGCAGAACGGCCGCTCGATACCGGCGGATTACATAACGCTCGAGGTCCGGATGAGGAACACCAGGGCGCTCACGTTCTATTACAGGCACGGCTTCGCCATCACGGGCATGATCCCGAAATACTACAAGGACGGCGAGGACGCTCATGTGATGAGCCGTCCCATGCAATGATGGAGCAAAAGGGATTATATTCCAGGATAACGATTGCCGCATATCGAGGGAAGGGATGGTACTGCTGGACTGCATAATCCTTGCCGGCGGGTTCGCCCGGAGGCTCCTCCCGCTGACTGAGAACACACCTAAACCGCTGCTCCATGTCGGCCAAAAACCGATACTCTCCTACACCACGGAGAAGCTCAAGCGGCTCAGCGGCCTGGGGAAGGTCTACATCACCACCAACGGCAGGTTCAGGGACCACTTCGCAAGCTTCATCGAACGCGACTGCCATGGGCTGGACGCTGAGCTTTTCGTAGAGGATGCACAATCGGAGAATCAGAAGCTTGGAAGCGTCGGCGCGATGAGCTACCTGGTCTCCACCAAGGGGCTTCACCACGATACGCTCGTCATAGGCGGTGACAACATATTCGATTTCGAGCTGAACGACTTCGTGGAATACTACATGAAGAAGAAGGCCCCGGTCATAGCGCTCCACGATGTCAGATCGAAGGAGAAGGCCGCCCTCTACGGGATAGCGAAGATGGACGACAGCGGCAGGATAGTATCGTTCCTGGAGAAGCCGAAGGAGCCGCCGTCCACGACAGCATCAACGGCATGCTACCTCTTCACCGCCGAAGCGATAGGCTCGCTGTCACGGTACATCAAGGACGGGAACCCGCCGGATGCCGCCGGCCACTTCGTGGCCTGGCTTTGCGGTCAGATGCCCGTCTACGGATTCGTGTTCGAGGGCGCCTGGTTCGATATCGGGTCGAAGGAGAGCCTCGCCGAGGCGGACGGGGTCTACACTGAAAGGAACAGGTCCTCCGGGAAATAGGCACGATCAGGGAACTGGCAGAAAACGATATTATTCCCGAACATGATGCGTCATCGCGTGCAGAGGTAGCCAAGTGGCCGACGGCGCCAGCCTTGAGAGCTGGTGGAGCAACCGCTCTTCGGGAGTTCAAATCTCCCCCTCTGCGCTTTCCAATTGTTCCCGCAGAGGGGTCGATTTGAAAACCCAGAGCCCCTCACTTCGTTCGACGCTCTTCGCCTCGACGAGCTCGCTCTGCTCCCTCGTCTTCGGTCTCCCCCTCTGCGTTATCCAATTGCCAGGTTACCAGGGGGGAGATTTGGAGGGTGGTGGGGAGTGGGGCGGGTCAGGAAGAATTGTCGCGGGAAACCTTTTTCTGCGTTCCGGGCGAATCGGGCAGTCCATCCGAGGACTGCCGGAGAGGCGTATCGATTTACTTTTTAACGTTTATATCCCATAAATTATGTGAAAAATCTGGGGCGATAAGGCTTTATAATAATTGTTTCTTTAGATTAACCCACTCGGCAGGGAACGGATGGGGAACGCAAGGAAGGGAGGGAAGGGGAAAAGGGCTGGTATTGCTATCCAGCGAAGGCCCGCGCCAAAAAAGAGACCTGAGCATTCCATCGGCGGTGATGCCCGTTTCATGAACATGATAGAGAACCTGCCCCTCGGGGTCTGGCGCACGACACCGGACGGCAAGATCCTGCTGGCGAACAATTCGCTGATACAGATGCTGGGCTTCCATTCATTCGAGGCTCTTGCGAAGCGCGACCTAGAGACCGTTTCATATACGGGTTACCCGCGGGGGGAATTCAAGGAAAGGCTCGCACGTGAGGGCCACGTCAGGGCGCTCGAGACCACCTGGCTCAAGGCGGACAATGTCCCCATCTATGTCCGCGAGAACGCCCGCGCCCAAAGGAAACAAAACGGCGAGGTCCAGTTCTACGAGGGCACGGTCGAGGACATCACCGACCAGAAGCAGACCGAGGATGAGCTTCGCGCCAAGGCCGAGTTCCTGGAAGAGGTCATCACCAATGCAGCCGTCGGAATAATCGTCATCGACGAGAACAACAAGTATGTCCTCCTGAACCCTGAGAGCGGCCGCATCGTCGGCCACTGGCCCGACGACTGGACGGGAAAGGAAGCGGGAATGAACGTCCACCCGGAGGACCAGGGCAGGGCCCTGTCGCATTTCATCCAGGCCGTGTCCGGAGAGCCCACGGAATTCGAGATCAGGATAATGGCGACCGACGGCAAGTACAAGCATGTCATTGTCCACCTATCGCCGCTCAACCTGATGGGCAGCCCGCATGTCCTCGGGGTTGTCCACGACATCACCAGGCGGAAGTTGCTCGAGGAGGAGACGCTGACCTCCAAAACAAGGGGCATGCTCGAGATCATGTTGATCGCCATGTCCGTTTTCATCAAGGGAATTCCACCAAAAGAGCTGGAGGACAAGATTGGGAATTTCCAGATACTTCTGGAAAAATTACTGAGACCCGTCTTCGAGGAGGAATTGGAGAAGATGCTGCTTGCCGAGAGCGAGACGGCCATCACCACAGACGCCACGGACAGGCTCGTCAAGAGGTATCTGACATGGCTTTCCAACATCCACGTCAGGTTCGGGATGCCATGCGAATCATCGAAGATCGGGAACATAGCGCAGCTGGACAAGGTCAGCTGCAAGTGGCTGGACGCGGCCAAGGCCAACCCAATTTTCTGCCGGATCTGCGATAGCATAACCAAATGCACGTTCGAGTGGAGCGGCCTCAAGGGCCGGGTGGAGCAGAAGACCACCCTCGCCGGCGGCGCGAGCCGGTGCAATTATGTTTTCGATATCCAGCACCCGTAACGATTCCAGACAGGCATTTACGTGAGGGGTAGCCAAGGATGAAAAAAGCGGATGACGGTGATTCGGGGGAGGACCTGCGCCGGAGGGTTGCACAGCTCGAGCGGGAGCTTGCCGAGCTGCGGAAGCGGGAGGCGCTCCTGGGCGCCATCTTCGAATTGGCGCCGGACGCCATCTTCGTGAAGGACCTGGAGGGCAGATACAGCCTCGTGAACCCGGCCGCTGCGAGATTCCTGGACCATCCGGTATCGGAGCTCGTTGGCAGGACGGACGCAGAAATCTGGGGAGAGGTCGACGCCGTGCGGGAGGTGCGCGCCATCGAGAGGGAGGTCGCCCGCAAAAAAGAGCCGCGCTCTTACGAGCGCCGCGGCATCAGCGATGGAATGGAGAGGGTATTCTCATCGACGAAGGTCCCCGCCATCAACAACGACGGTGAGCTCGTCGCGATAATCGGCATAGGTCGCGAGATAACCGAATGGAAGCTCGCCGAAGAGAGCCTGCAAAAGCACAAGAGCGAGCTCGAATCCACGATAAAGGAGCGCACGGAGGAGCTCGAGAGCATAAATTCGATGCTGCGCCAGGAGATCGCAGAGCGCAAGAGGGCAGAGCAGGAGGTCCGCTCCGGCCAGGAGATGCTCAAGGACATCTTCGACAACGTTCCCATCGGCATCTACAGGACCACCCCCGGCGGGAAGATAGTGGCCGCGAACCCTGCGCTATTGCGCATGCTGGGCTATGCATCGTTCGAGGAGCTGACATCCCACAGCCTTGACAGCGAGGTCTACGAGCCCGATTATCCGAGGAGCAGGTTCAAGGAGCTACTGGAAAGGGACGGTTACGTGATAGGGCTGGAATCCGTCTGGACGAAGCTCGACACCACCAAGATAAACGTGAGGGAGAACGCACGCGCCATCCGCGGACCCGATGGCAGGATCGAATTCTACGAGGGCACCGTGGAGGACATCACGGAGCACAGGAAGCTCGAGAGGCTGCTGGAGGAGCGGGCCCGGGCCGAGCTCAACGGGTTCATAGTCAGCGCGCTTCCCGTCTTCGCCTCCAATGTCCCGCCGGAGGTCAGGGACAGGCTCATCGCCAATTTCGAGGAGCGGTTCAGGAAGAACGCCTGGCCCAATTTCAACGAGGAGATGCAGAGGCTCTGGGGAGGCCCTGGCGTGGAGGACGGCTGCCGCGAGGACCCCGCCCTGATGCTCGAGGTCTTCCTGACGTGGATATCGACTATGCTGTCCCATTTCGGAATCAAGACGAGGATAGTGATGGATGCGAAGGTCAAGGCCCTCGAGATACAGAGCTGCCCGTGGAAGGACGAGGCGAAAGAGAATCCCATCTTCTGCGCCATCTGCAAGAGCATGATAGTCTCGAGCTTCGGATGGACATGCCTCAAGGGGGAGGCGAAGCAGACAGCGTCTCACTCGACGGGGGCCGGTCTGTGCCGGTTCGAATTCAATGTTGTCCCACAGAAATGATTCTCAATACGTCCTTGCGAGGTAGGCGGCTTCCTGCGCAGGTTTTCCGCACACGACGCACTTGCCGCTGTATTCCTCCTTGTCGTAGCTGGTCCCGAGCATCTTGACGCCGAGCCTGTCCTCCATCTCGTGACCACAGGCGGTGGCGCCACACCATCCGGCGCGCAATATGCCGGTGGGCGCTTCCTCGACAAGCGAGGTTATGTCCCTGATGCCGCCCTTGAGTAATGCCTCGGACCTGCCCGCCATCTCGAGGGCCATGAGGTCCAGCGTCCGCCGCACCTCGCCCACCATGCCCGCCCTCGGCACGAAGGCCTTCTGTCTGTTGTCCCGACGGATGAGGACGACCTTGTTCTCCTTCATGTCCCTCGGGCCCAGCTCGAGCCTCAGGGGGACGCCGCGCATCTCCCAGTGGTAGTATTTGGCTCCGGGGCGCAGGTCCCGTGCATCCATCGTGACCCTGAGGCCGGCCTTCCTCAGTTCGTCCATTATCTTCTGGGCCTCTTCGAGCACCGGGCCCTTCATGTCCTTGGCCAGTATCGGGACGATGACGACCTGTATTGGCGCAATATCCGGCGGCAGCAGTATCCCGTTGTCGTCGCCGTGCAATCCTACGACCGCACCGAGCAATCGCTCGCTCATGCCGTAGGTAGTCTGGTGGACAAGCTTGTGCTCGCCGCCTTCCTCCTCGTATTTCACGTCGTAGGCCTTGGCGAAATTGTCCTTGTACTGGTGTATGGTCCCGACTTGCAATGTCCGGCCGTCGGGCATCAGGACGTCGCACGCCAGCGAGTAGAAGGCCCCCGGGAACTTGTCCCAATCGGGCCTCTTGAATATCCTGTAAGGCATGCACAGCTTGGCTGCAAGGCGGGCCATTACCTCGATGTCCTCGCGTATCTGCTTCTCCGCGTCCTCGAAATCCCGGTGGCAGGTGTGGGCCTCGAAGAAATGTATCTCCCGCACGCGGATGAAGGCCCTCGTCTGCTTCGTGTCGAACCTGAACACATTCACTATCTGGAATATCTTGAGGGGCAGGTCGGCATGGCTGCGCACCCACAGCGAGAACATGGGGTACATCGCAGTCTCCGATGTGGGCCTGAGGAGCAATTTGACATCGAGGTCGTTGCCGCCGGCCCTCGTCACCCAGTAGACCTCGTCCGAGAACCCCTTGATGTGGTCGGCCTCCTTCTTGAACTGGTCCTCGGGCACAAGGAGCGGGAAGCAGACCTCAGAATGGCCCGTGTCGCCCATCTCATTCCGGATGATGCCGTCGATGGCCGCCATGGTTTTCCAGCCGTAGGCGGTCCAGATGTTGAGCCCTTTGACCGGATACCGCTTGTCGCACAGCTCGGCCTTCTCGACTATCTCGTTGTACCACTCGTTGAAGTCCTCGGCCTTCTTGTGCCGCAACGGGGTCTGCTCTTCCTCGACCTTCGTCATGTTACCGGCTCCTGAACCGAAGTGCGAATTAAAACCATTTGGGTGGAAACCTTTTATCTGGGTACCCTGTTTTCCGTTGGGGAGTGCGAAACTGGGCGCAAAGAGGGTTCCTATCCAGGCGGCCGAGAAGCTCAGGGGCGTGATGGCGGGCTACTTCGAGGAGCTCCGTCAGGCCTCCGAGGAAGGCAAGGGCAAGGTCGCATGGTGCACGAGCGTCGGGCCTGCGGAGCTGCTGTATGCGCTCGGCTTCAAGGTCCATTTCCCCGAGAACCACGGCGCCATCCTTGGCTCCACCCGCACATGCATGGACTACATTCCTGTGGCCAACGCCGCAGGTTATTCGCCCGAGATATGCTCGTACCTGACATCGGACATCGGGGCATATCTGAAGAAGGAGACGCCCCTCACCAAGGCCTACAATTTCAAGTCCGTCCCGAAACCCGATGTCCTGGTCTACAACACGAACCAGTGCAGGGACGTCCAGGACTGGTTCTCGTTCTACCAGAGGGAGTTCGGTGTGCCGCTCGTGGGCGTGAGCACGCCCCGCTCCGTCCCGGAACTCGAGGAGATGCATCTGGGGAGCGTCGAGGCACAGCTGGAGGCACTCGTGGAGCCCCTCGAGAAGGTTGCCGGAACGAAGCTGGACCACCAGGAGCTCGGGAAGGTCGTTGGCCTGTCCCGCCAGTGCTCCGACCTGTGGAGCGAGGTCCTCAGGACTGGCGGCCATGTTCCATCCCCGCTCTCGTTCTTCGACGAGTGCATTCACATGGGCCCGGCGGTGGTCCTCAGGGGAAGGCAGGAGGCCGTTGACTACTACAGGGTCCTTCTGGAGGAGCTGAAGCAGCGGGCAAAGGACGGCATCGCCGCCGTGGACGGCGAGAAACTGCGCATCTACTGGGATGGAATGCCGGTGTGGGGCAGGCTGAGGGACCTTTCGGACCAGTTCACATCATTGAAGGCCTGCGTGGTGGTGTCGACCTATTGCAACAGCTGGATATTCGACGAGCTTGACGGCTCGAAGCCATTCCACAGCATGGCCAAGGCGTACACGAAGCTGTTCATCGTCAGGACGGAGCAGGTGAAGGAGAGATACATCCGCAACCTCATCAAGGAGTTCAAGGTGGACGGCATCATATTCCATGATTCCAAGACCTGCCCCAACAACGCCAACTGCCGCTACGGGATGCCCCAGCGGCTGATGAAGGACGGTATCCCGGCCCTCGTCATCAACGGGGACCTGTGCGACCTGCGCTTCTTCTCGGACGCACAGGCCAAAACGAGCATAGAGGCGTTCGTGGAGCAGCTCGAGAAGTGAGGCTTCTTTGACCGAATATTACCTCGGACTGGACATAGGCTCCTGGAGCACCAAGGCGGTTCTCATCGACGACCGGAAGAGGGTCGTCGCCTCCTCGCTGCGGCGCAGCGGGACGGACCTGAAGAAGGCCTCGGAGGAATGCCGCGACGAGGTCCTAAAGAAGGCAGGAATTTCGGCATCCGATGTCAAGGTGACGGTGGCCACGGGCTTCGGCCGCGATGCCGCGACCTTCGCAAGCGGATTCCGCACGGAGATAAGCTGCCACGCCAGGGGCGCTTTCCATTATTTCCCAAGGGAAATAACCGTGGTCGACATAGGCGGGCAGGACAACAAGGTCATACGCGTCAGCCCCAAGGGGAAGCATATCAGCTTCAAGATGAACCGCAAGTGCGCCGCCGGAACGGGCGCATTCCTGGAAGAGGTTGCGCTCAAGCTCGATATACCGCTCAAGGACTTCACGGAGCTCTCACGCAAGTCGACCAGGAAGCTCAAGATAGGCGCTTTCTGCACGGTGTTCACATCGACGGAAGTCCTGGCGCTGATACGGCAGGGCGAGAAGAAGGAGGACATCGTGAGGGGTCTTCTGGTCTCCGTTGCGGCCAGAGTTGCGGAAATGGAGCCGCTCTCCGGGACAATCGTCATCACGGGCGGGGTCATCGCCCACAATCCAGGCCTGCGGGACATCTTCGAGAAGGACCTCGGCCTGAAGGTCGAGGTTCCGCCCGAGCCTCAGCTCGCTGGTGCGCTCGGCGCCGCCCTTTACGCCATGGATAAATAAACGGTTCCAGAAGCCGGATTGTCAAAGACCGGCTCGCTGCCCCACCGGCTAAAGCCGGTAGAATATCCTGCGGTATGAATTACCACCAGCGGAAGCCGGTGAACGTCATCCGAAAAGCGCCGAGAGACCGCTCGGGTCCGGATTCGCATCCTTTTTCTTGCGCGGGTCCGGTGCGGGCCCTGCCCTTTTTTCCAAATCCCCGATGGGCATGTCGGGAGGGCTGTCGAAGAAACCGCCGAGGCCATCCGGCGGCTCCGGCTCGCTCGTCCTGACAGGCGCCGCTGTTGGATGGCTCTTCGTGTGCCTGGAAGACGATGACCTGAATCTAGCGGTTCGGGAGACTATGACGGCATGCGTTGCGCCGATACGGGCGAGCCCTTCGGCGGCCGCAGAGCGGATCGATGCATTATTGTAGGTGAGGGCGTTGACGAGCCCCGGCACATTGCGGCACTCCACCAGCGTCCGGACGTCGGGCTTCGGGCCGGACCAGAAATGAACGGGCTCCTCTGACTTCCCCTCCGACGAGTAGAAGGACCAGTCCATCATTTTCCCCGAGCCATCGCTACGAAATATATTGTAATAAAGGTTGTCCCGTCCGTGCCGCATCCGGCCGGTTGTAGCGCAGATGCTTTCTATAAAATGATGACGGGAGGACGTAAGTTGACACGCTCGACGAAGGGACGAAAGGTCACGGTCATCACGGCCACAGCCCTCATCAACCACACGCTCCAGCGGCTCCTTGAGCTGGCCTCCGACAGTTATGCCATCGTCCTCGGACCGAGCACGCCCATGAACCGCGTCCTTCTCGATTACGGGGCGGATGTGCTCGCGGGCGTCCGGATAACGGAACCCGATGCGCTTTTCAGGAGCGTGTCACAGGGGGTAAAATCATTCAAGAAGCTGGCCGGAATAGAGCCGGTGTGCCTTTTCCAGGAATGAGCCCCGCATTCAGCCATCCTTCTTGTTCCTACGCACCATCGAATATGCGGAAATGGCGACCATGATGAGCAATGCCAGCCCGACAAGCCCAATGCTCACGAAATCGAACGGATGCAGGGTCGGGGTCGTGGTCTTGGCTTTCAGCGTCACCACTTCGACGGAATCTGTCGCCCCTCCGGAAGTCTTGGCGCCGAAAATGACGATGCTGTCGCCCACGAGCACATACGACGACGAGCTGAGCTGGGTGGAGAGCTTCTTGTCCGACATCGTAAGCTTGTCGGAGGCGATGTCGTAGGTCAGCACCTCGTCGAGCTGCCCCTTGGAGCATTCCCCGCCGAAAACGCTGACCTTCCCGCCCTTGAGGACCGCTCCTACGCCATACCTAGGTGAGGGAATCCTGGCATTCATCTTCATGCACGTTCCGGTGGCGGGGTCGAACTTCATGACGGTATCGAGGTCCGCTGACCCACTACCGTCGGGGGTGCGTCCGGCGAACAGATACACATTCTTGCCATCCCATACTGCGGTGCTCCCAGCAAGCTCCAGCGGGATGACGTTGGGAAGCACGGTGGCGTTTACCGTGGACGGGTCGAACTTGAGGACGTTCTGCCTCGTGCCCGGGTTCGATGTGCATACGCAGTTGCCGAAGATATAGGCGACCTTGCCGGTCCACGCCACGCAGCAGCCCTTGAGCCCGTAGGGGAAGAAATGCTCCCAGTACTCGATGGTACCGGGCGGGGTGAACTTGACAAGGTAGTCCATTGGCACTGCGGTCTTGTTCACGCCGCTGAAGATCCAGGCGCTCTGCCCGTCCCAGAACGAGCGCGCCACCTTGACCGCCAGAGGGAGCTTCGTCGGCAGCTCTGTAATGTTATTGGTGGAGGGATTGTACATCAGGATGGAGTTGGACAGAAATGTCGCCCCCTCGGAGGTAGTCTGGCTGCCGCCGAAGATGTATGCGACCTCGCCGGTGTACACGGCGGTCGCGTCCGTCAGGGCATACGGGAGCCTGGCGGACGAGCTGCTGGGGTCGCACGCCAGTGAAATGCCCGAAATGGAGACCATGAGGAGGGCCATTGCCGCTCCCAGTATCCTGCGAAAGCTGCTGCGCATCATATCATCATCTAGTGAAAAGAATAGAGGAGCGATATATAATTGTTCTGGAGGAAACGGAGCAACCGAAACCGGGTTCATGGACGGACTCGCAGATGAGCGCCGGCGCATGAGAGCGGAGAGAGAATATTTCGACGGAAAAGCAATTCTTAATTGCTCTGTGTCCGGCGTCACTTCTCCAAACACGGCACTGTCGCGCCTGGCACGGACCATGTCGATATGTCCAATTGAACATAACGGTGGAATCCGATTTTGACAATATTTATATATTGTAATTATTATAGGCGCGGCTGACGGGGTGAATTCGATTGGTACTTAAATCGAAGCTCGGCATAGTCGACCTCACAAAAGAGAAGGTTCTGATACAGGAAGTCCCTCAGTCGCTCAGGAAGGCTCTCTTCGGCGGCAGGGGCATGAACGTCTACTACCTGCTCAAGATGCTCGGCGAAAATGTGGACCCGCTCTCGCCGGACAATCTCCTCATTTTCGGGACGGGCCTCATGACGGGCACGATGGCCCCCTCCTCGGGCCGGTTCAGCACGACGGCAAAGTCGCCCGAGAGCGGTTTCCTCGGCGACACGAACTGCGGCGGATTCTTCGCCCCGGAGCTCAAGTACGCCGGCTTTGAAAGGCTCATCATCAAGGGCAAGGCCAAGAGGCCGTCAATACTGCATGTCACGGACAACAGCATCGAGATAAAGGATGCGAAGGACTACTGGGGCCAGGACACGACCGAGGCCCAGAAGAGGATGCGCAAGGACCTCGGCCCCGTGGAGATGGCCCTGTGCGGCACCGCTGGCGAGAACCTCGTCCGGTATGCCTGCGTGCGCACCGGCATCAAGAACGCCGGCGGCAGGACCGGCCTTGGCTGCGTCATGGGCTCCAAGAACCTGAAGGCCGTTGCGGCATACGGAACGCAGGGCCTCGAGGTCGCATACCCGGAGAGGATGATACAGAAGGTGCAGGAGCTCAAGGACTACCTGATGAGTGCGAAGATCACCCCGATACTCGGCTCCGTCGGCACGCTGCTCCTCTACGAGGTCAGCAACGCGTTCGGCGGCATACGGACCAAGAACAGCACCCTCAATGCATGGCGCGACGACCTGAACGCCGCGTTCGCTCACCCGTACATAGAGAAGATGATAGCCTGCCAGGGCTGCTTCGTCCACTGCAGGCACAGGAACACCTTCGACGGCGAGGGCCCCGAGTACACGACGCTCGTGCTTCTGGGCGCCAACATAGGCATGGAAAAATATCCTGAGATAATCAAGCTCGGAAATCTCGTCAACGAACTCGGGCTCGACGTCTCCTCGACCGGAACATATCTGGCCTGGGCGATAGACCTGTACCAGCAGGGCAAGCTGGACAAGAAGCTCACGGACGGCGAGGAACTTCACTGGGGCGATTACGACCAGGCCGAGCGCATCATTCGCAAGATCGCCAAGCGCGAAGGGTTCGGCGCCGTGCTTGCTGAGGGCAACAGGGCAGCCGCGAAGCTTGGCGACCCGAACAAGGACTACCTCATCGCCTGCAAGGGCATCCCGCAGTCCGACCCGCACGATGTGCGCTACATGAAGGCCTTCTCCCTCGGCATCGCAACATCATCGAGAGGCGCGGACCACCTCAGGAGCAGGCCCACTCTGGAGATATTCTTCAAGCTGCCCCTCGAGTTCAAGGAGAAGATATTCGGAAAGGGCGTCGTGCTCGACCCCACATCCTACGAGGGAAAGGCACTCGTCGTCACATGGTCCGAACGGATATTCGCCACCATCGACTGCCTGGAGATGTGCAAGTTCATCTGCCACGGCTTCAACAGCCCGCACTACACGGACTACAAGTGGATGAAGGAGCTCATCTACTGCGTCACCGGCTGGGAGCTGAGCGAAAAGGAGGTCAGCGAGGCCGGAAGGCGCACAGTGGACCTCGAACGAATGTTCAACATGAAGCAGGGAATGACCATGGCGGACGACACGCTGCCTCGGAGATACTTCGACGACCCGGCCCCGCTCGGGACCGCGAAAGGCCACCACATCGACCGCGAGAAGTTCGCGAAGATGAGGGAGGAGTTCTACGACCTCCACGGCTGGTCAAAGGAGGGGAAGGTTTCTGAAGCGCGCAGGAAGGAACTGGAGGCGATCGAATGAAGTACCTCTACGCCTACCCCGAGAAGTGCTCGGGCTGCAGGATGTGCTCCATCGCATGCTCGCTCAAGCACCAGGGACAGTGCAACCCGAAGATGGGCGCCATCAATGTCGTAAGGGACGAGTTCGAGAAGTACGAGATACAGTTCGTGTGCCTGCAGTGTGACGACGCGGAATGCGTCAGGGTATGCACCAAGAAAGCCCTCAAGAAGGAGGGAAACGTCGTCAAGCGGGACGAGAAGAAGTGCATCCGGTGCCGCATGTGCGTCATCGCCTGCCCGTATGCCGGCGTCCACTCGTTCAAGGGCAAGATAATAAAGTGCGACACCTGCGACGGCGACCCGCTGTGCGTGAAGGTCTGCTCGACCGGGGCACTCAAGTACGAGGAAGAGACAATAGAGATAATCGAGCGCAGGAAGGCCCTCGCCAAAGCAGTGCTCAAGAAGTAGCCGGGGTGAAGACCCATGACCGAGGATCCGTCACTCTTCGTGCTGGAGCCGTCGGTCTCGGCCCGCCGGCGCAACCTGGCCCGGCTCAGGGCACTGTCCGAAAAGCCGGACTTCGACCTGGATGCCATAAAGAAACGGCTCAAGGAGATACGGGAAGGAGCCATCGATGAAAGCAAGCGCTACCTCCTCGCCTTCGAAAGGGCTGCCAAGACCAGGGGCATCAACGTTTACATTGCGGATGACGAGAAGGACGCAGCCGCCTATATCCGGAAGGCCTCGAAGGGATACAAACATGCCCTCATTAACAGGTCCGCAACCGCCGGTGACCTTGTGCCTGCCCTCGAGAAAGAGGGGTTATCCGTTGTGGACACCTATGCCGCCGAGGAAAGGACCGAGGCCGGAACGGAATCGCCTTTCCAGTGGCAGCTCGGCGAGCCGGTGCCCCAGACGATATGGGAATCCTTCGAGGCCCCTTCGAAGGCGCCATTCATGGGCCGGCCGCTTCCGGTGCCCGACGGAAAATGGGCGGGCGTTGTCGGCCTCAGCGCCGCATCATCCAAGGACGGAGCCCTGTACTTCGTCCAGCACACCCACAACCTTTCCAAGGTTCTCTACTGCGCGCCCAAACTCTTCGTGGTCGGGGGCGTCGAGAAGATAGTCGGCAACAGGGACGATGCCTTGTTCCAGGCCAGATGCGCCGCCCTCTTCGGCCTTCCGGCGATTCTGAGCGACGCCGCGGCCAGGGGACATTCGGAGACTCTCTCCTGCGCTGCGGAGGATGTCCTCTTCGCTCCCGATATCACCGGGGAGCTTCATGTGGTGCTCATCGACGGCGGCAGAAAGGACCTCATGCACTCTGATAACAAGCGGATAATGGAATGCATCGGATGCAAGTCCTGCCGGCGGGGATGCATGATATCCAAGCTGGGCATCGGGGCGCCGAGGGATGCCGCCCTCAAAGGCCTGTCGGTCGGTCCGGCGGAGACCGAAAGGCGCGGACTTTTCGAATGCACCCTTTGCGAGTTCTGCAAGAGCGCGTGCCCTCTGGAGATACCCACGAACGAGTACAATCTGGCCCTCCGCAGGAAGCTGGCGACCAAGGGAGGCACGCCCGAGGTCCACAGGACCCAGGAGACCAACATCTTCGAAAAGGGAAATCCCTTTGGCGACGCGCCATCCTTCAGGGGCCAGTTCTATCCCTCCGTCAGGCCCTCTAAAGGAGCGCCCGTCCTGCTCTATCTGGGCTGCGTGGCCTCGTTCCAGCGCCAGAAGATAGTGGAGAGCGCCTTCAAGGTCCTCTCGGCGGCGGGAAAGGAATTCTCGGTGCTCGGCGATAACGAGAGATGCTGCGGCTACCCTCTCTATGTTTCCGGCTCGAAAAAGTTCGAGGATGCCGCCGGTTCCAATCTCAGGTCCATAAAGGCCTCCGGGGCCAAGACCGTTGTCACCACATGCGCCGGCTGCAACAAGACGCTTTCCAAGATATATCCGGAATATTTCGACACGGACCTCGAGGTCGTGCACATCGCCGAATATCTCGGAAGGCTCGCAACGAAGGGGGAGCTCAAGTTCCCCGGCGAGCTCAAGCTCAAGGCGGTCTACCATGACCCGTGCGACCTCGGTAGGGCAATGGGTGTGTACGAGCCGCCGCGGGATTTGCTTGCGGCCGTTCCGGGCCTCACGCTTCTCGAGTTCGGGCGCAACCGCCAATCATCGCGCTGCTGCGGCGCCGGTGGCGGGGCCAAGGGCTACGATGCAAAGCTCAGCGAGGCGAATGCCCTCAAGAAGATGCTCGAGGCCGCCGATTTGGGCACGGACGTTGTCACATCCGCCTGCCCGGCGTGCCTGGCCAACCTGCAAATAACGATACCGAAGGTAAAGAAGGAGACGGGCAGGAGCCTGCGCTTCATGGATATCTCCGAGATCGCGGCCCGGGCCATGGAACCGAAGTGATTATCACCATCCCCGCCCATTTTCCCCATGCAGTCCGGGAGGCTCCATGGACCCAGCGAAGATCGAGGCGATAAAGAAGGCGATCCGTCAGAACTTCGACGCCTCGCCCGAGAACTACGACGAGTTCGAGGACAGGACCCATCTGTTCACCAATCTGACGATGGAGCTCGCAATGGAGAGCGGGATGGCCGAGCGGGTCGCCCTCAGCGCCATGGGCTCGGGCCCCAGGCCGGGGCTTTGCATCGCTGATGTCGGCTGCGGCACCGGAATATCGACGCTGATATTGAAGAACTTCGCCGGGCCCGACGGCCTCGTCACGGGAATCGACATATCGCACAACATGCTGGAGCTTGCACGGAAGAAGACCGCCGGGCTCCCGACATTGCATTTCATCGAGGGAGATGCCGCAAAGCTCGACGAGCTCCTCAGAACGCCGCAGGATGCGGTGCTCTACAATGCATGCATATTCCTGCTCCCGGACGCGGAGCGCTCCGTGCGGGGAGCACACACCCTGCTGAAGGATGGCGGGGTCATCGGGATGAACTTCATCCAGGGTTCCTACATCGCAGGAAGGGACCTGTTCTCGGAGCTTTTTCCCGAATGGACGGATGAGCAGTATCCGGCGCCAAAGTTCCCGTGCGATGTCGCCAGCCTCGAGGGCACATTGAAAGAGACTGGCTTTCACGGCATCCGCAACGGCATCGCCGAGAAGAAGATGGCACTCGAGGACCTCAAGAGGTTCTACAGCGTTCCGGCGCAGTCGGCAAGCCTTTACCCGAAGCTCTCCGTCGGCGACAGGCGCAGCGCCGTCGAGAAGATGTTCCGCATAGCTGAGGAGAAGGGCTTCAAAGATGCATCCATGAAATGGAAGTGGATCGTCGCAAAGAAGTGAGAGGCAAGAAAGTGAGAACGCCCCAAAGCCGCAAACAGCGCTGTGTCGGGAGATGGTTCGATGGCAAGACTCGTAAAGGAGAAGCGAGCCCCGAAAAAGAAGGTCGTAAAAGAGAAAGGAGGGATTGCGCCGCTCTACCGAAGAAAAACGGTTTACGTGCGGGACAACATTCTTTCCAAGTTCGCAGGCATAGATGTCATCGGCGTCCAAGACAAGGGCGACGAGCTCCATTTGGAAATATACATCAAGTATCCTGACGGCAAGATACTCCACCGCGACATCGAAATATCGTCCGACGGCTCATTCGACGCCGGCACCATGGTGAATCAGGATGCGCTAAGGTCCACGCTCAGGTCCATCGAGAAGGATATCCGCCAGTGACCGTGTCTCAGCCCCCGCTTATCGGGAAGAGCATCATCACGAAATCGTCGTCATCGAGTTTCATCTCGAAGTCCGTGACGGGTTTGTCGTTCACGAACATCGTTAGGTAATCGGTTATCCCGCCGGTCTCCTCGTAGAGATGCATCTTCAGGTCGGGATACTGGTCGCAAAGGTGCACCACGAGGTGGCGCACCGTGACCCCGTCGGGGACCACGACCTCCACCTCGGGCCGGCCGACAGCGCTGGCGAACGGCTCCATGAACCTGACCTTGACATGCATTATTCCGCCCTCCGGATACCCGTCACGCCATCCGAGACCGAAAGCCCATCACAGGGACCCTGAGATGACTATCCTCTGGACCTCGGATGTTCCCTCGTATATCTCGAGTATCTTCGCGTCCCTGTAGGCCCGCTCTATGGGGCTGCCCCTCATGTAGCCGGAGCCGCCGTGGATCTGCACGGCCCTCTCGGTCACGATGCGCGCTGTTTCGGAGGCGAAGAGCTTGGCCGTCGCCGATTCCTTGGAGAACCTCTGGCCGCTGTCCTTGAGCTCCGCTGCCCTCCATACGAGCAGCTCGGAGGCGTCGACGCGGGAGGACATGTCCGCAAGCGCGAACGAGATGCCCTGGTTCTTCCCGATGGGGGCCCCGAACTGGACGCGCTTCTTGGCATACGCCGCCGAGAGCTCGAGGGCGGAGCGTGCGATGCCGCAGCCCTGCGCGCCTATGCCTATCCTGCCGTGGTCCAGGAGCGTGAGCGCTATCCTGAAGCCATCGCCTTCCTTGCCCAGCAGGTTCTCCTTGGGGACCTTCATGTCCGTGAACTCGAACTCCGCCGGCGAGCAGCCGCGCACGCCCATCATGTCGTGCCTTCCGGTCTGCTTGAAGCCGTGCGTGTTCCTCTCCAGGATGAATGCACTCATGCCCTTCGAGCCCTTGGTCTTGTCCGTCATCGCAAATAGCACGAAGGTCTCGGCGTTCGTGCCGCTGAGGATGTAGCGCTTCTTGCCGTTGACGACGTAATGGTCGCCCTGCAGCACGGCGGTGGTCTGCAGAGCGCTCGCGTCCGAGCCGGCTTCTGGCTCCGTGAGCATGAAACCGCCAACCGTATTTCCGGCCGCAAGGTCGGGAACATACTTCTTCTTCTGCTCCTCGTTGCCGAAGTTGTAGACGCCGAAGACGCCCAATGAATTGTGCACTGCGAGGATGACGCCGACGGAGGCGCACGCCTTGGATATCTCCTCGATGGCGAGCGCGTAGCTTATGCCGTCCACCTTGTGGCCGCCGTACTGGGGAGAAATGTTCATTCCCATGAACCCGGCCTCTCCGGCCTTCTTGATGGTATCGGCCGGGAACTCGCCGGACACATCCACCTTCTCTGCGTTCGGCGCGGCGTGCTTGTCGGCCCATTCCTTAGCCTTGGCGCGGAACTTGAGCTGCTCCTCGGTCAATCCAAACGGCATGCTTTACACCGGAGCTTGGAAAGGCGTTATGCCATAAAATAATTGCGACCGCTGAAAAATTGAATAAAACCCAAAACCCCGAGCCGCAGCCCGGGGTCCCAAAAAAAAGCAGAGGTGTTGAAAGGAAATATTGGGGCTTTAGAAGCCCCTGAGCACGAACGAGTCCCAGGAGGCCGAGAGGGCTATTCCCATCTCGGTGCCCTGGCACATACCGCTGTTGCCTCCCCCGCCGGGTCCGTCCTTGGGGTCCGGTATGAGGGGGTTCGGGTCCACATCGTCCATGCGGCCGTCGCCATCGGTGTCGGGGTTGGTCGGGTCCGTTCCGGCCTTGTACTCCTGGAGCGTGTCCCAGCCGTCCTGGTCCGCCAGGTCCCCTACGTTCTTCACAGTTGGGTCGAACTTGTAGTTCGGGTCGACATTGACCTCGTTGATGCCGTCGCCGTCCGCATCGTAGCGGGCCCACTGGCTCTCCACGGGGAACTGCGCCCTATTCATGTCGTAGTACGCTTCCCAGCCGTCCGGAACCATGTCGGCATCGGTGTCGGCGTTCAATGGATCGGTCCCGTACATGAATTCCATAAGATTGTTGAGCTCGTCACCATCATCGTCCCGGAGCGCATCGCCCGGGTTCGTGGGGTCCAACGCAAGAGCGAGGCCCCCGAAGGACATTCCCATCACACACGCCAGCACCATTACCATCCACTTGCTCATGTTTTTCACCTTGTACTCCTCTTGGCGCCGAAGGTATATAACCGTTGTCGGACAGCACTCGAAAAATAATACAGTATTCGAAAAATAATACAACATTCGAATGGTTCCGATTCTGAGGGCGATTTACCGATAGAAATATGGATTCGGAAAAATGGAAAAAACGGGGCATTTTGCATGCCCCGTGTTACGCATTCACAGAGGTGTTCAAAGAGAAAAGGACCGCCCTGCAAGGGGCGGTCAGACATCGATTACTTGGCCTCCGGGGGCTGAGGCGGGCCCGGAGGGGGCGACGGCGCCATTGGGGCCGTCGGCGGCGCTCCGGGTCCCTGCCCTGCTGTCGCTCCGGCCGCTCCCTGCGCATCCTGCTTCAATACCTTCCGGCCATGCTCGTCCTGGACATATATCTCGGGCTCCGCCTCTTCCGGCAATGCCTCCGCCTTGTCCTGGATCATCGCAAGCTGCTCCTGCGTCAGTATGACCTTCTCCAGCGAGTACTGCACCGCCCTCAACGCCGCTATCGCACGGTCCCTGTCCGGCTCTCCCATCTCGTGCTGGCTGTACCTGGCCTCTTCCAGCACCGTCAGGAAGTCGCCCATCGCCTTCTGGTCGATTGGCAGCGCTATCCGTATCGCCTTCTCGAACTCACGGAAGGTCTCGCTGTCGCGCCTCATGTAGCCGTACCGCTTCATGTTCGACGCCAGCTTCCTGTACGCCTTGAAGATGACCGCCGCATACTCGTTGCCCGCGACCAGCTGGTCCGCAGCCTTCCTGATTATGGTCTGCATGCCCCTGAGCGCGCGCTTCTTGTTTATCTCGTACAGCGCATAGCCCGTTATCACCGAGCCGACCGCAACTATGATGAGCACTATCAGCCAGCCCCATTCGGGCACCTTGACCTTCGCGGGGATGATGTAGCCGAGCGTCTTCTCGCCCGTGCTGTTGAGGTACTTCAGCTTCTGCTCGCCGTCGGGCATGAGCTCCATCTGCCCTGCGTAGGTCGCCCAGAGATGGACCTTCCACTTCTGCTGCGTGTCCTTGTTCTCGCCCATCTTGAAGGAAGTGTTGAACGATATGTACCCCTGGATGTCCGTATTGCCCACGGCGACCTGCTTGTCCCTCTTCTTCCCCTCTATGTCAGGGTTCTCTATGTCGATGCCGCTCTTTTCTATTGTATAGAAGATGGTCACGGTCTGGTTCACGAGCGGAACGAACGCATCGTCGAGCAATCGCACCTTTCCGCTTAGCCTCTTCTTCTGCACCAAGGTGTCGTTGGGCCAGACATCCTCGAAGCCTGCCGATGTCCTGCCCCTCACGAACATCAGCGTCGTGTTCACGCATGAGGTGTAGTATTTGCTCCCGTTGTACTCGAGGTCGACCTCGAGCAACCCGACCTGCGTCTTCGAGCTAATGACCGAGTGGAACGAGACCTGCCCGCCGTTGTCCGTCATGTTGTTGGTTATCGGCTGCTTGTCTATGTTTATCGTCATTATCTCGTACTTTATCTCGTAACCTGGGGCGCCGTTCCAGTCCTCGTACAGCAGTGCGATGACATCTATGGTCCCGCCACGGGTGACCTCGGTCTGCGTGTCTATGCGCTCTATCGAGGTCCTGACCCGTATGGTGTAGTTGGTCATGTTGCTCGACGAGGTGTACCGGTCGTCGCCGGCGAAGTTCGCTATGAACGTCATGTCCCCGACCTGGTCCTCGAACCGCACCGTGTACGGGAACACGAACACGCCGTCCGTCCCGGTCATCAGGTTGCTCTTGAGCGTTTCCTCGGTGCCGAGCTTCTGCCTCTTCAGTATTATGGGCACTCCGCCTATGCGGTCCCCCTTGTCGTCCCTGAGAACCCCTGCGATGCCGGGTCTCTTTATCTGGTCTATGTACACATCGACCGGCACGCCCTTCATCACCGTCTGGTTCTCGAAGGTTATGAATGTCTGCGCCTTCACGGAGTAGTTCACATCCACCTGGCTCGCACGGTACAGCGGGTCGCCCTCGAACTTGAAGCCCACGGCCACCTGTCCGAGCGCATGCGTCGAGCCCACATGGAACTTCATCGTGAATGCGCCCGTGAGCTCGGTGAACACCTTGTTGCTCTCCGAGGTCTCCTCCTTTCCGGCCCACAATATCTTTATCTCCTTGAGCGTCACGGCGTCCCCGTTCTGCGGGTCCGCCTGGCTCTCCTCGGGCCTTATCTTGAGCGTCCCGTGCAGCGTCACATCGCTGCTCCTGAACACGGTCCTCTCTTCCATCGGCGGCGGCTCTATCACCGTGTGCGCCATGACCGTGTAATGGTCCTCGACCTCCGACGGTGCATAGTAACGCGTCCCTGCAAAGCTGAAGATGACATCCACGGGTCCGAGCGCCTGCTCGTTGGGCACCTTGTACGCTATAGTGAGCGAGCCGTCCCAGCGCTCGTCCGTCATGTTCACGGGCCTTGCCTGTCCGACGGGCGTCGGCTGGTCCTTGTCGTCTATCGGGGTGCTGTCCCAGTAGACCTTTACGGTGTAGTCCTGCCTGACGGCCTCGCCCTTCTCGTCCGTGACCTTCATCATCGGGGGCTCTCCCTTCTCGTCAATCATTCTCGATTTGAGCTCCACGAACTTCTGGATGGAGCCGTCCGCACTGCTCCGGTAGGCGATGTGCGTCTCCGTTGATTCCGCGAACTTGAAATTTATGGCCCTTCTGACGGGGAACACCATCGAGAACGACCCGTGCATGTAGAACACGGATTCAGGATGAGATACCGTGAGGTTGTGCTCTCCGGGGGTCGTGTCCAGCGGTATCTCCCACCTGAACGAATACGTTCCGCCCTTGGTGTAGACGGAATAGGTCTTGCTCACGAGCCTGAACTTGAGGTGGACCTTCTCGCTGCCCACCGCTCCGAACCACTTTCCGTCCTTGGTGAACTGCGTGAAGTCGATGGTCCGCTGTCCCCAGCTCGCCTGGCTGCCGTTGAGCTGCACCGCATCGCTCTCCACGAACACGCCGCCGATGGTCGCTTCCACGGTGATGTATATGGAGTCCTCCTTGGCTAGGTCGAACCATTCGTAGAACGAGACCGAGGAGCTGAAGGCCATGCTGAGGTTGAAGTCGGGGCTCACGAGCACGCAATCCGCAAGCTGCTGGTACGAGCCCTTCAGGTTGGTGCCGGCGCATCGTTGGCCGCTGTTTGCGCTCGCGGGGCCCCGCGAGCTCGCAGGGCTTCCGACCTGCCAGTCATCGCCCTGGCCGCCGTGCGTCCAGCCGGTGCCGCCCGTCTCGAAGTTCTCCTTGAGCACGGTGTGCAGCGTGTCCGCCGTCACGACGATATCGTCGAGGTACCAGCCCGCGGGCAATGGCGCGCCGATGCGGGTGCCGTCGAATGTGACCAGCATCCCTTCGTTATCGAGTGGCACCTTGTCCCTGCCGTTTGCCAAACCGGATACCGTGATGTTGGCCCCGGCCTGTGCGGGTATCGGGTTCACTTCAACTGTCAAATCGACCGCAAACTGTACGGCGACCATGAACTCCTTCCTGCATGCGGGGTAGATGTTGTAGTTCGTGCCGCCGATGTTGACATCCGCGCCCTCGAACCAGACGGCCATCGGATAGAAGCCGGCGACGGGCACATCGGGCGCCCAGTTCGTGATGAATATGGTGCCGTTGATGTCGGTGTCGTTGGGGTCTCCCGGGTTCTTCCACGCCAGCGAGAGAGGCGCCTGCTCCACGCTGTTGAAGCTCCAGTGCACCATGGGAATTATGTTGGCGATGCCGTGGTTCTTGGAGGCGGCTCCCTGGCCCCCGTTTCCGAGCTCGGTGTAGTTGCCGTCCACGAGCTGGCCTGTGATGTCTATGGCGATGCCGTTCTGGAGCGTGCCTATGTTGGTCTTGGGGTCGGGGAAGAAGCGCATGCCCGTGCCGAACGTTCCGAGCGCAAGGGTGATGTTGGTGGCGTTGGAAATCACGACGATGCGGCCGTTCTCATTGCCCTCGTTCATGACTTCAGTCATTTTGCTGTCGGGCATCATGTTGCCAGTTGAATAGGATGTAATGGTAGGGGTCAGGGTCTCCTGGGGCGGGGGTTCCACGACGGGAACGCTGACTGCGTCCGCCGAAGACGCACTGGAGCTTGAGATGCCAGCCTCGATCCGGGACTCGTTGCCGATAGGCAGGCTGGCCCCGGCAATACCGTTAAAAGTTCCCGCAATCATAACAAACACAACAATTATCGCTTTGGTCATTTTCATCTTGAACACCTCTTTTCCAACATGTCCCCGCTCATGTTTGAGATTGTCGCGCATGCTCGATAACGCGGCAATGAGTTATTCTCATTTTTCCCAATGGCATCATAATATATAAGGATTATCTTAATATTATACTCAAAATTATATCGTCTAAAATGCAAAAACTCGCAACTATTATTGTGATATTCATCACCTCACGATGGGCATGGAAAGATGTCTGCGGGCGCACTTGGGCACCTCGTACTGGCCTGGTGAGATCGAGCGTTCAACCAACATCCTGGTTGCTGATTCCCGCCCCAGCTTGGAACGGCATCTCCTGCAACGATAGCCTGCGTTGCGTCCCATGGATTTCATTTTGTTGCCGCATCTATGGCACCGGGGCTTCTCGGTCATATGAATTGGTGCAAGACCAATTATCCTGAGCTTCTCGATGGCAAGTGTGAACGGTCTCCTGTGCAGGCCGCCCATTGCCACTATCCTGTCGCCCGGAACGAGCGAGCGCACGATTGCGCGGAATTCCTTGGTGGGTTCGTATGCGGCACAGTCCACCTTCCCGGTGCCATCCTCAAGCTCAAAGAATACATGGCCGCCGCGGTCCGTCCTGGGGCGTGAGTAAACAGTGCCTTTCACCATAGGAGAGACGAATGGCCGCATGTCCCGGATGGTCATACTGCTGAGATGGTCATCCGTTCCCTGGTTCGTGGCGAAGAGCATCATCCGGCCCGCAGTCTCTCCGGCGATTATTGTCCTGGCGGCGGCAAGG
>Ga0315283_10000241_pt1 | contig 37051 bp, 35 predicted proteins | sample YL17G09_0_MG_FD_204541 | JGI IMG/M metagenome (GOLD analysis project Ga0315283, IMG submission 204541) | Sediment microbial communities from Yellowstone Lake, YNP, Wyoming, USA - YL17G09_0 | ecosystem: Environmental > Aquatic > Freshwater > Lake > Sediment | place: USA: Wyoming | collected...
AGTATATTTGAAATATCTGAATATTTATCAGGATGGGCACAGCAGATGAGGAGATTAGAAGGATATTTCAATGCCCGGTGGGGAGATAACTGGAAAGAGTCCGAGGCCAAATTTTGGAAGGAGTTCGAAAAGAAAACCGGTCGCATCGAATAGTCATCATCAAAGATATAACCCCAATTGAGCGAAAAATATGTCGTTTTCTAAAGTTAATGAATTCGGTCCTTAGAGCCCAGTTGTCTTATTTGGTTCGTCATTGATTCAGAATCAGAGGATTTCTTATCTCACCCCCTTCCCCCTTGCGATGGGGGAAGGCTTCGACGTGAGCTCAGCCGAACGTTTGGGATGGGGGTGGACATCGTAGATATTCCCCCCCACCTTAATCCTCCCCCTCCGAGGGGGGAGGAAGTTATTTTTTTGACTCAATTGGGGTATAAATAACGGAACATGTTTAAGCGGTTTAACCGGGTGGACCTAAGGGATGGACAAGAAGCGATCAAAAAACTCAATGCTTACCTACCAGGAATGAAAAGAGAGCAGATGGATGATTACTTCCATTTTACTTTAGGGGTTATTGTGGGGAACCCTGCACTTGCCTAACTTACTGAAATCATATGGTGGCGGCGCAGGGATTTGGCCGGCCTGTGGCTCTAAAAAGAAAAGGAACGCAATCAAATCTTAATATAATCCCATTGAGTCTTCGATTCTGCTCTTTTCCTAATGAGTTCTACAGAATAATGATACCGATCGGATCGGTAAAGAATAGAGATATATTCTACGGGTCTATTCTTGATATCAAAGACTGTTCTCTCGATCTTAAGTAATGGGGCCCCTGTCATGACGTCGAGAAAGGAAGCTATCCGGCTATCAGCAACCGTGGCCTCTATGATCTGAAATCCTCGGCCAATTTTTACCTTACATTTCTTTTCTAAAACATTGAGTATGGGTTGAAAGGTAAGATCCTTAATACTGATCTTTTTCCCTAAATCAGAGGGGATATAACTAATGGTGTATGAGATAGGCAATCCTTTAATCGATCGAATTCGTTCGACCCGAAGGACTTTGGCATCCTCATCCAGTTTTAGACTTTCCGTCACTTTTTTGGGAGGATGGACGAAGTCAAAATTAATCATCCTCGTCTTCGTCCTAATTCCCATGGCAATGATGTCTTCAATCATTCCCGTGAGTTTCATTGGTTCAAGATGGACCTGTCCTTCGGTCACAAAACTTCCTTTTCCTCGCTTACGAGTAATTAAGCCGTCCTTTTCCAAAGCTGCAAGTGCCTGTCGAACGGTGATTCGGCTCACCTTATAGGATTGAACGAGGTGATCCTCTGTGGGGAAGGGATTGCCAGGTCGATACTCACCCGAACTAATCTTTTCTCGCAGAATATTCTCGAGTTGATAGTAGAGCGGAATGGAGCGATTCTTGAAACCGATCATATAATTCTAGAATCATTTGGCGGGTGGTCTGAAGACCGAACGATAAAATTGTGGTGACTCAGAACCATTCCAAGCAACCTCCGCCGAATTCGCTTTTCCAAAAGATTTGCGCTTGCTAGCGGCAATTTGGAAGAAGGGGGGTAGCTTGGACCCCTGCCGCAAGAATACCATAGCGAAGAAGAAGGCCCCCTGCCAATATCAAGACACCTGAGACAAGAACGAAGCCCGCCAACTCCAACTCTGAACCGAATACTTCGATAGACTTCAAAATAAACGGAATAACCAAACCACAGAGGATGACCCCTCCCCAAAAAAGCAACTTTAAATCTCCCTGAGTGAGCGAATAAACTGATTTTTCAGAAGCCTCCGTCGCCCCAGCCATCGTGATTAAATAAAATATCAAAACGAGGCATTCGATAAGAATGAGGATCAAATCGGCCGCCAAAAGGAAATTTAAAACACCTTCGCCTCCTGGTTCTATAAGGTGGCTCATGGAAAAGAGGACGAGAGAGATGACACCTGTAGAAAGGGCAGAAATAACGAAGAGGATAACAATGAGAGGAGTATCCCAGAAATGAACTGATTTCATCGATTTCAGAAGTAATCCAGTATAGACGGCCACGCCGAAGGCGAAAATTCCATTTACGACTGAAAGGACTAGCCGAAGCGCTCTATCCGTCTCAAGTATTTTGAAAGGCCAGATCCAGAACCCTATATGGATGACTCCCAGAACGATGAAGACGGACAGAATGTAGAACCCCCGACCGACCCACGCAATACGGGGATTAACACCGGCACGCAGGAATCTTTCTTTTCGCCCGAGATCTATGATAAGAAATGGGATCCCTAAGATCACTAGGATCGTGCCCAAAATAACGCCATTCTTCGACAGATAGGCCGCCTCCGGTAAAAAAAGATCCACTAAAATGGCCACTAAGTAAGCCCCTGCTCCCATACCGGCCAAGAAGAGATAAAAAGCGATTTTCCATCTCCAATATGGCTGTCGCTCAATCTGTTCTCCCATGGTCTATTCCTTTCTGCGGTAAGACTGTAAGGTATAAAATACAACGCCTAAAGCAGATCCCTTAGGGGGAAGATAATAAACTGATGGATTTAGTCCAAACTCCGGGTGAAATTGGAAACCAAATCGATCTCTGATAAGTTGGGATACGACGCTTTCGGGGTCACTCAGATCTCCAAAATGACGGGCCGTCGTGGGACAGGCTGAGACGCACGCGGGCTCTTCCCCTCTTCCCATTAAATGTGAACAGAAAGTGCATTTTGAAACAGTTCCCCCCTGGTGGCATTCTTCCGTCTCCCCCCAGGGAACATCGATCGGAAAATACTTGCCTCCCTCGTGGACAGAACGGACTCCGTAGGGACAGGCTAAGATGCAAGCCTTGCATCCGATGCACTTTTGCTCATCGATTCGAACGAGCCCTTGGGAGTCTTGATAGGTGGCCTTTGTTGAACATACCCTGATGCAGGCTGGGTCTTCACATTGCATACAAAGCCTTGGAATATAGGATCGCCTGACATCCGGATACTTCCCTTCCTCCACCTGAAATACCCAACTCCAAAACACTCCAGGTGGGGTAGCATTTTCAATTTTGCATGCAATCGAACAAGCATGACACCCTATGCAACGATTCAGGTCAATGACCATACCGTATCTCATTGCTTTTCTCCTCTTTCTCTTTTGTAAATCTTCACCCTTGCTGCCGTTTCCATCGATCCGCCAAGCATCCCTGAATAGGAGAGCTTAATAGAAAGATGAGGATTATATTGGATTCCTTTCCCTTTAGCCACAGGATGCTTCGTCCAGCGTCCAAATCCTTGGGATACAGCCACGGTTTTAGGATGAATGCCCTCACTGAGCCTCACTCTTCCCGGTACCTTTGCCAGCCGAGATTCGAGCCAGACGTCAGCTCCGTCTTGAAGGCCCTTTTTCTCTGCAATGTCGCGGTTCATCATGATGTATAAGTGGTAGGGATCGCGGTCTGCGATGTCCACAATTAATGGATTTGTTGCCATATCCGCAAAGGTTGTAAGATAGGACTTATAGGCAATGAGATAGAGGTCAAATTCAGGATCATTTTCATGGATTGGGCTCGGCTCCCAGTAAGGAACCCCCTTGTATTGATTCCAGTTTATTCTCAAGTCAAATCTCTCTTCAATCTGATGTTTTTTTAAGTCCTCCCGAAGGTCATCCCCCACGTATTTAATATAGTTGAAGAAGAGGGGTAACCTTGCATCGCGGTAATGGAGGTATTTCTGATCCGGTCTTATCGGACGGAAATCGTTGCCGTGTCTCTTATACCATTCCAAGTCTCTTTTTCCCTGAGAATGGCATTTGGCCTGGATGTCGAGGATCTCCTCATAAGTGTATTTCTTATACAAATCCAGTCGATACGGTTCCTTCAGGCCTAGGGTGCGATTCAGATGGGCGTTGAAACCATTTTCCCCGAAGAGAAAGTCTGCCCGATATGTGAGCTCGATCAAGATATCCATCCCCTCCTTTGTATTGTAAAGAGGAGGTACCACTGGCTGGCTCACCTGTAACCCCTGCATATCGTAAGTAAAATTGGATAGGTTGTAGCGTTCCAGATAACTATGCTCGGGCAAAACAACATCTGCATAATCCGTGGATTCATCAAGGTAGATGTTGATGGTGATCACCATATCCAATTTTTTGAGAGCCTGTTTCATCACATTTAAGTCTCCGCAATTCATTAAAGGATTGCTATGATAGATGAAGAGAGCCTCTGGCTCATAATCAAATCCATATTGGGCCGGATTTAAAACCGTTAAAGGCACAAGATGCCCGAGATCGCAAGCTAGAGGACAATATTCTCTCAGATCCAATCGTTTCGGAGGGAAAGAAAAAGGGGTACGAAATTCCCAACCTGTCGCATGCGGACGAACGATGCCATCTTTTCCCTTCGACAGATAAGCAGGCTCTCCTCCGAAGCGCCGATCATCCATACTCTTGGCAAGGAGCCCACCCGGGACGCTCAGAGCCCCTATCAGCATCATGATCACCGCTTGAGCCATCATGGCAATGCCGCCATTGGTGTGCGCCTGAAGGCCCCGATAGGAAAGGAGGGCAGCCGGTCGAAGTGGATATTGCATTCCGTCGATTGTTGTCGTCCCTCCAATATTGGCGGCTTCTACGAATTCTTTCGTTATCCTACGAATCCTGTCTGCAGGAATGTCCGTTATCTCAGAAGCCCATTCTGGGGTATATTCCTTCACCTCATTTTTCAGATATTCAAAAGCTGGGATATATCTCACCCCGTTGATAGGATACTCTCCTTCCAGAGCGAAGTCTTTGATACTTGGGTCGTCGAAGACCTTGGCCCTTCCATCGATGGAATCCCAGATAAGGGGTTTGCCAGTCCCGGGATCCTCAGCAAAATGCCGATCTGGGTTTAAGAGATACGGTGCGTTTGTACTCTTCTTCAGGAAAGGGACATCGTGTATCTTGTACTCATGCAATAGGAGATAGATCATTGCCAGAAGAAATGCTAAATCCGTTGCCGGTTTGATGGGAATCCATTCGTCCGCCCTTCCTGCACCCACCGAGAGACGGGGGTCCACCACAACGAGTTTTAGCCCCTTTTCCCTCGCATCGGCGAGTTGTTGGGTCGTCCTGACAAAAAGTTGATGAGAACCGAAGCCGTACTCCGAACCGAGCACGATAAGGTACCTGCAGTAATCCAGATCCGGAAACTCCACCAGGGCGCCATGGGAGAGCATTCCTATAAAATGGTTCGGGTTGGCGCACTGATTGCTTGTGCCACTGAAGGAGAAACCTCCATTTTTTGTCCCAAATGCTTCACCCCAGGCAAAGCTTTGAATATACTTTTCCCAGGGCCATAGTGAGCAGATAAGTTTGTTCGGGTTCTCACGGCGGATCTTTTTCAGCTTTTTAGCCACAAGATCAAGGGCTTCATCCCAGCTCGCTTCCCTCCATCTCGGGTCAATTCCTTCCCCCTTTTCAGAGTTGGTTCGAATGAGAGGCGTCTTCACTCGGTAAGGATCATAAAGCTTTGTCAAACCAGAAAGCCCTCGAGCACAAAGCCGACCGTGAGTATTTGAATCATCCGCATCTCCCATAATCTTAATGGCTTTGCCATCTTTAACATGCACCGAAATGGGGCATGCATTGAAACACATCTGGCAGTGGCTTTTCACCCACTTGTCTTCAACACTGCCTTCTAAATTTCTTTCCGATACGCGAGGACGGACATCCATCAAATTCCTCCTTTAGGTATTCGATCCTAATATCAAGTCTAACCAATTTTTCGCCCTTTTTGAAGGAGGTTCCCTTCTCCTTCAAGTCTTCACCCTTCTTATTTGGGCTGCTTCGGGAAAGCAGAGGCCCTTTGGATCTCAACGCGCCTATCCCAGAGATTCACTTTGAGGATTTTCCCTGCCAGGCCGCATTCTGTCATAGCTCCTCCGTCCCTCTCGTCCCACTTCACAATTCCCATGAAGGGGCTCGGCAGAAAAAAGAGATGGGGGGTACGTAAGTGATAATTTATGGCTGGAAAGTATTCTGATCGAAAATACAAGCTTCCCAAGAGGGATTGAATTCATGGCGACACAGTCTTAATCATCTTCGCTTGCCGCCTTTCTCACCTGCTCAAGGACCGTGGTAAGGCGACGTCGTTTCCGGAAGGTCGTAAAAATCGGAGAAAGGATCATGAAGAGCATCGCCACCATAAGGACCATTGAAATTGGATGAGTGAAGAAGATCAAAGGACTGCCCTGAGAGATGATCAAAGCCTGTCGGACCGATTTTTCAAGCATCTCTCCAAGGACAAAACCGAGCATAAAAGGCGCAGGCTCGTAACGGAACTTCCTCATCAGGTAGCCCACTACTCCAAAGATTACCATGATCAAAATATCCACCGCATTATTGTTGAGGCTGTAAGCTCCTATCACGCAGATCAAGACGATAAGGGGTGAAAGCAGAGCCATGGGAATCTCGATGATTTTAACGAAGAACCGGATCAATGGTACGTTTAAAATGAGTAGGATCACATTTCCAACATACATACTGGTGATGACTCCCCAGAAGACATTGGGATGCTCCTTCAAGATGAAGGGCCCAGGGGTAACACCATGGAGCATGAAGGCACCTACCAAAAGAGCCATCACGACGTTTGAAGGGATACCCAAGGTCAGAAGAGGGATAAAGGCCCCGCTCACAGCTGAGTTGTTCGCAGATTCGGGCCCAGCTACCCCCTCGATCGCCCCTTTGCCAAATTGCTCAGGATGTTTTGAGAACTTCTTTTCCATGGCATAGGATGCAAAAGAAGAGATTACTGCTCCCCCACCAGGTAGCATTCCAAGAAAAAAGCCCAAAATAGAGCCTCTGCCAATGGGTTTTATGCTCATCTTCCAATCATATTGGTCGGGGAGAAGTTCCCGGAGTTTACTGGAATATTTGATAGCATCCCGTGACGCCCTTGCCTCCCCACTCTCTGCCATGTAAAGAATCTCGCCGATTCCGAACAAACCCATAGCCAGTACAGCAATGTTGACACCCTCCATCAACGATTGAGATCCAAAAGTGAATCTCTCAACGGCGGTAGCAGGGTCCATGCCAATTGTCGCCACGGCAAGTCCCAAAAAACCCATCACCATTGCCTTGGTAGGAGAACCACTCCCAAGATAAATCACGAGGGTGAGGCCTAACATCATCAGTGCCGAGTATTCGGCAGGACCAAACATAAGGGCGAATTCGGAGAGAGGTGGGGCCAACAGACTTAACCCAACGGTCCCGAAGGTGCCTGCAATAAAAGATCCGAAGGCGGCGATCCCAAGAGCTTTCCCAGCCCTTCCTTTTAGCGCCATCTGATAGCCATCAATGCAGGTCACTACAGTTGAGGCCTCACCGGGGATGTTGATCAGTACAGAGGTGATTGTACCTCCATAGGAGGCCCCGTAGTAGATACCGGCAAGCATGATGATCGCCGACGTGAGATCGAGCTTATAGGTTAAGGTGAGAAGCATAGCGATGGTTGCCGATGGGCCTAACCCTGGAAGCACGCCGATGATCGTTCCTAAGGTACAACCGATGAAGCAGTAGATAATATTTTGAAAAGAGAGGGAGATTTTGAATCCCATCAATAAGTTTTCTATCATGGCCCTAACTTTCCATTGGAATCTTTGGTTTCACCAAATCCCGATAAAGCCCCTAGGTAAAGGAACTCCTAAAAAGTGGACGAACAGGATGTAGCTTGTGATGATGGACCCGAATCCAACGAGAAGGGTGATCTTCCAACTCTGCTTCTCCACATACTTCAGGATAGGGAAGATCAGGACAGCTGAAGTGATTAAGAAACCTATCTTTTCGAGCATGAATCCGTAGAGAAGCATTAATATAACATAGATGGATACTCTCAGGGTGGTAATGATTTTCCTTTTTTTGTCATCTGATGTTTTTCCCTTTTCTTGAGGTTTGGCTATAAAGAACGATTTGACAATGATGATTAAGCTCAATCCTATAATGATCATCGCAACTGCAAGGGGAAAAAATCCCTCATCAGGCCCGAACTTACTCCAAATCGAGTACCGGATGGAGAGAAACGCCAAAAATAAGCCAAGCAGGAAAAGAAAAAGGCCGCTTGAAAAATCCTTTTCGTTTACCATCGCATCACCTCTTTTCCTCAAACCCGCGCATTACTTAGCCAGGCCAAGTTCCTTCAATACCCTTCCTTGAGCATCAAAATCCTTAAAAACTAATGACTTAAAGGATTCTGAATCCTTAAAATTCGGCGTACAATACAATGTGCTGAGCAATTCCTTGAAGGAAGGATCCTCATAGGCTTTCTTAAAGGCATCATAGAGTTTCTTGTGAATTTGTGGGTCCAGCCCTTTGGGAGCACAAAGACCGATCCATAGAGGGGCTTCTACTTTGTAACCTAGTTCAAAGAAGGTTGGAATATCTGGGAATTGTTCCATCCTCTTTTCCCCTTGAACTGCCAGACCGCGAACTCTTCCTGCTCGCACCTGAGTTGGCATTTCTGCTGCGATCCCTGCATCAATGTGGCCTCCCAATAGCTTTGTGACCACCTCTGCTCCTCCTCCCACGGGGACATGGTTGAGTTTCACCTTTTCAATTGCGAATACCTGTTCCATTAATATGTGTTGCCCGCCTAATGGGGAAGGAGTCGCGTAGTTCAGTTTCCCAGGGTTCTTCCGAGCTTCCTCTATAAACTCTTTAAGAGTCTTCCAACGAGACTCCGTCTGGAAGCAAAAAATCTGACTCAGGTCGGCATACAGCATGATCCACGTAAAATCTTCTTTCGTGTTGTAGGGAACGGGCCGTAAATGAGGTATAACAACGGGAGCACTCCACGAAATAACTCCGATCGTATAGCCATCAGGTTCAGCTTTTGCCACAGCGTTAGCTCCTATCACGCCTCCTCCTCCGGCCTTGCTTACGACTACTACTGGCTGTCCTAAGACCTTACTCCCTAAATCAGCCAGCTTCCTTCCTGTCAAATCAGCAACTCCTCCCGCTGCAAATTGGACAATCAGCGTAATGGGTTTCGACGGAAATTTAGCTGGATCCTCAGCGCCTAAGCTTGGATGAACGAGAGCGAGAGACGCGACGATCAAAAGCGAAAGAACTGTCCAGGTGATGTTGAATTTTCCTTTTTGTTCTATCATTTTTTATTCTCCTTTCTTAGATCTCTTGCAAATGATGATACACCCTATACCAAATTGTTTTAGGGAGGGGAGAGTAGCTCCCCCTTCCCTGCTCCACCGATGCCCTGCTTCAATGATATTCTGCAGGATTTTCGTAATCTTCAATTTGACGCAGGTAGGATTGGTAAAATGATTTCCCCCCGATTATGTCACGTGAGAGAAAATGAAGGAAGCACCTATTTTGTTCTGCCCAGATGGGTTCTCCCTTCTGGAAGGTGCTTCCACGAGCTAACCCCCCTTGGGTATCATAATACCCAGTCCTTAAGAAGACGTTCCACATTATTGAGAAAATCTCTCGCGAAGCTTTTTACCTTCCACAGCAGAAATGTATGCAGGAGTGGAGACATGCGCTCCGCTTCCAGTTTGGCAGCAACCTCGGTCGGTGCCTTATCCGATCCCTTCACATCAAATCTCGCGACTTGGTCAAGCTGTATAATCCCCCCCATTCCGCTCAGGCTAATCTTGGCGGCAAAAGTTTCTGGCTCCACCATGTTCGAGATAGCCACTGTTACTTTCGTGGGCAAGGTAAGGTAACCTATTTTTAACCTCAACAAGGCGGAGAAACCTCTTTCGTCGGTAAACTCCACCTGTTCAAATGGGATAGACCTCAGTAGCGCCTTCGTCAAAAACTCCCAAATTTTCTCTTGTGACCCGGCTACCCTAAAAGTCTTCTCAGCAATAATCATCATCAGGACCTCACTGGTTCACTGGCGGCAGCGTTCTTACCAGCGATCTGACCATAGACAAGCGCTTCGGGAATATTTGTTGAAGTCTGATATTTGAAACCCCAGATTGATCCGAATTCTCCCGCGGCGTACAATCTGGGAATAGGATTGCCGTCGGGGTCTAACACTCTGGATTCGTTGTCTCGCCGGGGCCCCCCTTGCGTATTTATGATGGTAGGCCAAAGCTCCAAGCCATAATAGGGTGGTCCTTCAATAGGCCTTAGCACATCCTTGGGCCTATTGAATTCAGGGTCTCTGCCCTCTTTACAATTTCGGTTATAGGTCGTAATCGTATTCTCTAAGACGGATTCATCTACGGATATCTTCTTGGCAAGCTCGGACAGGCTCTTAGCTCTAAAAATCCACCCTTTCTTTATTTCCTCCGAGTTGTCTGAACTCCATTTATATTTGTGCACTATGACATTCGGTCCGCTCACCCCCCAACAGACAGGTCCCTTACGCCTGACTTCTTCATCAAAGATAGCGTAGAATGGTATGCGCGAATATTCAAACCGGTGGTTATCGAACTCGGCGAGGATCTCACCGAAAAGATGTACATCGACATGGCCTTCGTTTATGAATCGCTTCCCGTGCCTGTCCACCCAGATGAACCCTGGAGCCAAGTAGTCAGGAGAAAAAGTAGCTTCATATTCTGGAACCTTGAGTCCACACCGGGCCAAGTGCGTACTCATGTGCCACGTCGCGGCGCCGACTTTTTGTATCATCTTGATGCCATCCCCGGTATTCCCAGGGTTTCCGGAAAACAGCATTGTCTTGGGGGCTAGGTTATCTCGCTTCAAGGACGGGTTGTTCTCGAAACCACCACATGTTAAAATGACACCTCTGTGAGCTTTAATTGATATCTCATTGTCCCCTGATTGAGCCTTCACGCCGACTATTTCTCGTTTGTCGTTTTGAATGAGTTCTTTTGCGGGGGTAGAAAGTAAGACCTTGATCCCTCTACGCTGTACCTGACCTGTCAGAACTTGGATCATTCGGGCCCCTCCGCAGGGCGAAGTTGCAACCTCCGACTCCTTAACGCAATACACGGTGACATCCTCTCCACCGGGAACTTCCGGAAAGGTTATGTCAGGGATAAACATGGAACAAGAGGCTGAAGGCACAGCGAATTTGCGCAATTCTGCTCCCATTTTCCCAAACCAATCTGGAATTTTGAGAAGACCCTGGACAAATGTATCAATGAGCTCTGGCTCCGTGGTATTAAAACAAAGAACCTTCAGATACTCGCGGAACTTGTCCGGATTGCGTGGAAAAGTCATATTCCCCCCGGCTACTCCCGCATTCCCACCGGGATAGGGCATTTTCTCCAGCAGTATCACGCTGGCTCCGTTATCATGAGCGGTGATTGCCGCGGCAGCACCCGCAGCCCCGTAACCGGCCACTACCACGTCAGCTTCCATATCAAGTCTTTCGGGCATACTCTTACCTCCTTCTACGATTGTTATTTTGTGTAACTGGCCTGATTGAGCCAGTGGAAAGCCATCGGTAACAAGCCCTCGCTTCATCCCCTTCGTAGGCGAAAGATTGTGATCATTTCTCTTTTCCGTGAATCTGTTTTGTAAAACAATGGGTCCCGGTGCACGCCGACAGAGCTTGGATCGAACCGATCCTCAACAAACGATCCCATCCCATCGATCCTATTTGTGGCAGCAAAGGACTCCAAGTCCACAGCTCTCTTGAGCGGATACTTCTTTTTTGGCCCGGCTTTGCCACCGAAGAATTCAGTTGACAAATATTATGGTTTTTGTTCTATTATCATAACAAAGATACTTTGTCAATATCCTTTGTTTGTCATTTTTGTTTGTTCCGACCTATCTGAAGTTCAGTAATGGGCCTGGCAGAAGGAATAAATCCTGCGTTAAAGGAGGCAACAACATGGAAAAAAAACGAGCCTCACTCCTTTCCGAAATGACTTGGCCGGAGGTCGAGGAACTTCGAAAGACCGTAGACTTGGCGATCCTTCCCGTTGGAGCAAATGACAATAACGGCATGCATTCTCCTCTGGGAACGGATACGATCGTTGCCTCCGGCGTGGCGCAACGACTCGGAGAACTCACAGGATGTCTGGTCGCACCAGCCATCCCCTGGGGAAATTCGACCGTACAGATGGGTTTCCCCGGGACGATGCATGTTCGATGTTCGGTTCTTTCTGAATTGGTAAGAGACCTCTGCAGAAGTCTGGCCACCCACGGTTTTCGGCGAATTCTCATCATCAATGGGCATATGTCCAACAACTGGCCGATCAACGATATCGGCCATGAACTCCGGGAAGAGGGTATCTTAATGGCTCTGATCGATTGGTGGCGGGTGATGTGGCATGTCTCCATGGATCTCGCCAAAGGTGACTATCTCCCGGAGGGTCACGGAGGGGAAATGAATACCTCCTGCGTCATGGCCTTCCGGCCGGATTTGGTCGATCTTTCAAAAGCGGAGCGTTTGGCGCCAGCCCCGGGATTCTTCTCGAAGTACTTGCTCCCTCATTATCCGAGGGTCTTTGTCTATCCGGAATATCGAGAACAGATGGGGGAAAAGGGTGCGATGGGTGATCCGACGAAATCATCGGTCGAGCAGGGGAAGGCGATCGTTGAAAGGGGATTGAAGTTCCTTGCAGAACTCGTCGATGATATGCGCAAAGCCCCGCTCCCTGAGCGAACCGATGTTTCCCGTTATCCCAGGTGGGCTTCGGGTTGAGGGACCGAGAGCCTTCCAGACAAGCCCTGAGAGAGGAGGGGGGATGGGTCGATTACATAGAATCCTCCAAAGGAGAAGAAAACTCATCCACGGTACCCTTTGAATCATTGATCATTGAAAGGAGTTCAAAAAATGGAACGTGACGATGCAAGAACGGAAGCTCTGAAAAAGGTCAAGGAGAAGAGAGGATATTTGCTATCCTATCATGAGTTCTTCGGATGTATGGATCCGGTACTCCTCGAAAAGTACGATCAATTTTACACCGAAGTCACGTTAAAATCGAAGGCGCTTGATAACAAGACCAAGGAATTAGTCTGGATCGGGATTCTTGCCTGTGCTTCAGAAGAGGCAGGGACCATCCACCTCAAGAGAGGACGGGAGGCAGGGATCACGGATGAGGAGATCTCGGATGTGATCATCATCACCCAGGTCGCTAAGGGATTTGATGTCCTTTTATTTGTGGAGGAGAAGTGGAGTTCCTTTCTTTCAGACATTAAGGCTATGGAGGTGTACGATAACTTCGTCAAGCATCTAAAGAAGGGTTTGAGACTGCCCGGAAAGACAGTGGAGTTGATATTTGTTGGGATCTACGCTGCCCTGGGAATGAAGAAGGGTCTTCAATTCCATTTGGTTAAGGCCAAAGAGTGTGGTGCCCGTGACGAAGAAATTGCGGAAGCGATGAGTTTCATCATCTTGCCCCGGGGCGGAAATACGATGCTGGAGGCGGCCGGAGTGCTGAAGGATCTGGTGAAGGGAGGAAAGTATAAGCCGGACTCCATTTTCAAATACTGGCTCTCTGAGGAGCAACTTTAGGCAATCCGTTCAGGCGGAAAAAACAGACGAATTCAAAACAGAACTGCTGTGAAAGGACCAGCAAAATCTCGGGACAAAAGAGGAAGGGGCAATGAGATTCAAGTCAGGCATTATTAAGACGTGCGTTTTCTGGGGAATCGTAGCCATCTTCTTGTTGGGGGGGCATGGGCAATGGACATGCCGCAAATGCCCGGTTGAGAGTGGTGTCCGGATCCACAGGGGGCGCCTATTATGTCATCATGGCGGGCATGGCAACGTTGATCGAGAAGTATGCCAAAGACACGAGCGCCAACGTTCAAGCTGGGACGACCGTGACCGAGAATCTCAAACTTGTGGGGAAGAAGGATGTTTCGGAATTGACTTCGATAAAAAGAATAGGTGAGAAATGAGTGTCGCCCGAGAATTGGCAAAATACGCAACCTCTTTAACCTTTCAAGATTTACCCCCGGATGTGATCCATCAAACAAAACGGATCATGTTGGACACACTCGGGTGTGCCATCGGGGGTTATGACAGCGAAGCGAACAGAGCGATTCAAGAATTGATAGGAGAGTTAAGACATCCAGAGGAATCAACAGTTTTTGGTAGCGGATTAAAGACATCTTGCTTGAACGCAGCCTTCGCAAATGGTGCGATGGTTCGTTACCTCGATTATAACGATACAGCCTTTATTCTTCAGGGTGAGACCTATCGAACGGGTTACCATCCCAGTGAAGTGATCCCCCCGATCTTAGCTCTTGCCGAGCGACAACATCTCTCAGGAAAGGATGTGATAACAGCCATTGTTTTGGGCTATGATTTATCCATCTGCTTTTTGGAAGGCGTTATCGGCCTGGGAATGGAGAGGAAGGGCTGGAACGGTGATACGAGAGGGGCCTATATCATGCCTCTCATAGCGGGTAGCATCCTTGGACTGGATGAGGTTCAAATGGAGAATGCGGTTGGTATCTCAGCCAGTTGTCACGCGGTCCTTGGCATTTTGGATACCCCAGCAGAAGAGTATACGATGACAAAGAATATTCGTTTTCCAACAATGGCCTATAGCGGTATTTGGGCAGCCATGCTCGCAAAAAAAGGATTTACTGGTCCTACAACCGTCATAGAGGGCCATGATGGCTTCGTAGAGGTCATCATGAATGGGGAATATGACATCAGCAGATTGGCGAATATCAAAGGGAAATTTGCAATCCGAGAGACCTGCATCAAATCCATTATTGCTGATTTCTCATCTCACGGCCATTTGACTGCTACGCTCAACCTGGTGAAGGAACATGATATCAAGCCTGGGGACGTTGCTGAAGTTAGGATCACCACCAGCAAAAGGTGTGCGGAGCATACCGGTGACCTGATAAAGAAATATCCTAAGAATAAGGAGACCGCTGACCATAGCTCCTATTACCTTACTGCAATCGCCATAATTGACCGTCAGATAGGGCCTGACCAGTTCACTCCAGAAAAGTTTCAGAATCCTAAAGTGCGAGAGCTGATCGATAAGGTAATCCTGAAGGGGGACCCTGATCTGGACAAAGCCCGGCCAGCAGGTATATCAGAAATTGTGACCAAACAGGGGAAAAAGTATCAGTGCCGAGTAGACTACCCAAGAGGCCATGCACGTAACCCAATGACAGACAAAGAAATAGCAGAAAAATTCAAGAGCATGGCATCCAGATACATGAGCGAGAAACAGATCGATCAAATCGTCGATGTCGTTTTTGCATTGGACAAACTCGAAGACGTTGAGATGCTAAGTAAACTAATGGTCTTCGGATCTAAGTAGATAGAGGATTCAATTTCGGAGGAAACCTGATGGCAAGAATTTACGAATACCAAGGAAAGGAGGTCCTCAGAAAAGAGGAAATCCTTGTTCCTAAGGGAAGATGTGTCACAAACGCCGAGGAAGCGAGAACGACAGCCCAAGAGATCGGTAAGCCTGTGGCGATAAAGGCTCAGGTTTGGGCGACAGGGCGGTTTAAAGCGGGGGGCATCAAATTTGCGAATACCCCTGAGGAAGCAGGAAAGGTTGCCCAGAAGCTGTTCGGAAGCACAATTAAAGGACTTCCGGTGGAGAAATTACTCGTCGAAGAAAAATTAAGTATTGAGAGAGAGTTTTATATCGGTATCATCGTGAGCAATTCTTATAAGGTAAAAGGTCCTGTAGTGATCTTCAGTACAGAAGGTGGTGTTGGGGTTGAGGAGGTTGCTGCAAGAAATCCTGAAAAGGTCGCGACGCTGACCGTGGATTACCTGAGAAGTGTTGGACCAGAAGAAGCAAACCAATTGTTATCGCAACTTTCGTTTGATGGAACTCTATCCCCTGATCTGTTTAATGAGCTCTCCAGGACCATCTGTAATCTTTACAAGGCCTTTAAAGAATATGATGCCAGGGCAGCTGAAATCAATCCGTTAGTCTTGACTCAAGACCAACATCTTTATGCAGCAGATTGCCGTTTTACCATCGATGACAACTCGGTCTTTCGGCACCCTGAGTTTGGGATCAAGGTCCCACGCGACATGGATAGACCGCCCACCAGACTCGAAGAAATTGCTTGGGCGATCGAAGAGGACGATTATCGAGGAACAGGTTATTTCACTCAAATGTTTCCAAAACTTGAAGGTAAAGGTTGGCTCGGTTTTCACGGGATAGGCGGGGGAGGTGCAATGCTCGGAGCAAGTGCCTTCCTTGCGCGTGGTTTCAAGATAGCGAATTATGCAGATACGAGTGGAGATCCAACGGCCAGTAAAGTTTATCTTGTGATAAAAAGTATCTTTTCTCAACCCATCGATGGATATGTGATGATGGGGGCATGCCTTGCGAATCAGGAACAATGGCATCATGCCCATGCGATTGTGAAAGCATTAAGAGAGGAGGCAAAAAGAAGGCCAGGATTTCCAGTGGTGATATTACTTGCTGGCAATAAAGAGCAGGAAGCCCATGAAATTATTAAGATCGGATTGAAGGATGTACCCTTACGGTGGGAATTATACGGAAGGGATTATATCTACGATACAGACTTCATTGCCAATCGGGTGGAGGAGTTAATCAAACTCTATCAGGATAAGAAACTTAAAGAAGAAAGGAAGTAAGGGAGTAATGGCAGCAAATCAATTGGAGTTTGAAACGAGAAAAATTAAAATCACTATCGATTACAGTCGGTGTGAGCCCGCAACAAAAAATACGGCTACCCCTGCTTGTGGGTTTACTTGCGTCAAGGCATGCAGACTGTATGGCCGGAATATCTTAAAAATTGAAAATAATAAACCTGTTTTGGCGATTACGGATCCGGAAGAAATAAAACGGCTCGATAATGAATGTATCAGTTGCGAATATCATTGTTGGGTTCACGGGACGAGCTGTATCACCATTGAGATTCCATTAGCGGGGATCGAGGAATATCGGAAGGATGTATTGGGAGGATAAAGATGGCCATCATCGTGGATGAAACAACAAGGATGCTGATTCAGGGGATCACAGGACGTTTTGGCCAGAATGTTGCGAGGCGTATGATAGAGGTGGGTTCTAAGGTCGTGGCTGGGGTCACGCCGGGTCGTGGTGGAGAATCCGTTTGGGGTGTACCTGTTTACAACAGTGTGAGAGAAGCCATCCAAGGAGTGGGGCCTATCGATGCATCGGTGGTTGTGGTGCCCGGTCCAGATGCCAAAGTAGCGGTGATCGAGGTATTTAATGAAGGAATAAAAATAGTGCTCATGCGCGTTGAGCGAGTCCCGCTCCATGATACACTTGAAATCATTGCTTGTGCCAAAAAAGCGGGGATTCGATTAATTGGTCCGGGTTCAGCAGGCATCGTCAGTCCAGGGAAAGCATCGCTTGGAGGGTTGGGTGGATTTATGGGATCCTCCGATTTACCGAAGATAGCATTTCGACCTGGTCGGATAGGTATCATCTCACGAAGTGGTGGGCAGACCAGTACGTTGGGGTGGGCCGTCTGCCGAGCCGGTTTTGGGGTGAGCACCGCCATTCATCTGGGATCCGAGCCGGTTTTGGGAACCACTTTTGCCGAGTTGCTGCCTTTTTTCCAATCCGATGAAGGGACGGATGGAGTGGTCTATTTCGGAGAGATTGGCACAGTGATGGAGGAGGAAGCCGCGGAAGTGATTAGAAGCGGTGAGTATAAAAAGCCTTTGGTTGCCTATATCGCAGGGAAAGGACTTCCTTCGGGATTGCGTTTCTCTCACGCCAGTGCCATTGTTGAAGGGGGAAGGGGGTCCGCAGAAGGGAAGATGAAAGCCCTGCAGGATGTTGGAGCGTATGTGGTGAATAGACCTGAAGAGATAGGACCTACCTTGCAGGAGGTTTTAAAAATCAGAGAGGAGCTTATCCGTGGATAGGATATTGAGGACCATGCTTTTCGTTCCGGCAAATAGCTGGAGAATGATTACCACCGCCGCCACAGAGGGGGGAGATGGGGTGATTTTGGACCTGGAAGATGCTTGTCCGATTGCAGAAAAGGAGACGGGTAGAATTTTTGCGAGAGATTCCATCCCCATGCTCAAAGAGAAAGGGATGGATGTTTTTGTACGGGTCAACTCCTTTGAAACCGGGTTGACAGAGAAAGATATAGACTATGTGGTGGTGAAAGATTTGGATGGTATCATGCTTCCCAAAGCGGAGTCAAAAGAAGACATCCTTAAGCTGGGTCAACTTTTGAAGGTCGAAGAGGAGAGGAAGGGGTTGGTATTAAATAGCGTTGGCATCCTTCCCCTTTTGGAAAGCCCCAAAGGGATTTCCTCCGTTTCCGAGATTATCTCTGGAAGTCAACGGGTTATGGGTGTAAGTTTTGGTGCAGGAGATTACTCAAGGGAGATTGGCGCAGGGATGGGAGTGACCAGCCTCTCTCCAGAGGAATATTTTTTGATGGCCTCCCATCCTCGCTCTTGTATTGCCCTGGCCGCAAGAGCTGCAGGGATCTTGGCCATAGATGCCCCCTTTTTTGGTTTGGTGATCGATCTTGATGGGCTTATCAAAGAGGCGCGAAAGGTAAAATTAATGGGATTTACAGGGAAACTGCTTGTCCATCCCCGGCATGTCGATCCTGTCAATCAGGTTTTTTCGCCGTCTAAAGAAGAGATTGATTTTGCCAGACGAGTCATAAAAGCCTATGAGGAAGCAAAAGCAAAAGGATTAGGAGCAACTTCCCTTGGTGGAAGGATGATCGATTATGGCTCGTATCGGAGAGCACTTAACCTCATATCCATCGCTGAAAAGATATCAGAAAGGGAGAAGAGAAAGAGCCAATAGTGAGAGGGTGAGATGAAAGGGCTTTCAACATCTTATGCTGATTTTATTATCAGCACTCGCTATGATCAACTCAAACCAGAAGTCGTTCTACAGGCCAAGAAACTGATTTTAGATTTGTTGGGCGTATCATTAGCCGGTTACAAGTTGATGGAGTTCCCTCGTCTCGTCGTAAGTTACATGGAGAGCCTTGGAGGAAGCCCCGAGGCATCCATCTTCCAGACAAAGAAAAAGTTCCCTGCGGTGAATGCTGCATTTGCCAATGCAGCATGTGCTCACGCCTTAGATATGGATGATGGACATCGGTTTGCCGCTCTTCATCCTGGTACTGTGATCATCCCAGCTGCTTTGGCTGCAGCAGAAATGTCAGGAGCAACTTCCAAAGAGATGATTGCAGGAGTGGTTGCAGGATATGAGGTGATGATTCGCATCGGAATGGCAATCAACCCGTCCAGCCTGAATAGGGGTTTTCATGCCACAGGAATCACAGGGCCGTTCGGTGCTGTAGCAGCAGCGTCTAACATCATGAAACTTGGCCGTGAAGAGACCATTGGGGCATTGGGGTTGGCTGGTCTTCAAGGATCTGGCCTTCTCCAGGTTAACCACGATGTGGAGGGAGCGAAGGTCAAACCCATCAATCCAGCGAGGGCGGCCATGTCAGGTCTTCTCTCATGTATCCTTGCCCAGAAGGGAGCGAAGGGACCATTGAACATCTTCGAAGGAGAAGATGGTTTTTTCAAGGCGGTCACCGATGAGGTGAAGAAGGAACTTCTGACCCGAGGCCTCGGCAAAGAATTTGAGATCTGCAACACCTACATCAAATTCCATTCTGCCTGCCGTCACGCCCATGCTCCCATCGACGCTGCCTTCCATGTGTTGAAGAACAGCAAAATGGATCCTTCTGAAGTCATCAAGATTTCTGTTGAAACTTATCCGGCTGCTATCCGACTCGCCGGGATCACCGATGTGACAACCCCGTCAGCGGCCCGCTTCAGTATCCCTTTTTCAGTCGCCTTGGCTATCACCAAGAAGGATGCCGGGGCGGATAAGTATTCTGAAGAAAATATTCGAGATGAAAAGATTCAGAGTCTTTCGAGGAAGGTGGAGCTGTCGGTGGGAAGCAAGTGGGAAAAACTTTATCCGAACAAAAGAGGGGCCACGGTTCGTATTCTGGATGGTGAGAACAGAGAGTGGACTGCCGAGGTGGAATTAGCGAAAGGAGAACCTGAAAATCCAGCAAGCTTGGAAGAGATCTATGATAAATTTTATACCAATGCCACCCTCATGATTTCTGAGAAGAATGCAATAGAGCTCGGGGATATTATTTCAAATTTAGAAAATTCATCGCTCGAAGGGTTGACTCAGTTGATCTAAGTTCCAGACGGAACATGTTCGATGCGTTTGACGGGATTTCTTTATTTATCTTTACAAATACGTTAGGAGAGAGCAAATGGTCCAGAGGGTCAAAAATAGGAATGAGATATCGTGGGATGTGGAAACGGATGTTGCTGTAGTGGGGGGTGGAGCCTGTGGTTTGATCGCTTCCTTGGCTGCAGAGGAGAGAGGAGTGGAAGTTTTACTTCTTGAAAAAGAAAAAAAGGTGGGAGGGAACACCTCCCTCAGCCAGGGAATGATCCCTGCTGCTGGGACCCGTTTTCAAAAGGCAACTGGTATTGATGATACCCCGGAACTAATGGCTGAGGATATATTCAAGAAAAACAATTACGAGAGCGATCCAGAGATTACTCTCCATTTGTGTAAGGAATCTAAAAATCTTGTAGAATGGCTGGTCGATTCTGTGGGAATTCATCTGGACATTGTCACCGATTTTATTTATCCTGGCCACTCAAGACATCGTATCCATGCGCCCTCTACCCGTAAAGGAACACAGATTGTGAATGAATTGCGAACTGTTATTTCTAATAGAAAAAATATCCTCCTTGTTCAGCAAGCACCTGTTAAGGATTTGATTGCCACAGAGGCTGACGGAGGGGTTATTGGATTGGAGGTAGAGATCTTTGGGCAAGGGATCAACAGAGTGCGAGCCCAAAAAGTGATCCTCGCTTGTAATGGTTTTGGGAATAACAAAGAGATGTTAAGAAAGTATATCCCAGAGATGGCAGAGGCCTTCTATTTCGGACATGAGGGAAACACGGGAGAGGGGATACTGTGGGGCATGGAGTTAGGGGCTGCCACCCGACACATGGGGGCCTATCAAGCTCATGGCTCTGTGGCTTATCCCCATGCAACGCTACTTACATGGGTGGTCATTGTCAATGGTGGCTTTCAAGTCAATAAGCAAGGGAAGCGATTTTCAAATGAATATACAGGTTATTCCGATCATGCGATTGAGGTTCTTAATCAAGAAGATAAAATAGCTATCGAGATTTTTGATGAGAGAATTTATCAATCAGTACTTGGTTTTGAAGATTTCACACAGTGTATTGAAATGGGTGCTGTGAAACGGGCAGAAACGATTGAGGAACTCGCGGAAATATTTCAACTTCCTCCCAAAGAACTCCGAAAGACCCTCGAATCTTATAATAGGGCCGCTGAAGGTAAAGGGGAAGATCCAATGGGTCGCCAAAATTTTCAAGGGCCCTTAAAACCTCCTTATTTCGGGGTGAGGGTGACGGGGGCATTGTTTCACACCCAGGGCGGTCTGAAAGTAGATAAAAAGGCCCAGGTTCTTAAACCGAATGGTCGTCCCATTCCAAACCTTTATGCAGGAGGAGGTGTTGCCGTAGGTGTTTCAGGATCTGAAGTAAAGGGTTACTCTTCTGCCAACGGTCTCCTTGCTGCCACCGTCCTTGGCAAAATTGCTGGAGAAGAGGCTGCCAAATCACTTAAACATTAATAAAAAGAAAACGGAGGGGAAAATGCCTGAATATCTTGATCAAATTTCTCATTTTGTAGTGAAGACAAATTTTGAGGATTTCGACAAAAACGTCATCGAGCAGGCGAAAAAGGTCGTTTATGATACCATTGGAGTGATAGCGGCTGGGGCGCAACAGAAAGAACCTAAGGAAATGGTAAAGAAGTTGGCACCTTTTTCTGGGCATCCAAGTTCCACTCTGATTGGTCGCAAGAAAAAAATAGATCCCTTGAGTGCCGCCCTAATCAATGGGACCGCAGGGACATGGTTGGAAGTCGATGAGGGGAACCAGTTTGCCCGAGGCCATGCCGGAATTCACGTGGTTCCAGCCGCTCTTGCCATTGGAGAAAAGAAGGGAGTTTCTGGGGAAGAATTTTTAACCGCCCTGGTTCTGGGTTATGAGATCGCATGTCGAATTGGGATCGCATCCAAATTGAGGATGACCATGCACCCCCATGGCTCTTGGGGGACGATCGGAGGAGCTGTGGCTGTGGGTAAGTTGATGAACCTCAATGTCGATCAAGTGAAAACCCTGATTAATATTGCTTCATCCATGACACTCGCAACGTCAAGAAAGACGATGCTGGAAGGAGGCACCGTTAGAAATCTCTATGCCGGTGTGAGTGGTTACATGGGAATTTTAGCTTATTACCTTTTAATGAGTGGATTCACGGGTGAGGTAGATGGAATCGGTTCGGTCTATGGGGGGGTGGTTTCCGATTCGTTCAATCCCTCTGCGATGGTCGAAGAGCTTGGCTCGCGATATGAAATTACGAGAAATTACTTTAAACAATATGCCTGCTGCCGTTACAATCATTCCGCTCTCGATGCCCTTTATCGGATTATGAGCCAACAGAAGGAGGGTAAGCTTGATCCCAAAAATATTGAGTGCATCAAAGTGGAAACGTATTCATTAGCGGCCCAACTATGCGGCAAAGCTCCAGAGAATATGCTGGCCGCAAAGTTCTCTGTACCGTTTGCTATCGCTACCACGATCATTCACGGTCATTCTGGGGTGGAGAGTTTCCTACCCGATCAGGTCGGAAGACCTGAAATTAAATCCTTGGCTTCGAGGGTCGAAGTTGAAGAAAAAACAGAGTTTACTCAGATGATGCCTTCACGCCGTCCATCCTGTGTAACTGTCCGATTAAAGGATGGAACTACATTTACAGAAACCGTTTATATCAGCAAGGGGGATATCGAGAATCCGTATTCAACCGATGAGCTTGAGACAAAGTTTCTTAACCTCGCTACACCCATCTATGGGAAAAGAAAGGCAAAAGAGATTTTGGAACAAACAAAAAAAACTGAAACCTTCAGCAATATAAGAAAATATACAGAGGGACTATAAGGAAATTTTTAGAAAGGGGAAAATATTTTGAAGTTGATCGAAAGGAGGAAGGAAGATGAATAAATATGATCTGGTGATTAAAAATGGCAATATCGTTATTCCTAAAGTCGGGGTTATCAATGCAGACATTGGTATCGTTAAAGAGAAGATTTCGGCCATAGCTAAGAATATTGAGGTGAAAGAAGCTGCCAGAGTGATTGACGCTTCAGGTAAATATGTTTTTCCTGGGGCTGTTGATTCTCATTTCCATATTGGTATTTTCAGACCGATGGAGGAAGACGCGACCAGTGAATCGAGATCTGCGGCCTGGGGAGGTGTCACCACCATTGGCAGTTATTTTCGTACGGGGAAAAACTATTTAAATAAATCGGGGCCCTATAAAGAGATTTTTCCAGAGGTTTTAGAAAAATCAAAAAATTCCTTTTACACGGATTACGTCTACCATATCACTATCATGAATCCTGACCAGATGAAGGAAATTGAGATGTTGGTGAGCGAATTTGGTGTTTCAACGTTTAAATATTTCATGTTCTATAAGATGCTTGATCTAACGGGAGCACCAGGAAGTGATAAATATCTCCTGCTCAATACCTCCTATGACCTCGGGTTTTTATACAATTACATGCAAGAGGTGGCGAGGGTCAATGAGAAATATAAAGATTATGGGTTGATCCGTCTGAGTATCCACTGCGAACAACCGGAAATCATTAACGCGGCAACTCAATATGTAAAGCAACATGAGTCAGGGAATCCCTTGAAGGATTATAGTGATGCTAGACCAACCTTTTCTGAGAAATTGGCCATTAAAGAGGCTGAAATTCTTGCAGCACAGGCAAATTGTCCTGTGAATTTACTTCACTTATCAAGCATCGACGCTGTTGAGGCCGGGAAAGAGGCCGTCGAAAGGAATCCGAAACTGAATATTTTATTGGAAGCTACCCTTCATCATTTAGGTTTATCGAATGATATCAAGTATGGAAGACTGGGAAAAGTCAATCCGCCGATTCGAGAAAAAGAACATGTCGATGCATTATGGGAGGCGGTTATTAAAGGTGATATCAAGACAGTGGTTAGCGATCATGCCTGTTCTACAAAAAAAATAAAAGAAGGAGATCTTTGGACATCCTTGGCAGGTTTTGGCGGCACTGAAATCATGTTTCCCTTGTTATTGACGGAAGGATACCGGAAACGGAGTCTATCGTTGCAAAGAATTGCTGAGCTAACCTCATACAACCCAGCGATATATCATGATCTCTATCCTAAAAAAGGAACGATCGCCATAGGTTCCGATGCAGATCTGGCCATTATCGACCTGGATAAAGAAAAAGAAGTATCTGTCAATACCTTGCATTCAGTTCAAGATTTTACCCCATTTGAAGGGATCAAGTATAAAGGTTGGCCAGTGTGCACCATACTCAGAGGGAAGGTGATATTTGAAAATGACAAGATGGTTGGACAACCTGGTGATGGCCAATATATCAAACGTCCTGTAATGTATCATTACCGAGATGAGTTTATCACCAAATAATACAATCCAAAGTTTAAAGGTAGGTGAATTTTAAATAGGGGATCCAGTGATTGAGCCCATGGGGGTGACAAATAGACTTACTAAGCTGGCCGTATTTACCCACGATTTGAGTTTCAGCGATCTGAGCCAGCAGGTTATTGGTCACACGCTTCATGTCATTCGTGACACCTTAGGGACGATGCTCGCTGGAGCTACGCTGCCTGAAGTGAGGGGACTGGCAGAAATGGTGAACAGACTGGGTGGGCTGGGTCGAGCGACCCTTATGGGTCGCCAGCAAACAGCGAGTCCCAATTTTGCTGCACTGGTCAACGGGACAGGTGCCGTTTCCCTTGAGTTAGATGAAGGCAACCAGTATGCGATCAATCATCCCGCCGTGCATATCTTTCCAGCCGCATTAGCACTTGCGGAGGAGCTGAAGCGATCAGGGGCCGAATTGCTGACGGCCTTCGTCGCTGGATATGAGGTTGCCGTTCGTGTTGGCCGGGCCACACACCTTCGGGAGGCTGTCCATCCGTTTGGTACTCATGCAATCGTTGGTACAGCTGCAGCTGCCTCACGGTTGCTCAAGCTCGATGTGGAGCAGATTGCTCGGTCGCTGGAAATGGCGGCAGGCATGTGTATCGCTTCCTCACAAACGGCTGCAAACACAGGTGCGTCGGTGAGAAATCTTGTCACTGGTCTGACCAACCACAACGGCCTGATGGCGCCGATGCTTGTCCAGGCTGGCTTCACGGGCGAGCTAGGTTCGTTGAGTGTGATATTTGGTCGCATCCTGGGAGATTCCTTTAAGGAGGATGGATTGGGGGACGACTTAGGTCGGGAGTTCTATATCACCCGTAACTATTTTAAACTCCATGCCTGTAGTCGATGGAATCATGCACCCATAGAGGCCATGGCTGCATTGCTTGTTAGAAAGCCTTTCAAGGCCGAGGATGTAGAGGGGATTACAGTTTGGACTTATGATCCGGCCACCCGTCTGAGCTGGAATGATCCGGCCAATGGCTATGCAGCAAAACATTCGATACCATACAATGTTGCGGTTAGGTTAATACTCGGCCATAACGACTTGGAAGCCTATTCAGAGGATGCCGTTTCTAATCCTCAGGTCCAGTCGATTGCAAGACGGGTAAGTGTACGTGAGGACCCGACGCTGACGGCTATGTTACCTGACGTGCGGCCTGCACGGGTGGAAGTAAAATTACGCAGTGGGATTATACTCACAGAAATGGTTGAGCGTCCGCGTGGAGGATTTGATAACCCATTGAACAAGGATGAATTAGAGAAGAAGTTTAGGCATCTTGCGAACATGAGGCTCCCCAGTTCGTCAGTGGCAGCACTGGAGGAAATGGTATTGAACCTTCCAGATTTGGAAGAGGTAACCCTGATGAGCCCTTTGTTACAGGGAGTAAAGCCTTGATTGTTTGTAAATTCTTTATCAAGCTTCAAACAGAAATATAGAGAGGTGTAACGCCATGGTTAAGTCCTTCACTTTTATCAAAAAGAAAGCAGGCCTTACTCAGGAAGAGTTTCTTCGGTATTGGAAAGAGAAACACGGGCCTCTTGCAGCCAGAGTTGTACCAGGACTAAAAAAATATATACAGTGTCACCCTGTACCTGGATTTGAATCTGAAATTGATGGCATTGTAGAGCTTTGGTGGGATAACCCCGAGTCGCACAGGTCCTTCTTGACTTGGAGACAATCTGAAGAAGCAAAAATACTGAGAGAGGACGAAGAGAAATTTATTGACACAAGCAAATGGGTAAGATTTGTTGCTGAAGAACACATTATTGTGGATGACCAAGCTAAGGCTTCTCCTTGAGATCGAGTTTCATCATATGGTGATGATATGAACTCCAAAGAAATATGCATTATTGGCGCTGGGAATGGTGGTTCAGTAATGGCTGGAGATTTAACTCTGGCAGGGCATCGCTGCCGGATCTTTGAGTTTCCTGAATATGCCGAGAACATCCACCCCGTCATATCTCAGGGCGGCATCGAAGTGACGGGAATTGCCCGGACAGGGTTCGCGAGGATAGCCCTGGTCACGGATGAGATCACCCGAGGCTTTATCAAACCCTATCCCATGTGTCGATTTGGCCATCCAGCGATAGAGGCGGCGCAAGAGTTGATCAGACATTACCCTATCGATCCCGAGGAAATTGAGACGGTGGAGGTTCGCACCTTTGATTTGGCTGCCACTTGTAACGAGAAGTTACCGAAGACTGAATTGGCAGCCAAGTTCTCTGTGCCGTGGGCTGTGGCAAGTATGTTAGTCAGAAAGAGTGCTGGGTCTGATGACTTCCGCGGCGAGTCGCTCACGAACTCCATGATGAGGGCGATTGCCGGACGGGTGGCCGTGGTAGAGGATCCCAGATACACATCCATGGCTCCGTCAAAAAGACCTGCGCGTGTGACCGTTCAAACAAAGAAGGGGAGTGTTCTCCACCGGGAAGTGGAGGGAAGCGCTGGCGGGCCTGATGCGCCACTGTCTGAAGAAAGGTTGAGAGAGAAATTTAGATCCCTTTCAGATTCGGTGATCGGCCCCAAACAGGCAGAGGAAGTGACTGACATGGTGTTAAATCTCCAAGAATTGCCAGATATCCGTGATCTGACGAGATTGTTAATGCCCTCCAGCGAGAGACAAATCAGCGACGAAGAACTGAATGCCAAGTTTCTAAAACTGGCCTCAGAAACCGTCAGAAGGCAGCAGGCAGAGGTCTTGCTCGATCGGCTTTGGCACATCGAATTGGCTTCGGATATTCGGGAGGTAATGACCTCAGGAAGGTCATAAGCCCCTCCGTCATAAAGCCATCCGTAGAGAGGGAGAGATCCATGTCTTACGTCACATCCAAGGATGGTCTGAAAATCTGGTACGATATAACAGGAGATGGGGAACCCCTTGTTCTCATCGGAGGAAGCAGTTTAGTCCACAGACAGTGGGACTTTATGCTGCCCCTCCTTCAGGATCGGTTCAAAGTGGTCTTGTATGACCAGAGGGGTGCAGGACTTTCGGACAGACCTTCTTCAGGGATCAGTGTTGAGAAATGGGTCGATGACCTGAAGATGATCCTCGATCTGGCCGGTATCAAAAAGGCTCACCTCTTTGCCACATCGAATGGATCGCTTGTTGCGATCCGTTTTGCAGCCAAATATCACGAAATCACCCGAACCCTCATTCATTATGGGATCTACAAATTCACCGATCAATACAGAAAAATGTCAAGGATCGGAGCAACGATCATCGACGAATTTGGGATTGGCAACAGAAGCCTCGGAGGCTATTTCCTGTCGAGGATGTTTGGGACGCCCCCACTCTACGAAGATTGGGTAGCCCGACGCTTCGAAGAAAACCTCTCTCCAGACCCATGGAAGGCCATGCACAAGGCCCTTGATGTGGACCTTACAAAGGAGCTTCAGAGAATTAAGGTCCCTCAGATGATCCTGGTCGGAGAGAAGGGCCCCTTGGGAAAGGATACGGATTATGCCTCCGGATGGAGGGAATTTAAGCGCTTCTGTCCGGAAACGGAATTTGAAGTCAAAAGAGGTTCAAACGGGACTTTTCTGGTCTTGACTCATCCCGCTGAGGTAGCAAAGGTGGTGATCGACTTCCTAAGTAAACACAAGATGAAGCCCGAGGAGGAGAAACATGGCCTATATCGTGAGTAACGATGACAAAAAGATCTGGTATGACGTGGGAGGAGAAGGAGATCCCCTCATTCTGATTGGAGGAAGCAGCCTCGTTCACCGCCAGTGGGACTTTCTGCTGCCCTTTCTTCGGGACCGTTTCAAAGTGATCCTCTACGACCAGAGGGGAGCAGGTCTCTCCGACAGACCCCCAAAGGACATTACTGTCGAGCAATGGGTGGATGACCTCAAGTCCATCCTCGATGAGGTCGGAGTGAAGAAGGCCCACCTCTTCGGGACCTCAAACGGCTCCTTCATCGTGATCCGGTTTGCAGCCAAATATCCGGAGAGAACAGGCGCAATCGCCCACTACGGGATGCACAAGCTAACTGAACAGTCTGCGAAGATGTCGAGGATCGGGGCGACGATCTGCGAGGAGTTTGGCGTAGGGAATGGAAGCCTGGGTGCCTACTTTTTGGTCAGGCTTTATGGAATGCCCCATGCCTATGAGGAATGGGAAACCCAGCGATTTGAGGAAAACCTCTCTCCAGAAGCCTGGAAGTCGATGCATGTCGCTTTGCAGGTCGACTTGACGGGCGACCTCCCTAAATTGAAGGGACCTCAATTATTGCTGGTCGGGGATAGCGGGCTTATCGGGAAAGACTCGGATTACGGTTCGGGCTGGAAAGAGGTAAAGCGTCTTTGTCCTGACGTCGAAATGGCCATCATCCCCGGCGCAGAAGGAACTTACTGCGTCGTCACGCATCCGGCAGAGGTAGCAAAAGAGGTGATCGCTTTCTTCTCAAAGCATCGGATCATGGGCTAAGAGTCATGATGCAGAAGACAGATGATTACGGGGGACGTAAGAGGGGACGTAGTTAAATTGTCGACTAACTTCTAACTGGGACTCTTTGCTCATTGGGTAACCAATGCTCAATTCAACAAATCAGTCTTCATTGCCAAAAGAATTGCATAGCGCCTAGAGCAGAGCGCATAGCGTCACGGCAGAAACCAGGAGCCATTTCCAAAGAGAGGAGCAGACCTTGATGAGACCCTCATCTTTCGATTTGACGGGTAGGGTAGCGATTGTCTCCGGAGGTGGAACCGGCATAGGCAAAGCCATCGCTCACGGACTTGCAGAAGCGGGCGCAAGCATTGTCCTGTGCGGCAGGCGGCTCGAGAAGTGTGAAGAAGCCTGTCGAGAGATCGCAGACAAGACAGGGATGAGAGCCTTTTCACACCAGTGTGATATCTCAAGGAAGAGCGAGGTAGAAAACCTGGTCAAGAATGCTCTTGATCAGTTCAGCCGTATCGATATTCTGGTGAACAATGCAGGGGTTGCGAGTACCTACCATGTTCTGGAACTTCCTGAAGAGGAATGGGACCGGGTGCTCAATACCAATCTGAAAGGATACTTCCTCTGCAGTCAGGCTGTCGGCCGGGTCATGGCAGAAAGACACAGTGGTGTGATTATCAACATCGGTTCACAACTCGGCGATGTTGCCCGACCCAATAAGGTGCACTACCTCAGTTCGAAAGGTGGCGTGAAAATGCTGACCAAGGCCCTCGCCGTTGATCTGGCACCGTACGGGATTCGTGCCAACTGCGTTGCTCCGGGTCCGGTAGAGACAGATATGGCAGCCCCCATCCTTTCTGATCCGGCTTTGCGAAATGGATTTCTATCGCACATGCCTCTTGGTCGACTCGGAGAGCCGAAAGATGTTGCAGGAGCTGCCGTCTTTCTCGCCAGTGATGCTGCCTCCTTTATTACCGGCGTGACCCTCTATGTCGATGGGGGTTACCTGACCATCTAAAGGAGAAGGGATTTCATCGAAAAAAGTGCCATTGTCGGTGATCCGTGTCAGTGAACCTGATTCAAGCTGTAGGGGGGTAGTCCCGCCAAAGGTGGGATTGCCCTGCCCTGAGGGGCGCAGCAAGCAGCGCCTCTACGAAAAGATAGGAACCACGTTCCATTTTTCCCTTAACAGGTTAATAGTCCTAATATAATAAGTACATACCTTTATGACTTTAGGAGCCATTTCATGAGCTTTCCCGGTCTTCCTCTTCTCCTTCAGTCCATTGTCAGTGGAATCCTGATGGGAGGAGTGTATAGTCTAACCGCCATTGGCCTGACCTTGATCTTCGGGGTGATGAGGATCATCAATTTCGCCCACGGTTCTTTCATGATGCTCGGCATGTTCACCACGTACTGGCTCTTCATCCTTCTGGGTATCCATCCTTATCTCTCACTTCTCATCTCAATCCCGGTTCTTTTTGTTCTTGGGATTCTTGTTGAGCGTTTCCTGATCGCTCAGGTCCTGAATGCTCCCGAATACAACCAGCTTCTGCTTACCCTCGGAATCTCCCTGTTCATCGAAAATTTTGCTCTTTTCCTGTGGAGTCCAAACTTCAGAACCCTGGATATCGGGTACCTGAAGAAAGCGTCGACGGTCGGGACGGTGATGATCAGCTTTCCGAAGGTCATTGCCTTTCTGTTTGCGATCTTGCTCACGGGCCTCCTCTATTATTTCCTCAAGAACACGGACCTGGGAAAGGCCATCCGGGCGTCCTCGGAGGAGAAAGAGGGGGCCTTGACGGTGGGGATCAATTTGAAAAGGATTTACTATGTGGCTTTTGGAATTGGCACAGCCTGCGTGGGTGCAGCCGGCACACTCACCGCCACGTTCTTCTATGTGAATCCTCACGTAGGAGGAATTTTTGTTATTACCGCGTTTGTCGTCGTGGTTCTGGGGGGAATGGGGAACATCATTGGAGCGCTGGTAGGCGGTATTATCATCGGTTTGGCTGAATCGGTCGGGGCCGCCTTTTTGCCCGGACAGTTGAAGCAATTTATTATTTACTTCATCTTTATTCTTGTCCTGCTCTTCAAACCAGAGGGGCTTTTCGGGAGGTCCCGTGAGGAATAATACAGAGAAGACGATACAGATTCTGGTGACAATAGCCTCGGTGGTTTTCCTTCTCATCCTCCCCCGCTTCATCGGGGGTTACTTTCTGCATCTCATCACCATGATCTTCTTTTTTACCTACCTTGGAACGGCCTGGAATATTCTGGGAGGCTATGCGGGTCAATTCTCGTTCGGCCATGCGGCCTTCTTCGGCATGGGGGCTTTTACGTCCACGCTTCTCCAGATCCACCTGGGGGTGAATCCCTGGATAGGGATGTTTCTTGCAGGAATTGCAGGGCTGCTCTTGGGATTGTTCATCGGGTCCTTGAGTTTCAGATATGGGCTCCGGGGACCTTACTTTGCATTGGCCATGTTGGCCTTGGCAGAGATGCTCAGACTTGTCGCTGTGGAATGGATGGCCGTCAAATATCCTTTGGGCATCACGATTCCTCTCAAAGGGGATTCCCTCCTTTATTTCCAATTTACAAAGAAAATGCCCTATTACTACATCATGTTCGCCATGATGGTGATTTCCCTATACCTCACACGTCTCATTGAAAACAGAAGAATCGGTTCCTACTTCAAGGCCATTCGAGAGAACGAGAATGCTGCAGACGCCATTGGTGTCAACGTGTTTAAGTATAAACTGATCGCCATGGCCATCAGTGCTTTCCTTACGGCTGCCGGGGGGACCTTCTATGCCCAATACTATCTGACCATCGAGGAGGAATCCTCGTTCGGAACCAGTGTGTCGATTGAGGTGCTATTAGGTCCCATTATCGGAGGTGCGGGGACGGTCTTCGGACCTATGGTTGGAGCAGCCATTTTAGAAATTCTTTCGGAGGGGACGCGAAACTTTCTTGGGGGTTACAGTGGTGTGCATCTGATGGTCTATGGGGCTATCCTCGTCGTTGTCATCATTTTCCTTCCCAATGGAATCCTGGGAGGTTTGCAAACGGCATTTCGGAAGCTTTCGAAAGTATGGTAGAGGAAGAGGCTTATGGTGCTTTTGGAGGTCAAAGGTCTGACAAAAACGTTCGGCGGCCTCACGGCGGTCAATGATCTTTCCTTTGAATTGAAGAAAGGGGAGATTCTGGGCATTATTGGTCCCAATGGGGCAGGGAAGACCACGCTGTTCAATCTCATCACAGGGTTCTACCATCCCTCTGCCGGGACGGTTTTCTTTAAGGGTGAAAAAATCACAGGCCTTCGACCCTATCAGATCTGCAAACAGGGCCTCGCCCGGACCTTTCAGATCGCCCAGCCCTTTGCGAATCTGACTGTTTTGGAGAATGTGAAGATCGGTGCGTATAGCCGGATTCCGTCGAACAAGGAGGCTACCCAGGAGGCCCTTCGAATTCTGGAGACGGTGGGGCTTCACGGGAAGCGGGATGATCTTGCTTCGGCCCTGCCCGTCGGGCATCGGAAAAGCCTCGAGTTGGCCAAAGTGCTGGCGACCCGGCCCGAGGTGATTCTGCTGGATGAAGTGGTCGCCGGTTTGAACTCTAAAGAAGCCGATGATATGATCAACCACATCAACAAAATCCGGAAACAGGGGATCACCATCCTCCTGATTGAGCATGTGATGAAGGCGATTATGTCGCTTTCAAACCGAATCGTCGTCATTCACTATGGCCGGAAGATCGTGGAGGGGCTTCCGGAGGAAGTCTCGAAAGATACCAAGGTCATTGAGGCCTATCTTGGGGAGGAATATATTCTTGCTAAGAATCGAAGAGCTTAACGTCCGCTATGGCGATGTTCAGGTCCTTCATTCGGTGAGGCTGGAGGCCTATGATAAGGAAATTGTGACCATCGTCGGAGGCAATGGGGCGGGCAAGAGCACGCTTCTCAAGACCATTGCAGGGATCCTTCGGCCCAGTGCGGGGGCAATTTGGTTAGATGGCGAAAGGATCGATCAGTTCCCTTCCCATCGCATTGTAGACCAAGGTCTGGTACGGATCCCGGAAGGGAGGAAAGTATTTCCAACTATGTCCGTTCTGGAAAATCTGGAGTTAGGTTCGTATCTCCCAAAGGCGAAGGCAAAGCGGGCGGAAAGCCTCGAGAAAGTCTTCTCTCTCTTCCCGGTCTTAAGGGAACGTTCCCGGCAGACGGGCGGCACGCTCTCAGGCGGTGAGCAGCAGATGTTGGCGATCGGGCGGGGCCTCATGTCGCTTCCCCGTCTCTTGATGCTCGATGAGCCTTCCCTGGGACTCGCTCCGATTCTTGTTCGTGAGATCTTCCGCACGGTCCAGGAGATCAACCAAGAAGGAACAGCCATCCTTTTGGTTGAGCAGAACGTCTTTAGTGCATTGGATATGGCCAACAGAGGATATGTTCTTGAGAACGGGAGGATTGTCCTGCAGGGGGAATCCAAGGTTCTCTTGAGTGATGAATATATTAAGGAAGCTTATCTGGGCGTCTGAGTTTCTTGCCAATGCAAGGCGCCAATCCTGTTTCCTTTTCGCGAGAGCATGGAGCGAAAAGGCATAGGCATTTTTGAGAAATTCTGGTAAGATGGTAGCCACGAGATCCGTTCACATCGTTTTTGATGGATAATCGGAGAATTTCCCAGGGTCTAATACTTTTAATCTTTCACTTACGAAAGGAGGCATGCTATGGAAGGGACAGAGAAAAAAGGTAAGAAAGATGGTATCAGCAGAAGGACGTTCTTGAAGGCGGCAGGGGTGACTGGCCTGGCGACAACGATTGGTTTTCCCGCAGTGGTCGGGAGAGCTCAACCCAAAGAAATTCTGATCGGGTCCGTCCATCCCATCACCGGCCCCACAGCCTATGACGGATTATCGATCGCGGACGGTTTTCTCCTGGCTATCGAGCATAAGAACACTGCGGGTGGAATCAAATCGTTGGGCGGTGCAAAGATGAAGGTTATTTTGATGGATACCGAGTCGAAGCCCAAAGTGGGTGAGTCAGCCACCGAAAAACTCATCCGGGATGGGTGCATTGCGATTGCCGGCGCCTACAACAGCCCCGTCACCATGGTGACCACACAGGTGGCAGAAAGAAATGGTATCCCCTTCCTCGTTACGATCTCCGTGGCGGATGAGATCCTGGAGCGAGGCTTCAAATTCACCTTCCGGGTGCAACCGGACTCCTCGAACATGGCGGAGTTGACTTGCAAATATACCCGTCAATTATCGGATCAGGTCAAGGTGCCCCTCAAAACCATCGCCAACTTACACATTAGTGGATTTGGGACCTCCATTTTCAACAAATTGCAAAAATTTGCACCCAAGTATGGTTTTGAGGTGATCGGGGGCGTCTCCTACGGTTTCGGTGTCTCGGACTTTACGACGGAGATCTCTAAGATTAGAGGGATGAATGCCGACGTGATTTTCGATACCGGGTACCTGGCCGACGGGATTTTGAAACTGAAGACGTATGCAGATCTGAAAGTGGAGCCCAAAGGAGGACTTATTGGCTGCGCGAATGGTGCATACAGTAACCCCATCCTCATCAAGGAACTGGGAAAACTGACCGAGTTCATCATGGACGGCAACTACTATTACAATCCCCGAAGTGTTCTCACCAAACGGGTCATTGAGGATTTTGGAAAAAGATTTACGGATGTTCGATTTCAATCCCACTCAGTTCCTGCCTACGATGCTGGCTTGGTGCTCGTTGACGCATTGGAAAGAGCGGCGACGACCGATCCCAAGAAACTTCGTGATGCCATCGCCAGTACTTCACTGAAGGAACATGTTGCACCAGGTGGGGGGATTGAATTTGATGCCACGGGCCAGAATAAGAACGCCATGATCACCCTCCAGCAGATCCAGAAGAGGGAGATCAAGCTCGTACTGCCCGAGGAATACTCAGACGCGAAGCCAATCTACCCCATTCCACCCTGGAGCGCAAAGAATTGAGGATCAACTATCGTTTTCCAATTTTCCCCTAATCTCTCCCCTCCCCTCGTGGGAGGGGATTAAGGGGAGGGGGAAACACATCGGGGGTATTCACCCCCTTGGGCCCTCCCCAGTCGAGGGAGGGTTAGAGTAGGGTATCTTGAGTGTCTTCAATCAAAATCAACGTCTTCCTTCAATCCTTAATCGGAGCCCAAGGACATCTCTCTATAATTTCTTTTTGTTGGTCCTAAATCGAGGGTCAATCATCGATCTGAACGGTCTCCGTAGAAAATGAAGGCTCGGGAGGAACAAATGGTTAAAGCCATTTTGGGATATGATATCATGCCAGGCATGTCGGTTGAAGCGTATGAAAAATGGCTTAAGGAAATACATCTCCCGGATTTATCCAGGATTCCTGGCTTGAAGAAAGTTGTGTTCAATACGGTGAGAGGTATTGTAAGAGGGGAGACAACGTTTTACCGAATCGCTGAGCTTCATTATGAGAGCATGGAGACGTTTGAAAGGGCCAAGAAGTGGCGAGAAGAAAATCCTGTATCAGAGGAAAGAAGCCCCAAGGGAAAAACGGATTTTAAATTCTATGTTGTTTGTGAAAGTGAAGCGTTTGATTTTGAGGGATGATATTTACAGTAGGAGGATGATCGAGGAGCGCTGAAGAAGTTACCGTTTATCTTTCAAAGAGATGGGCTCAGGTCTTTAATTTTGATATTTTTAGATTTCCCTCATTGACCAACCTGCTCGCAGTAAAATAATGAAGTCCTAAATAATTAGCCACCTCTCAACCGTCTCTGCAATTCCCGGACCCCGAAAAACCTCTCCAAGACTCGGCTGGGTCACGTAACTCTGACCGTTCGGTATCTCTATTGCCCCTTTGTGCCGCCCCCATAAAATCTATTAACCTGTCTATGAACCTCAATCCTTATCGTCCTTGAGAATCGATCTCCTCGCATTCCTCCTGGAGGTGACATGATAGACAGCGTCAGCATATTCAATCCTCAACGGTCTCGCCATACAATGCTTTCATACATTTCCGGAATGTTAATATTAAAGGCCTGCCTCCAAGCTTTTATAAACAAGTTGTATTTGCACCCATGTCCCAATTTTTTATTTTTCAATTTTTTCGTCCCCAATTTCAACTTCCCCAATTTCTGTTTCTTCTGTATCTGGAACAGCGCAATAAAATTTGAAAATTTGTTTAAAATGTGTATAATTTATGTGTGAAATTTGAATGGGACGAAGATAAAAGCCGAATCAACAAGGCGAAACACGGAATTGACTTTGAAACAGCGAGGGATTTATGGTTAGATGAAAATCGTATTGAGATCCATGCCCCGCACCCTTTGGAAGGCCGGATGATTATCATAGGGAAGCGTGAAGATAAGTTATGGAGTGCAGTCTATACCATGCGTGACGATGCCATACGCATCATATCCGTGCGACGTGCGAGAAAAAGAGAGGCGAGTCTTTATGAGAAAGAAAACATTGGCTAAAAGCAGCAAAGAATTTGACCGCCGGTTTGATTCAGGAGAGGATATCCATCATCTCATCGATATGTCAAGAGCTACGGTGATTCATCACGGGAAAAAAGTACGGATCACACTGGATATTGCTGAATCATTAGTCAAAGATATTGACGAGATTAGGAAAAGAATAGGCGTGGATCGCGGAGCTTTGATAAAAGTTTGGCTCCATGAGAAGGTGAAACAAGAAAAAACCATGTCTGGTCCAAAAGAGTCAGGCAGATAAAGAGTGGATGGATGCTGATCTATTCTTAAGATATTTTTCTATGGCTTCAATAAAGGAGATAAAGTCAGTTTTGTTCTCGGATTAATGACAGAAGCGTTTCATCAGATTTCAAATCGAGGATGCTTCAACGAGCGGTCCGGCGCATCCCCTGTATTTTTCTGCAGGATTGATAACAGCTTTGGGTTAAGATTGACAAGACTTTTTATTGTTCAATCTTGTTGATAAATGATTTTGCTACTTTGAAGGCAGCTTTAACTATTTCCACGTGTTCAAGATTGCCTCTGTAGTATCCAGATATATGGAGCTCCTTATAAAGAGCCTCAAAGTCTTTTAACAGTTTGCCGTTGCGGGTTGTTAGATATTTCCGTAACATAGCCCTATAGTCATCAACCGACTGGGGTAATTCTTTTTTACTTATTCCCTTTTTGAGTAGATATTCATCGACTGCTTTTAAGATGGCAAGGTAAGCGG
>Ga0315283_10000243_pt1 | contig 36978 bp, 31 predicted proteins | sample YL17G09_0_MG_FD_204541 | JGI IMG/M metagenome (GOLD analysis project Ga0315283, IMG submission 204541) | Sediment microbial communities from Yellowstone Lake, YNP, Wyoming, USA - YL17G09_0 | ecosystem: Environmental > Aquatic > Freshwater > Lake > Sediment | place: USA: Wyoming | collected...
CGGCCTGGCCGTGGGCAGCATGTATGCGTTGATCGCGCTCGGCTACACCATGGTTTATGGGATCATCCAGCTGATCAACTTTGCCCACGGCGAGTTTATGATGATGGGCGCTTTTGTCGGCGCCTTTACCTTGAATCGCTTGCAGGGGACCCCGCTCGCTGTGGCTCTGGTGATTTCGATGCTGGCCGCCGGGTTGCTAGCGGTGCTGGTCGAGTTGGTCGCCTACCGCCCGCTGCGGCGCCAACCAAAGATCTTTGTGCTCACTGCGGCGATCGCGGTGTCGGTCCTGCTGCAAAATCTCGGGCGGATCGTCTTCGGCTCCTCTGCTGTGTCGTTTCCGGCGCAGTTTCCTCAGGGCAGTATTGGCCTCGAGTCCCTAGGCGTGTGGGTGGAATACTCACAGCTTTTCGTACTCGGGCTTAGTCTGGTGCTCATGGCGGCCTTGTGGCTCATCGTGCACAAGACCAAAATCGGTGCCGCCATGCGCGCGACCTCGCAGGATATCGACGCCGCTCGGCTGATGGGGATCAACACGAATTTTGTGATCTCCTTTACCTTTTTCATCGGTGCGAGCTTAGCTGGTGCGGTCGGTGTGTTCTACGGCATGCAGTATTCGGTCGACCCATTGATGGGTGTGCAGCCGGGCCTTGCGGCATTCGTTGCCGCAGTATTGGGCGGGATCGGCTCGCTGCCAGGTGCGATGATCGGCGGTCTACTCATCGGGATCATCGAAAATCTAGTCGCAGGTTACTTGTCTAGCACCTATCAGGGTGCCATCACCTTCGTTCTGCTGATCCTCGTGCTGTCGATTAAACCGACTGGACTACTTGGCCGTATGGCGCCGGTGAAAGTGTGAGGAAGCCCTAGCATGACGCCCGTGATCGAATTTTTCACCTCGCTTGGGTCGACGATCTTTTCGTCCTTGGACTTGATCGGCGTGTACGTGATTTTAGCGCTGGGTCTAAACTTGATCAACGGTATGGCTGGGATGTTCTCCATCGGTCATGCGGGCTTTTGGGCGGTCGGTGCGTACACCGCTGCCGCCATCACCGTGCATGATCCGCTGTCCACCCCGTGGCCTGTGACCTTGGCTTTGAGCATCATCGCAGCCATTGCGGTGACTGGTATTGCTGGGCTAGTGCTGGCCTTGCCGTGCTCGCGCTTGGCGGGTGACTATCTGGCGATCGCGACGCTGGGCTTTTCCATCATCGTCGTGAGTCTGCTGTACAATCTCGACTTTGTTGGGGCCGCGACCGGCCTGAGCACGCCGACTTATGTGAGCAAAGGCTTTATTTGGCTGATGGTGGCGCTGTCTTTGCTTTTCTATTATCGACTGCAATATTCAAATCTGGGGCGGACCATTCTGGCTCTGCGTGAAGACGAGATCGCCGCCCAGTCGATCGGTGTTAACCGTGTTCACCTAAAGATTTTGGTCTTCGTCCTCGGCGCTGGAATGGCCGGCCTGGCCGGAGCGCTGTTTGCCAATTCGGCGACCTATATCAATCCCGCGGGCTTTGAATTTGATCAGAGCATCAAGATTCTCACCATGGTCGTCCTCGGTGGGCTTGGTTCGTTAACTGGTGTCGTCCTTGCCGCGGTGCTCCTGACGCTGCTGCCGGAAGTGTTGCGTCTGGTCAATCTTGCCGACTACCAGATGCTGGTTTTTTCGGTGCTTTTGATCGTCATGGTGCTGGTGCGGCCGCAAGGCATTCTCGGTCGCAAAGAGTTGTGGGACCTGCCGTTGCTGCGTCGCTACTGGCGGCCTAGCGGCCCGCTGCGGGTTGCTCTACGAAGCGGGGAGGTCAAGTCGTGACCACGACCAATGCACCCCTGCTTAAGACGACGGGGATGGGCATTAACTTTGGTGGCCTTAAGGCAGTCGATGAGGTCCATCTGCAGGTTGACCCCGGTGAAATCGTCGGTTTGATCGGTCCAAACGGTGCCGGCAAAACAACCTGCTTCAACATGATCACCGGCGTCTATAAGCCGAGTCGCGGCAGTATCGAGCTTGCCGGCGAACGCATCGACGGTCAGTCAACGCCGAGCATCAATCATCTCGGGGTTGCTCGTACCTTCCAGAATATCCGCCTGTTTCGCCAGCTCAGCGTCTTAGATAATGTGCGCGTCGCGCTGCATCGTCAGGCTGGTTACGGCCTACTTGGAGCGTTGCTGAGATTGTCGCCGTATCGCCGCGCTGAGGTGGCTATACGGCAACGCGCGGAATATCTGCTGGATGTCTTCGGCCTTGCCGAGCGGCGTTGGGACCGTGCTGGGGATTTACCATACGGTGAGCAGCGCAAACTGGAAATCGTCCGAGCGCTAGCCACGGAGCCCAAACTCCTTTTGCTCGATGAGCCGGCTGCCGGCATGAATCCGCAGGAAACGGCCACGCTGACGGCGCTGATCCAACGGCTGCGCCAGGAGTTCAAGGTGTCCGTGCTGCTTATCGAGCACGATATGAGTTTGGTCATGAAGGTCTGTGACCGCATCTATGTCCTCGACTACGGCAAGGAGATCGCCCGCGGTACGCCGCCTGAGATCCAGAGCAACCAACAGGTGATCAAAGCCTATCTGGGCGAGGCCTGAGACCATGACCATGCTCGACGTTCGTGATATCCATGTTCATTACGGCGCGATCCATGCACTCAAAGGCGTGTCGCTTAAAGTTGAAGCCGGTACCATCGTCACTCTGATCGGCGCCAACGGTGCCGGTAAGTCGACGACGCTTCGAGCCCTGTCGGGACTCTTGCCGCTGTCGACCGGATCGATCGACTTCATCGGCCAAAGTATCGGTGGTCGTCCGGTCCATAAGATCGTGCGCGACGGCCTTTGCCATTGTCCGGAAGGCCGCAAGGTCTTTCCTCAGTTGACCGTTAAGGCTAACTTGGAGCTTGGCGCTTATATTCGCCACGATAAAGCCGGGATCAAAAGCGACCTTGAGCAGATCTACCAGCTCTTTCCGCGCTTAAAAGAACGCCTCAGCCAGGCTGCCGGCACGCTTTCTGGAGGTGAGCAGCAGATGCTGGCCATCGGTCGTTCGTTGATGGGGCGGCCGCGTTTGCTGATGCTTGATGAGCCCAGTCTTGGCATCGCTCCCTTGCTGGTCCAGGAAATCTTTCGCACCATCAAGAAGATCAACGCCGAGCAAAAGATGACCATCTTGCTGGTCGAGCAGAACGCGCATATGGCGCTTAAAATTGCCGACCACGGCTACGTGCTCGAAACGGGTAAGGTGGTGCTGTCTGGCAAGGCGTCAGACCTCGCCGCAGACCCGCGCATCAAGGCGGCGTATCTCGGTCATTGAGTTTGATCGCGGGCGACACTCCCGGAGATCGGCTCTGTACCGGCAACGGTCGTCAACTGGGAAAATTTTGGAGCGGGTTACCAGGATCGAACTGGCGACCTACACGTTGGGAACGTGTCGCTCTACCAACTGAGCTAAACCCGCGTCAGGTTCAGATAGCAGGCACAGGCCAGAAAGGCAACGCTAAAGCTAGGTTGCGAGTATACTGGGAGCAAGCCGGCGGGTTAGATGCGCCTGCACCTAGACAGCACGTCAAGACCAGGAGACGGCTTTGATCCGGAAGAACGTCACCGCCCTTCGGCACCATCTGTTTCGGTTGATGAGCCTGTGGCCACCATATCTCGGCGCTGGCATCTACGTGCAATCCATAGATCCCCATTGCCGACGCATCGAGGTGCGCATGCGCATGCTGCCATGGACTCGCAACTACGTCGGCACCCACTTCGGTGGGTCGCTCTATGCGATGACTGACCCATTTTTCATGCTGATGCTGATTCAGAACCTCGGCAAGGACTATATCATCTGGGATAAGGCCGCCAGCATACGCTTTAAAAAGCCTGGGACCGGCCTCGTGCGAGCGGTTTTTGAGCTGCCAGAGTCCCGTCTAGCCGAGATCAGGGAGCAGCTAAAAACCGCGGCGAAGATCGAGCCCGTCTTCCATGTCAACGTGCTCAACGCCGCCGGCGAGGTCGTCGCCGAGGTGGAAAAGCTCCTGTATATCCGCCACAAAAAGTCACTGCGACAGCCCCTTTAGCGGTCCTACGGTCCACAACATCAGCCAAGGACCCAGTCGGCACTTGATCCCGACCCCTCGTACTTTACAGCGTCCATCCCCGACCGCTAAGATTGAAGCTCACCACGAGTAGAGGGGGAGGCAGATGGCTGTCAAAGTGATCGAGCGCCGCCGGTCTTTCCGTCATGCCTGCATCGGCGACTTGCCGGCTCCTTTACTGCGAGCCAACGGCAATACGCCTTTGACTGCCACCCTTATCGATGTCTCGCGCATCGGCATTGGCATGCTGTCTGGCACTGATCTAGAGGTGGGTGAGGCCTTGGTTCTGGCTCTGCCCGAGCATGCATTGAAGCTTGTTGTTTCGGGAAAACTGCCCTTACCAAGCCAAAAGCAATTCCGTTACGGCCTGACCGCCGCGGATCCTGCCGAGGACCTGGAAGCCCGCCTCAGGGCGAGCGGTAGCTTGGCAGCCAGCGACGCCAGGGCGCCGGTGATTCCAGCGGTCAAAACCGGCCGCGGCGTCGACTACCGAGCGGCTCGCTACACCATTGACTGGGACTTGCGCGTCGATGCCAAGACGCTTGGCACCAAGTTTTGCTACCAGCTGCTCGTCGCCAATATTTCTCGCTCCGGCTTTCTCGTGACGACCTTCCATAAGGAGATCGCACCTTTTCTTGTCAACACCCTGATCGATATTACGGTCGATCCGGAGTGCAAATTCTTGGCCCATCCGGTTCACGGTTTCGCCAAGGTCGTGCGCCAGATCCTGGAGAAGGACGCTGCCTCTGGCAGCAAGAAGGTGAGCTTTGGCTTGGTCATCAGCGAAATCTTCACCGAAGACAAGTCCACTTGGGAGTCTTTTATGCGAACCCTGGAGAAGGACGCCGAACCTTACATCGAATAAACGCCGGCAAAGCCGGCCAACAGCCTCTTATAAAGCCGCAGATGCGGCGGCCTCAAACTGCCTGACTGATTCTGCCGCAATCTGCAAACTCTGGCGCCAGAAGTCAGGTTTGGTCAGATCGGCACCTAGGTGTTTAAGGGCCACAGCCTCAGCACTCATGCTGCCGCTGTCGCGCAGCAGGCTGACGTAGGCTGGGTAGAACTCAGCCCCCAGCTGCTGGCGCTGAGCATAAACACCAAGGGAGAACAGGTAACCAAAGGTATAAGGAAAATTGTAGAAGCTGAGCTCGGAAATAGAAAAATGCAGTTTGCTCGCCCAAAACATCGGCGATCCCTCTGATAAACCGTCGCCGTACCACGACGCCCAGCTGTCTTTCATGAGCTGCTTCAGATCAGCCGGCTGCAGGATGGTCACAGCGCGTCGCTCGTAAAAGGCCTGCTCGAAGGCAAATCTGGCTGGGATATTTAGCAGCAGCGACTCTACTTCGCGGGCTTGGGCCCAGGTGAAGTTTAGCAGGTCGCCGGCTGCCTTGGCTTGGTTGATCAAGGCCTGGTTGACGACGGTTTCCCCAAAGATACTTGCGGTTTCCGCTAGAGTCATGGGGTAGTTAGTGGCGGCGACCGGCATGTCGCGCATGACCCAGTTGTGAAAGGCGTGGCCGAGTTCGTGTGCCAGTGTCTTTAGCTCTCGCATGCCGCCGGTGTAGGTCATATAGACGCGCGGCGTGCGCGACTTGGCAAATTGCGTGCAGTAGGCGCCGGGGCGCTTGGTGGGGCCGACCGTTCCCTCAATCCAGCGGTTTTTTGCCATCATTTGGACGAACTCACCCATGTCAGGATGAATACTGGCAAAGGCCTCACTGATGAGCGCAATGGCCTCGTCAAAGCTTGGCGCGTGCCAGGCGCATGCACCCTTGGGCGGGCATGGCGCAAACAGGTCCCAGGGCGCTAGGCGTTGTTTGCCAAGCAACTTGGCCTGGAGCGACAGCACCCTTTGGCCCAGGGGCGCCGCCTCCTGGACTGCGCCCATCATGGCTTCTAGGCTGGCCTTGGTGATCCGGCTGGTGTGCAGCGGAGCGTCGAGAAAGTGCACCGGCTTGGTGTGCGCGCGGCGCTTGTAAAGGTCCAAACGCCAACCTCCCAGGGCGTTCAAGATCGCCGCCGCAGACTCTTCGTGCGCCTCCCAGGCCCGCTCCGTGCCGCGAAACGCTGCTTCGCGGACTCGGTCGTCGCGATCTTGTGACAGCGAGGCGGCCTCTGCCAACCCAGCCCGGCGGTGGCCGGTGGGAAGGTCCAGGCTGACCTCGATGCTTCCCGAGAGGTTGTCATAGAGGTTGCCCCAAGCTTTAGGACCGTTGACGTTGAGGCCGATGATGAGGTCTTCCTCGGCGAGCGACAGCGCGTGGTCTTTCAGTTGGCGTTCATGCATCACGCTGAAGCGGTGCGGCGCGATGGCCTCGGCTTTTAAGTAGGCTTCGATGAATTGATCGTCGGCTAACTTGAGGAGCTGGTCGAGGGCATTGTAAGCTTGGCCTAACTGCGCCTCCAGGGCTTCGGCCTTGCCCGCTAGGGCTTTGGCTGCGGCGTTCTTGCCATCGACACTTAGCTCGCAGCTCAGGTAGGTGGCGACATTGCGCAGGAGGATGCTGGCCTTTTCGCCGAGGATCGTCGCCTCTTGTGCCCAGCGCACGCCCTGTTCACCCTCGACTCCGCTCAGCTGGTGGGCTTTGGCGACCAGTGGTGAAAGCTTTTTACCCAAGGCGGCGAGGCTGGCCGTAAGCTCTTGGGCACGGCTTAGGTCGGCATGGAGTTCGGGCGAATCCAGAGTCGGGTATTCGCTGCTGTTGTCCCAGGATGGACCCGTTAGGTGCTTGTCGGTGCTCATGGTTGGCCTTTCACCTGTTGCGACTTTGGCGGCAAGAGCCGATTAAAGCCCAAAGCCCGAGCTCAAGGCAAACGCTGAATGGCCGCCAGCTCGGGCTTTGCTTCTCCTTGCCGGCGGTGTAACTAGCTAGAGTGGAGCTTCGCGCTGGATTCATTGGCGCAAGCATGCAGCATCTCGTTAACCTTCCTCCTGCCGCGGACCCTGAGCGCCATGACCCTTACTGCAGATGACCTTAAGGCCAACCTGATCTTTAGCGACGGGGCCTGTTCCGGTAACCCTGGTCCAGGCGGTTGGGGTTCGATCATCGTGCGGCCCGACGGCGAGGTCCATGAGCTAGGTGGCGGCGACGGGGCGACGACCAATAACAAGATGGAGCTGATGGGCACCATCGCCGCACTGGAGATGGTGCACGACTCCCCGCTGCGAGTCCTGGTCTTTACCGACTCCACCTATGTCATCAAAGGCATCACGCAGTGGGTGTGGGGCTGGCGCCAACGCGGTTGGCTGACGGCCGAGGGCAATCCCGTCGCCAATCGTGAGTTTTGGGAGCGATTGGTCCGGGTGGTGGCGGCGCGACCCAAAACCGGTGGCATCGACTGGCGCTATGTTCGCGGTCACACCGGCGTGGCAGGCAATGAGCGCTGCGACGAGATCGCTGTGGCCTTCAGCAAAAAGCAGCGCGTCGATCTATACCGTGGTCCGCTACTCAAGTATCAAGTCCCCATCCATGATCTGCCCGATGCCAAGGGTGACTTGCCGGAGCAGCGGCCCAAACAGCAAAAGCAGGCGGCCTACTCCTACTTGAGCGTCGTCGACGGCGTTCCGCAACGGCATCGAACCTGGGCGGAATGTGAGCGGCGGGTCAAGGGGCGTTCCGGGGCACGCTTTAAAAAAGCCATCTCCGAGGCCGATGAACGCAACATTCTCGCGAGCTGGGGCGTTCGCCTCTAGCAAATCCGCAGTGGCTTTGTTGCCTAAATCCTGCCCTCCCGCATTCCCGCCCTCCCAGTTTTTGGGCTGCGGCTTTATTCCGCGCAACTGGGAGAGTGGGAATGTGGGAGGGCAGGATTTAGGCAATAAAGCCGTCCGCAGATCCTAAGTCTTAAATAGAGGTAGGACCTCTTTAATTCCGTTGATAATAAACTGCACCGCCACCGCGGTGAGCAGGATTCCCATCAGGCGAGACAGCAGGTTGAGTCCCGTGGTGCCGAGGATTTTTTGGAGGTATTTCCCAGCCCGCAACGTCAAAAAGGCCCCGAACATACAGGTCGCTATGGCGGCGATGAGTTCACCTAGGCGCAGGACCGATTCCGTTCGGGTTGCCAGCAGGATCACCGTCGAGATGGCGCCCGGACCGGCCAGAAGCGGCGTTGCCAGCGGAAAAACCGAGATGTCATCGCGGTGCAAACTCTCGCCCTCCTCGGCTGGCTGCACCCTGCGCCGCACAGCATTGAGCTGAGCCATGCCGATATTGAGCAAGAGGATGCCACCGGCGATCTGAAAGGCCGGCAGGGTGATATTGAACAGTGCAAAGAAGCGTGAGCCGCTGACGGCGACGAAGCTGAGCAGGCCGAGGGCGATCAGCGATGCTTTGCGGCGAATCATCCGCTTATCTTGCTCATTGAACCTTTCCGTGATGGTCATATAGATGGGGACGGCGGCAATTGGGTCTATAATGAAGAACAACGTCACCACGGCACCGGTGAAGTATGCCCATTCAGCTTGGTAGGAGTTTATAAACATGCTTTTGATGTTAGGCTGCTTTTGCGGCAAACGCCAGCGGCTGGCCGAGCTTTTTACTGCGCTGGTCGCAGCCGCGATCCTCAGCCTGGGTAGCCCGCCGGCGTTCGGCGCGACGATTCTGAAGATTCATTCGGATCATGACAAGCTACTGCTCGGACTCACCACGGCCGAATTGAATCAAGTCGAAGAGGGCCAACAGACCCTGGTTGAAGTCGCCAATCCTAAGTTTATCGCCGGTGGCGTGTTTGCCAAATTCAATGCGGTAAAAAAGACCGTGGTGGTGGAGCTGCCAGATGCCGACGAGCGCTTTGCCGTCAAGCAGCAGGTGCGCTTTTTGCCGCTTCTGCTCAACGTCGCCTCATCGCCGATCATCACCTCGGCGGCGCAGTACCCAAACGGCACGCACCCGATGGTAGAGGGCGGCGTCGGTGGATTCTTTGAAGGGAGCCAAGAGACCGCATTGGGCAACAAGGGGAGTCACTTGTCAAAGGGCGCAAGACTTCTCGCCCATGGCTATTTGGTGCTCAATTCTGAGGCCTACGGCTTAAACCTCGACTTTGAACATCGCGCTTCTGGATCCCAGCTTCGGCCCATCGGGGGATCATCGAGCCTGGACGTGCACTACGATCAACTGGCGCCGAGTGTTTGGGTCGAGGTCTGGCCTCACTGGCGACTTGGACTCCGCTACGACTACACGGTGATCGTCCAGGCCTACAGTGGCGACAGTCAGGGTAGCTATCAGTTTTCGTTGGCACGTCCGATCGGGACATTGCTTTGGACCGATGTCGATACGGAGATCGGACTTGATGTCAGTACCGAGCACAACGCCGGCGCCTCCGCTGAATACGTGAAAACGTCCGGGCAAAGGCCAACGACGACCTATGAGAAGCGTTTCTACAAGGCGCCGGCCGAGGTTCTCCTGCATTACCGCCACATCACCTCGCCGTTTTTTGCCTGGGGTGCTGGTGCCGGATATATCTTTTTCTCCCGCACGCAAGGTGACGGCAAAGCGCTGGAGCCACGCGCGCAGATTCCGCAACTGCTGCGTTTTCGCCTCAACTTCGAGCAGCGGATTGCGGACGGCGATAAGTTCGAGTGGGTCTTGTCCTATGACGGCGGCAAAGCCCGCGGCTTGTCGACTCTCGAGCTGACGGCCAACGAAGTGGGACTGCAAGCCACCTATCAGAGCCAGCTGGCCAACAAGTGGATCTGCGGCGTGACCCTCGATGTCGCCGGCGGCTATGCCCTTTTGGCCGACAATAAACTCGATGCTTCGGGTAAATCCATTGAGGTCGATCGCAAGGTGATCGGCTATCGCTCTGGCTTCATCGCCTTTGCCAATTATGCGTTCGATCCCTTTCTGAAGAAGGGTCGGAAATAAAATAAAATATATCAAATAGTTATATCTTCATGTGGTTTTCGAGGTCGGCTGTTGCAAAGCGTGGACAGGCCCCCGTTGCTACGGTATAACCGGCGTCTCAAGTCCGCAGTCTAGCGTGATAGCCAGATCCTGGGTGACGTTGACCTGCGAACCCCGCCAGGCCCGGAAGGGAGCAACGGTAGTGGAATCGACGGGTGTTTGGGTCATCTGGCTATCACCCTGAACTGCGGACTTGCTGCACCCCCGCAAACCAATCTCGGGAGAGGGTCTGTCTTGACCTATCAGCCGCTAGCGCGCAAGTACCGCCCTGGCCAGTTCGCTGAATTGGTTGGTCAGGAGGCGGTGTCAAAAGCTCTCGCCAATGCCATCAGCATGGGGCGTGAACCCCACGCTTTGATCTTTACCGGAGTGCGGGGGGTCGGCAAGACGACCATCGCGCGGCTATATGCCAAAGCGCTCAACTGTGAGGCCCGCGTGCCGCAGGGCAGCGCCGAACCGTGCAACGTCTGCGCCAGCTGCCTGGCCATCAGTCGTGGCAATCACGAGGACGTGCTCGAGATCGATGGCGCCTCCAACACTGGAGTCGGCGATGTCCGCTCCTTGCAGGAGACGATCGACTACCGGCCGCAGCGCTCGGCCTTCAAGGTGTACATCATCGATGAAGTGCACATGCTCTCGGGCGCTGCTTTTAATGCCCTGCTCAAGACTTTGGAAGAACCCCCTGGGCACGTCGTCTTTGTCTTCGCGACGACCGAGATTCATAAGGTGCCTCAGACCATCATGTCGCGCTGTCAGGCCTTCTATCTGAAGAAGCTGCCCGCAGCATTGATCCTGCGCCGCTTGGAACACATCCTGGAGCATGAAGGGATCGAGGCCGAGGAGAAGGCCCTGGCTGTCGTTGCTCGCGAAGGCCACGGGTCGCTGCGCGATGCCTTGACCCTGCTCGACCAGGCGATTGCGCTCGGCCATGGTCGGGTGACCGTGGCGAGCCTCGGTTGGTTGGTGTCAAACCTGTCCTCGGCACCGTATTTGGAGCTGTTAGCGGCGTTGACAGGCCGCGACGCCGCACGCGTGCTGGCGGTGATGGACGACCTGGATCAGGCCGGCGCTGATTTCACCACGGTGGTCGAGCAGGCCGCCGAGCTCACGCGCCACGCTTTTGTCGTGCAAGGGCTCGGCGCCGCGGGTTTGGAGGCGGCGCTGCTCGGACTCGATGACGCAGAAATGGTGGCGCTGACCGAGGTGGCGAAGGCCGCAGGTGCATTCGACCTCAACCGGATCTTTCGCACCTTGGTCAAATGCCGCGGCGATCTCGACGGCTCCGCCCTCGATCGCTATATCGTCGAAAACTACCTGTTCGAATGGTGTTTGGACCCAGGCTTGCCGCCTCTCGGCCAACTGCTCAGTTCCTCACCTAGCTCTAGCTCGGGCCCTAGCGCAATCCCTAACCAGGATCGCTCCGGAGCTGCGGCACATCCGATGGCGAAGGCTGCTGCGGCGCCTAGTCGCACCATGAAATTATCGGCGGCCCTGCCGCCCAAGTCGGCTGTGGCAGCTGCCTCGGCCGCGCCGCAAGTCGTGACGCCGGCACCAGCAGCACCCTCGCCAGAGCTTGCGGCAGATGTCGCCGCTGCGGCGCCAAGCGGCGATGGTGGGCGACGGGTGAGGCCGCCCATGCCCACCGGGATGCCGGCGACCTGGCGGCAAATGATCGACGCGTGGAAGCAGCAAAAGCCGCTGCAAGCGCGTAAGTTTGAGGAGGCGCACCCACTCGAATATTCCCGGCAGCGGATCGTGCTGGCCATCAGCGACGATGGCTTCGCCAGCAAATCGCTGCTCAGCCGCGACGAACAGGCCCGGGTTAAGGAGCAGTTTCGCGAGCTCTTCGGCTTTGACGGGGTGCTGGTGATTCAACCGAAGACGGCTGCGATCACAGCGGAGGTCCAGGGCGAAGCGCCAGTCCCTTTGCCTGAGACCATCCTGGCGGAGCGCGGGCGAGAAGCCGTCGATCGTCAGGATCGTCTGATCGAGGCGGCCCGCAATGCGCCGTTTACCAAGGACCTGCTGTCCACCTTGGGCGGCAAGCTTGAAGGTGTTAGAATCCTAGGCAGCGACGAAACTCCGGCCCGGTAGCGCACGCATGGCATTTACCAACTTTGACACCAAAGAGATCAACTGCAAGATCATCTATTTTGGTCCGCGTGGCGCTGGCAAGACGGAAAACCTGCGCTCGATTTACAAGAACTCGGCGGATGAACTGCGCAGCGGTTTGCTCGAGTTGGACGAAAGTCTGGGGCCAACTCGCTTCTTTGATTTTCTACCGATCAGCATGGGCCAGCTCCGCGACTTCCATCTAAAGCTTCATTTGTTTACAATTCCCGCCAATCCCTTATATGAATCCGTCCTTTCGGTGATTTTAAAGGGAGTCGACGGTTTTGTCTTCGTTGCCGACTCTCGGGTTGAGGCAATGGCCGACAATGTCGATGCGATGAGCGCTGCCAGGCGCCTCCTCGCCGAGCAGGGCCATAATGTTAGCGATATGCCGCGGGTCATCCAATACAATAAACGTGACCTAAACGACGTGTTACCGCTCGAACTGCTCCGCCAGGAACTGAATCCTGGGCAGATTCCAGATCAAAAGGCCGTGGCTAGCCAATCGATTGGCACCATGGAGACCCTTCAAGCGATGGCCAAGTTGGTATTGAAAAAGATCGCCCCTTAACCTAAGCCGCTAAGGAATTCGTGATGCTGCTTCATTGCCCGACACCTTTTGCTGTTTTAGTCTGTGCCGTCGCTGATGCCCAGGGCGTGTTGCGGGTACCGGTGACCCCGTTTTCTGCTGAGACTCCCGGACTGAAGTTTGCCGTGGCGCCGCTGACGCCGATCAATATTCAGCTCGCTGCTGCGGCCTCGAGTTTTTTTGCGAGAGAAGTCGGCTTGTATCTGAATATTGAACAAAACTATGCCGATGCGGTCTCCGCCGCCGACGGCGCTGTGACGCTTTACTTGGCGCGTCTAGCTCCCGAGGCTGGCATCGTCGCCAGTGACTCTTGGTTGAGTATACCGGCGCTGCTGCGGCAGCTGTCGGGGCGTGCTCGCATCCCTTATCTGCGGGCGTGGCAGGTGCTGGCGGGCGGGTTGACGCTCGCGACTAAGGCGGTCGATGCGGCCGATGCGTTAAAGTATTTTGCTGACTAATACTTTGACAATGGATCTGCGACTCGACAGCGACGCGCCGCTAATCCCTTGAAAGCCTTAGCTTCAGCTACGGCTTGGGATTTGCATCCTTAGAGGTCTGTTGGACTTCTACGGAGATATACCATGCGCTACCACCTCCTCGCTGCTTCTGCCTTGTGCTTGCTCAGTCCTGCCGCATTGGCCAAGTCGCTGCAATGTAACTCGATGCAGACCCTGTGCATCATTTCCGATAGCAGCGAACTGACGATCGGCGACCGCGTCGGCGTCTTTAACTCGGATGGTCAACTCGTAGCGACCGCCGAGGTGAGTCGTATGCGCGGGGATCGGCGCTCTCTCGCTATCGCTCATCGCACCGGCCGTATCGGGCGTGACGACCGCATTGCGCTTCTGGATACTTCGGCGATAGATGGTGCGGCGCCGGTGGAATATCAAAAGTACCGCGAACCGGCCAAGTACGAGATCGGCACAAACCTGGCCTACTCGACGATTACCTTAGGCGACTCGCTTCCAGGCTATGAGGCTAGCTTATATGGACAGATGCGCCAATGGGGCGGATGGCAGTTCACCGGAAGGTTCGTGGCCGACGCGGTCAGCGGCAAGACCAGCATCGCCGATGGCAGCGCAGACAAGGTCTCATTAACGATGCATGGATTTGGTCTACTCGGAGGCGTCGGCTACGAGTGGTTCCGCAGTCAGCCCTTGTCGGTGCGGGTTGAGGCCGCAGTGGGCGCGATGAAAGTCAGCGCCCTGGTCGATGGCAGTGCTGAACCAGTCAACGACGGCACGGCCGATGTTCATGTGAAAAACGGCACGGCGCCCATGGCCCGCTGGTCGATGGGTGGCGTTTACCAAATGGGCGACCACTGGCATGCGCATCTGGACCTCGCCGAAAGCATTGTCTACCAGGCCTTCTCGAATATGATCTCGATTGGACTTTCCCGCGACCTCAATTGATGGCTTGAGCTTGGTCGATCAGTTGGCGATGCAGCACCTTGAGCGCATGGTCGAGGTGCTCGTCGCCTAAACCCAGCAGGATCTGCTGATCGCTGACGTCGATGAATTGTAAGACACCGCGTAATCCCTGGCTGATGGTCGTTGCAGTTTCTGGACTTTGTTTATAGCCCTGGCCAATAACGGCAATGGTGGCTAGTCCCGGTCGTTCGTTCAAGCGCTGCCAGTGGCCTGGCTTTGGCGCGGTGATATCATCCAGTAGCATGTCAAGGTCGCTGACCAAGCTGGAGCTGATCACCAAAGTCAGATCAACTGAGCCGTCCTGCTGTAGCACCTGCTGATTGACCTGGGGCGCCTCTCCGCGTTGCCACAGCCAAAAGAGCACCTGGGCAAGGCTGCTTGAGGCATCCGCACCAGTCAGGCGGTAGGTGGTCAGTGTCATGCCGCGTTTATGTGCTAGGGCGATAGTCTGTGGACGTTCCAAAGCAGCGCTCCCATGGATGCGGGTTCCAGGCTGGGTGAGGTCGAGGCTTGAGCGGATCTCAAACGGAAGATTGAATTTCGCCGCCAGGTGCGCTCCGCGCGGATGCAGTACCGAGGCGCCGCCCCAGGCTAGAGCCGTCATGGACGTCCAACTCAACCTCGGCAATAAACGCGCATCGGCGACGCTGCGGGGGTCGCAGGTGTAAACGCCGGCGACGTCTTTGTAGAGCTGACAAGCATCGGCCTCAAGCGCCGCTGCCAAAGCGATGGCGCTAAGATCTGATCCGCCTCGACCAAGGGTGGTGATCTCCTTGGTTTGGGTCGAGACGCCTTGAAAGCCAGCGACGATGACCACTCTGTTTGCTGCGAGGTTGTCGCGGATGCGCCCCCCCAGTATCTGGGTGATGCGGGCATTGCCGTGGGTTTCATCGGTTAGGATGCCGCACTGCGATCCCGTCAGTGAGAGGCTCGGCACGCCCAAGTCACCCAGCGCGATCGCAAGGAGCGCCGCGCTGATGCGCTCACCCGCTGTGAGCAGCATATCTAGCTCGCGGCGCGGTGGCTTTGGGCTCAGGGCCAGAGCCATATTCAGCAGATCATCGGTTTGTTCGCCCATGGCACTGATCGTGACCAGGACCTTGTCGCCCCTACGTGCGGTTGTCGCCACATGCTGCGCCACGCGGCGCAGGTGGTCCAGACTGGCAACGGAGCTGCCGCCATATTTTTGCACGACCAAGGACACAGCGACCGGGCCTTTCTTGCAGCGGCCATTTGGTCCGCATCTGTCGCGGATCTTAGCAATGCGGCTCAGGATCGACCAGGGCTTTCCCGTATCGCTCCATATAACTGAAAACCTAGGCTATGTTACCAGGCAGGACGGTCTTTAGGCGGACCGCTTCAAAGTACCATCTGGTGGCGAGCCGGCGCCGGTCGGTTGGTCAAAGGACCGTAGGTAGCTACCATTGAGCTGTGTGCTATGAATCGCCACGCCAAAGACATCGCTGGCGAGCGGAACATGATGCCCACCGATCTCGACCTGCGTCGACATGCAAAGGTTGTGGGCTACCGATATCGTGGCCTTAGCGTTGATCTGCGCCCCCTTCTTAACCGCCGCAATCGAGTCACGCACTCTGATTATGATTTTGGCGCAACGCTGCAGCCGTTCCAGTAGGGACTCTTTAAGCTCGTGATGATGTGCAGTCATCTGGTCGGCCCGGCGAGTGGCAAGGCTCTTGAGTTGGGCTTGCTCATCCGAGCTGCATTGCTCGAGCTGCGCCAGTCGTTTCTGGCGAATGGCCACGGCAAACTGAACATGCGGTGACACGCCGACATGCACCTTGGTCACGCCGCCGGTCCTGCCGAGGTTGGCGCAACTCAAATGGTCGAAGCAACTCACCTCGCCACCGGCGATCAGTCCTTCTGGCTCCTCGACGACGAGGCCTCGCTCGCCGTAAACATGACTGCTCATCACCGACTTAGTGACGGTGATCTGGCCTTTGCAGTAGACCTGGGAATTTTCAATAAACAACGCTTTTAGATCGCCGCCGACTCGCACCAAGCCCGCCCGATTGGTCATGATGCCGCCGTCAACGGTGAGCGTGCCGCTGACCTTGACCGTTCCGCCCTGAATGAGTCCATGGACGACGAGGTTGCCGGCGACTTCCACGAGCGCTCCAGCCTCGATGGAGCCGTTGATCTCGACTTGGCCGGTGAAGTGAATATTGCCCGAGGCTAGGTTGATGTTGCCAGGGATGACCAGCGACTTGGTGAGTTGAATGGTGCCAGCTTCGATTTCGGGGATGCCGGCATACTCGGCGATATATTGGTACGGACCGCTGCGCTTGACCCCGTCGCCTGTCTTTATGTCTGGAAGGTTGCTCGCAACCGGTGGTGCGACGTCTTTGCCAAAAATATTGCGTCCAACCACCGGCATCGTCTTAAAACGAACCTCGGCGATCACTTCTCCCTTTAAGACGGACCGACGCTGTTGTCGTTCGCGAACATCCACAGCCCCGGCTTTGTTCTCTGCCGCATGTAGATAGGTCTCGTAAAGGAAGGGCTCTCGAGCTTCTTGCGGAGGCTCGCCCTGGGCGATCAACAGGCCAACTAAGGATGAGCCAGATTCGACCTTCTTGATAGCATCTAAGATGCAGTGTGAGGGCACGCCATGCACGATCCCCATGCCGCTAAAAAAGCTGCTCCACGCTTGAGGACTCCTCGCCTCCGGTGAGGTAAACAGGGCCTTCGCATAGTCGTCGATCTGCGCCGTCATTGCATCAGGGCTCACTCTCACTTTAATCAGCAAGGCTAAACCGGGTGTCTTTGCCTCCGCAGTCGAGCTAGGCTGTTGGTTAGATGGCAACGGTTGTTTAGAGATCCCCGCCAGGTGCATGACTGGCAGATCAAGTCCGAAGCGTTCTGGGCCACGATTTGCCGAAATGAGTTCGCGTTCGATCGCCTTGGTGCGGAGCAAATAGGTCTGCCCAGAGGTTGCGCTCAGCTGCCGCACTTCTTGGATGATGGACTGGCTAAGCTGCGCCAACAGGTTTTGATCAACGATGGCGCGGAGATCATGAACCACCAGTTTGACCTCGCCTAGGCGCTGGTTGACGAGCAATTCATAGGGTCCTTTGGCGCCTAGATCGGTGGACGTCGCAGCTAATTTTAGGATGGGATAGTGGGCCACTGATTCGCCGCGCGCCGCTCGAATCCACGCGGCATGCAGATGGGCCGGATCGGGAACTGCGGTGACACCTTGCGTCAGCAGTCGCTTGCCAATAAACAGCTTGAATGGTCGAAAACCGTAGGCTTCAACCACGTCTGCTGCCGCAGAGATGGTCAAGTAACCAAGCGCATTGCCGCCGTCTGCCAAACGCACCTCGACGCCTGGCATCAGCGGCGCTCCCGTCGCCAAAGTGACGGCGACCAGCGTGTCTAGGGGTTCGTCCGCAGCGCGCAACACCGCCCACATTTTCTCCAGGCGGGTTTTGAAAATGCGGTAAAAGGCGATGTGACCGCCGCGCCGCTCGCGCTGGAGCTTGGCTTTGGCTCGTTCAAGCAACTGCGCCGGAGGTACGGGTTGGGCCATGCAGTCGGCTTTGGTGAACTGCACCCGAACACGGTACTGAGCTGCAATATAGGTCATCTTGATGCGAGACATAGCCATGGGTGAAACCTCCCGGGCTTCTCAGCTCTTATCGACAGGTGGGCGAATTTCTTTAGGCGGCTTCTGGACCCTGTGGACTTCAACGTGGTGCTGGCGTGAAATGGCTATTATATCAATTGGTTGTCCGCGAACGTGGATGGGCTGGCGCGCATGGCCCTTGGACTGAATCCAAGCTAGTCTCCGACATCATGCGGTCGCCCATTTGTTTAATTATATCGCCTGATGCTGACGCCGAGTGGCGTCCAATCGATCGACAATCCAGGTTTTGATCAGCGACTGCCGCGCAATCCCGCGCCTGTCGGCCTCTTTGTCAAGCTCCTGGATGACCCACACCGGTAGATCTAAGCTGACGCGCTTAATGGCGTTCGACCAGTCAATATGCGGACTCAGGTCTTCCCCGGCGCTGAATTTTCGGTCGAATTCCTCCGCAGTGATGCGGGATTTACTTTCCATGTTCATAGACCTCTCTTTCTTCTCGTCGCGCCCGGCGGCATTCAATAAGGCGAATTCGCGGACCGCGGTGGGTGAAACAGGCCGTCCAGTGAAGTCCGTCGATCATGCCTACTGCAAGCCATCTTGACTCTGTCGTGGACTGCCCTGGTCCCCTGATGAAGTCTTGATCATGCCAAAGCCGTTGTGCTTGTTGTAGGTCGATGCCGTGCTTTTGTAGATTGAGGGCACTCTTAACTGGGTCAAATTCAAATTCCATACGGCTCTAACTTACGGTGTGGAAATTACACCTTTTTTACTTTGGGTGTCGATTCGATTAACTTAAGTGCCCGCATTTATTGGGTGTTTATAAGGAGTCATAAGCCACACTCGTTCTGCCAGCAGCGAGCAGAGTTTGGAAGCGACATGCGCAGTCAAATTGCTAAGGCGTTGACCGACCTCTATGACTCCAGCAGGATCAAGCCGCCGCAGCAATTCAATATAATTGACGTTATTGTTTAAAGTTTATTAAAAATCAAACAAACATTATACTGCCGCCGATTCCTCTGCATTCCAGCCGAAAGGACTATCCTAATGACCCCAAGATCACTTCTGACCACCATATTGCTGACCGCTTCATCGGTCGCAGTGCTACCAGAAACGGTCCACGCAGCCACTCCCGCCTACGACACCGTGGCCCACGTCGAACTCGAAAGATTTATGGGCCCCTGGTACGTCCAAGGTCACACGCCGATGGTGATCGATGATCATGCCTCGAACCAAATCGAAACCTACACGCTAAACGCCGATGGCAGCATCGGCACCACCTTCACCTTCGAGCGTGATGGGCATAAATTTGCGCTGCATCCAGTCGGCACGGTGGCTGATACGACGACCAATGCCCACTGGAAGATGCAATTTGTTTGGCCGTTTTCTAGCGATTATCTCATCGTGCGCTTAGCAGCCGACTATTCGGTCACGGTGGTGAGCGTGCCGGACAAAAGTCTAATTTGGATTATGAGTCGTTCAGCGCATATGCCTGAGACGGAGTACCATGCGATCGTGTCTGAACTGGCCACGGCCGGCTATCCGATCGCAAAGATCAATCGCGTGCAGCAAGACTAACGAGTCGAAACTTGGGCGCCTAAGCGCCCAAACTGCAGTCTACGGCGATGGAACGCAGAGTTTAGGATCGACGAGATCGTACTGGTTCCAGCCGGCTTCGACGGAATAGAGTTTACCGTCTGCCGTGACCTTGCGGTTGGTCTCCATCTGCACCCAGCGCTTCGCGTTGAGCTGCAGGGTGTTGTCGCGATCGATCGTGGCGTACGGACGATCGGCATCGCGCCGCGGTTTAGCCGCGCTCTTAGCGATGCAGGACCATTGGTTTAAGTTCCAGGGCGCAGTGCAGCGGTAGCGGAAGTCGCCATAGGGTCCCGTCACTTCCTGCTGCCATTGTCCAGCCAACACCTCGGTCCACACCTCGCTCCAATGCAGCTGCTCGGTCTGACCCAGCACCAAGGTCCGCTGAATCGTCAGCGGACTTTCGTTGACTAGATCGGCGCGCTCATAGACCGGCGGATAGATCGCATCGTGGGCGCCGTCTTCAATATACGTGAAGTGCACTTGAAAACATCCGACCATTTGCTTTAGGGTGGCGACCACGTCCGCCGTAGCGGCAGGCTGCGCCTCTTCGGCATGGAGTCGGGTGCTGCCGATGGTTAACGATGAGCTGGCTAACATGATCGTCAAGCAGTTGCGCAGGTGAGTCCGTGGTTGCATGGTTGGTCCTTTGATTCTGAGTTTGCTGGCTAAGCCGCGGCTGATTATAGTGAAATTGATTCTCATAACCAACAGAATTTCGTCATTTTTGGCTGTCTTGAGCGGTATATCCACACGACGCCTAAAGTGCCCCAGGGTTTGCCGCGTTTAGCACCAGGTCGGCATGCACCGGTTGGCCATCCAATTGAAAGGCCATGGTGATCACTTGAGTACCCGCTCGGGCAAGAATGTTGCTGCCGCTTCCGTACAGGATCTCGACGAGGTGACAGCGCATGGACAGGCCGCTTTTTTCGGATTTCTTGGCCATCGCCTTGGTGACCGCCTCGGCCATCCGCGGTGCTATTTCAATGAGTGTTTGCCCGACGATACCGTCGTCCCATTCAAGCCCCTGACGGCCTTTGGCAATGGCGCCAATCGCACTGCTGGACAAACACAGTCGCAGCGAAGCAGTCACCGAGCCAATGATGACGGAGTAGAGGAAGACCAGTCCAGCCACCTCTACGGTCGCTACAGGGGGAATCGTCACCGGCTCGGCGACGACAAGGTTTGGCTCGACCTGCGATTCAAGCGCCGTCTGGACAGACCGACGGATCATTTCGATCACCCGCGGATCGAATCCAGGACTCCTCTCAGAGGGGACATATTCTGACAGCGCGGCAATAAATTGCGACGAGTCTATCGGCTTTTCGATGACTCTGACGCGTCCAAGGCCGCCGGCGCGTTGATGCGACTCTTGATCGAGGCTACCAGAAATAACGATAATCGGCGTCTTCTTGTTAAGCTCACTATCACGAGCGATCTGTCCGACCTGTAGCCCATTCATCGTAGGAAGTCGAACATCAAGGATCAAGCCGTCAAAGCGCTCGGTCCGGACTAGGTTCGCGGCCTGCGATCCATCGGTGGCGATTTTGACCTGAATCTTGCCATTAAACTCACGAATGGCTTGGGTATAGGCCTGGCATAGGTCACGGTCGTCCTCGGCGATGAGGAGCTTTAACTGCTTTGCCGCCATGCAGGAATTCCTAACTAGCTGTTAATCGCGATCGGTAAAGCTTAATCTCTTCGGGGAAAAAAATCAATGTTCCTGGGAGCTAGCACAAAACCAACCGAGACTAACCACCGCCGATGCATAGCTCCAGTCTTAGCTGCCTGGAGCGGCCCCGACTTGTGCATGGTGCGGTTGCATAACAAGCCCGGCTGCGGTTTAATCACCCCCTATGGTCCCACCTCTGTCGCCTGCTGCTTCCGCCGCCGTGCCATCTTCTGTACATCCAGTGGAGAGCGGGCCGGACCACGCGTCGGTATTGCCGCCAGAGGTTTACCGGAGCTGCCTTCAGGCCTTTGGCTACGAGACGCTAAGGCCGCATCAGCAGGCGGTACTCGGCGAGGTCTTTGCCGGTCGCGATTGTCTGGCGGTACTCCCAACTGGATCAGGCAAATCCCTGTGCTATGCGCTGCCGGCTCTGGTGCGGGACGGCCTAGTGCTGGTCGTGTCGCCACTGATCGCCTTGATCCGCGATCAGGCTCGGCGCTTTGCCCTGAATGGCATCCCCTGCGCCGCCTTCGATAGTCTACAAAGCGCCGACGAAAAAGCGCTTGTTTGGCAGCATCTGGTCCGCGGCGAGCTCAAGCTCCTCATCGTGTCGCCAGAGCGCTTGGCTCGCGCCGATTTTCGTGCCCGCCTCAAAGCTCTGCCGCTCCAGTTGGTGGCGATCGACGAGGCCCATTGCGTTAGCCATTGGGGTAACCATTTTCGCCCTGATTACCGGCTCATCGGCCATTATTTGGCGGATTTCGGCGCGGTGCAGAAGCTCGCCGTCACGGCGACGGCAACCCGGCGCGTTCGCGATGACATCGAGCAAGCGCTGCGCCTGCGCCGTCCAGCGCAGGTTTGGGCTGAGGTGGCACGCACCAATCTGCGCCTCAAGATCGTCAAGACCGAAAAGGTGGCGGCACATTATACGCTGCTGCTGCAGACGGTCTTGACTGAGGAGGGCTCAGGCATCGTCTATGTGCAGACGCGCAAGCAGGCTCGCGAGGTCCATCGCTTGCTGGTCGATGCGGGAATTGCGGCGGAGGTCTATCATGCTGGCTTGCCGCCAGCCTCGCGCGAGGCGGCGCAGCGAGCCTTTATGGCCGGTACCGCTCGGGTCGTCGTGGCGACCAACTCCTTTGGTCTTGGCATTGATAAGGCCGACATTCGCTTTGTCCACCACGCTAGTTTGCCAGCGAGTATCGAGCAGTATGTTCAGGAAATCGGTCGCGCTGGACGCGACGGCCTGCAAGCCCATTGCACGCTGATCTATGGTTCGCGTGACTTTCATATCCAGAAATTCATGATCGACAAAAGCTTCCCCGAACTTACCTTACTGATCGAAGTGCTCGCCGCCGCCCGCGAGTTTATCGGCGGCGGAGTCGGTGAGAGTCCATTGGCTCTCACCAAGCATTTGCGATCGGTCTTAGCGGCGACCGAGGAGGAGCTGTCTGCGGCGCTCGAGGTCCTGTGCCGCGAGGGCCTGCTGGCGCGACTGACCGGCACTGGTGGCTACGGTGATTATAGTGAGGTCCTTATCGGAGACGGCTACTGTGCGGACGAAGCGGCGATCCTGCGCGATTATCCGCTGCGCAAAGGCGAAAGCATGGCTAAGCTGGAGGCGATGAAGGTCTACGCCGCTGCCACTAGTGAGCAGCGACGGTTTTTACTCGACGATTATTTTCGGCGTTAACGCGAAGCAAGGACGGCTCCCACGCAAGTACAAGTGACCATTCTAGGTAGCGGCACCAGCACCGGCGTTCCAGTGATTGGCTGCGCATGTGCGGTGTGTACCAGTCCCGACCCCCGCGACCAGCGCTTACGCGCCTCTCTGCTCATCACGATCCCAAGTGGAGATCACTTGGTTATCGATACCGGCCCCGATTTTCGTACCCAGATGCTGCAGGCCGGGGTGCGCAAACTCGAGCACGTCCTTTATACGCACACGCATGCCGACCACTGCCACGGCTTTGATGATCTGCGTGCCTTCTACTTTCGTGATCATCGCAGCGTCACTTGTTATGCGGCGACGCGCCATGCCATGGAGCTGCGGCAAAAGTTTGCCTATGTGTTCCACGATACCGGCTATATCGGCACCAAACCGCAGGTCACGCTTAGCGAATTTGACCAGAAGCCGTTCTCCGTTCTCGGACTTGAGATCGAGCCGGCCTATGCAGTGCACGGCAACGTACAGTCCGCGGTGTTTCGTCTGGGACGCTTTGCCTATGCCACGGATTTTAAGTTATTTTCACCGGTTCTCATCGCCCGTTGGCGCGGCAAAATCGACACCATGGTCGCCAGCGGTATTCGTTACGGCGAGCATCCGACGCACAGCTGCATTCAAGAGACGACCGCGTTGATGGCCGCGCTGCAGGTGAAAACGGGATACATTACGCATATTTCACACGAAATCATGCACGCTCGCGACGAGGTGGACCTGCCCGAGGGTGTTCACTTTGGTTACGATGGCCTGAGTTTTGGCGTTGAATTGGGGCCCTAAGTCACACTGTGACTGAACTGTCGCGCGGATGACTTTACACACGATCAAATACTCACTGCAAATTGATAGGTTGCGACCGTGATTTAGGCGAGTCGGTGAGACCCAGGTCTAAGTTAAAGTTTCGCGCATGCGCGGCCGATGAGTAGTGATCAATGGGGATCATTGTTTGCGAAGGGGATCAACTGTCAAAAAACCTTAATATAGCCGTGGCTCACTTCATGGGGATCTTAGTTGCAGTCGGATGCAGCGGGGAACGGTCGCGCATGGGGTCGAGGATCAACCCAGGCTTGAAGAGTACCTCCAAATCCGGCAACGCCGGCTCGGCGCCGGCTTCGGGTCCTAATTCCCAATCGACTGCGAGTCCGACGCCAAGTCCGACTCCGAGTCCGGCTGCGACCGGAGGCGGAAGCCCAGGTTTGGGCAGTGGTCAGGAACCAACCTGGGTCAATGGCTCATTCCTCACCTGCGGCTGGACTGATTCGTCTAGCACAACGGACGTGAATGTTCTTTGCCAATGGCATAAAAGCGACGCGCTGTTGATGACGGTTGCGGATATAAGTGCCAACGGTGGTAGTTGGCAGATTAGTAAGATCGATGCTTCTGGTAACCCGGGCGACGTCACGGATACCAAACCGGGCACGCCCGAGCAGTCCTTTACGATGGCTGCTACTGATTTTTCGAGTTTGTTTGTATCCGTCCTCTATACGATCCCAGCTGGTGTCACGGATGTTGGCTTTGTTGGCGCACCGGTTAACGGTCTGCTTCCAGGGACTGTTGATGATACAACGCTAGTTGATTGTTTAAATGCAGCTAGTGCATCGCCGCAGAGTTGCATCGACGCTTCAAAGGTAGCACTCGCCAGCCCGGGGACAGTTGAGCCTCCTACATCCAACTCAAAAGCGATTCGGCGCACGGGTCACCGGCCTCGGGCGCATAGACTAAGCGATTCCCATTGAGTTTAGGTCGTGGTTTTTTTGATGCAGATGATACTCAGGTCATCCTGTTCTAGACCGTTGCGAGCAGCGGTAAAATCGGCCGCCAAGGCATGCGCCAACCCGAACGGCGACCGGTCATCTGTGGCGTTAAAGTAGCGCGTGAGCTTTAGGCCGCTTCGTGGCAGTACGATGCCATCGCTATGCAGGATAAGTAAGTCCTCAGGCGCAAACGGGAACTTAGTCGAACAGACCAGGATCGCCGCCTGATTTCCCAAGGTTGAGTTCGGAGCTGAAAGTTTTTCGAAGATCACGCAGCCAGGGTCGCCTGGCCGCACCATGATCGGCGCTGGATGGCCACAGCATACTACGGTGATGGATGCGTCTGGGTGCAGCGTCACACCCAGAAGCGATGCTGCATGATCTCCTTTACCGTTGCGATACAAGACCTCATTTAACAGGCTGGCATAGCGTGTGATGAAGTTGACCTCATCTCGTCCACCATCATCGAGTAGCATCATCGCCTGCAATACGGATTTGCAAGTCGAGACAAGGATCGACGCCTGCAGTCCGTGTCCGGCAATGTCGCACATAATCGCGTGCTTTAGTCCGCTGTGCTGTCCTGCTTCAAAGTGAATCCAGTCACCGCTGGTCGAGCTCAAGGCTCGATTTAAGGCAACGACCTCGTATCCCTCCCACTTCGGCGGGGTGCCTTCGTGCAGGGCGTTGGCGATGTCGCTCGCCTGGGCTATTTCACCTCTTAGATGCACATTCTCGCGGCTGAGGACGTTGATGAATGCGAGTAGTCCCTCTCTTAGCCCGGTGAAATAGTAGCCAAATGCCAATGAGCACAGCGTCACAGTCGCAACCGGAGTGAAGACATCTAGAAGAGTCCTCTGGTACGCGAATACGACTACACAAGCTGCTGGCCAGATAAGCAATAGAATCGCAATGGTCCCGAGGCGACGGCGTTTGAATTGCCCCCAAATCAATCCAGTCAGTAGGTAGAGGGCAAAGCATATGATCGGCGTCATGCCATCTGATGGCGTGATAAAATTGCGATTTATGACTGAGTTTATCAGCGAGGCGATGACGTATGCGCCGGGCATCGACCCGACCGGGGTTTGGCTGAAGTCGGTATTGCCGGTATAAAACTGCGGTGCAACTAAAACTTGGTCGCCAGGCTCGATCAATGCGGCTGCGGCCGCGGCGGTGCTTTCTGAGAGAAAATACCCCATGCTAATGCTGCTCTTCTGGTATACACGGCGCGGCAGAAATTCGACGACGACGCGGCCCAAGTGATCACGGGGAATGTCCATCGTCCCATCGATCACTAGACGGCCTTGCAACACTTGAAACGTATCGCTGGCCATCAACGCCACATGCGGTAGGACTGTGTCCGGTCCAATGTTACTGAGTGCTGCGATGCGACCGCTGCCGCCATTCATGGCGTGACCAATCCGATGCAAGGTCTTGGCAAGGCGCTCATCGCGCCCGTAGGCGTAGACTTTGTCTGGACCGCCCGCGGCGGCTGTTGGCCCGGAAGTCGCTGGCCCTGACGTGACGGGATCTGGATCGCGGTAGCGCTGGTCGCTTAAATCGAGCGGGCTTCGGCCGGGTATGGGGGTGGTCTTAGTGAAGGCAATGGTAACGATCTTTGTGCTTAGACCGCCGAGAGCATTGAAGGCGTCGATCTCCTGCGCTGGTATGTCTAGTGGTAGATAGAAGACCTTGTCGATGTAGATGGCTTGTGGCGACCGAGCAGCAATTAACTTAATGAATTTTGACCATTCGGTAAGGCTAAGGGTCGGGTCACCGGTTCGTGCAAACGTCGGGTCATCATAAACGATGATTTTTAGTTGCTTAGATAATGAACTGCTCAGGCCGCAGGCGTCTAGGGCGCGGTAGATCAGGGGAAGCGATAGATTTGATTCAATATAATCCTTGGCCGGCTGGAGCGTTAGGAGTAGGGAGAGCAAAAAGGCAATCGTCGCAGCCAGCCAAGCTCGTTTATACGGGAATGGATCCGAGTGGCTTGACGGTGATGGCAAATCATTTTTGCTCATGTACGACTAATCGCTAGCTGTTGCGCAAATTGAAGGTCTCGCCCATCGGCGTTGGGTACCCATGACTTGTGGTTGGCTTGGCCTTGGGTAACGGCCGCTTTGTCGCCTTGATATTGAACCTATTGCCGCGCCAGCGTACCGAGTTGCAGCACAAGGCCTGCACCCAAATCAACGGCGAGATAAGCTGACCGAGCAGCCAAATATGCAGTGAACGACTGGGACTTTTCAGGGCCCGAAGCAATATGGCATCCGCAGCAGCCCATAGCGCCATGGTTGCGACCCATCCAGCCCAGGTACCAGTCAAAGCACCGAGCACGGCGGGGTACTGCAGGGGCGTGAGCATAAACATCAGCGGTTCGTAGTTTTTTTGCAAGAAATGCCAGCGATAGTTGCGACTCCAATAGTCGCTCAGGGACTTTTTGCCGACAAACTGTGGCATGGGACGATGCATCAAGTCGATCCGCTTGCCGAGTTTAGCTAGCTCGCCACCAAACTTATAATCTTCGCCAATGCAATCGATGCACGACGAAAAGCCGCCAAAGCGGTTGACTAGGCTCTGACGAAACAGCAGGGATTTACCGATGACGATGGGGCGCCCAACGGCATAGGCCAGGTTCACCCAACGCGCATAGAAGCTGTTCCACACCCCTTCCTCCAGCCTGCCGCCAAGGCCCGAGCCGCCAAAGCAGCGAATCGATGCCGTCACCGTGCCTGTATCTGGTGACAGGAGTGGAACCAGTTGTTTGAGATAGTCGCGATCAGCGCGGACATTGCTGTCGCTGATCAACACCATGTCATGGGCCGCCAAGGACCAGGCTGGATGCAGGTTTGCGACCTTCGGATTGAAGCCAAAATCGGGATCGCTCTGCACCAACTTGATCGGACTAAGTGGATAGGCGGTCTGCAATTGCCGCACAATGGCTACGGCTGGATCAGCCGGGTCTGCTGTACAGATCAGTAGCTCGTAGTCTGGGTAGTCCAGCTCGACAAAGCTTTTGAGATTCTCGTAGAGACCTGGGTCGGCGCCTTTGACCGGCTTTAGGATCGATATAGGCGGCAGAGATCGTGAGCTTGCGCCGCTTGGCTTGACGCTGCGGCGCGAGCGCCAAATGGTGTAGAATGTGCCGATCAAGACTAGGAGAGCATTGATGGTCCAAACGATCCAGATGATCTGGTGCCAAGTAATCATGGGTCTCCTCAGCCCCCGGTGGATGGGCGGCGGCAAATATTCATTCGCTATGGATGGACTGAAGACTATATTTGTTCAATAGCGCGGCAAACGCAAGAGCTCTCAGCAGGCAATGCTCTCCGACCATGGTGTCGGGCACTGCTCGCTGAGAGCTCTAGGGCAAAAAAACCGGTGAGATTGACCTCGGCGTGATTATTTCACGGCATCAAACAATTTATCTTTGCGACTCAGGATCGTCGCACAGGTGTCGGTGTCGCTAATTTTGCGCATGGTAAACACGCTGGCGTCGGGGAGAGCCTTGATGGACGGCTGGACGGCGCCCAAAATGGTCGAATCAGAACCGATAATTTTTTGATCGGTTGACCAGCTGATGTTGCCGCGGATGATGTCAGCGCTCTCGAGATGGCCTGTTTCTTGGGTTAAGGTTCGCTGCGTCAAGTAGACTTGGCCACTAATATTGATAAATAGCGCGCTCACGCTGATCTTCACCGTGACACCTGGCTTGCCGTCACCATCTTGATCGAATACGGCGGCATTATCAGCATTTGTCGGTAGAGGATCTTTCACCGGATCAGTCAATTTAGCGCCAAGGACTTCCACGGCCTGCGTTCCTGCAAGCGTGGTCCCTTTGGCATCGGTCGTGATTTTAAATGCGGCCTTGCGGACTGGGAGCATATGCTTAAATGCGTCTGGAAAGACTAGACTCGTGCCGCCAGAGCTGATGGAGTTCGCATCGCAGGCCTGCTCAGAGGTCGCCAAGGTGTCACCCTGTTTCGTGACGGTGACGAGTAGAATGCGCTCGATCTTGCTGTTAGAGGTGATGCCCATCGCCGATGATTCAGACGCGAGGACGGTTTGCTTGGCCCACGTGCCACTGGTTAAGGTGTCGCCTGTGGCGGCAAGGGTCGCACTGGCTGACGGTTTGCCGCACCCGGATAAGGCTACGGCTAAGGTTGAGGTCACGCAGATGGATATGAACACGGAGAAAATAGGACCCTTGGTGCTATGGCTGACTGGCATGTCTGACTCCTCGGTAGAGAGTGGCGATAGGTCCGTTTGACAAAGGCGCACGTTTAACTTTGCAGCAAATGTGCCAAGCTGCCGGAAACCTTCGCGTGCCTCCTAAAGGGGGCTGTTAATGACTGGCTTTGTTGCATAAATCCTGCCCTCCAGCCTTCCCGCCCTCCCAGTTTTTGGACAGCGGCTTTATTCCGCGCAACAGGGAGGGCAGGAAGGCTGGAGGGCAGGTTTTATGCAATAGAGCCTTAATGACTAGATAACTAAATGATTTGCATAGAGTTTAAAATCGTCGACGCGGGCTGTCTGAGAGGTGTTCGCTACCAGCCGAACACTGTCTAAGGATTGTCAGGGTAGTAAGCTCCAAGCAAATTCCTTAAGCGCCGCTTCCCCTGCGACCAGCATCGTCAGCATCGCTTGGGCGCTAGCCGGATCATTGGTCGGCATCACGCCGCTTTCTAATAGACCACTGCGCCATTGACACGGGTGTGCCGACTGCATCGCTCGCGCGAAGCTCAGTCCGTCGGCCCAGCCGCGTCGGCGGATCCGTTCCAGCGGCAGATGCAGCCAGCGACACTTCGCTGCGGCATGCACGCGGCGGTCCAAGGCAATGGCGACGCGGCCCATGGTCAGGCGCGGATTGACTTCGACCAAAGGGTAGAGGTGATAGCTGCCGTGATCTTGGTCTCTGTATATAAGGGCATCGATTCCTGCAGGGCCCGAGTAGCCGGCTGCAGCCAGCTTGTCGCCTACGGTCCTGGCGACGCGCGACAGGATGCCGGGAAAGTCGGCCTCGTTATAGGCCCGGACTAAATCTGGATCCAGTCCGTCGAGTTTACGGCCGAGGATATGCCCGGTGTACTGGCCGCGATCATTCGTGATGAAACGAGTCAGGCCGACTTCGGCGCGTTCGCCGTTGGCGACATTGATCTGCAGGCTAAAGTCGGCGACTCGCTGGCGCCAGGGTTCGACGATCAGGGCGCCTTGGCGCGCCAACACTCCGGTGAACCACCGACGCTGCTCGGTGGTCACACCGTCCTTAGCGAGGACGCGCAACAACCCACGTCCTGCGGTGCCGTAGGGCGCTTTGACGACGACCGTGCCGTGCGCCAAAAGCGCCGCGATGGTCTGTTCGGCTGCGACTAGTTCACGGCAGACCGTGCCGCCTCCCCGAACCCCGCCCGGCTCAAAACCTGCTTCAAGGCTAAGCTCCTTAGACCAGGTTTTTGCAAACAGGCGTCCGTCTGGCGCTGCTGCAATGTTTGTTTGCCATTGCAGGTCCATGCCATGAGCAAAGGTTTGAGCCACTGCGCTCTGTCCCCAAGCGACGAAGCGTCCTAATAGCCGTCCGTGTAGCTCTCGCGCATCTAGTGCAAATTGCGGCAGCGCGAAACCAAGGTCCTGCAGGCCCGTTAAAAATTCCACCTGAGGTCTTGTCTGAACCAAGACCACATCCTGCGGCGTGGCGACAAAGGCCATCAGCCCAGCCAGATCGGCCCGGATCTTTTGCACCGCTTTGGCTTCCGGCCCGGCTGCCTGCCCGGTGATTCCTGCCCAGACCTCATCTTCGCAGCCTGGATTAAACCAATACACATTTGGTGGGCGACCCTTGGAATGCGCGTACACTTGCAACTCCTGAATGAACTCTTCAGACAGACCGGCTGACCTGCGCGCCTCTGGATGGAAGCCGATGCCTTTGGCACGCGCGGGCGTGAGAGGTGGTGGCAAGAGCTTGCTGTAGGCTTGCCAATCGCTGCCGCCGTCGCTCGGCCGCCAGGCGTTGAACCAGGTGACGCCATGCGCGACGTGGCTGGTTTCGTCTTGGTACACGACATCAAGGATGTCGGCGGTGATGGTGTCGCCGAGTTGGCGAAACAGGTTAAGGAAGTGTTTAGAATAATCGAGATTGGCCTGCTCTAGGGTCAAGGCCATCTGCGTGATAAAGATGAGCGGTGACGGTGTGTCGGCCATCACATCCCAGAAAAAGCGGTTGACCGGCACGGCGCCAAAGCCCATGCCGAGGTCTTCCATTCGCTGTTTATAGAGCCGCAAATGCTGCTGCTCTTCCATAATCACCGCCGCCAAACCGCGGCGAAATTTGGCCGGCGCCTCGGGAAAGCGCAGCAGCGCTAGAGCCATCAACTCCATCGCCAACAGCTCGTGGTTGGCAAAAAAATGCAGGACCAAGGCTCGCTTCGTCGGATCTTCCAGATCGCGCAGCGACGGGAACGGCGTTTGCTGCGAGCTGCCGCGCGGTTTCAATGTCAGCGCCGGACAACGGGCCGGGGCCTTTGGCACGTCCATCCCATGGCCGCGGCGCTCGTCGGTCAAAGTCCCGGGCGTCTGGAGCTTTTGCGCCAAATCTGATTGAAATAAGAGTTGTCGGGCAAAATCCGCGATGTCCATGGACAGCCTTATAGCTTTTCGCTTTGATACCGCTCTAGGGATTTTTTTCGCGACGTGGACCTCGGATCTGCGTTACAAGCCCACCATCAGCTGCGAAAGGCCGGTTATGCGTCGCTCCGTTCCACCTCGTAAAGGCAGCCGAAAGCAGGCACCGGTGCCGGTCACCTTCTCCGATCGAGTCGACCTGGTGCTGATCGATGCCTCGCCTAGGCGTCGCCATGAGAAGGATCGTTACGGCGCCCGCTGCCGTGAGGCCGAGGACGCTGGTGCCCGTCTCAAGACCTTTGAAGAACGCGAAGTACCTGCTTTTACCGCCTGGATCGACCGCGAATTTGAACGCGAAATCGCTAGATTAAGGCATGAGCAGGCGCAGGTGCGCGAGCTGCACGACCTGGTCATGGATGTTGAGCGCTACGCCGCGTGGACCGAGGTGTCGCTGGGTGTGGCCCTGGACCGCATTCGGAGGGCTAAGGCCGAAGGGACCGAGGCTGAGCTTTGGCGCGAGGCCTCTGGAGAGGACTTCGAGGATGAGACCTATGACCTTGAGGACGACGAGGGCGAGGAGGACGCCGCCGCCGACGAGGAGTTTGCCAGGCGCTTTGCCGAGGCTTTTGATAACGCCTTTGGCGAGGACGCCGGGCAGGGCCGTCAAGGCGCAACCAAACGGCATCCACCAAAGTCCCGAGACGACAGGACCAGTCAGGATTACCTGAAGTCCATCTATCGTCAGCTAGTTAGGGTCCTGCACCCTGACACCAATCCGGACCGGACGGACCAAGCATTGTGGCAAGAGGTGCAGGACGCTTACAGCTGGGGCGACGTGGCCCGACTGGAGCGTCTGCGCCAAGTCGTACTTAAGGGCGGCGAGCGCGGCTTCAATCTCGACTTTGCCCCGATTGGCGACATCATCGGCCTGCGCAAATCCGTCGAGAGCCAGCTGCGTAAGCTCAAGACATCCTTGAAGTCTGCCAGAGCCCATCCGGCCTGGGACTTTCTTCAGGCCAGGGAAGTCGCCGCCCGCTTAAGGCAGCTGAAACGCGAATTTGGCGCTGCCATGGCGGATGACTTGATCCAGATGCAGCACGAACGGCATCAGCTGGAGCGTTGGATTGCCGCTTGCCGTGGGCCCGTGCGTAAGGCGCAGCGCTCGCCCCGCCAGCCGCGATACTGACCTCCACCAGGGTGATCTTGGCGCCGCTGAGTGCGGCCGGGTATTGCCTATAGCCATTTTATGGCTAGTCAGCCGAGGTGGAACCCCGGCGCAAGGCTAAACCTTATTGATTGACTCTCGCTGCGGCGCCCGCTAACTAGGGATGCGATCCCGTATCCTATCCACACATTGAGGAATTCCCATGATCATCGGCGTGCCAAAGGAAGTCAAAAACCGCGAAAACCGCGTCGCCATCGTCCCCGGCGGCGTCAAGCAGTTGGTGGCCGCTGGTCACAAAGTCTTTATCGAAAAAAACGCCGGCGTCGGCGCCGGCATCCCCGATGAAAAATTTAAGGCTGCAGGCGCCGAGATCGTCGATACGGCCGCCAAGGTCTGGGCGACGGCCGAGATGATCATCAAGGTCAAAGAGCCGATCGCCCAGGAATATGGCCTGATGCGCGAAGGTCAGATCCTCTATACCTATTTGCATCTAGCCGCAGTGCCTGATTTGGCCAAGGCCTTGGTCGAGCGCAAAGTCTCGGCGATCGCCTATGAAACCATCGAGCTTGAAGATCGTTCCTTGCCTCTGTTGACGCCGATGAGCGAAGTCGCTGGTCGGATGGCGGTCCAGGTCGGCGCTCAGTTGTTACAAAAGCACAGTGGCGGTAAGGGTCTGCTGCTTGGCGGCGTTCCCGGTGTGAAGCGTGGTTTGGTCTCAATCATCGGCGGTGGCGTCGTCGGCGTCAACTCGGCGAAGATGGCGATCGGTTTGGGTGCACGCGTGACGATTCTCGACGTCAGTGCTCGCCGCCTGGCTTACCTCGACGACATCTTTGGTAATCTCGTGACGACCATGATGTCCAATCCAGAAAACATCGCTGAGGCAGTGGCCGAGTCCGATCTAGTGATCGGGGGCGTTTTGATCACCGGTGCCAAGGCGCCGCGCCTGGTCACCCGTGAGATGGTGCGCACCATGGAGCGCGATTCGGCAATCGTCGATGTGGCGATCGATCAGGGCGGCTGTGTCGAAACCATCCGGGCGACGACTCATGATGATCCGGTTTACCGCGATGAAAACGTGCTGCACTACGGCGTCACCAATATCCCTGGTGACGTGCCTAAAACCAGCACCTACGCCTTGACCAACGTCACCATCAAGTACGCCTTGGATATCGCTCAGCATGGCTTCAAGGATGCGTTGAAGCACTCCTTGCCGCTGCGCAAGGGCCTTAACGCCTATCAAGGCAAGATCACCCACAAGGCCGTCTCGGACGCCCTGGGCATGCCTTTCCAAGCCTACGAATAAGCCCTTGAGAAGGCGTTACGCCTTCTGCCGCCGCCGTTTGCGCACGGGAGTCTGCAGCTTTGGACTCTCGCTCGCTGCGGCGGCGGTTTGCCACCTGCCTTGAACGTTTAAGGCAAGGGCGGTCGCACCGATGATAAACGGGATGCTCAACATCTGTCCCATGTTGAGCGTCAAACCCGCCTCAAAGGGCACCTGGTCTTCTTTGAAGAACTCACAAAAGAAGCGCCAGGCAAAGCCGGTGGCGATAATCAGTCCCATCAAGCGGCCGGTCTGTTCGGCCAGGCGGGTGCGGTAGTAGAGCAGCAGCGACAGGCCGCACAGACCAAAGTAGCCAATCGCCTCATACAGCTGCGCTGGATGGCGTGGCACTTGATCGACTTGGGTGAAGATGACGGCCCACGGCAGGCTTTCCGCTGCAGGGCGTCCGATGATCTCCGAGTTGCAGAAGTTGCCGAGGCGAATACAGCCTGCGGCAAACAGCGAGATGATCGCAACCCGGTCAGCTAGCCAGAGGAAGGTGATGTCACGGTTCTTGCGCACGAAGAGCACCAGCGCAATGATCACGCCGAGAAAGCCGCCGTGGCTGGCGTAACCACCCTTCCAGATCATCGGGATCTCAAGCAGGTGATTGATATAGTAGTCCGGTTGATAAAAGATCACGTGGCCAAGGCGCATGCCGACCATCATCCCGACGACGATATAGACCAGCAGTGAATCAAGTAGCTCAACCGGTTTACCCTCGCGGATAAACATCTTTCTGATAATCGCATAGCCGCCGACGATGCCGCTGGCGAAGAGCAGGCTGTACCAACGTGGCAGAGGGCTAAACGAGAACACTTCTGGTTGAAGGTTCCACAGATAGGGAGCGGCCATGGTGCCTCACTTTACGTTTAAAGGGGTTGGCCGCGATCGTATCATTTGATGCCGACGCGCGCACCGAGGAGTTGCGTCAGTGCCCTGAGTGGCCGTGACAGGCCGCGCTCCTTGGGCCACATGGCGGTGATGTCATACATCTCGACGGCAGGGGTGTCAGGAATCGCCACGATGACGCCGCGGCTGCTTTGAATGGCCCAGTCCGGCAGAAAGGACCAGGCATCGGTCTTTAACAGGTACTGGCAAGCGAGGTCATAGCTATCGTAGCAAAAGGCGAAGACGCCTGGTTGGCGCATGTAGGCCAAGACGCCGCAGTCGGCATCGTTGGCGAGTTCACCGACGCTGCGCGGTCCGGCCACTGGGTAGTCATGGAGTGCGGCCACACGCGCCGTGGCTGGCAGGGCAAGGATCGGGTGGTGCTGGCGCACGCAAAGCAGGACCTCGCCACTAAATAGCTTTTGTCGCTCGATGGCATGATGTCCCGAGGCTGTCAGCGTCAAGCCATAGTCGAGGTCGCCGGCTGCCACCAGCCGCATGACCTCGGCGGAGCGCAGGTTGTGCAGTTCGCCACGCAGCTCAGGGTGAGGGGCGCTTAATTCGACGAAGGCATCGACTAAGCAGTCGGCGGCGAAGCCATGCGGCGCCCCAAGTCTGAGGGTGCCTTCCCAAGCGACTTCGTCGGAGGCCATCTCCTCCTTGAGCTGATGTAGTTGATTGAGGATGAATTCAGCGCGTTTGGCGAGGATTCTACCGTGGCTGGTGACGGTCAGGCGCTTGCCTTCGCGGCGCAGTAGCTCGCGACCTAGCTCTTCTTCCAGGGCGGCGATCGAGTGGCTTACGGCGCTAGGACTAACCCCAACAGCCCGAGCCGCTTGGCTTAAGTGTTCCAGCTTGGCGACTTCAACAAAGTAGCTGAGTTGGTCGATCTTCATCGCGTCCCTTGTGAAAAAAATTCACCAGTTCTGTGGCAAATTATTCAATTTACATATTTCAAGGGGGGTCTAGAAAGGAGTTCTGGAAAGCCAGATGGTCCCAGGTTGGCACTCGGGGGGGTGACGACCTGGGATCATTACCATTCCGCCCCAGAGCTTGTCCATCCCAGCATTATTCAAATGATTCCGTCTTGATATGGGCTTCCTCGACCCCGGCTTGGCGCAGGTGAGCAACGGTCTGGTCCATGATCGCCTGAGGGCCGCAGGTCATGAAGGTCGCTGTTTGGTAGGCGCCATTGATCGCCGCCGCTAGCTTTTGGTCGCTGATCCGGCCGTACCAGTAGCCAGCGGCTTCGAGGTTTTCCCGGCTCAGGGTCGTGTGGATGGCGATACCGGGTTGGCCTATCAGCGGTTGCAGGTCGGCGCCGCAGAGAATGTCCTGCGACGACCGGTGCGAAACCAGTAGCGTCATCCGCTGCGGGGCTCCGGCTTGGCCGAGGTGGGAGGCGTATTCACGCAGGATGCTGACAAAGGGCGTGACGCCGCTGCCGCCGGCCACCATGATCAAATGCCCGCGGTCGATGCCAGGCTCGTAGACAAATTTACCGATGGGTCCGCGGGCACGCAGCACTGAGCCGACTTTGACCTGGTCACATAACCAATTGCTGATCTTGCCACCTTCGACCCGCTTGACGGTGACCGCTGCGAAATCCGCCTGGCACGGCGAGCTAGACATCGTGTAGGAGCGAACCAAGGGCTTCGCCTCGACATCGTCGAAGCGAAAGGTGAGGTATTGGCCCGCGATATAATCGAACACCCGACCGCCTTCGTCAGCGTCGACCAGATAAAAGGTGTCGCTATCGTGGGTTTCGTGGACGATCCGCTCGACGCGGAGGTTCATCCAGCCGCGCTTGACGCGTTTTGGGGCAGCTGCAAGACTCATGCTTGAAGGTCTCCTGGAGGGCATTAAAACACTGAATATTCAACTGGTTAGTCCAAAATTTCGCGGCAACTGGGAGCTTTACCGGGGCGGACTGGAGGTGCTGAGGTGGCATCTTGGCGTTAACATCATTGCTTGTCAAACAGGACTGGTGATACCTCTCTCCCGCCGCGCCAAACGTGCGCCTCACCTAAACGGATGCTTATGAGCCAAAGTACCTACACCCTCCTCGATAGCGGTCATTTCCAGAAGCTCGAGCAGGTCGGCCCCTATCTGTTGGTGCGGCCGGCGGCCCAAGCGGTATGGCGCCCCCGCCTTGCCGACTCCGAGTGGCAGCGGGCTGACGCCGTGTTTTCCCGCTTCAGCGGTGGCGATGGCAAATGGGAGGTGCGCAATCGCAAGCTGCCCGAGTCTTGGACGATCACCATGCCAGCCGTCGGTGATTTGGTGATTCGCCTCACCGATTTCGGCCATTTGGGAATATTCCCCGAGCAGCATGCCAACTGGAGTCGCCTGGCTGACCTCGTCGCCCAGCGGACCAAGCAGCATCAGGAAACGCAGGTGCTAAACCTCTTTGCCTATACCGGCGGCTCGACGCTTGCCTGCGCCAGAGCCGGTGCTGCGGTAGCGCATCTTGATGCCTCTAAAACCAGCGTCCAGTGGGGCCGCGAAAACG
>Ga0315283_10000244_pt1 | contig 36935 bp, 35 predicted proteins | sample YL17G09_0_MG_FD_204541 | JGI IMG/M metagenome (GOLD analysis project Ga0315283, IMG submission 204541) | Sediment microbial communities from Yellowstone Lake, YNP, Wyoming, USA - YL17G09_0 | ecosystem: Environmental > Aquatic > Freshwater > Lake > Sediment | place: USA: Wyoming | collected...
ATAGCCCGAGCTATGGCTGCGCTTTGTGCCTCGATCGGCCGCCTTCTGGCGCGCTGCTCGGGCACGCTCGAAAAACTCTCAGCCTCTGAGGCCGGCCCGGCGCCAGCCGCCGAAAGGAAACGCCATCATGGAACGCGCAACCGCCACCCAGTTCATCCACGAACTGCTCCAGCTTCTCGTCGCCCAGAACGGCTCCGATCTCTTCATCACCGCCGAATTCCCGCCCGCGCTGAAGATCGACGGCAAGATCTCGCCGGTCTCGAAGAACGTCCTCACCCCGCAGCACACGATCGAGCTCGTGCGCAGCGTGATGAACGACAAGCAGGCGGCCGAATTCGAGGCGACGAAGGAATGCAACTTCGCGATCAGCCCGCCAGGGGTCGGGCGCTTCCGCGTCAACGCCTTCGTCCAGCAGGGACGGGTCGGCATGGTGCTGCGCACGATCCTCACGACCATCCCGAAATTCGAGGAGCTCAATCTGCCGCCGGTGCTGAAGGAGGTCGCGATGAGCAAGCGCGGCATCATGATGTTCATCGGCGCCACCGGCTGCGGCAAGTCGACGTCGATGGCGGCGCTGCTCGGCTACCGCAACGAGAACAGCTACGGCCACATCATCACGATCGAGGACCCGATCGAGTTCGTCCACGAGCACCGGAACTGCATCATGACGCAGCGCGAGGTCGGCGTGGACACCGACGACTGGCAGATCGCGCTCAAGAACTCGCTGCGGCAGGCGCCCGACGTGATCCTGATCGGCGAGGTGCGTGATCGCGAGACGATGGACTACGCGATCGCGTTCGCCGAAACCGGCCACCTGTGCCTCACCACGCTGCACGCCAACAGCACCAACCAGGCGCTCGACCGCATCATCAATTTTTTTCCCGAGGAGCGGCGGCAGCAGCTGCTGATGGACCTGTCGCTCAACATCCGCGCGTTCGTCGCGCAACGCCTCATTCCCCGCCGCGACGCCCGCGGCCGGGTCCCGGCGGTCGAGATCATGCTCAACTCGCCGCTCATCTCCGACATGATCTTCAAGGGCGACGTGTCCGGCATCAAGGAACTGATGAAGCGCTCGCGCGAGCTCGGGATGCAGACGTTCGACCAGTCGCTGTTCGAACTCTACGAGAGCGGCCTCGTCACCTACGAGGATGCGCTGCGCAACGCCGATTCGATCAACGACCTGCGGCTGCAGATCAAGCTCCACGGCAAGGAAGCGCGCGACCGCAACGTCTTCTCGGGCCTCGGCAACATCGAAGTCATGCCCGAGGCGCCCGCGCCGCAGACGTTCTGACGCCCGCAGGGCACGCGCCGGCGCTGTGCTACGCTACGCGTCCCCCGAACAACGGTTCTTCCGACCGCGCGCCCTGTCGCGCCGACACCATGGCCGGCCTCGACGCATCCACCCCGCATCCGACGGAAATCAAGCTGCACCAGACGTCGCGCGCGCTGGAAATCGCGTTCAGCGACGGGCGCACGTTCCGCCTGCCCTACGAATTCCTGCGCGTCCATTCGCCGTCGGCCGAGGTCCGTGGCCACGGTCCCGGGCAGGAGGTGCTGCAGGTCGGCAAGCGCGACGTGGCGATCGCGGAGGTCGAGGCGATCGGCCACTACGCGATCCAGCCGTCGTTCTCCGATGGTCACGACACGGGCATCTATTCGTGGGATTACCTCTACGACCTGGGGATGCGGCAGGACGAGCTGTGGCAGCACTACCTCGACCGGATGACGCATGCCGGCGCGAGCCGCGATCCCGCGTGACGCCGAAAGCGATGGCCGACAAGACCCATTTCGGCTTCGAGCAAGTCAGCGCCGACGACAAGGCGCAGCGGGTGCGCGGCGTATTCGATTCCGTCGCCGGGCGGTACGACCTGATGAACGACATCATGTCGCTCGGCCTGCACCGGGTCTGGAAGCGCTTCACCGTCAACGCGACCGGCGTGCGGCCCGGGATGCGCGTGCTCGACCTGGCCGGCGGCACGGGAGATCTCTCCCGGCTGTTCTCCGAACGCGCCGGACCGGGCGGCACGGTGGTGCTGACCGACATCAACGGCGCAATGCTGGCGCTGGGGCGCGACCGGATGATCAACGAAGGCCGACTGGTCCCCGCGGTCCAGTGCGATGCCGAGAAGCTGCCCTTCGCCGGCGGGATCTTCGACTGCGTGAGCATCGCGTTCGGACTGCGCAACGTCACGCACAAGGACGCCGCGCTGGCCGAAATGCACCGGGTGCTGAAGCCCGGCGGTGTCGCCGCGGTGCTGGAGTTCTCGCGCGTCGCTGCCCCGCTGGCGCCGGCCTACGACTGGTACAGCTTCAACGTGCTGCCGCGTCTCGGCCGGCTGATCGCCGGCGACGACGCGAGCTACCGCTACCTCGCCGAATCGATTCGCATGCACCCCGACCAGGAGGCGCTGAAGGGGATGATGGAACAAGCGGGCTTCGACAGCGTCAAAGTGCACAACCTGATGGCGGGCGTCGTCGCCCTGCATTTGGGGTATAAGTACTGATTGTCGCGCCGGCGACGGCGCGTGAGCGACTAGAGATCAAAGGAGAGAAACCATGAAACGATTCGGGTTTTGGCTGCTCGCCGCCGCCACCGCGGCGACATTTGCCTTCAGTGTTGCCGCCGAAGCCAAGCGGCTGGGCGGCGGAGGAAGTCTCGGCGCGCAGCGCCAGAGCATCGCGCCCAAGCCCCCGGCAACGGCGCCGGGCGCCGCGTCGCAGCCGGTGATGCCGGCCCAGTCCGCGGCAGCCCTGCCGGCCAAGCCTGCCGCCGCCGCCCCCTCCGGGATGTCCCGCTGGCTCGGCCCGATCGCCGGCATCGCCGCCGGCCTGGGGCTGGCCGCGCTGCTGTCGCACTTCGGCCTGCCGGAGGGTCTCGGCACGTTCCTCCTGCTCGCACTCGCGGCGGTGGCGGTCGTGTTCGTCGTCCGGATGTTCCTTGCACGGCGCTCGCCGGCGGCGTCGCCGATGCAATATGCGGGGGCCGGGCGCGATGTCGGCGCGGCACCGCCCTCTCCGGCACCGGTCACCCCGGCCTGGGGCGCTCCGGCGAAGTCCGAACCGGTCATGCCCGCCGCGGCGGCGGCGGGGCCCGTTGCCATGCCGGCCGCGAAAACGCTCCCGCCGGGATTCGACGTCGCGGGCTTCGTCAAGCAGGCCAAGATGCAGTACATCCGGATGCAGGCGGCCTATGACGCCGGGAATCGCGCCGCGCTCGCGGAGCTTACGACATCCGAGATGCTGGCCGAGATCGAGCGCGAGCTCGCCGCCCGCGGCGAGCACCGCCCCACCGAAGTCGTGAGCATCGACGCCGACGTGCTCGACGTGACGACCGAAGGCCGCAGCCACTGGGCCAGCGTGCGCTTCACGGGCCTCGTGCGCGAGGACGGCGAGCCCACGCCGAAACCGGTCGACGAAGTCTGGAACCTGGCCAAGCCCGTCGACGGCTCGTCCGGATGGGTACTCGCCGGAATCCAGCAATACGCCTGAAGACTTGAACCCATGGATCCCGCGGCGGCACTAGCCAACCGGGTCCTCGACGACCAGGCTTGGGCCCGGCAGCGGCTGTCTGCGCATGCCGGGCAGGCCTTCGTGGTCGCGGTCGGACCGTTCGCCCACGCGATGCGGATCGATGCCTCGGGGAGCGTGGAGACTGCGGCGCTGGCCGAAGCCGCCGCCGACCTCACGCTGACGCTGTCGCCCCTCGACGTCCCCGCGTTCCTCGCCAACCCCGCCCGCTGGAGTGAGTTCGTTGCGGCCTCCGGCGATCCCGGGCTCGCGGCGACGCTGCAGGACGTCGCCCAGGCATTGCCCTGGTTCGCCGAACGGGTGCTCTCGGACGCCCTCGGCCCGATCGTCGGCCAGCGCGTTGCCGATGCCGGGCGCCGGTTGCTGGGGCTGCCCGAACACGCCGCGCAGCGCATCGGGGAGAGCATCGCGAGCTACGCGCGGGACGAGGCGGGGATTGCCGCCCACGCCACCGCGCTGCGCCGCTTCGCCGACGACACGGCGGCGCTCGCCGCCCGCGTCGACGCGCTGACTCCGCGGATCGACGCGCTTGCCGCAAGGCTCGCCGCGCCGGCGCGCGCCGCCGGTAACGGCTGAGACGCTGAGCCGCGAACCGGAGACCGGGGGGCCCCGATGCAGCCCGCTGGTCAACCCCACCGCGACACCACGCTCGTGACCGCCGGATGAGGGCGCCCCGCCGGTTTCCCTTACAATCGGCAGGATGCGCCTCCTGCGCCTCGCCAAGATCGTCCGCGTCGCGCTCAAGTACGGGCTCGATGAATTCCTGACCGGCCACGAACGCTTCCGCGCCGTGCGGCCGCTCGCGCACGCGCTCACCTTCTGGCGCGACACGTCGCTCCCCCGGGCGGCACGACTGCGCCTCGCGCTCGAGGACCTGGGCCCGCTGTTCGTCAAGTTCGGGCAGATGCTGTCGACCCGCGGCGACCTCATTCCCCCCGACATCGCCGACGAGCTCGCCAAGCTGCAGGACCGCGTGCCGCCCTTCCCGTCCGCAACGGTCGTCGCCATCCTCGATCGCGCGTACGGCAAACCCGTCGACCAGGCGTTCCAGGCGTTCGATCGCACGCCGATCGCCAGCGCGTCCGTCGCGCAGGTGCATTTCGCGACGCTCCACGACGGCACGGCGGTCGCGGTCAAGGTGCTGCGCCCCGGCATCGCCACCGTGATCGACAAGGACATCGGCCTGATGTACGCCGGCGCGACGCTCATGGAAAAGCTCTGGTCCGACGGCAAGCGCCTGCGGCCGCGTGAGGTGGTTGCCGAGTTCGAGAAGACACTCTCGGACGAGCTCGACCTGATGCGCGAGGCCGCCAACTGTTCGCTGCTGCGCCGGAACTTCCAGCATTCGCCGCTGCTGCTGGTGCCCGGGGTGCACTGGGACTATTGCACGCACGAAGTGATGGTGATGGAGCGGATGAGCGGAATCCCGATCTCGCAGGTGGACAAGCTGGTCGAGGCCGGCATCGACCTCAAACGCCTGTCGAAGGCGGGGGTGGAGCTCTTTTTCACGCAGGTGTTCCGCGACGCCTATTTCCACGCCGACATGCATCCGGGGAACATCTTCATCGCCGTCGATCCGCCGAACCACGGCAAGTACATCGCCGTCGACTTCGGCATCATGGGCATGCTGTCGGAGAAAGACCAGAGCTACCTCGCGCAGAATTTCCTGGCGTTCTTCCGCCGCGACTACCATCGCGTCGCGACGGCGCACATCGAGTCGGGCTGGGTGCCGCCCGACACCCGCATCGACGAGCTGGAGAGCGAGATCCGCGTCGTCTGCGAGCCTATCTTCGACCGGCCGCTGAAGGAGATCTCGCTCGGCAAGGTGCTCATCCAGCTCTTCACCGCGTCGCGACGGTTCAACGTCGTGATCCAGCCGCAGCTCGTGCTGCTGCAGAAGACGCTGCTTTCCATCGAGTCGCTCGGCCGCATGCTCGACCCGGACCTCGACCTGTGGGTCACCGCCAAGCCCTACCTCGAGCGGTGGATGGAGAACCAGATCGGGCTGCCCGCACTGCAGCGGCGAATGTTGGCCGAGGCGCCTTACCTGATCGCGGCGCTGCCGGAATTGCCTCGCCTCCTGCACCAGCGGCTGCTGGCGGCGCCAGTGCCGCCGGAGGCCGCGCTGCGCGAGCTCGCATCGGCACGGCGGGAGCGCAACCTGCTGCTCGGTGTCGTAGCGGTCCTGCTCGCGGCGATGATCGTGCTCGTCCTGCGGCCGCTATAAAACGGAGTAAAGCCGGGGGCAGACCCCGGATTGAGCCGGGAACAACCCCGTTTCAGAACTGGCGTCTGCCCCCCGTTCATTCGGGGTCTGTCCCCGGTTTTCCCGGTTTTGGGTCGTTTTGTTACAATCCGCCCGCGCTCGTCTCCCTTCATCCCCCCTCCGCGAGGCCCAGGCCGGTGGCGCTGCTCGAGATCGATGGCGTCAGCCGACGCTTCGGTGATTTCACCGCTGTCGACAACGTAAGCCTGGCGATCGAGGCCGGCGAGTTCTTCACGCTGCTCGGCCCCTCCGGCTGCGGCAAGACGACGTTATTGCGCATGATCGCCGGCTTCGATGCCCCCGACGGCGGCCGCATTCGACTCGACGGCCTGGACCTGGTCGACAAACCGCCGGAAACGCGCCCGGTGCGCACCGTGTTCCAGAGCTACGCGTTGTTCCCGCACATGACGGTCGAGGGGAATATCGCGTTCCCGCTCAAGATGACCAAAACGCCGGCACGCGACATCGCGCCGAAGGTCGCCGCCGCGCTGGAAGACGTCCGCCTCCAGGGCTTCGGCGCGCGCTACCCGCAGGAACTGTCCGGCGGCCAGAAGCAGCGCGTCGCGATCGCGCGCGCGCTCGTGACGCACCCGACCGTGCTGCTGCTCGACGAGCCGCTCGCCGCGCTCGACGCCAAGCTGCGCGAGGAGATGCAGCTCGAACTCATCAATCTGCAGAAGGAGGTCGGCATCACGTTCGTGTACGTGACGCACGACCAGACCGAGGCGCTGGCGCTGTCGCACCGGATTGCCGTGATGAACAAGGGCCGGGTCGAGCAAGTCGACGAGCCGTCGAAGATCTATGGCTTCCCCACCACCCGTTTCGTCGCCGATTTCATCGGCCACTGCAACCTGTTGTCCGGTCCCGTCCGCGACAGCGGCAACGGCATCGTCACCGTCGATGTCGCCGGCCTCGGCCCGGTGCGCGTCGCCGCGAGTTCATCGGTCGCGACGGGTCGGCCGGGAACGGTCGCGCTGCGGCCGGAAAAGATCCGGATTGCGCGGGAAGCGCCCGCGGAGGCGTCCGCCAACGGCTGCGCCGGCACCGTCTCCGACCTGCTCTACATGGGCGACGTCACGATGTACAAGGTCGACACGCCCGGCGGGCAGAAGGTCGAGGCGCTGCTCGCCAACTCGGCGTCCGGCCGCACCAAGTTCTTCGAGGTCGGCGACGCGGTCGAGATGAGCTGGCCGGTCGCCGCCGGTCATTTCATCGCCGAGTAAGCCGAGTCAGCATGAAGCGCGCGCCGGAACGGCTCGGCAAGTGGCTGGTGAGCGGACCGCCGCTCGCCTACCTCGTCGTGTTCTTCGCGCTGCCCACGCTGATCATGGTGCTGGCGTCGTTTCGCACGCCCGGCGATTTCGGCGGTCTCGCGCCGCTCGTCGGGGAGGACGGCGGACTCGACCTCAACCTCGACAGCTACGCGCGCTTTTTCACCGACTCGATCTACGCGGAGATCTTTCTCAAGTCGTTCTGGTACGCGCTGCTGACGACCTTGCTGTGCCTGACGCTCGCCTACCCGCTGGCGCTGCTGATCGCCAGGAGCGGGAAACAGTACCGCGACCTGCTGCTGCTGCTCGTGATCCTCCCGTTCTGGAGCAATTTCCTGATCCGGGTCTACGCGTGGATGATCATCCTCGGACCGCAGGCGGCGCTGGCGCGCGGCGTCAACGGCGTGCTCGCCGCGTTCGGGCACGAGCCGGTGCCGCTGCTGTTCAGCTCGTTCGCGGTGCTTGTGTGCCTTGTCTACGTGCACCTGCCGTTCATGGTGCTGCCGCTGTACGCGAATCTCGAAAAGCACGACCAGGCGCTGCTCGACGCGGCGCAGGACCTGGGCGCCAACGCGTGGCAGCGGTTCTGGCGGATCACGTTTCCGCTGTCGTTGCCCGGTGTCTATGCGGGCGCGGCGCTGGTGTTCATTCCGGCGCTCGGCATCTTCGCCATTCCCGACATCCTCGGCGGGCCCGACGACAGCCTGATCGGCAACGTGATCAAGCAGCAGTTCCTCGAGACGCGCGACTGGCCGTTCGGCAGCGTGCTGTCGATCGTGCTCACCGTCGCGGCCGTGAGCCTCGCCGCGCTCGCCGCGTGGGTGGGCCGCCGCAGCGGCGGAAGGGCCTTCGGTGCGTAAGCGATCGAAGTGGCTGTTGGCGGCGGCGCTCGCCGGCTACGCGTTCCTGTATCTGCCGCTCGTCATCGTCATCGTCTATTCGTTCAACGATTCGCGCCTCAACGCCGAGTGGGTCGGCTTCACGCTCGAGTGGTACCGCAAGCTGTTCAACAACGAGGAAATGCTGGTGGCGGCCGGCAACTCGCTGGCGATCGGCGTCGCCGTGAGCCTCGTCTCGACGGTGCTGGGGACGATGGCGGGCATGGCGATGTACCGCTACCGCCTGCGCGTGCTGCCGATCCTGGTGCTGATGCCGATCGCGATTCCGGAGATCCTGATGGGCGTCTCACTGCTGATCTTTTTCGTGCTGCTCAATTTCACGCTGGGCCTGCTGTCGGTGGCGCTCGCGCACATCGCCTTCTGCGTGGGCTTCGTCGCCATCGTCGTCCGCGCGCGCCTGGCCGGCATGGACGAGAGCCTGACCGAAGCCGCCCGTGACTGCGGCGCCACGCCGTGGCTCGCCTTCCGCCACGTGACGCTGCCGCTGATCATGCCGGGCGTGATCGCCGGCGCGCTGATGGCCTTCACGCTGTCGATCGACGACTTCGTGATCACGTTCTTCACCGCCGGCGCCGGGACAACGACGCTGCCGCTGCAGATCTACTCGATGATCAAGATCGCCGTCACGCCGGAGGTCAACGCCGTGTCAACGCTGTTGATGCTGCTGACGCTGGTCCTGATCGTGATCGCGTCGAAGCTGTCGCCCGGCACGCTGCGCTCGTGAAATGGGGTCAGGTCCATTTGAAATGGCGTCAGGTCCAATTTCACACCATTTCACACGATCCGCGCTACGATATCAGATTGACAACCATCAAGTAACTCTTGCAAGGAGATCCGCGCCATGAGACGTCTCGCCGTCCTGCTGCTCGCCCTCGCCACGATGCCGGCCTTCGCCAAGGACACGCTTCACCTGTACAACTGGAACAACTACATCGCGCCGGAAACGGTCAAACGGTTCGAGGAGTCGTGCAAGTGCTCGGTCGTGCAGACCTACTACTCGGACAATGAGGAGCTGCTCGCCAAGATCGCCGCGGGCGCCAAGGGCTACGACGTGATGGTGCCGACCGGCAACGCGGTGCAGGCGCTCGTCAAGGGCGGGCAGCTGAAGCCGGTCGACCACGCGCAGCTGCCGAACCTCAGGAACGTCGACCCGGCCTATCTCAACACGCCCTTCGACCCGGACAACAAGTACTCGGTGCCGTACGCGATGTCGACGACGATCATCGGCTACAACGACGCCAAGTTCAAGGAGCTCGGGCTGCCGACAGATACATGGGCGGTGATCTTCGACCCCAAGTACCTGGAGAAGGTCAAGGGCCGCGTCACCGTGCTGGACAGCGCCAATGAGCTGTTCGCCGCGGCGCTCAAGTATCTCGGCTATTCGGCCAACGACGTCGATCCCAAGCACTGGGCGGAGGCCGCCGCCGTCATCAAGAAGGCAAAACCCTACTGGGCGGCGTTCAACGCGTCGTCGTACATCAAGGAGCTGACGGTCGGCAACATCTGGCTGGTCCACGGCTATTCGAACGACATCTTCCAGGCCAACCTCGACGCCCAGGCCGCCGGGCGCAAGTTCGGCATTCTGCAGGGCATGCCGAAGGAAGGCGCCGTCCTTGCCGTCGACAGCATGGTGATCCAGAAATCCGCGCCGCGGACCGACCTCGCGCTGAAGTTCATGAACTTCATGCTCGACGGCAAGAACTCCGCCGAGCTCACCAACCTGATCGGTTCCGGCAACCCGAACATGGACGCGATGAAATACATCAAGCCGGAGCTCCTGAAGAATCCGGCCATCTTTCCGGACAAGGCGGTGGCGGCCAAGCTCGAGCAGTTGAACGACCTGACCGCCGCGCAGCGCCGGCTGCGCAACAAGATGTGGACGGAGATCAAGGCCGGGCGCTGACCCTCACCACGGCCGGCTGCGGAGGACGAGATGGCCGGAACGCGAATCGACGTGGAGCGCCTGGCGCCCGCGCGCCGCGACGATTTCCTGCGTTTTTTCGACCACCAGCGCGGGGCCGCCTTCGCCGACAATCCGGAGTGGGCGACGTGCTACTGCCACTACTATCACGTGCCGAAGGCGATCGAATGGAGCTCCCTCGACGGCGCTGCCAACCGCAAGGCGATGACGGCGCGGATCGACGTCGCGGAAATGGAGGGCTTCCTCGCGTATGCCGGTGGCGAGGTGGTGGGCTGGCTCAACGCGCAGCCCTGGCACAAGCTGCCGCATGCCTGCGCGCGGCTCGGCGTCGCGCCGTTGGAGCTCGATGTGCCTGCCCACTGCGCCGCGGCTATCGTGTGCTTCGTCGTCAGCCCGCCGTGGCGTCGAAGAGGTGTCGCGGCGGCGCTGCTCGACGGCGCGCTCGCCTCCTTTGCCGCCCGCGGCATCCGGGTCGTTGATGCCTTCCCCTGGAAAGCCGGCGACGGCACGGCGCCGACCGATCACTACCACGGGCCACTGTCGCTGTTCCTTGCCGCGGGTTTCGCCGCAGTGCGTGAGGAGAAGGATCTGACGATCGTACGCAAGCGCCTCGCTCCCGGCGCCTGAAGCCGAGGTCATTCGCCGCCCGTCATGCCCGGCCACCACGCCACCGCACGCTCGCTGCTGGCGCACTATCTCGCGCTGGTCTACGGGCTCGCGATCGTCTACGCGAGCCTGCAGCCGTTCGCGACCTGGATTGCGCCGGCCGAGGGCACCCCGTTCTTCCTGTTCGCGCCGTGGCCGCCGCGATGGACGCGCTTCGACGTGATCGCCAACGTGATCGCCTACCTCCCGTTCGGCCTGTTCATGGCGCTGGTCCCGTACCGGCGCGCCGCGCTCGCCCGGATCGCGGTGGCGATCGCCTCCGGCGCCCTGCTGTCGTTCGCCATGGAGACGGCCCAGATGTTCCTGCCGCCGCGCGACGCGAGCGCCATGGATCTCATCGCCAACACTGCAGGCTCGGCCGCCGGCGGGATGCTCGGCAGCTGGATGGCGCAATCGGAGCGGGCAGGCCGGGCCGCGATCGCGCTTCGCGTCCACTGGTTCCTGCGCGGCAAGGTCGGTGATTTCGGGCTGGCGCTGCTCGCGATCTGGCTCGTGGTGCAGATCAACCCCGGGATCGCGCTGTTCGCGACGACCTACGACCCGGATTTCCAGCTCAACGCGGCGGCCATGCTGCCGGCGCCGCCCTACGACGTCGCGGGCCTGCTGATCGCCGCCGCCAACAGCGCGTTCCAGCTGCTGGGCGTCGGGCTCTTCCTCGCCCTGCTGCTCCGGCAGCGACGCTACGTCGGCAGCGCGGTCGTGCTGCTCCTCCTCACCGCGATGCTGATCAAGGGCATCGCCGCGGCGGTGCTGCTCAAACCCGCGGCCTGGGAGCACTGGCTCTCTCCCGGCGTTCCGGTCGGCGTCGCCGTCGGCGCGCTGCTGCTGCTGGTCACGATCTGGCTGCCGCGGCCCGTGCAGGTGACGCTGGCCACCGTCGCGCTCCTTTCATCGCTGCTGACGCCACTCCTCACCCCGGACGTGGTGTTCGCGCGCGCCCCGCTGTGGGTGTTCAACTGGTCGTACGGACACCTGCTCAATTTCAATGGCTTGACGCACACGGTGGTGCTGCTCTGGCCGATCGCCGCGAGCATCGTCCTGTTCGCGCTCGCCGCGCGCCCGGACTGGGGCGAGCCGGATCAATCGGGGTCAGACCCTGTTTTTCCTGCCGCACGATGAGCGTCCCCATTTTGCGGGTGGAAAATAGGGTCTGACCCTCCGCTTCTGCTATCGTCTGCGGCATGCTGCCGCCCGCCATCGCCGATGCGATCGATCCCGCCCGCATCCGGCGCGCGCTGGTGATCAAGCTGCGTCACCACGGCGACGTGCTGCTCGCCTCGCCGGTATTTTCCGTCCTCAAGCGGGCTGCACCGCTTGCCGAGATCGACGCGCTGATCTACCGGGAGACGGCCCCGATGCTCGCCGGGCATCCGGCCATCAGCATGCTGCACACCATCGACCGCAGCCTCAAGCAGCGTGGCATCGCGGCGCAGGCGCGCGGCGAGTGGAAGCTGTTGCGCGCGCTCCGGTCGCGGCATTACGACCTCGTCGTCCACCTGACCGAGCACCCCCGCGGCGCCTGGCTCAAGCACCTCTGCGGCGCGCGTCACGCGGTGGCGCGCGAGCGCGACGACGCCGGCTGGTGGTGGCGCGCGTCGTTTCCGCACCGCTATCTGGTGCCGCGGGCGACACTGCGACATACCGTCGAGACCAACCTCGACGCGCTGCGCCGCATCGGCTTGTGGCCCGACGACGACGACAAGGCGCTGGTGCTCGTTCCGGATGCCGAAGCACGGGCGCGCGCCGCAGGTTTCCTCGAAGCGCACGGCCTCGCGCGCCACGGCTTCATCCTGGTCCATCCGGGGTCGCGGTGGTTGTTCAAATGCTGGCCGGCCGCGGCCACCGCGGCGCTGCTCGACCGGCTCGCTGCGGGCGGCTGGCCGCTGGTGCTGACCGGCGCCCCCGATCCCGCCGAACTCGCGCTGGTGACGGCGATCCGGGCCGCGACACGCGCGAACGTCGTCGATCTTTCGGCCCGGCTCTCGCTGCCGGAGCTGGCCGCGCTGATCGGCGCCGCCCGCCTCTTCATCGGCGTCGATTCGGCGCCGATGCACATGGCCGCCGCAATGGGCACGCCCGTGGTCGCTCTGTTCGGACCGAGCGGCGACGCCGAATGGGGCCCATGGCGCGTGCCGCATCGCGTCATCACGTCCACCGCGCATCCCTGCCGGCCGTGCGGCAACAACGGCTGCGGCGGCAGCAACATCTCCGACTGCCTGCTGACGCTGCCCGAAGCGCGCGTCTCCGCCGCGGTCGCCGAGCTCCTCGCGGCGACCGCGGATCCGCCGCGCCGATGAGGCTCGGCATCGTCCGCCAGCGGTACACGCCGTTCGGCGGCGCGGAGCGCTTCGTCGAGCGCGCGATCGATGCGCTGGTCGAGCGCGGCGTGCACGTGCAGATCTACACGCGCAAATGGCCGCAGGGCGGCGACCGCCGCGTCGAGCCCGTGCTCTGCGATCCGTTCTACGCGGGGAGCCTGTGGCGCGACGCGAGCTTCGCCGCCGCGGTGCGCGCGGCGCTCGCGCGCGATCGCCCCGACCTCGTCCAGTCGCACGAGCGGATCGAAGGTTGCGACATCTTCCGCGCCGGCGACGGCGTGCATCGCGTCTGGCTCGAGGAGCGCGTGCGCACCGGCGGCCGGGTCGAGCGGATGCGCATCGCGGCCAATCCGTACCATCGCTACGTGCAGGATGCCGAGGCGCGCATGTTCGCGAGCCCGGCGCTCAAGGCCGTGATCTGCATCTCGCAGATGGTCCGCGACGACATCCGCCGTCATTTCACGTTGCCGGACGCCAGGCTGCACGTGATCTACAACGCCGTCGATCCGCGCGAGTTCAATCCGGCCGTCCGCGTGAATCGTGCGGCGACCCGGGCCGATCTCGGCCTTGCCGACGACCATGTGGCGTTCCTGCTGGTGGGCTCCGACTATGCGCGCAAGGGCGTCGCCACCGCGATCCGCGCGCTCGCCCGCCTGCCCGCGACGGCGCGCCTCATCATCGTGGGGCGGGACAAGGCGCCCGGCCGCTACCGGCGCCTCGCGCAACGCGAACGCGTCGGCGACCGCGTCATCTTCGCCGGGCCGCACGAGGATCCGCGCCGCTTCCTCGGGGCCGCGGATGCCTTCGTGCTGCCGACGCTCTACGATCCCCTCTCCAACGCCGTGCTCGAAGCGCTCGCTTGCGGCCTGCCGGTCGTCACCAGCCGCCGTTGCGGCGCCGGCGAACTGGTGGTCGCCCATGACGCGGGCTTTATCTGCGACGCGATCGATGTCACGGCGTTTGCCGAGCGCATGCGCACGCTGCTCGATTCCGATGAGCGCGCGCGGCGGGCCGAGCGCGCGCCCGGCGCAGTGGCGTCGCTCACCCCCGACGACATGACGCGGCGCATGCTCGACCTGTACGGCACGCTGCTGGGGCGCCCCGCCCTTGCCGCGAGCCCGCCCTCCGGGCCGCGCGATGGCATACGATTGCCGCATGGCCCCTGATTGCACGACACATGCCTTGACCCTGGGACGGCGACACCAACTCTCGTATGCTCAGGACGTGGCGCGATGATGCAGCCGACGATTTGATCCCATGACCACAACCTGCAAGGACATGCTCGCGCAGGCGAGCGCCGCCGTCCCTTCGCTCGCCGCCGAGGCCGCGCTCGCGGCGCTCGACTCGCCGGCCGTGGTGTTCGTCGATGTCCGTGACGAGCCCGAACTCGTGCGCTACGGCAAGATCCCCGGCGCCGTGCACGTCTCGCGCGGCCAACTGGAGTTCATCATCGACCCGGCGGGCAAGTTCCACAACCCGGTGTTCTTCGCCGGACAGCGGATCGTGTTCTACTGCATGACCGGCGTGCGCTCGCTGCTGGCCGCCCACACCGCACGCGAACTCGGGGTCGCCGACGTGGCGAACCTGGAGGGAGGCGTCCGCGCATGGGTCGCGGCCGGCGGACCGATCGCACCGCACCCGCCGGCGGCGTGAGGTGACCGCCCCGAAGTTCACTCCGTTCGCCTCCCCCAAGGGGGCGCACGGTGCCCTTCGGGCGGCCGAGCGGGCACCGAGACTTGCGCTGCGCCGCTGTACATCGGCCCCCCGCATCCGCTATCGTGCGTGACAAGGCCGTCCCGATCCGCCGCAGCGTGATTCGACAGGGCAGCGGCCGCGCCGATGCCTGACGGCCGATGGAGGTAGGAGACGTGTCCCGAAGCACCGAGCCGCTCGACCTCAATTCGTTCCGCGACGAGAACGTATCGTATGAGGATTTGCGCGCGCGGTATCGGCTGACGGTCCCGGCCGAGCTCAACATCGCCGACGTCGCGGTGACGCGCAATGTCCGCATCGGCCGCGGCGCATCCCCCGCGCTCGATTATCCGGACGCGGCAGCGCGCGCGACGCTCACCTTCGCCGAGCTCGATCGCCTGGCGGGACGTTTTGCCGCGGCGCTCGCGCGCTTCGGCGTCGCGCGCGGCGACCGCGTCGTCGTCTACGCCGCGCAGGGCCTTGCCGCGGCGCTGACGCACCTCGGGTGCTACCGGCTGGGCGCGATCGTCGCGCCGCTGTCGACGTTGTACGGTCCGGATACGGTGCGCCACGCGATCGCCCATTCGGGAGCGCGCGTCGCCGTTGTCGATCCCGAGCTGTGGCAGCGCGTGACCAGTCCCGACCTCGAAGCGCAGGTCGCAACGCTGATCTCCACCGGCGACGCATTCGGCCGCGCGCACGCCTTTGCCGATTGCCTCGACGCCACGGCGGCACCCGCCGTGGCAGCGACGCGGGCCGCGGATCCGGCGCTGCTGCTCTACACGTCGGGTTCCACCGGCATGCCGAAGGGCATCCTGCTCCCGCACCGGCTGATCCTCGGCTACCTGCCGTCGGTGTCGCTGTTCTACCAGCTGGAAATGAACCTGCCCGGCATGCGACTGTGGACGCCGTCGGACTGGTCCTGGATCGCCGGCATCGTCAACGTGATGCTCACCGGCTGGTACTTCGGGCAGACGGTGGTCGCCGGGCAGGGGCGCTTCTCGGCGGCGTGGGTGTTCGAGTTCCTGCAGGCGAACCGCGTGACGCATACCTTCCTCACCCCGACCGCGCTGAAGAAGATGGCCGAGGTTCCCGCCCCGCGCACCGCGTACCCGCAGCTCGCGCTGCGCGCCATCGGGACCGGCGGCGAGCCGCTGCCCGGCGCGACGCTGGCTTGGGGCAGCGACGCGCTCGGCGTGCCGATCAACGAGTTCTACGGCCTCACCGAGGTCAACCACCTGGTCGGCAACTGCCAGCGGCTCTACCCCGTCCGCGCGGGATCGATGGGCAGAGCCTATCCGGGGCACGTGGTGGACGTCGTCGACGAGCGCGGCGAGCCGGTCGCACCCGGCACCCTCGGCGAGATCGTCGCGCGCAGCGACGATCCGACGGCCTTCCTCGGCTACTGGCACGATCCCGACAAGACCGCCGCGATGCGCCTCGGACCGTGGCTGCGCACCGGCGATTACGGCACGCGCGACGCCGACGGCTACTTCTGGTATCACGGGCGCAACGACGACCTGATCAAGAGTGCGGGGTATCGGATCGGTCCGGCGGAAGTCGAGGATGCGCTGATACGCCATCCGGCCGTAGCCGAGGCCGCCGTCGTCGGCGCCCCCGATCCCGACCGCGGCCAGATCGTGATCGCGTTCGTGCGGCTCGCCCCCGGCCACGGCCCGAGCGATGCGCTGGCCGGCGAACTGCAGCAGCACGTCAAGGACCGGCTTGCGGTGTACAAGTATCCGCGCGTCGTCCGTTTCGTCGACGAGTTTCCGCTCACGAGCACCGGCAAGATCAGCCGCAAGACGCTGCGCAGCCAGCTCGAGGCACAAGGCGCCTGAACCTGTCCGGCAGTCCGCCGCGGGGCGGGCTACCGGAACCACACCGGTCCCCCGCGCTACAAGGAGGAGTCATGAAACTGTTGCGCAATCTCGCGCTTGCCGCGACCGCGGCGACATTCGCGTTCGCCGCGCCGGCCATGGGGCAGGCAAAGCACACGCTGAAACTCAACTCGCAGTGGCCGGCCACCACCGCGGGCTCGAAGATCGATCAGTGGTACGCCGACGAAGTGAAGAAACGCACCAACGGCGAGGTCGAAATCAAGATCTTCTGGTCGGAAGCGCTGGGCAAGGCGGCGGAGAACCTGACGCTGATGCAGAAGGGCGCGATCGAGATGGGTGCGATGTCGCCAGGGTACTTCCCGAAGCAGCTGCCGTTCCACGCGGCGCCCAATTCGGTGCCGATGGCGATGAGCACGGTGAAGCAGGCGAACGTGCTGATGACGCGCCTCGCCGCGGAGGTCCCGGCGTTTCGCGAGGAGGGCAAGACCAACGGCGTGCGCGCGCTGTTCTTCCACCACCTGAATCCCTACCTGCTGGTGTCGCGCGAGCCGCTGGTCACCTACGAACAGCTCAAAGGCAAGAAGATCCGCACCTGGGGCACCGACATGCCGCGGATGGCGCAGGCGGCCGGGATGACGCCGGTGACGCTGTCGCTGCCGGAGATCTACGAGAGCCTCGGGCGCGGTGTTGTCGATTCGGCGCCGTTCTCGGTGGACCTCGTGATGAACTACAAGATCTACGAGGTGGCCAAGAACATCAGCGAGGTCACGCTGTGGCTGGGACCGAGCTGGGGTGTCTGGATCTCCGAGCCGGCATGGGAGAAGCTTTCTCCGGCGCAGCAGAAGGTCATGGAAGAGGTCGCGGCCGAGGCGCGCGAGCGTGACTACGTCGCGACGATCGAAGCCGAAAAGACCGCGCGCGAGGAGCTCAAGAAACGCGGCGTCGTGTTCCTCCCGTTCCCGGAGGCGGAGCGGCAGAAGTGGGTGGCCGCGCAGCCCGACTTCTTCGCCGACTTCATCGTCGAGATGGAAAAATCCGGCAAAGGCGCGGATGCGCGCAAGGCGGTGGCGATCTGGAAGGACGTGCAGACCAACGTCAGATGACGGCATCGAGGAGCGGCCCGCTGCGCCGCGCGCTCTCCGGCATCAACAATGCACTGGCGGTCGCAGCGGCCGCCTGCATCCTGATGATGATGCTGGTGGGTGCGGCGGACATCGTCGGGACCTGGCTGTTCAGGAGCCCGGTTCCGGGGGCCTACGAGATCACCGAGGCCTTCATGGTCTCGGGAATCTTTCTCGCGCTCGCCGCGGCGCAGATGCTCGGCCACCACATTCGCGCCGAGATATTTCGCCCGGTGCTGCCGATCCGCGTGTCGCACGCGCTCGATCGCGTCGGTTTCCTGCTGATGTTCGTGTTCTTCGCCTTCGTCACGTGGTACGGCTGGCTCGAAGCGGCCGAAGCCTGGCGCGGCGGCGAGTTCTCCTCGGGGATCCTCAAGATGCCGGTCTGGCCGCCCAAGCTCGCGCTCGCGATCGGGGCCACCGCGATGGCGGTGCAGAGCCTGGCCGACGCCTTCCTGGCCCGCGAGTCCGCGCCTCGGGGAGGGGCGAGATGAAGTGCCCCCACGCTCACGTTGTTCGCTGCCCCAAGAGGGGGAGCACAGCGCCCTTCGGGCGGCCGGGCGGGCGCTGAAAATGGATCCGATTACTGTAGGTTACGCGGCCGCAGCATTCATGGTCGTTCTGCTGGTCACCGGCATTCCCGTGGGCGCCGCGATGGGCATCGCCGGCATCGCCGGCATGTGGCTCAGCGTCGGCTATCCGTTCGTCGCCGGCCAGCTCTCGACGCTGCCGTATGCGGTGGCCTCGAACTACGCGTACGCGGTGCTGCCGCTGTTCGTGCTGATGGGCGTGCTCGCCGAGATGGCGGGCATCACGGAAGAGGTGTTCCGCGTCGCGGATCTCTGGCTGCGCCGGGTCAAGGGCGGGCTGTACCAGGCGGTGGTCGTGGGGTCGGCGATCTTCGCGGCGATCAACGGCAGCACCATCGTCAACGCGGTGGTGTTCACCCGCGTCGCGCTGCCCGAGATGCTGAAGCACGGCTACTCGCGCTCGCTGTCGCTCGGCTGCATCGCGTCGGCCGGCAGCTTCGCGGCGATGATCCCGCCGTCGATCACGATGGTGATCTACGCGATCATCTGCGAGCAGTCCGTGGGCAAGCTGCTGATCGCGGGCGTGGTGCCGGGGATCCTGACCGCCGTCGTCTACATGATCGGCATCTCGATCCTGATGCGGCTGCGGCCCGGCCTCGCGCCGAAGGTCGGCGCGCCGGTGCCGCTGGCCGAGCGCCTGCGCGCCGGGCAGTGGCTGCTGTCGGTGATCGCGCTGATCATCGTGGTCATGGGAGGGCTGTACGCGGGCCTCTTTCCGCCCTCGGCCGCGGGAGCCGCCGGTGCTTTCGGCGCCTTCGTTATCCTGCTCGTCCGCCGCCGTCGCAACCTGAAGGGTGGAGTCCTGCTGCGCGGCCTCATCGACTCGGCGTCGGTGAGTTGCGTGATCTTCCTGGTGCTGATCGGCGGCCTCATCTTCTCGCGGATGCTGGTGGCCTCCGGCGTGATCGATTCATTCGTCGCCGAGATGACGCGGGTCGCCGGCGGGCCGGCCGGCTTCATCGTCCTGGCGGCTCTGCTGTACCTGATCCTCGGCTGCTTCATCGACACCACGTCGATGATGGTCGTGACGCTGCCGTTCCTGTTCCCGGTGGTCAAGCACTTCGAGATCGACCCGATCTGGTTCGGCATCCTGGTCGTCAAGCTGATCGAGATCTCGGTGATCACGCCGCCCGTGGGCATGAACCTCTTCGCGGTGATGAGCGCGGCCGACAAGGACACCAGATTCTCCGACCTCGTGCGCGGCGTGATGCCGTTCATCGCGATGGAGATGGTGGTGCTCTGCATCCTGGTCGCGTTTCCGCAGCTGTCGCTGTGGCTGCCGGAGAAGATGCTCGGGCGTTGAGGCGACATGCCCGCCGTCACGGCGCGGGGCGCGACCCGCAACGCGTCGCGATCGCCGCACCGGCGGCGTAGGTGGCGAAGGTCAGCGCCGTTCCGACGAGCAGCGATGCCGATACCCCCGCCACGTCCGTCCAGCGGGTCACGTCCCCGCCACCGAACAATTGGCGCCCGAGCAGCACCAGATCGTCGCTGCGCCAGCGCGATGGCGCGTCCGGCAGCCATCCTGCCGCCGCGCGGCTCACCATGATGGACCCGAGCTCGTAGTAATCCCCGACCAGCGAAACAAACGGCGCCAACGCCCAAGGCACCGCCGCTCCGAAGAAGAAAGCGCGCGGACGCCGGGCATGAATCACTCCCTGCAACGCGAGCACGCCGGGAAACAGCGTCAGCGTGAAGGGAAAGAACACGGTGGCGAGATAGACGAAATCGCTATCGTGCGTGTCAAAACCGCTCAGCCTGCCTGCGTACGCGGAACCGGGAGAAACGAAAGGAAAGACCCGCGCGAGCCCTGCCGCGCCGTAGACCTCGTCGATCTCGAGGCGGGTCACGGTGCCCCCGGCCAGCGTGCAGCCCCAAGCATGCATCAGCTCGTGCACCGGCACGTAGACCCACCACGACGCCAGCACGCCGAGCAGCGCCAGGGCCATGCCGCGGCCGCCCTCGGCCGCGACGACACGCTCCATTCCGAACATCGCGTCGCGCCATGGCGCCAGAAAAAGGCTTCTCAATCGCATGCGGGCCTTCGGTTGCCTTCGTCCGGTCCTGGCGAACAACGTGCGTGGAACCCGAAGAAAGGACGTCTTTTCTTCCGCGCGGCGCGCCTTGGGCACATGTCGTTGACGGCACACATTGCGCCGATCATACTTTCCTTTGGTTCGAAGCTCACGGAAGAGAGATGACCATCGCGCTACGCTCCATGCTAATGCTGCTCGCCCTGGGCTGGGCCGGCAGTGCGCTGGCCGCGCTGACTGCCGATTACCGGTTCCAGAACACGCTGACGAGCTCGGTCCCCGGCGCGCCCGCGCTCGCCAATGTCGGCCCCGACACCAACGTTTTCGTTATCAACTCCGTGGGCGGGGTCAACCGCACCGTCCTGTCCTTCGAGGAGGACAACGGCGTCGTGCTGGCGCCGACCACCGGCGTCACCAGCGGCGGCACCTACACGATCGTCCTTCTCGCCCGGCTGGCGCCGGAATACGCTTTCGCCCGGTATGTCGACTTCAAGAACGGGACCTCCGACACCGGTCTGTACGAAAACGGGGGCAAGCTGAATTTCTTCGATTTGGCGGTCGGCGCGGACGCGCCGATCATCCCCGATACCTACCGGCAAATCGTTCTGACGCGCGCCGGCGGCAGCGGAACCGTCGTCGGCTACGTCGACGGCGTGCAGCAGTTCAGCTTTGTCGACTCCGGCGGCGACGGGGTCATCAGCGCCGCGAACACGTTGCGGTTTTTCATCGATGATAACCAGTCCGGCGGCGATGCCGCGGAAGGCGAGGTCGCGCGCATCCGAATCTACAACAACGCTCTCAGTCCGGCCGAGGTCGCCGCGCTGGACCGGCTCCCCGCGGAGACGGCGGTCGATGTCCCGACGCTGTCGCCGCTCGCGCTGCTGGCGCTGGCGGCACTTCTGGGCATCGCCATGTGGGCTGCGCTGCAGGCGCGCCGGGCGCCGGCCTAGGAGCCTGTCGGACTTAGGATGATTCGGCTGCAACGGTGGGAGAACGGTCCATATTTCGCCGATTTCTCCTTACCTATTCCCGATAGGTGCGTCGAAATCGTCAAAATCTGTCCTCGCTCTCCCATCGTTTCGCTTTCGAACCCCTAAGTCCGACAGGCTCCTAGCAACGCCTGCCGCCGGGGCGGGAGCCCCGGGTTCCGGTCACCGTCGCTTCCGACCCGCTCGGCCTCCGCATCGACGCGGGTGGCGGCCCGTGTGGCAAGCCGCCGTTCCAGCGCATCAACTCTTTTGCAGAAACGCCGGCAGGCGCAATCCGTCCCGCACGGCCTGATCCATCCCGGCTTCGGCTTCGCGGATTGCCGGCAGGCGGGCGATCACCTCGTCGAGGCGCGCCTGCGGCACGACCACCACGCCGTCCTGGTCGGCGACGATGACGTCGCCGCTGGCCACCGGATGGCCGGCGATGGTGACGGGAAACCCCACGGTGCCGGGACCGCTCCTCGCCGGCGAATTGGGCGTGACCCCGATGCAGTAGCAGGGCAATCCCACCGTCCGTATGCCGGGCAGGTCGCGCACGCAGCCGTCGGTGACGAAGCCCACCGCGCCGCAGTTGCGCGCCATCCCGAGCACGAGGTCGCCGGTCACCGCGCAGCCGGCATAGGTGCCGGTCGCGGCGACGAGCACGTCGCCCGGCTGCACCCACTCGAGTGCAGCGACCAGCGCAAGATTGTCGGCGGGACCGGCGTCGCAGGTCAGCGCCACGCCGCAACACGCGGCCTGGTCGGCGATCGCCGGCTTGATGCGGTAATCGAGCGCGCCGCTGCCGCCGAGGGCGTCGACGAGAAAGCCGGTGGGCGTGCCGCGCAGCGCGTCGACAAGCGCCGCGGCCGGCCGAACCACTTTCTGGTGCTGGATGCTTGGCGCTTCGTCGATCATTGTCATATTCTCCGGAAAGGGAAAGCCATGGTAGCGATCCGCGCTCCACGCGTCCACGGCGATGCCCTGATCCATGGTGTTCGTTCTTCCCGCCCAGGGAGCGCACGATGTCCGCCGCTTCGCTCTTGCCGGACACCGGTGATTGCCCGACAATGGCGCGACAGGGGTTATCGTGCATCACCCCGTCACTTGAAACAGGGAGCAGGTCCAATGGCAAGACTATCGGTATTCATCATCGCCTGCCTGACGGCGTTCGCGTGCAACGCGCAATCCGTCAAGGTCCCCAAGTCGAAATCTTGCGACAATCCCGGGGTCGCTTGCGCCATCAAGATCATCAATCCCACGTGCGCCGGCGCATTGTGCACGGCGGACGTCGATGCGGACGAAGTCCGCTTCAAGAACGGGAAGAACAATTTCAAGGTGACGTGGACGCTGCCCGCCGGCTTCGGGTTCTGCGACACGGCAGGCGACGGCGCTTTCCTGGTAAAGCCCGATCCGAACGGGCAGTTCGAGGATCCGCGTGCAAGCGACCCGGTTACAGGGCCCAGCCCCCCCGCATGCAGGTTCAGGGAATTCCAGCTGAAAGCCAAGAACACCAAGTCCCTGCCTAACGACCCCTATCTCTACAAGATCATCTTTCACGACGCAGCCGGCACGCAGGCCTACGTCGTTGATCCGTCGATGGTCAACGAGTAACGATCACCGCCTGGACCGGCGGCACGACCGCGATCAGGTCGCTGCCGCCTGATTTGCCGAGGCCGCTCGCGGCTCGCTCGCCCGCTCGCCGAGCCAGGTCCGCGCCTCGGCGAGCCCTTCGTCCAGGCTGAGCGCGCGGCCAGCTTCGGCGGCGGCGTCGAACGGCCCGCCTGGCAGCAGCGCCCGGGCCTTCTCGATCAACGGGGCAAGAAAGGCCTCGTCGGCCGGGTCCCGCTGAAAGCCTGCCTGGGCCGCATGTGCTTGGGCCGCACCGAAGAACCGTGCCGCTCGCTCCCACTCCCCGCGCGCCGCCGCGAGCCCCGCCGCAACCTCGACGACGCTCTGGCTCGCCGACTTCGACCCGGTTTCGACGGCAATCGCGAGCGCATCGAGCAGCATCCCGCCGGCAGGATCGGCCGCGCCGCGGCCGATTTCGATCATCGCGAGATTGAGCAGGGCGATCGCCACGTTCTCGTGATCCCCGATTTCGCGCACCAGGGCGAGGACCTGCTCGTAGAGCGGCTGGGCGGCGCCAAACTCGCGCTGCAGCCGATGCAGCTGCGCGCGGTTGTTCAACGCCGTCGCGAACTCCCGCTTGTTCCCGATCTGCTGCGCCAGAACGATCGCCTCGTCGAAGCACTCCCTCGCGCCGGCCAGATCGCCGCGCCCGGTCAGCGCGATGCCCAGCCACTGGAGCGCAGCCGCCACGCGCTGGCGATCCCCGATCTCGCGGCCGATCGCGAGGCTCTCCTCGAGACAGGCGAGCGCTTCCCCGTATTGCCCCATCGACGCCGAGACCTGCCCGACGCTGAACAGCGCGCGGCTCCGGTCCGCGCCGCGCGTCTGCGCTCCGGGGTGCGCGAGCGCCGCCGTCATCACGCGCTGGGCGAGACCGAGCAGGCCGCGCCGGTGGAAGTACTGCTTCATGGCGGTGACCAGCCGCAGCCCGGTTTCCCCCGCGTGTTCGTCACGCCCGCACCAAGCGTGGGCGGACAGCAGATTCTCGCGCTCGAGATCGAGCCGCGCGAGCCACGCCCCTTGCTGCGGACCGAGCAGTTCCGGGCGCACCTTCTCCGCAAAGTCGACATAGAACGCGAGATGCCGGGCGCGCGTTGCCGCGTCTTCCCCGCATTCGACGAGCCGCTCCTGCGCGTACTGGCGCACGGTCTCGAGCAGCCGATAGCGCCCCGTTTCGCCGTCCACCACGACGATTGACTTGTCCACGAGCTGGGTCAGCAGATCGAGCACCTCCTGCTCCTCGATCTCGCCGCCGGCGCCAGCCGCCTCCGCCGCCTCCAGCGTCCAGCCGCCGGCGAACACCGCGAGCCGGCGGAACACGGTGCGTTCCCTCTCCGTCAGCAGCTCGTAGCTCCAGTCGATCAGCGCCCGCAGCGTCTGTTGCCGCGGCAGCGCCGTGCGGTCGCCGCCGGCGAGCAACCGGAAACGATCTTCGAGCCGGGCCGCAATGTTCTCCACCGAGAGGGCGCGCAGGCGCGCCGCGGCGAGCTCGAGCGCCAGCGGAATGCCGTCGAGTCGCCGGCAGATGTCCGTCACCGCCGCCGCGTTGCGCTCGGTCAGCCGGAATTGCGGCTGCGCCGCGACCGCGCGGTCGACGAACAGGCCCACGGCCTCGTACCCGGTCAGTGCTTCGAGCGGCAGCTTGCGTCCGGGGTCCGGCACGGCAAGCCCCGGGACCGGATAGCTCGTCTCGCCGCGCACATGCAGGCCCTCGCGGCTCGACGCGAGAATCTTCACGTGCGGGCCGGCCTGCAGCAGTTGGATCGCAAGCTCGGCGCACGCGCGCACCAGATGCTCGCAGTTGTCGAGGATCACGAGCAGCGTGCGGTCCTTGACGTAGCGCACCAGCGCCTCGCCGACCGGGCGCCCGCCTTCTTCCTTCACGCCGAGCACGGAGGCGAGCGCCTGCGGCACCAGCCGCTCGTCGGTCAGCGGCGCGAGTTCGACGAACCAGACGCCGTCGGGATACTCGCCCACGACGTCGGCCGCGACCTGCAGCGACAGCCGGGTCTTGCCCAGGCCGCCCATGCCGCAGAGCGTGAGCAGGCGCGTCGTACCGAGCAGGTTGCGCACCTCGGCGATCGCTCGCGCGCGGCCGACAAACGTCGTCACCTGCTGCGGCAGGTTATTGGGATTCGACTCGAGCGAGCGCAGCGCCGGAAAATCCTCCCGCAACGTGAGCTCGATCACTTGCCAGACGCGCTCGGGAGCAGACAGGTTGCGCAGGCGCACGGGGCCGAGATCGCGCAGCGAGACTCCCGCGGGCAGGCGGTCGCGAACGAGCTCCGCCACGGCGTGCGAGACGAGCATCTGCCCGCCATGCGCGACGCTCATGATGCGGGCGGCGCGGTTGACCGCGCTGCCGAAGAAATCGTTGTCGCGGCGCTCGATCACGCCCGCGTGCAGCCCGCAGCGCACGGGCAGCGCCATGCCGCCGGTCGCCGCGGGATTGGCGAGCGCCCGCTGCAGGCCGAGCGCGGCCGCGAGTCCGTCCAACGGATCCCCGAACGCCGCGTGGAGCCCGTCGCCGGTCGTCTTCACGACGGTGCCCCGGTGGTCTTCGACCGCCCTGCGGGCGAGCACGTCGTGCCGGGCAAGTGCGATGCGCATCCGCTCGGGCTCCTGCTCCCACAAGCGGGAGCTGCCCTCGATATCCGTGAAGAGGAAGGTGGTGACGGCTGCTTGCTCGGACACGCCGGATCCGGTCAGTGGCGACAGGACGTTACTCTACGGCAGCGCCCGATCCTTCACCAGTCCGTTGGGGGCGGTCCCGGCGGCATGCCCTCATGGCGACAGGTTTCCCGGTCGCGCAAGCCCGGGCTCCGGGAATTCGGGCGTGCGGGCGTGCGGGCGTGCGGGCCTCCCCGAACATTGCCTGGCGCTTGCCCGCCTTGCTTCGATACGCGAACGAAGTATCGTACCGCGACACGATGTAGTCGCCGCACGCCATCGGGGGATGGCGCGGCGCCTCGCCCTCGCGGCAGACGGGGACGACCCGTCAGGCGGCGTCGGGTTGGGTCGCATCGCCGCAACGGCGCGCCGCAAGCCGGCGCTCGCGCCGTTCGTTTGCCCGGAGCGCGGTGCGCGATACCGCTGCGCGCGGTGCGGGCAGCGCCTGCGCCCTGGGGTCCGCCGCGGGCGCCGGGGCGGTCATCGGCACGTACGGTTGCGCCGCAACCCACTGCCGTGGCTGCACGCGGGCCGCCGCCGGCCGCCGCCGCCGGCCCGCCGCCAGGCCGAACGATAGCCCGATGGCAACGAACGTTCCAACCGCCACCAGCGCGACATCGAGTGCGATGTTCCGATCGGGCGCCCCGGTCGCCGGCGCGGCTGTGGCGGCGTGAAATGCGCTTGCGGGGACCTGCTCGCTACGTGCCGCAGCCGCCCTGTCTTCCTGCTCGATCGCGGCGAGCGCGGCCGCACGGCTCGTGGAAACCGTGACTGGCGCCAGCCGGTAGACCGGCGCGCCATTCGCGTACTCGCCGGTGAACGTGCCGACCTGCTGCGCCGGACCTGCCGTCGTCACGGTGGGTTTCGCCGTTTCCGGCGCGGCGGCGACAACGGGTACCACAACCGCCGCGAGCACAACGAACGTCAGTGCCGCCGTCGTGGCGGCGAGAATTCCTGCTGCTGGCTTGCGCATCTCGATCTCCTGAATTCCGATCTACGGCACGGACCCCATGACCTTGTGCCGGGGCCGGACCGCCTTTGCCTGGGTTCCCGCCGCAGCGGGGAGTCGACGCAGGTCGGTGATTCAAGATACGAAATCGCGGTGGGAAAAGCTGCGGAATATTCGACAAACGACATCCGGAATAGTCGGCAATGGGATTGGCGATGCAACGACGGGGGTAAAGCAAAAGCGCCTGTTTGCGGGAGGCGGGGGCGGTTGCTTGCGAGTCGCATGCGCAGCCCTGTGCGGAGGAGGAGAACCCGTGATCCATCGCCTCAAGGCCATCCTGACTTGGTTCGCGATCGCGCTGCTGCTCGCAGCAGGTTCGGCGCCCGCAGCCGACCTGCGCGTCGCGATCAGCGCCAAGCGCTCGTCGCTCGACCCGCATTCCCACAATCTCGCCTCCAGCAACTGCTGGCTTCGGCAACACTCGTCGCGCCGCGCCGACTCGTTCGACCCCATCCCGATCGCTAGCCCGCCGCACCTTTGTTGCGATAGGCGAACGAAGCGTCGTACCGCGACACGATGTAGTCGCCGCAGGTCACCGGGGGATAGAGCGGCGCCCCGCCCTCGCGGCAGACGGGGACGACTTCGGTCTCGTAATTCGGGTCGACGAAGGCGGCGATCGACAGGCGCTCGCGGCCCGAGCGGTTGATCACGCGATGGGGCGTCGATTTGAACCGGTCGTTCGTCCAGCGCGCCAGCAGGTCGCCGACGTTGACGACCAGCGTGTCCTCGATCGGCTGCGCGATGACCCATTCTCCGTCGCGGCCCTGCACCTGCAGGCCGCCGATCGGATCCTGGCAGACCAGCGTGAGGCAGCCGTAATCGGTGTGCGGCGCCACGCCGAACTGGTCTTCGCCGAGGTCCGGCGGCTGCGGCGGGTAGAAGACGAGGGCCCCGCGCGTGATCGGCCGGTCGAACTGCCGGCTGAAGTGATCGAGGTCGAGGTCGAGGCTCGCGGCGAATCCCCGGAACAGCACCCGACCGCACTCGTTGGCCGCGGCGAAGTACTCGTTCAGCGTGGCGCGCATGTCGGGCACCGCCTCGGGCCATTGATTGGGCCCGCGCATGTTCCGTTCCGCCCCGCCGGCGGCGTCCTGCGGCCCGATCTCCGCTCCCCAGATGAAACTCTCCTTGAGGTCGACCCGGGCGCTGTCGTACATCTTCGCTTCGCCGATCCTGATGTAGCCGCGGTGCCACGGCGCCACCTTGACCTTCTGCTTCTCCCCGGGCGGCAGCGCAAAGAACCGCCGCGCAACGGCATCGGCGCGCGCCAGCAGGTCCTGCGCGATGCCGTGATTGCGGACGTAGAAGAAGCCGACCGTTTCCGCCGCCGCCTGCAGCTCCCGCGCCACGCGCTGCGCGCTTTCCTGCCTTCCCTCGTGCAGGGGCGCCATGTCGATGACCGGAATCGCGGCAGCCGCGATGTCCTTTGCGCTGGCGTAGTTCATGCGCCGCCCTCCGGTGCCGGGTCCGTGTAATAGCCGATCACGTCGCCTTCCGTGGTGACGCCGAGGCCGTTGAGCAGCCGGTTCGAGTAGTTGAAGTAGGCGCAGACCTGGTTGACTTCCAGGATCTCGCCGTCGCTGCATCCCGCGGCGCGCAGCGCCTCCACGTCACCCGGATTCATCCTGCCCACGGCCTCGGTCAGCTTGGCCGTGTAGCGCAGGATCGCGAGCTCCTTCCCCGAGAACTGCGTTTCCGGCCGCCGGGAGGCGAGCGCCTCGTGGATGGCGTCGGCGCGGCGCTCGTCCCGCAGCAGCCGGCGCGCGTTGGCGAAATGGTGCGTCAGGCTGTACGCGCACTGGTTGATGATGCTGGTGTAGCTCGCGACGAGTTCGAGCAGGCAGAGCGGCAGCGTGTTGTCGGGGCTGTGCAGCACGCTGCGGTAGAGCACGACGTGCCCTTCCATCGTGCGCGGGCGCAGGCTGTGCACCCGCATGACGTTGTCCACTGTCCCGTGCGGCGTCTTCACCTTCTCGTACATCTCTTTGAGGTAGCCGGTGGCTTCCTCGAGCGGGATCATCGTGATGCAGGCGCTCATCGGGGCATCTCCAGGCAGCACATCCGAAAGGCTAGGGTCATCGATCGCGCGGCCCCGGTTCAGGTGGCCGGCCGCAATGGTGTTCAGTGCGACAGAATCTGGCTCAGGAACAGCTTCGTTCGCTCCGACCGCGGCGCGGCGAAAAACTCCGCGGGCGGCGAGCGCTCGACGATCCGGCCTGCGTCCATGAACACCATCAGGTCGGCGACCTTGCGGGCAAAGCCCATCTCGTGCGTGACGCAGATCATCGTCATTCCGGACTGCGCCAGGTCGGTCATCACGTCGAGCACTTCCTTGATCATTTCCGGATCGAGGGCAGAGGTCGGCTCGTCGAACAGCATGATCCTGGGCTCCATGCACAGCGAGCGCGCGATGGCCACGCGCTGCTGCTGCCCGCCGGAGAGCTGCCCCGGGTACTTCTCCGCCTGCTCCGGAATGCGCACGCGCGTGAGATACGCCATGGCCTTCGCTTCGGCCTCGGCGCGCGGCGTGCCGCGGGCGCGGATCTGCGGCAGCGCGCAATTCTCGAGCGCGGACAGATGCGGAAACAGGTTGAACTGCTGGAACACCATGCCGACTTCGCGCCGAATGGCGGCCACATTCCGGGTGTCCTCGTCGAGCTCGATGCCGTCGACGACGATGCTGCCTTCGTCATGGTGCTCCAGGCGGTTGATGCAGCGGATCAGCGTGGATTTTCCCGAGCCCGAAGGCCCGCACACGACCACTCGCTCGCCCTTGCCGACCGCGAGGTCGATGTCCTTCAGCACGTGAAACTGGCCGAACCATTTGTTGACGCCGCGCATGTCGATCATCGGCGAGCGCTCGGCCGCAGGAACGGCGGCCACTAGGCTCCCCCGCGGAACTGGTCGTCGCTCATCGGCTGGCCGACATGACAGACGTAGTCGCCGCGCGTGACCATCGGCATCGTCCGCCGCGCCAGCACGGTGCCGCCGGCCGCAAACCGCAGCAGGACGGGGTCGCGGGCCAGGTCGTCGACCGGCCATATACGGCCGGCCAGATCGCCGCCCTCGACATCGGCGCCGACGTCGGCGGCGTATTCGAACAGGCCATCGATGGTCGCCATGACGAACGACGACCGGCCCGCGGTGTGCAGCAGCGCGGTGCGCGTGGGTCCGGGCGCGCCGGCGAGCACACCGCCATGGCGCAGCAGATTGATCGTGCCCTCCCAGCCGATGCGCAGACTTTCGCGAACAAGCGCGGCGCCGCCACCGAGCTCGGTGGCCACCATCGCCACGCCATGCCGCTCGCACGCCGCCGACAGGGAACCGGCCGAGGACGTCGTGGTCACGACCGCCGTCCGCGGCGCCCCGAAAGCGTGGGCGGCGGCGAGCTTGCGGTCGCGGAACGCGGGCTCGCCGGTTCCGTAAACGTACCCGCAGGGCGTGTAGATCGACTGCGTGCCGCCCGAGTGCAGGTCGATCGCGTACTGCACGCCCGGCAGCAGGCGACGTTCGATGAAGTCGGCGATGATCGCCGTCGGGCCGCTGGCGGGGTCGCCCGGAAATGCGCGATTCATGTTCCGGTGGTCAATCGGCGAGACCCGCCGCCGGGCGCGCACCGCCGGCCAGTTGACGCCGGGCATGATGACGATGCGTCCGGTGACGTCGGCCGCCGCCAGCTGCGCGATGAGCCTGCGCGTGATGACGAGGCCTTCGTACTCGTCGCCGTGGACGCCGGCCGTGACCAGCACCGAGGGGCCGCTCCCGTTGGCGATCACGGCGATCGGGACGGGAATGACGCCGTACGCATGTTCGTCGTCCGACCAGGCGAGTTCCAGATGCCCGATCCGCTTGCCCGGGGCATCGAGGTCGATCGAGGCGGCGACCGGCGGCGCAACGCGCGTCATGTCAGTACCCGCACGGCCGCCCGAAGGGTACTCACTGCTCCCCCTCGGGGGGCAGCGAACGTAGTGAGCGTGGGGGCTGTTTCATCCTAGCGGTGCGCCCGCGCCGCGCGGCGTTCGAGCAGGCCGAACAGCTGCGACAGGCCAAAGCAGATCGCGAAATAGAGCGCGGCGACGAACACGAACACTTCGAACACGCGCTGCGTCGCGACCTGGATGTCCTGCGCCATGAACGAAAGCTCCTGGATCGACACCAGCGAGACCAGCGACGAGTCCTTGATCAGCTGGATGAACTGGCCGGCGAGCGGCGGCAGCACGTTGCGCAGCGCCTGCGGCAGCACGACGAAGCGGACCACGTCGCTCCTCGACATGCCCAGGCTGTCGCCGGCCTCGATCTGCGCTTTGGGCACGGACTCGATGCCGGCGCGCACAATCTCGGTCACGTACGCGCCGGAGAACACCGACAGGCAGATGAGCCCGAGGAAGAAATTGTCGATCAGGTTCGGCGGGCCGAACAGGATTGAAATCCACCATTGCGCGGTCGGCGACGCGGCGCGCACCCGGTCACCGAGCCCCAGCACCGGCATGATCTGGCTGGCGATGAAAAACACGAACACGAACACGAAGACCACGGGCGGGATGTTCCGGATCAGCATCACGTAGCTGTCCGCGATCAGCCGCGGCAGCAGGCGCCTGCTCGTGCGCGCGAGCCCCATCACGGTGCCGATGATGCCCGCGAACAGGATGCCCCAGAAGGCGAGGCGGATCGTGGTGAAGAGACCCTCGACAAGCAGGTTCGGCACCCAGCGCCCGGATGCGGGATCCGTCTTGATCACGAACGGCCAGATCGTGCTCCAGTTCCACCGGTAGTCGAGCACCGAGTGGGTCCGCCACGCGAAGTAACCCACTGCTCCAAGGCACAGCGCGGCCAGTGCGGCGTCGAGCCAGGTCAGACGCGGGCGCCGCCTGGCCGGCGGCAGCCGCACCGGTTCGCGATCGGGCTGCACGGTGATGGATGGAACCGGTGCCGGAAGTCAGTCGCGTTCGAGCGGGCGCGCGCTGCGCACCGCGCCGCCCGCAAGCCGCGCTCGACGGCAGATCATCAGCTGGCCGGCACGCTGGCGGCCCAGTCGCGGGTCTTGAACCAGTACGTGTGACGCTGCTTCAGCCAGTCCTTGTTCTTGCCGATCCAGTCGTTGAAATACGCGACGGCCGCCGGATTGCCCTTGCGCAGCGCAAAGCCCTCGACCGACGTCGTGACGTTGTCGCCCGTCGGCTTGAACAGCTTGTCGGGATTCTGCAGCGTGAAGAACGTCGGCTTCGGCTCACTGGTGAGGATGGCGTGGGCGTTGCCGTTGATCACCTCCTGGAAGGCGATGGCGTCGTCGTCGAACTGGCGGATGGTTGCCTTCGGCCACTTCTCCTCGATGGTCTTGCACGGCGCCGCGCCGCGCCGGCAGGTGAAGGTGACCTTGGCATCGTTATAGCCTTCCGGATACTTGAGGTCGGCCGCCAGCTGCTTCGACGCCGCGATCCCCTGGCCCGACTGCGAGTAGGCGTCGGTGAAGTCCGCCTGCTCCTTCCTGGCCGGCGTGACGGTGAGGCCGCCGATGATGACGTCGAACTTGCCGGCTATGAGCGACGGAATGATGCCGTCCCACGCCGTCGGCATCAGCTCCAGCTCGACGCCCATGTCCTTGGCCAGCCTGGTCGAAACGTCGATCTCGAAGCCGACCCAGTTGCCCTGCTTGTCCCGTATCGCCCAGGGCAGGAAGCTGGCAAAGCCCACCTGCAGCTTGCCGCGTTTCTTGATCGTGTCGATCAGGTTGTCCTGCTGGGCGAGCGCGGCATCGGCCGCGAACAGCATGCCCACCGCGAGCACCATCATGCCGAACAATTTCCTGGTTACGTTCATGTGTTGCTCCTGAGTAGGCTGCTGCAATTTAGCCGGGCCCGCGACTCCCGGGCCCCTTCCCCATCAGCGGCGGCGATACCGCCGCTCCAGCCAGCGAACGGCCAGCGAGAGCGCTATCGTCACCGCCAGATACATCGCCGCGGCCGTCAGCCAGATCTCGAAGGCCATGAAGGTGTCCGAGACGGCCGTCCGCGCCTGCGTGGTCAGATCAAATACCGCGATCACGCTGACGATCGCGGAGTGCTTGACCAGGTTGACCAGCACACCCGCCAGCGGCGGCAGCATCAGCGGTATCGCCTGCGGCAGGATCACATCACGGTACATATCGCGCGTCAAGAGCCCGAGGCTGCGGCTCGCCTCCCATTGCCCCTTGTGCACGGCGGCGATCCCGCCGCGAATGATCTCGGCGGCGAACGCCCCCTCATAGAACGCGAGGCAGAGGATGCCCGCCCAAAGCCGCGGAACACCGAGGATGCGCCCGATGATGAAGTAGAAGATCAGGATCTGCACCAGGATCGGCGTGTTGCGGATGACCTCGATGTAGATCCGCGCGATGGCTCGTCCGACGACCGAATTCGACAGCCGCAAGACCGCCGTGGCGAGGCCGATCGCTATCGTCAGCAGCATGGCGATCCAGGCGATGTCCAGCGTGACGAACAGGCCCTTCATCAACGGGCCCCAGATCAACTCGCCATCGACGACACGGTAGAGCAGGCGGGGGACCTTGGCCCATTGCCAGTGGTAGGCCATGCCCTGGGCGCCGCGGACGGTCAGCCAGATCGCCGCGGCCGAGACCGCCGCGAACTGCGCGAACTCGAACCAGCTCGAGCGAAACCACGGGATGGAGCGCGCCGGGGGTGGCGTACGGCCGGTCACCAGCGTGCGCTTGCCTGCCACTGGCGTTCAGCCGCGCAGATAGCCGCGCAGCGCGTCCGCGGCGGCGCGCATTTCCGCCTCGAGTCCGACCGTGAAGCGCACCATGTCGCGATAATCGGGCGCCCCGAACATGCGCACGACGATGCCGCGCTCGTGCAGATACCGGCAGGCGCCTTGCGCGGGACGCGCCGCATCGTCAAAGCGGACGAGCACGAAATTGCCCTGGCTCGGGTAGACGTGAAGGCCAAGGTCCGCCAGAGCCTGGGCAAACCAGTGCCGCACGTCGCGCGTGTAGGCGTAGACCCGATCCGCGTGCGCCCTGTCGCCCACCGCCGCGACGCCGGCGGCGGCGGCCGGCGCGCTGACCGGGAACGTGATGCTGAGCCGGCGCAGCACGTCCACGATGGCCGGCGGACCGTAGAGCCAGCCGAGGCGCATGCCCGCGAGCCCGAAGATCTTCGAGAACGTCCGCGTCATCACCACGTTCTGCGCGGCGTCGATCAACGCCACGGGCAGCTCGTAATCCGCTGCCGCCACGTACTCGGCGTAGGCCGAATCGAGAACGAGCAGCACGTCGTCGGGCAGGCCGGCGTGCAGCCGGCGAATGTCCGGTCCGGCGAGATAGGAACCCGTCGGATTGTCCGGGTTCGCCAGCATCACCATTCGCGTCCGCGGCGTGACGCAGGCGAGCACGCCGTCGACCGACGCGCGGAAGCCGAGGTCCGGCGCCGCCACCGGCTGCGCGCCCATCGCGTGCGCGTAATTCGGGAACTTGAGGTAGCCGTGAACGCTATGGATGAGCTCGTCGCCGGGATCGAGATACGCGCGCGCCAGGCGTCCCAGCAGTTCGTCGGAGCCGTGGCCGCAGACGATGCGCTGCGGATCGAGGCCGAACGCGGCACCGATCGCGTCGCCATGGCGCGCCGCGCCGCCTTCCGGATAGCGCTCGATCGCGCCGAGCGCTGCGTGCGCAGCCGCGAGCGCGTTCGGACTCGGGCCCAGCGCGCTCTCGTTCGAGGCGAGATTCACCCGGGCGACCGCGCCATCGCCCGCAGGCGTCGCGAGCATGTGCGGCTTGATGTTGAGGATGCCGTTGCGCGGGGTCAGCATGGTATCGCCTTTCGTCCTGCGCGGGCCGCAATCCCTCGTCGACGGAAGTCGCACCGCGAAGCGCGAGCGTACGGTCGTTGCGTTGCGCAGTAAAGAGCCGGTTGGCGCACCGTTGGAGGAACGGCGTCGATCACTGGGCTATAATCGCCATCGCTTTCGCTGCCATCGACTCGCCGCATTCCCGCACCCGCGCCCCCCCGCCGGCGTTCGAACAGGCACCGTCACGCGACGACTTCCATGTGCGGCATCACCGGTTTCCTGAGTGACGATCCCCGGGCCCGCGCCGCGCTGCCCTCGATGACGGCCGCGCTCGCGCATCGTGGGCCCGACGCCGACGGCTTTCATTTCGACGGCCCGGTCGGCTTCGGTCACCGCCGCCTGAAGGTCATCGACCTCGAAGGCAGCCGGCAACCGCTCATCTCCGCCGACGGCGCCATCGCCGTCGTCTTCAACGGCGAGATCTACAACTTCCGCGAACTGCGGCGCGAGCTTACGGCTGCCGGCCACGTCTTCGCGACCCGCGGCGACGGCGAGGTGCTGGTCCACGGCTGGCGGCAGTGGGGCCGGCAACTGCTCGACCGCCTGTCCGGCATGTTCGCGTTCGCGCTGTGGGACCGCGCGCGGCGCGAGCTCTTCCTCGCCCGCGATCACCTCGGCGTCAAGCCGCTCTATTACGCGTGGCACGGCGGCGCGCTCGTCTTCGGCTCGGAATTGAAGGCGCTGCTGCCGTTTCCCGGATTGCCGCGCGCGCTCGATCTCGATGCGCTGGCGCTCTATCTCGAATGCCAGTACATTCCCGCGCCGCACAGCGTGTACGCGTCGGTGCGCAAGCTGCCCGCCGGACACTGGCTCGCGGTGAGCGAGGGCAAGCTCGCGACCGGCGCGTTCTGGCGGCCGTCGTACGTTCCCAAGCACGGGTTGAGCGACGAAGCCGCCACCGACGCGCTCGACGCGGAACTGACGCGATCCGTGGAGTCGATGCTGGTCGCCGACGTGCCGCTCGGCGCCTTCGTCAGCGGCGGCGTCGATTCCGGCCTCATCGCCGCCCTGGCGACGCGGCTTTCCGGCCGGCCGCTCGACACCTTCAATCTCGGCTTCACCGGCGTCGACGTCGGCAGCGAGCACGTCGAGGCGGCCCGCGTCGCGCGCCACGTCGGCAGCCGCCACCACTGCCTGATGCTCGCGCCGGACGACGTGCTGCCCGCGCTCGAGCGCTGGGTCGGCGTGTTCGACGAGCCCTTCGGCGACCAGGCCGCGCTGCCGACGATGCTGCTCGCCGAATACGCCCGGAAGGCGGTCACGGTGGTGCTCACCGGCGAGGGTGCCGACGAAGTCTTCGGCGGCTACGGCAATTACGTGAAGCGCCTGCGCGAGGAACGGATCACCGCCGTGCTCGGCGCGCGGGGCTCGCCGCTGCCGTGGCTGCTGCGCCGGCTGCCGCCGCGTCTCGCGCGCGACCGCATCGTCAAGGCCGCGGCCGAACCGCGCGCGCGGCGTTACGCGACGATCCCCAACATTTTCGACGCGCTCCTGCGTCGCGAGTATTTCACCGACGCCTTCCGGCAGGCGGGCAAGGCGCGCATTGCCGACTGCGCCGAAGCCTTCTACGCCGAGTGCGATTCGCCGTCGTACCTCGATCACCTGCTCGACATCGACGCGCGGCTGTGGCTGCCCGACGATCTGCTCGCCAAGGTCGATCGCGCGACGATGGCCTTCTCGCTCGAAGCGCGCGTGCCCTACCTCGACCACGGCTTCTACGGCTGGTGCGCGCGCCTCGACCCGGCGCAGAAGGTCCGCGGCAACGCGCGCAAGGTGCTGCTAAGAGCACTCGCCGAGCGTTACCTCCCGCACGACATCGTCCACCGCCCGAAGCAGGGATTCATGATGCCGCTCGAGCGCTGGCTGGCGCAGGAACTGCTGCCCGACATCACGGCGGCGCTCGGGCCGCAGGGCCTGCAGCGGCGCGGGCTGATCCGGCCCGCGGCGATCGACCGCCTCCTCGCCGAGCACGCGTCGGGCCGCAAGAACCACGCGATGCGCTTGTGGGTGCTGCTGATCCTCGAGCGCTGGTTCGCGCGCTACGAGCCGGACTTCGCGCTGTGATGCGCCCACTGTGATGCGCCCGCTGTCGATCGTGCACACGGAGAATTCCTGCGGCTGGGGCGGGCAGGAAATCCGCATCCTGACCGAGGCGCGCGGCATGCTGGATCGCGGCCACCGCGTGACGCTGATCGCGCCGCCCGAAGCGCCGATCGTGGCGGCCGCGGCGCGCATGAACATTCCCGCGGTCACCCTGCCGATCCAGAAGAAGCGCTTGCCGGGTCTCGTCGCGCTGCGCCGCTGGCTCGCCGCGCACCGCGGGGCGGTCGATGTCCTCAACACCCACAGCTCGACCGACAGCTGGCTCGTTGCGGCGGCCTGCGCCACGCTCCCGCACGCGCCGCCGATCGTGCGCACGCGGCACGTGTCGACCACGGTCCGCAACCGCATCGGCACCCGCTGGCTGTACGTCCACGCGACCGCTCATATCGTCACCACCGGCGAGGCGCTGCGCCGCCAGCTCGCGCGCGACAACGCGATCCCGCTCGAGCACATGACGTCGGTGCCCACCGGCATCGACCTCGCGCGCTTCGTGCCCGGCAACGCGAGTGCCGCGCGCGCGCGCCTCGGGCTGCCGCCGCAACCGGCGCTCGGGATCGTGGCCACG
>Ga0315283_10000245_pt1 | contig 36889 bp, 45 predicted proteins | sample YL17G09_0_MG_FD_204541 | JGI IMG/M metagenome (GOLD analysis project Ga0315283, IMG submission 204541) | Sediment microbial communities from Yellowstone Lake, YNP, Wyoming, USA - YL17G09_0 | ecosystem: Environmental > Aquatic > Freshwater > Lake > Sediment | place: USA: Wyoming | collected...
CCTAGATCAAAAAAACATTATAAGAATTATTCAATACCCTGAACACGTCACCGGAGGAGGTGGTGGAACCGGAGATACAGGTCCCACAGGTCCACAAGGTGACATAGGCATCGGGGATACTGGTCCGAAAGGAGACACCGGAGATACAGGTCCCACAGGTCCACAAGGTGACATAGGCATCGGGGATACTGGAGACACCGGAGATACAGGTCCCACAGGTCCACAAGGTGACGTAGGCATCGGTGATACTGGTCCGAAAGGAGACACCGGAGATACTGGAGATACAGGTCCACAAGGTGACATAGGCATCGGGGATACTGGAGACACCGGAGATACAGGTCCCACAGGTCCACAAGGTGACGTAGGCATCGGGGATACTGGTCCCACAGGTCCACAAGGTGACGTAGGCATCGGGGATACTGGTCCGAAAGGAGATACTGGAGACACCGGAGATACAGGTCCCACAGGTCCACAAGGTGACGTAGGCATCGGGGATACAGGTCCCACAGGTCCACAAGGTGACATAGGCATCGGGGATACTGGAGACACCGGAGATACAGGTCCCACAGGTCCACAAGGTGACGTAGGACCCCCGAACAATTTAAAGTCAGGCACCGTTTTACCCACGTCTTTTAGTGGTAGTCCTTTGAAAGCTACTGTTACTTTCGCTACGGCATTTGAAAATGCAAATTATTCTATTCTAATAACCGGCATTGATGCGCGTAGTTTTACTTATGAAGTTAAGGCGACTACAGGATTTACTATAAATAGTAATGCAGCTTTGGCTTTAACAAGTAATGTAGATTGGCTAGCTATACCTTACATTAATATATAAGGAGTATTTTATGAAAGAAATTACTGGATTTGATGATAAAGATGAAGATTTAAAAGAGGAACAACATGAAGCTAATAGACAACCTTTAGCGGAAAAACTTCAATTATTAGAGGAAGCCAAAAGAGCGGGTATGCGTCTGGCAAGCAAATTACGCTCCCAACCTATCCATCTTAATCAACATCAACAAACTGAAGAATTAAAAAAAGGTTTTAAAGACTTCTCAAAAAATAAAACCTTTAAAGGTAACGATAAAGTTATTATGAAATATTTTCTTAATGGATTCAAAGACGCTTTTGATGATGAAGACATACTCAACTGAGTGTACGCCTTGCGTACCTTGACAAGCAGGCAGGGTTTTGCTACTCAATTTCTGTTACCAAGGCGTGTAAGTTGGTTTTCGTCAGCCAACTCTACACTTTTTTGGCGACGGCTCGGTCCAGGTCTAGGTCTAGCATCTAGACCTGGATTGACAAAAACCATTTCAAAGATTCCCGCCAATCAGCCGGTATAATACCAAAAGTATCATTAAGTTTATCGAGACTAACTCTTGAGTTTTTAGGTCTTTTTGCTTTAGTTTTATAAAATTCCGATGGTACAGGGTCTACTTTAATTTGAATATTTTTAATTCTAAAAATCTCACAAGCAAATTCATACCAGCTAGTAAATCCTGTATTTGTTAAATGATAAATACCTTTTTTTTCCCGCAAATCATTTAAACCACGACTTAATAGTAATGCCGTGACATCAGCTAGTGTTCTTGCAGATGTAGGAGAACCTATCTGGTCGTCAACGATCCGTAGTTCAGATAAAGTATCCGCTAACTTCAACATCGTTTTTACAAAATTGTGACCATGAAATCCATATACCCAAGAGGTACGCAGAATTAAATAATCACACCCACTTGCCTTTATCGCTTCATCTCCTGCCAATTTGCTGCGTCCGTAGATGTTAAGAGGATTACCTGCATCATTTTCTTTATAAGGTAAACTTCCTTCACCATCATATACATAATCAGTAGAATAATGGATTAAAAGAGCGCCTATTTTTTTACACATTTCTGCTAAAACAGACGGTGCTTTTCTATTAACAGCGAAGGCTAATTCTTCTTCATCTTCTGCTTTATCTACCGCCGTATATGCTGCAGGGTTTACTATGACGTTAGGGCGAACGTCATCTATAAGACTAACTACAGCATCGGTATCGGTCAGATCGACATCGTGCTGAGACACTGCAATAACACGCCCCAAATGGCTAAGGCTCTGGCGTAACTCGCTACCTACTTGTCCTGGTATTCCTGTTAATAATATCTTCAATATTTTGGTAACTCCCCTACTGGAATATCACGTAAACGTCTCGCTTTAGAATCTTTCAAAGACACTAAAGGTTTAATCATTTTACCTTTAAGCCAATCAATATCTAAATCAGGATCATTCCAAGCAATCGACATATCATGTTCGGGAGAATATAAAGCAGTACATTTATACATAAATAAAGCATGGACGCTGGTGACAAAAAAACCATGAGCAAACCCAGGTGGTATATATAATTGCCTATGATCAAATTCAGATAATTCGACCGCAACACTTTTACCAAAATTTGGTGATCCCACTCTTACGTCTACGGCAACGTCTAAAACACAACCCTGTAAACATTGCACGAGTTTGCCTTGGGGATTGGGGTTCTGTAAATGTAACCCCCTTAAGGTTCCATAACCGGAATAAGACATATTATCTTGAACAAAATCCAGTTCTGTTACAGGAGAATATTTCTCTTTATGGAAAAGTTCAGTGAAAAAACCCCGCGCATCACTAAAAAAAGCAGGCTCTATAATTTTAACTTCGGGTAATCCCGTATCAATTATTTTCATGAACTAAATCCCTCAGATATAGACCGTAGGTTGTCTTAATTAATTTTTCAGATAATGCGAGTAGTTGGTCATCACTGATGTAACCCCTACGCCAAACTACTTCTTCAGGACAACAAATTTGTAAACCCTGACGACTTTGAACAGATTGTACATAATTAACCGCCTCCAACATAGAATCATAAGTGCCTGTATCAAGCCAAACACATCCACGACCCATGATTTCTACATTTAATTTACCCATATTAAGATACAAACGATTTAAGTCTGTAATCTCTAACTCACCACGCGGAGATGGTTTTAGGTTTTTAGCTATCTCTATAACTGAGTTATCATAATAATATAATCCGGTAACGGCATAATTTGATTTAGGTTTTTTAGGTTTTTCCTCTAAAGTTAGAGCTTCTTTTTTTGCATTAAATTTTACTACACCATATCTTTCAGGATCTTTTACATAATAAGCGAATACCGTGGCTCCTTCTTTTATTTGAGATGATTTTTCAAATAATTCGGGAAGTCCTTGTCCGTAATAAATATTATCACCAAGAACTAAACACACACTATCTTCGCCTATGAAGTCTTCAGCTAAAATAAAAGCCTGAGCTAAACCATCAGGACTAGGTTGTTCAATATATGTAAATTTAACACCCCAGCTTTCGCCAGTACCCAACAGCTTTTGAAATTGTGCTTTGTCCCAAGGGTTTGTGATGATCGCAATATCTTTGATGCCTGACTGTAGCAGTACAGACAAAGGATAGTAAATCATAGGCTTATCATATATAGGCAGTAATTGTTTACTGACTGATAAGGTCAATGGAAAAAGGCGTGTCCCCAAACCTGCGGCTAATATGATGCCCTTCATGCGACTGCTCCGAATGGATAATTACGTTTAGATATTTAGGTAGAAAAATATCATTATTAGATTCCACTGACAATATACCATTTTCTAATTTAAAATAAATTTCTGTAAATTGACTGGAATTAGTCTTCCCATCATCCCAGTACATAGTAAATGAAGAATTCACATCTGGATATACATCGAGTGTTAAAGTTTCCCATTTTTGGTCTGTGTTCATAAGACCTAAAATTCTTGGGATAATAGAACCACTCTTTATAAAAATTGGGATAATATTTTGCGGTGCTTCGACTTCATACCAATTTTTACCTATGTATTTTTTTGAACTATAAAAATCGTACCAATTACCTTCCGGCAAATATACCCAACGACTATTTACGTTTTCTTGAATAACAGGAGCTACTAAAATTCTTTCGCCTAATAAGAATTCATCTTTTATATTAAAGACCTGTGTATCATCTTGGTATTCTAAAATTAGAGGACGCACTATAGGCAATCCTGTCTTATGCATAATTGAGGCATAAGAATAGATATAAGGCAACAAGCTATACCGTAGTTGTAAATACTCACGGCTAGATTTCTCAACGGCATCGCCAAAAGCATAAGGTTCTGACAAGCCTACATGGTGGGCACGCGGCATCGGAACAAAAGCTGAAAACTGCATCCACCTCTCATATAATTTTCCATGGTCTTCTAAATTGTCTTTATAGTAACCCGTCAAAAATCCACCACTGTCATTACTCCACATGGGCAAGCCAGATAAACCCATATTTAGCAATGCAGGAATTTGTGCAGCAAATGTGGCATAATCAGAATATATATCACCGGTCCAAATGGTAGCTCCGTAGCGTTGGATACCGGAAAAACCAGTACGTGAAAGTAAAAATACCCTTTCGTCTGGTTTATTTTCTGTCAACATATCGTAGTAGGTTTTAGTATTTAAAAGACCGTATACGTTATGTATTTTTTCTGCATCACCCTCTTTATATTTAGTATCTGATGGCTCACCTTCTGGTTCATTTAAATCCAACCACCAACCTTTAATACCAGTATGATAAAGTGGTTTAATTTGTGACCAAAGCCAATTTTTTATATTTGAAGCAGTAAAATCTAGAAGATCGCCAAAATAATACCCTGCTACAACTGTATTTCCTTTTTGATCTCTAGCAAAAACATCATTAGATAAAGCATCGTTATAATTACTGCTATCTTTACGAATCATAGGTCCAGATTGCGATAAAATAAACTTTATGTCTTTAGCTTCATATTCTTTAATTTTACTGGGACTTTCACTATTCCATCGCTCATTCCATTTAAAATTTTGAAAATTTTCTGCCCAATCAAAATCAAACACCAGGCTATCGAACGGGAACTTTTTATCTTTTAAAGTATTTATCACATTGTCGATTTCTGACCATGTACGGTAAGTGCATTTGCTTTGCATATATCCGAATACCCATCTCGGAGGCAAAGAAGGACGACCCGTTAGGTTTGTATACTTTTCGAGTATGTGTTTGAAGGAAGGACCATACATAAAATAATAAATAGCCTCGCCACCTTCAGCAGACCAGCTATAATATTTATCTGAAGAAAAACCTAAATCAATTTTAGTCTTATAAGTATTATCGAAAAATAACCCGTAACCATTTGTGGACATAAAAAAAGGTACAGGTACTTCGGCTGTAACTTTACCAGAATTTATCTCTTGCCCTGCCCACAGTGTCCTTAGTGTGCCTCGACGGTCCAGTGTGCCAAGATATTCTTTATTATCTTGTCCTAGACCGTAAAAGTGTTCATTTAATTCTAGTTTTCTTTTTATAGTTAAATTTTTATCAGACCAGCTAAGGTTTTCTTGGTCTAAAGAAATAGGTATGTCATCGACAGTATAAAAATCAACTTTGAGGTTTTTTTTTGAAACTTTGATCTTTAGACGTTTGGTAACAATCTGTAAGTATTCGTCTTGGTCCTCTACCTTATATTCTCGAAAATAAAAACTCTCATCAAATACAGCATAAGAAGGCTCTTTTTCCAGTTTTCCATCAGGAGCAATCCATACACGCACTACATCTTCAGAATACAAATCTAAACGCATTTTAGCGTCTTCAGTGGATTTAATAATAATACTACTATTTACTATTTCATAAGAACTAAAGTCTTTTAAATTACTTTTTGAATTAGTACAGGAGTTTAAAAATAAAAAAAGAAAGAGTAAGTAATGAGACATAAAACCCCGCCTTTCTTAAATATTAAGAGTGAGGCAGGTATGGTAGCATGTATAGCCTATCCACCCACAATGACCACAAACATATAATTTTGATTCTTCCATTATAATCAAATCTAAGATTATATCTTTAATGTAAAATAAGGATAATCAAATGCAAACATTTAGATTCTTGACTAAGATAGAAAGCAAATATTTAATTTTTGCAAGCTTACCCCCAACAAAAGACCGTCCACCTAAAGGTATTCTTGTTTGGATTAATCATTGTGAACAAATAAATCGACCGGATCTAGCTACTCTAATTAGGCAGCGTTGGGAGAATGTATTTGACCGTGCACCAGCGGAATTTCCAACATTAAGATATAATTATGCGACTGCTCAAGAAATAGCAGCCAGATCTATTAAAAAGAATATTTTTTTAGGATCAGATTTTTCAACATGGTTAGCAAAAAATGAAACGATAACGCCTGAAAAACAAAATGAACTAAAAAAAGATAACGTATTAACGCTACCCCCAGGCACGCCAAAAATTGCTATACCTGCTCCCGCAGAAACTGTTGAACAGTTCTTATCTGAAGCTGAAAAAACTAAAAAAAGTATTGAAATGGCAGAGGAGGCATTCACTAATGCCGATGAATTTTTTGTTTTCTTAAACACAGAAATAAAAGAGATAGAAGATAAAATAGATCGTTATTCTGGTGCGAAAACTAAAACAGGTAAACCTTCTAAAATGGAAGAACGTATTCCTAAGTGGAAGGAACAAATCAGTCTTTATAATATTAAATTAAATGAAGTAAAAGCTAAAATGGCTTCAGCATCAAAAAATCTAGAAGCAGGTAAAAAAGCATATAATGTCGCTCCAGTTACCACCGTTGCCTTTGAGAAAAAAGTTCAAGATAAAATTATGGAACTTACTTTAAGACTTGGGCAGCTAGAAGCGGAACGTGAATCTGTGGTAAGTGAATTACAGAGTTTGGCAAAACAGCTTACTCGTGTTGAGGCTTCCTTTTCTGTTACGGCAGGATTCTTTGATGTGCTCTTGAAAATATTTGATAGCTTGAAAAAAATCTGGTCAAAATTATCTAGAACTGGTGATGCGGTTTTGGATAGCTCGCAAGAGTTTGTAGACCTTGCTAACCTTCAAGGGCTGGAACTAGTAGCGTAACGCCCTCGTCTCGTATTATATGGAGTTGTGCAACAGCCTGTTGCACAACTCCTAAGCCAATAAAATTATTGGATATTAAAGTTTTCAGCTAGAAACTCCGATAAGGATTTTGTAGGAGGATGCTATTATGATGTCCAATGAGCAAATAAAAAACCGTATATCCGACCTTGATGATACGACTAAAAGGAGCGAAGCCTTTATAAGATTGCTACAAATGCGCTACGATGCTCTTAAAGACGATGAGATGCGTGATCTCATGGCATCAGGGCGCGGTATAGACGTATCGATTTTTCCAAAAACCAAACAAGGTAACTATCTCCTACCTGCGTTTAACGTAGATAAGGTATATATAGATTGTTTTTGGCAAGCCTATGTTAGGCATATCGGTGCTACCAAAAAAGCTATTATTGAAGAAATGGCAAACGGTACGTGGCGCATACTTCCTTCGGGTAGTATTATCGCTACTTGGTTAGCACATACCGATTACCGCCTTAATCGTTTATTTTAATTTGTCGAGTTGTTCCTTTAGAACGACTAATTCTGCAGCGTCCACTTTTTTCTTTAATAAAAGACTAGGGACGCTTAGTTCCAATTTATCAACTGCAGGAGATTCCGCAATATAACGAAGTTTGTCGTAATACGCTTTAGCTTTATTAAAGCATTTAGGGCAGGGACTTTCTAGGACTGGCTTCAGTAAGGCATCTCTGATCACCGTATACCGTAGCGTCAACCACTCATAACTAGTCTTTTCTAGAAAATCATTTTTTGTCAGCTTGACAATTTCTTCAGTTTTTTCTTGCGAAGTAAAACCCGCAATAGATGCTACAATGTTCAAGCTAATCGTCGTGTCCTTAAAGTGTAACACCGATGACTTTTTTACTTCTTGTAAAAGAGCATAGCAAGTCTCTATGATTTCTGTGGCACTCGCCTCCGATGCAAAAGTCTGGGCATATGGGAACATTCTGACAGGTAACGATAAGTTGTCTACCTGACGCATCTGTTCTAAGGATGTCGATAATACTTGCACATGGGTTGCTCTTACTAATTTATCAGAATCTGCACTTTGCTTACTAAAGCTCTGGTCAAATTTACGATCCATTTTATCAATTTTTTCATTTATTTTGCCACAACCGACGAGCATAAAAATTAGAAGGTATTTAAGCATAATTAATCCCCTATTATGTTAATGATCTTATCTCGCATATCTCGTAAGTAATCTGTTGGGTGTAACGCACGGTCTGTTTCATGGTCTTTATTGTGTATACCGCCACCACCAAAATGCTCTACATATGAGGTTTTTGAGGTTAAAGTAGGCTTACCTAAAAGATCACCAAATACAAAATCCCAAGGACGATTAGGATAAGGCGTCAGTGATAAAATCTGTAACCATTTAGTTTGAGGTCTTAACCATTCTTGTTTCAAAAAGAAAGAAATACCAGGACAGAATCGACGTACAGAGACATCTAAAGCGTCTAAGTACTGCTCGCTAGGCGTGACATGAAATTTAGAATTGAAAAGACATATCGGATAGTCAGGTAATGCTTTATGAATTTCATAAATTCGATCAATCCAGGTCGGATCATGGAGCGTATCATTATCTGTATGATATACATACTCAAACGAAGTAGCTATACCGAAACGGTTTTCACAACGATATATTTGTACGTCCGGTTTATCTCCACAAATACTTTTTAGAAAAGTGGAATCATAAGCATCAGAACAATCGTCTACAACCCAAAGCATTGCATTTTTTTTAATCTCAATTAAGTTTTTAATTGAGACTTCAGTTGCTTTTTTTCTGTTATAGGTCGTTAATATGATTAATATTCTAGATGAAAATTCATCGACATTCAAGAAAAATACCTTTCAAAAGTTTCAGTCACTTCTGTCAGTATATTTTTTACCAGATCTTTATCGTCAGCAAAGCTAACCTGATCTAGGTCTTCTGCAAATTTAAGTAATTCCTTACTTTTACCACGGAAATATCTAACGGCTAATTTAACGCTATTTGGTGGGTTTTTATTTATATTGATAGACACTGTGGCGTCATCAAAAAGTAATTCGACACCCGCATTGCTCCAGTCTACATCAAATTTTGCAGCTTGTAGACCTAATGCAATCCGATCAATAAGGTCGAAATCTATAGGCGTAGCGATCACGTAGTTTTTTCTTACTTTATCTAAAAACATATTACCTCTGTAGTAAATCTAGCAGAGTACCTTAAAGGTATCATTATCATTAATATTTTCTTCAAAATATTCATCCACAATTTCTTCATCCCACACGCCAGTATACACTACGAGGAATTCAGCAAATTTGCTTGTAGCTTTTATTTCATTTCCATAACACCCAAACTGGGCTTCAGCATACTCTTGCCCTAACATAAAAGCATCAACCGGATCTAAATCGTCTAAAGATAAAAACTCTAATATTTTAAGTATCTTAGAATTATCCTGGTTCATTTTTTAACTCCTTAAAGTTTAAGGAGTATTTAGAAGCTTGCCGATTGTCAAGCGGCATCGTATACTACAGTGATTTCTACGGTCACGTTTTTGTCTTTATAAGATACTTCTTCATTTTTTACAGGAAAATGAGACATTTCGGCTTTTATCTTTTCTAAGGCAAGGTGTAAGTGCTCTTGTGTTGGGAAAACCGCTTCAATATTAAATTGATAAGAGCGATTGCCTTTATTATTACTTTTTATAGCTGTTGAAACAGAATTCTTCTTAATGATTTTACCATCACAGCCCTCAATAACAAACTTTAAATTCATAATTATTCCTTTAATTAACAAGTTTTGATCAAAGATCGTTACAGTAAAAAAGTATAGCACGAGAAACCCATACTATACTTTATTATTAAAATTTTTTTTCAAATTAAGCATTCGATTTATATTGTTCTCTTTTATCTTTTTTCATACGTTTAATAGCCTGTACATGCTTTTTTCTGCGGCAAACAGAGGGCTTTTCATAAAATTCTTTTTTACGGATATCAGCAAACAGACCGCTTTTTTCTACTTGTTTTCTAAAAATCTTGTACATTTTTTCGATAGAATCGTTTCCGTGATTAAAAACCATTAATTACCCCTTAATTTTCTAATAATGCTTCGGCTTTTGTAAGATTAGTTTTTGATTTAATTCGTTCCTCTATCATTAATCTTACAAGCTCCCAAAGTTTCTCTTTAGATTTACAGCCTTGAAAGAAGCCTAAAGGCTCTTCAAAGCCGCCTGCATTTTTACGACCCCCAGCAGTCCCGTTATGTATAAAAATATTCATAAATTTATCTACATCAATACCTGTATCTGAAGTCCTAAAACACCCATTAATAACATCTCTATCGTCTATTATTCCATAAACTAAAACATTGCTTATTCCTTTTTGAGATAAAAGAAAGTCAGCAGCAATAGCTAAAGAATCTCTATACTCACCGCTTATATATCCAATACCCGAATAAGCAAAAGTACCTTTAACTTGATTATTTTCTAAAGCCTTTTTAATAACCTCCATGGTCTGTGCTGAGTATTTCATTTGCACTAGATTAGTGAAGGCATCTGCGTCATAGTGATTACGCAAAAAAGTTATAGCTTCAAAATCCATAGGGCTTGCTTGTAAAAAAGATTTGGTGTCTGTGTAAACACCATACGCTAGTCCTAAAGCTATTTTCGGCAGGTTTTTTGAATCTTTGATTTCAAGCTCCTTTAAATATTGAGCCATAAGTGTAGAGGTTGAACCCGATGCCATATCTATATTTTGATAGAGTGCAGGCGACGGTATCTCTTTATGGTGATCTATATGTAAAATACATACAGCTCCAGGGATCTCCCTGAATTGATAATCTACAATGCCGTAATATTTTATATCTTTAGCTTCAGACAATTTAAAGATTGGTATATCTAGTTGATTAACCATCATCTGATTATTAGGGTGGGATATATCGTTTTGAATGTATATTTTACTGCGTACATCTAACTGCTTAAGCATATAAGAAAGAGCATAAGCAGATCCTAAAGCGTCAGGATCAGGCGATCCAAATATAACTATCGCCAGATTAGTGATCTTTTCAGAAGAAATAATATCTTTAAGATCTTTAAGCATCAAATCTCCGTGTATATAATCTACACGGAGATTAGATTAAATTAAAACTCAGACAGATCTATTAAATGATCTTTTAACAGATCGAAAAACTTTTCCTCTAGTAATCCTATTAGCTCTGTACCAGCACCATATTCTTCATTAAGTTTTTCCTCCCTAACTAGGACCGTATCTGCGGCATCCAATACGTTGATTATTTTTTTATCTGTATAGCCGTATTTTCGTGCCGGTCGAAATATTTCATCCCGAATATCTCGCAGCGCACGATAAGCATTCTCTGCATTTAACATGCGTTTTAATTTTTCTTGATCGTCATAATCCTGTGCTTCTAATGTTATTTTCATAAAACACCCTTAAAAAATAAAAACAAAACAGGAGGTTATATGGATTGGTCTTATATATTAATGGAAACCATTGGCTGGTTAGCTACGGCTATTTTTGTAGCATCTTTTCTTGTAAAAGATAGGTCCTTATTGCACGGTTTAGGTTTCATAGCTTGCATCTTCAAAATGATCTACAGTTTTCATTACCATGTCTATCCTCTATTCGCCAATTGGGTTATCTTGTTTTTTATAGAACTATATCAGTGGAAAAACTACAAAGAGCCTACCATCGAAGAAAAAATGATTCAAGAATAGGTACATACGTTACAGTTAACCCCACGCAAATGGGGTTAACTGCATTTTTTGGTGGTCACTGCCATAAGGGAACCAATCAAAAAACCTAAAAGGATATATGCCCATAACGAGGAATCTCCACGTTCTTTGATTAATTCAGTCTTCATAAGTTAAATTGACTGCATTTTCATCTTTTCCGAATCTACTTGGTGTATATAAGGGATAATGAGGGTTAGCTTCATAAGCCCAATCCTCAAATCCTATTTCCTCAAAGCGAGATTTAATTTTTTCATTATAATAAGCACCAATAGACCTAACACGTCTCTGAATATCAGCTCGTACAATTGCATGAGTGTTACTACCCATGAATTGAATATATTCTAATTTTGGGATGCGTAGCATTTTTGTAGTTAAGAATGTTCTTACTAATATCTCGTAGTCGTCCGCTATAGATAACCTACGATTGTGCTGACCAGCATTAAAATATGCATCACGACGCCAAGCCCTTATATGATTAGGTACTCCAACAATATGTCGAATAGTTTTCGGATTAATATTCTGAGCCTGCTGAACATCTAGTAGGCGATTAAAATGTGTTTCTTTTCGGTAAGAACCATATCCAAAGGCGAATCCTTCACAATAAGTTAAAGATTTCCAAGAATAATTAATTTCAGAACAGTCACTATAGAAAAATCCACACTCAGGATATTTTATAGCCGCTTTGAGAAGACTAGCCGTACAAGTAGGCATCAAGAAATCATCATGATCTAACTCCGCTAATATCTGTCCGTTACAAAGAGCAGCCGCTCTATATTTAGCTTCACCTACTTTTCCACCAGACTTCACTCTAAAGTCATAAACCTTAACTCTAGAATCCTCTTTAGCTATTGCCTCTGCTAACTTTAGCGTCGTTCCACCGTCTGTAGAATCATTAACAAGCACCCATTCCCAATTATTGTTATTTTGATTTTTTAAGGAATCATAAGCAGTGTATAACTTTTTTCCAGTATTATACATAGGTGTAAAATAAGAGACAAAGTTACGGTCATTGTTTAAAATATGACCCATTGCACAGGCATAAGATTGCTCACCATTAAGATCTTTATTATTAATCCATTTCTTCTTTATGTCCATATGACACTGCAGCAGATGTTTATATTTGCTCCAATCTTCAACATCTGTAACAACGGCATCAGGATCAAACAAACTCAATACTTGTTGAATGTCTAAATCATCTTTTCGGTAAAGGACTTTTAACTCATCCGATTCATAAGATAAACGCTTGCAAGACTTTAATACCGGATTGTTATCTCCAATATATAATACTTTAGGGGACGAACTATAAGTATTTGTTAAATAATTGTAGTAACATAAAACATCAGGCATGAAAAAGAAATCAGATTTATTTTTATTAAAAATGTCCTCTATAAAATATCCGTCTGCTTTATACTCTTTATATCTAAGCCTATATTTTCCAATTAAATCACGCCTAAGTACAAACTGCGCCATATCTATATGCTGTAGTTTAGTATTCTCAGGTTTAGCTTCGCGTACTTGAAGACCAGTAAAATCTTTGCCATCTACTTGCTGAGAAAAAACAAAACCTTTTTTATCTGGGTTCTCTTGGATAACCTTATAAAGTTTTTCATAAAAGTCTTTATGTATAACATTGTCGTCATCTAAAAAATAAACAAAACCATCGTCAATCTTATCTAGTACGGTAGATAAAAGACTGTGCCCATAATCACCATCTTCACCTTTAAGGAAAAGTGGGACACCTTGATGGGAGGTAAGATCGGCTAAAAAATCCGCATCTACATCTTTAACAACTCTCGTATCAAAAATTACCCACCATGTTACCTGAAAAAGGGTACTCGAATATACTGATTCTTTAATTTCATTAAGGTTATGTGGTCTAGTACATCTAGTAATTATATGTAAATGCATATTATCCCCATCAATTATTTTCATCAGGATAATATGCTAAAATAAATACTGCAATAAGAATGCTTTAAGTCTGGTGCTGTATTAAACGGTTGCCCAATAACACTCGTATGTTGTAGTGTCCCAGACAAATATCTTACGGAAGCTGGAAATGACTGAAGCGATCAATGTTGAAGGTACTGATGTTGTAGTGATTGACGGTTGGGTTAGCTTGAAGGCTTTGTGTAAGGCGCTTAACATTCAATTCCCAAGGCAGCGCGAAAAGGCAAAAGAAAAGTATAATACTCAGCTAATACATATGCCCACTAATTATCAAGGGCACTATTATGCACAAGTCTGTGTGACACGCAAAGACGCTGAAGACTTTATTGAAAGTGGTGGTATCTGGAAAAAAGGACCTTACGAGAAATCCTTTTGAGCTAGTACCAATCACAAGCCATCGCTTAGACAAACTTCCCTGCGTCACCATCCCAGACTTGACTGGTGTCCTTGACACCGACCTTATCAGCAGTCTTCTTTAGGACTGCAAGAGCAGTTGCTTTATCAGGTGTATCTGCCATCATCGGACCACCTTGGTAGATGACTGTGTACATCATCTTACCTTTATCGTTAGTATACTGGGAGAGGTACACTTTTGGGTCGGCTGCTGCACCAACTTTCAAGGGGTGCTTTTTTGATAGAACGTAGGAACGTAGAAAAGACATGGGTCCTCTTTTAACATTTAGGTGATATGTGACATAATCTCATAACACTATTTCAAGTAACGCCTTGTCTCTGGTTCGTACACACCAAACATTCTATCATCAGCAAACCGCTTTCCTTCGTCCCCTAAATGCAGGTCTTTTAATCCTAGCTCATCTAGACTATGTACTGCATCGTTTAAAAGTCCTACAGCATAAGAAGACCTGCCATCGGCATAGCGCCTAGCCATCCATAAGGTGTCATGGATTATTTTTTTTAGGATATCAATATCCATTTAATTTTACCTTTTAAAAAATAGGGTAGCTAAGGGTACTTGTTAGACTTCCCCCATATAAGTATTCGGTGCTGGTTCTTTCTGCGTATTTAGCACCATCCGATCCCTCGGACATCTTGCGATGGCTAACTGATGCGTCCTAAAATCATGCTTCAAACATTTGATAAAGGCTATTACAAAATGCACCTTCGTTAGTGATCTTACCTTTTACCTTTTCCATACATGCTGTTCTTTTATGCTTTCCTTTACCTGCTAATTTCTTCCACATACTTTTAGCTGATTCCAGCGTCCAGCCTTTAGGTAATTTCTTCCATGACTTTTTAGCGGTTACTTCGTTAAACGTAGCCGTTATACCAAGCATACTTGGTGTCAAATATTTAAGGTTATTTGCCTTCATTTCTGAAGCACAAGCCGGACACAAACTTTCGACTTGCGCTAAAGTTAAATATTTATCATCAAGATATTTTGACTTTAATAATTCTACTAGTTTCATCAGGTAACCCTTTCTGAATAGATGTATTATAATCTTAATACTTAGATTTATATTGTGATAAAAAAAATAGAGAGGATTTGTATTCATTGCGGAGCAACTTATAATCTGCTGCGTTTTGATTGGTTTGACGATTGGGACTATTACTGCGACGAGTGCCTACTAATATTGCGTAAAGGCGGGGATTTAAATGAGATTTCTCAGTAAAATTATAGCTAATATAATGCCAGCTTCAATAGAAGCGGCAGTGCCTAAAAAATATGAACATATATCTTTTAAACCACCGACTGGTGCCCGCAGTGCAGCAAAAAGAGGTTTAGAACTACTTAAAATAAAATCCGCTGCTACTTCGGTAGGCTGGGCAAGAGCAAGGGATTTATCTGCGGGTAAGACTTTATCTCCAGGCACACTTAGACGTATGTTTTCCTTTTTTAGTAGGCATGAAGTCGATAAGAAAAGTAAGGCTTGGAAGGAATCTACACCCTCTAACCCGTCCAAAGGCTATATTGCTTGGATGCTATGGGGTGGCGATCCAGGCTTTAGCTGGGCACGTAAAGTAGTAAAACAAATGGACGCAGCGGATATGAAAGAGTAGGCGCAACTTTTACTCAAGCTCGGTTAGACTAACATACTGCCAATTTCCATGCACCTTTGTTGATTTGATATCATGTCATGTCATGTCTCATCACTAATTTACCCCAACCACTTTGATGATCTGTAAGATATTCTTTACGAACCCAAATTTCTTGAGATGGGGAGAATTTGTAAAAGGCGTCTGGGTGTCGGCTAAGTCGATTCCTGGGCGTGTTTTTTATTTTGAAACATACTTACCAGAGTATGCTGCAATGTATGACAAATTACCAATCAGTGCCTTTGTTTCAATACCAGAAACTCCTACACCGGACATGAGTTTACCTAATTTACAATTTTGGAATTGTATGGATTATGGTGTAGTGTCAATTCATAAGCAGTTTATTGGATCTATGGACTATGAATGTTATACAAGAGATCATGGACCTCAAAAAGGTACTTATATTTGCACTTTAGATAGTTAAACTATTGTCATATATGCGTACACGATTGTTTGGATAAAGTGCATATTGTTGATTCCGATTCCGACTGGTCGCTGTGGATCATGCATAACCCACGACTGGGCGGATACGGGTGGAGTCAAGACCTGGTGCAAGAAGTGTGACCTGAGTGGACGCTGGGAGATGGGTAACGTGGTCATAGTAAGAGAGGAGAGGTAACTCTATCTATTGGATTCTTCTATACCATATTAGGATTCGGACTACTTAACATAATCTACTTCTGCATTATAGATGGAGATGACTAAGATGACCATAGACATCAAGCAAACACTAGCTGACCATACACTATGGATAGCAGATAACTCTGTAGGCACACGTGCCAACCTGTCCGGTGCCAACCTGTCCGGTGCCAATCTGTTCTATGCCAAGCTGTACGGTGCCAACCTGTCCGGTGCCTACCTGTCCGGTGCCAACCTGTCCCGTGCCAACCTGTCCGGTGCCGACCTGTCCGGTGCCGACCTGTCCGGTGCCAACCTGTCCGGTGCCAATCTGTTCTATGCCAAGCTGTACGGTGCCAACCTGTCCGGTGCCGACCTGTCCGGTGCCAGTCTGTTCGGTGCCGACCTGTCCGGTGCCTACCTGTCCGGTGCCAACCTGTCCGGTGCCGACCTGCGTATTGCCGTAATGGATACTCCAGTATATCAATTCTACTTGGGAAAATATAATGCAGTGGCAACTAAAGACTACCTTAGAGTGGGATGCGAAGTTCACTCTTGGGATGAGTGGCTTACTAACTACAACCAGTACGGTGTATCTGCTGGATTTTCTGACAAAGAAATACAAGACCACAGCCGCGTTATAAAACTATTTCATGAATTACTATGCGGAGAAATAACATGAAGGAAATACTAGAATATACTGAAGACTTATTACTCGTTGGATGCTCGCCGGACAGGTTGAGAACAGTTCTCAACGTCTTGCACTGGGCAATGAGGACTTTCTAACACCGAGACTGCTACGGACTTCAAATTTTCTGGGACATTTTCATAGAGATCTCCCAGATAATGCATACTCCATATGTAGTCATCACAGAGTTCACATAGCTTGTTTATCGGTTTTTCACCGAAAATATCATAAAAGTCTTTCTGGGTGGCACCTTTTGCTGGACCCGAAACCTATATTAGTTTTTCTGGGTGGCACCTTTAACTGGTCTTTTTCATACAAAAACCCAATAATATAAATATGTTATTCTATAATCCATAGTACGTTAGTCTCAAAGAGAGTTATCTAGCTGCACCTGGCTTATGCTTAAATCCGCAATAAGATTAAATTGCTACTAGAATCAAATTAACTTGGTCGGAGTTATCATGTCTTTTTTACAAAAAATACAGGCTAAATATATTTTTGGAACCACATCCGATGAAATCACCATGTCAGATTTCAAGCTATCCCTTAAAGCACATAATGCCAAAAAAGAAGATGCTGTATTCAACGAAAATTACAACAAGGTTAATAGCTTAGGCACATACCAAGGACGTGCCTTAGTACGGAAAATTGCCCAGGACAAAAACGGTAATCCGAATGATCGTGTGACAATAGCCGATGCTATCAAATGGTCAAAAACGATGCTTCCAGCCGGACAAGGTTACTCTAGTCAAGACATCAAGCCTCATACTGCGGCTCTAATTAAAACGCTGCAAGCGATGAGCTAAGGTCCAGTTAAAGGTGCCACCCAGAAAGTCTTTCATGATTAAAAACCTTCTCTATATTGAAATATTTATTAAGTATATCACACCAATAAAAAACAAGCGCAGCGGTATTTCTAGCGTCTATTAGCGCATCGTGAGGTCTGCCTATAAACTCTACGTTAAACAGTGCCATAGTGTTTGCAAGACCGCCGCGTTGTTTTCCACCTTTTGCCATTCTAAAAAATTTAGACATCTCTTTTAAGTTAAGAGATTTTAACTTTGGAGATACGGCAACACCCGCTGCCTCGGTTTGTCTTTTAAGCAAGTAGATATCGCTTCCCCAAGCGGCAAGCTGGTAACTACAATTGCTAGCGGCAACCCAGTCCCAAAACTCTAAAGTGGCTTGTGCAAAGGGTAGACCTTTTTCGTCGAGTAAGTTTTGACTGATAGCGGTCAGCTTATAAATATAAGCATCCACTGTTTCACCATCAGGCAGCTTACAAAAACGATTAAACTCGTTTAAAACTTTACCCATTTTAAAGTCACATAAAACGGCACCTATTTGGATAATATTATTTGATGGCTGATTCATTTCTAAGTCTAAGATGATGCCCTTCAAAATTTTTCCCTTTGAAATGACCTAACGGTGTATGTTAAGAACTTAACTATAAAAATCGCTGAAAAGGACTTAACCTATGGATTTTGTTAGGGCTAAAAGCATTTACCAGGATTCGCTCAATTATTTTAAAGAGTCTATCCAGTTGGGTGAATCTTTAAATTTGCAGGCTGTGGGTATGGCACCTAATCGTGTCATTGCGATTCCAAATTACTGCGAAAATAAAAAAGATTTTTATAATATATGTAAAGTAGTCTTTGCTCGATTTAATGTCAAATATTATGCGACTTTTGCTGAAGGTTGGACTGCAGAATTAGAAGCAGGGCAAAAGTTAACTCAAAAAGTATCAGAACTCCCAGATCGTGTAGAATGCCTTTTCACTACATTAATCAGTAGAGAAAACATTCTTGCGGAGTCTTATAAAATAATAAGATTAGATGATAATGTTAAATTAGAATTTTTATATTCTGAAAACAATCTTAGTGGTAAGATATCAGGTGATTTATTAACTTTGTTACCGTCGAGAGATTTAGTCTTATCTACACTACAAAAAAATAAAATAGATGAGTATTTAAGCACACTGGGTTTTGATTTTGAGCAAGTTAAGGAAGCGACACCTAATTATTACCATTGAGGAAAACAGGATGAAAAAGTTATCTCCGTTAGTTTTTTCGTTTCTTCTTAGTAGTCCTGTTCATGCTTTTACCTATGTTGCGCTTGGTGATTCGATCACATCGGGATTAAATTCAGAACCTTGGTCTTTACTAGGTCAATATTCATGGGCGACAGGATGGGACCTAGATCGACCATTTGCTAAAGAGATAGGTGCCGATAAATATTATAATGTAGCCTTACCTGGAGCGATCACTGAAGTTGTTGACTACCAAGTAAGTTTTACTAAGTTAGTTAAAGCGGACTACGTTACTTTTATAGCCGGTACAAATGATGTGTGTTGGGGACTAGGGCACCTAACAGTAAATCATGTTAGAGATTTGATTGAGAAATTGTCAAAACAAGAAAATGTAAAAAAAATCTTAGTCGGTACGTTACCGGATTTACAACAAGTATATGATTTAAGACGAGAATCTAAAGCATGTGAATTAACTAAGATTTTTTGTCCTAATTTCTTTTTAGGTACAGAAGAATACCGTGCGGGCGTCTCTAGACAAATACGAGATATAAATGAAGCGTTTAAACGCTTGGAATATGATTTTCCAAAAGTTTTAGCGGTTGATAGCCTCAACGACAATGTTTATCATCAAGATGATATTTCTACTGTAGATTGCTTTCATCCTTCCAAAATCGGGCAGCAGCGTATTGCCGATCTTTTTTCAGCTACTTTCAAAAAGGAAGTAGCTGCTGGTCTTTAATTCTCTCAAGATTTAATTTGGAAAAAAATAATAGCATTATATTGGAAAATATTGCTAAAGTTTTCCCAGAATATGCCGATAAATCTTGTGGAGGTGGAATTATGCAGCGCGATAAATACAGAGAAAATCTTGTGGATAAAGTCGTATTTTGTTTTGGACAAATGGGCGCATCAAATAAAGAACTGAAAATAGAGCGCCAACGCCTCATGCAAGATGATCCGTACCTAGATAGCTGGTTAAAGTCTATTGAGGTTGCAAATATTCCAAAAACAAACACATGGACCAAAGTTTCTCGTTCTTTGAAGTTATGGTGGGCTGCTTAAAAAATAAGCAGCATTTTTTTCTTGCCAAGTAATTAATCGGGTGTTAACTTAATTTTCGTCGGGCGGTTGTAACGAACGCAAGTGAGCACAACGCGAGGTAAACTCTGAACGATCCGACCTCTCGCCTCAGTTATGTTTTATCTGAGGTTTAAAGCCTAGTAATAGGCAATATCTCCAGGTGGGGATGGAAACTGAAACACCATAAGTGAGATATAAAAAAACACGTTATGCTCTTTTTAAATTGAATATTAAGAGTGGTTTAGCTTGGTAACCAAGTATTCTACATAGGGTAGAAGAAAAAGTTACCTAGACACTTGGTAACAAGAGTTGAAAGGCGAAAAACCGTCAATTTAACGCTCGGTTAAAGTGAAGGATATTAAATCCCCTTCAAGAGAGAAAGACAGCGAAAGCTGTAACCCCTACAGGGAAAGGCATTTTTCGGTAGGTGACTCTAGAAAACCGTCCAGAACAAGACGTTAAAATGTAACACTCACGGTCTAATTTCGATTAGAAATCGGACAGTTCATTTGTAATAAGAATGCACTTTATTCAAATGATGTGAGGTTAGCTTCCTTAAAAAGGTTGGATAAAAAATACCCAATTAGCTACTGGGTAAAGGAATCCGACAGAGAAGAAAAAACTCTCTAAATCAATAGGTTCCTCTTTTAATCAGGAAAAGACGCTCCGACCGGAGCAAAGCCTGAACACAAGACATAACTTGTGGGGACCGTTTTATGGACTAATTTTTTACCTGTGCATAAAGGAAAAAATAGTCCCTTGAGGTCAAACAAGGACATCAAAACCGATTACCCTTTGCGTCACTAAAGGGAAAAAGCGCCCTAACCTCCCTTAAAAGAGGTTAGGGCTTTTTTTATATATTTTGGTCTAAACCGATATTAAACCATTTGCCCGCATCGGCATCTTTGACTGACTTTGCACCTTGTAGGACAAGACTGTTTTGAGTTTCAATGACTTGAAAACATTTGAAGTCTTTGTAAAGGACTAGCTTTAGATCTACATGAAAACTTCTAATTTTCTTATAAAGTTGACCGGCTTTAAAAGTAAAATAGTTTGGTTTGATTTTCGATTTTTTTCGATTGTATGTTATGCCTTTATCTTTACAAGCCTGTGCTATGGCGTCTTGCTCTTGATCAAAATAGGTTCCATCAGAAAGTCCCCATCCTTTTAGACTGTTCTTGTCTACATCTTCAACTATTTCAGCTATTACGTTCCAAATGCGGTGTTTGTTTTCTGATAATTTTTCGACTTTGATTCCCGTATCTGGTGGACCAGAAAGCAATCTAGACATAAAAACTCCTACCTCTTGATTTTTAAATGGATTCACTATGAACCATTCAAACAACTTTTCGGCAGGATTCCTTAAAACTTTAATTTATTTAAAAAATAATATTATTAGATGCTTACGAAAATTTAGACTTGGATTTCAACGTAGACTAAGTCTATGATCGCGCCAGCGGAACTGCCAACGGTTTGGGTTTAAGGTATGGTGCCTTAAACCCAAATTGTTTATGTGCAAGTGTGACCGCCCTTGGTTGGCTCATGCCGCTTTAGCGGCATTCTGCCGCAGGTAAACGATAAAATCCCAACGATCTAAAATCATTGGGATTTATAATATTTCATTGTTTTTATTCTACCATTGCCGTCGCTTCATCTGCTATTGCTGCGGCTACTGCTGGCATAGGAGCCGAAGGTGGTACTACAGTATCAATTGATGTAGGAACTACGGCAATAGGCAACATAGCGACTTCTTTACGAGGGCGACCACGTTTTTTGGCTGGAGTACCTGCGTCTTTACGAGGGCGACCACGTTTTTTGGCGGGCACAGCGGCTACTGCTGCATCTTTACGAGGGCGACCGCGTTTTTTTGCCGGTGTTGCGGCTACAGCATCTTTACGAGGACGACCGCGTTTTTTAGCCGGTGTTGCGGCTACTTTTTTAGGACGACCGCGTTTTTTGGCAGCTACTTTTTTAGGGCGACCACGTTTTTTGGCTGGAGTAGCGGCTACTGCGTCTTTACGAGGGCGACCGCGTTTTTTAGGTGTGGTTGCTTCGGTTTCCATTTGTTCAATGAGCATTAGAGCTTTTTTAATTAATTTTTTCTCTTTGCTCATTTTTGCAAGCCACTGACTATAATCAGCTCGTTTAGGTGCTCCTAACAACAGAACTTTTTTAGGTTTACGTGTGTGTAGTTTTATTTTTTTAGAAGTTTTTTGTTTTAATTTTACCACTTTAGACTTGCGAGTATGTAGACGTGCATTTCGCGCTTCGACTAAAGCATCGAAACCTTTAACTTTAACGTCTGCGTGACATTTACCGTCAGCGATCCATACAATAGTAGCAACGGCAGTATTAAACTTCTCAGCAATGTTGGCGAACGTCTGAACTTTCTGACCTTTAGCTTTGCGCTGCTCTCTGGTGATTAATTGTGTCTTGATAGCTTTTACTTGGGTTGCCGTTAAAACTTTACTCATATTCATCTTCTCCTTTTAATTGTCCACTAGCACCACATAATCACTTATCGGCTTAAAATAATTTTTCTTTAGAAGAATGTTCTAAACAATGCCTATTTAGAACATTTTTTTATCTTTGTCAATATTTATAACATACTGACATTATTGGTGTATTTTATTTATTTTTTATAATTATCAAATTTTTTTGTCGGTGTCTCTTGATTAAGATTTACTTGATGTAGAAATAGCTTGCGTCTACTAGTTAGCAGGCTGTAAATTAAGAGGTCAAATTAAGAAAAAAATACTGTCATTTTAGCTTATTAGGTGATCTCGGTATTTTTTTCACTATAAGGGGTTCTGGATGTTAGTTATCAAAAGAAATAATCAAGCTGAACAAGTACAGTTTGATAAGATATTATTTAGGCTTAAAGCTGTATCTGAAGACTTGCGGGTGGATTCCGTAATTGTTGCCCAAAAAGTAGTTTCAGGTCTATACGACGGTATAAAGACTCAAGATATTGATACCTTAATAGCAGAAACTGCTGCGGTACTGACTACCGAACATCCAGACTATTCAAAACTTGCCTCGCGGGTTGCCGTCAGTAATTTGCATAAACAGACTAAAAACTTTTACCAAACTATGAAAGACCTCTATAAGGCAGGTATTTTAAGTAGTGATTTCATTAAGCTTGTGAAATTACACGGGAAAAAATTAGAAAAGCAGGTTGATTATACCAGGGATTTCAACCTTACCTATTTTGCTTTTAAAACATTAGAAAAAAGCTATCTACTCAAAATTGATAACATTGTAGTGGAACGTGTACAGCATCTTTTCATGCGTACAGCCCTCCAAGTGGCGGGCACCGATTTCGATCATGTGCTTGCTACATATGATTTAATATCTAAAGGATATTACACACATGCAACTCCTACACTGTTTAATTCGGGTACAACGCGACCGCAGCTTGCTAGCTGCTTTCTGATGTCCTGTCAGGATTCAATAGACGGTATTTATGATGCCTTAAAGGAAGCTGCCCAAATTAGTAAATTTGCTGGTGGTATTGGCATACATATGCACAACATAAGGTCTAAAGGTTCTAAAATTAAAGGTACAAACGGGATATCTAGCGGAATAGTTCCGATGTTAAAGGTTTGGAACGAGACGGCTAGATATGTAGACCAAGCAGGTAAGAGAAAAGGCTCGATAGCTATTTATTTAGAGCCTTGGCACGCGGATATTGAAGACGTACTCCAGTTAAAAAAGCCTACAGGAAAAGACGAGCTAAGGGCGCGGGATTTATTCTATGCTCTTTGGGTTCCTGACTTGTTTATGAAGCGGGTAGAAGCCGATGGTGTCTGGTCGCTTATGTGTCCTAATGAGTGCCCTGGTTTATCCGACACTTACGGTGATGAGTTTGAAGCCTTATATAATGATTATGAGGCAGAGGGTAAATACCGCAAACAAGTACGTGCTAGAGACTTGATGGTTAGTATCATCGAAGCCCAAATCGAGACTGGTGGACCTTATTTCCTTTTTAAAGATTCTATAAATAGAAAATCAAACCAAAAAAATATTGGTATGATTAAAAGTTCAAATTTGTGTACCGAGATAGTCGAGGTATCTAATGAGAATGAAATTGCTGTATGTAACCTTGCAAGTATTTGTTTAAGTAAATACGTTAAAGACGGTGCCTTTGACTATGAAGAATTGCACCGTGTAACTAAGATCGCTACTTATAATTTAAATCATGTTATTGATTTAACTTTTTATCCCTTAAAGAAAACTGCTAAAAGCAATTTAACTCACCGTCCTATTGGACTAGGTGTGCAAGGTTTGGCTGATGTATTTTTCTTATTAGATTTGCCTTTTGAATCTCAAGAGGCATTGGACATAAATAAGAAAATTTTTGAAACTATTTATCATGCAGCACTAGAGGCATCTTGCGAACTAGCCGAACGTGACGGTCCATATACGACATTTAAAGGATCGCCTACGTCTGAGGGTATACTACATTTCGACTATTATGATCTTAAACCTGATATGTATGACTGGGATGCCCTTAAAGCTAAAATTAAAGAAAAAGGATTGAGAAATTCTTTACTCGTCGCACCTATGCCTACTGCTTCCACGGCTCAAATATTTGACAATAAAGAGGCTTTTGAAGCACAGGGAGCTAACATCTCTAAGCGTGAAGTATTGGCGGGTGAGTTTATCGTGGTGAATAAATATCTAATTAGAAAATTAGAAGATTTACACCTTTGGAATAAAGAAATGCGCGATAAGATAATTAACGGTAATGGTTCTATTCAGCATATAAAAGAGATACCTGAAAATATTAGAGAGATATACAAAACGGTTTGGGAGATTTCTCAGAAAACGGTTATAGATATGGCAGCAGACCGTGGTATGTTTGTCGATCAATCTCAAAGCATGAATTTACATTTAGCTGATCCTAATGTGGCTCAAGTAAATTCGGCTTTATTTCATGGCTGGAAACGTGGTTTGAAAACAGGTTTGTATTACTTGCGTTCTAAAGCAGCTATGACCGCACAGAAAGTAACGACACAGACACAGTATGAGAAAGAAGAAGACTTAGCTTGTTCACTTGATAACCCAGAAGATTGCGTAGCTTGTTCGGCATGATTACGCTACCTATTTGGTTTGTTGCCTTATTAATTGGTTGGGTAATTGCTGATATAATTTCTATCCTCAGAAAGAGGCTTTAGTATGAATAAATATTCTATTTTTCCAATCAGGCAGCATGAACTCTGGGACGCTTTCAAAAAACAAGAACATGCTTTTTGGACGGCAGAAGAATTAGATTTTTCAGAAGATATATATGACTGGGAAAATAAGCTAACAGCCGACGAGAGGTATTATATCACTCACGTATTGGCGTTTTTTGCTCAATCGGACGGTATTGTAAACGAGAACCTAGCCGTCAGGTTTTATGGTGAAACTAACTTGCCGGAGGCTAGGGCATTCTATACCGCACAGATGCTTATAGAGACTATACATGCAGAAGTTTATGGTTTGCTAATTGATACCTATATCAAAGATGATTCTGAAAAAGACAATTTATTTGATGCTATCAATACCATGCCTATTATAGCTAAAAAAGCTCAGTGGGCTTTGAAATGGATTGAAAGCCAAGAATCTAGACCTAAACGCCTAGCCGCTTTTGCCGTCGTTGAAGGTATATTTTTTAGCGGTGCTTTCTGTGCAATATACTGGCTACGCAAACGGGGTTTGATGCCAGGACTTGCTGCAGCTAATGAATTCATTGCCAGGGATGAGGGACTACATTGGCAGTTTGTGCCTCTGCTGTTTAAAGCGGAAGACTTAAAAATCGAGAGTGAAGATCTCTATACTATCGTGCGGGAAGCGGTAGAAATAGAAAAAGAATTTATCAGTGAGGCATTACCCGTCAGACTAATAGGCATGAATGCAGAATTGATGGCTCAATATATCGAATACACAGCGGATAGGTTGATCAATAGTTTTGGGTTTTCAAAAACATATAATAGCAAAAATCCTTTTGATTTTATGAACCTACTTGATGTAGAGACTAAATCAAACTTCTTTGAGAGAAGACCTAAAGAGTATAAAAAAACAAAAGATAAAAAACTATCTTTTGATGTAAGTTTTTAGGTGGTTTGTTAGATCAATATCTAATAAATTAATTCTAATGTACACTACGTTGACCTATCGCTACCGGATTAAAGATAGTAGTACGATAGCACTTTTACAAGTGCTATCGTCGCAGACTAATTTCGTCTGGAACTACTGTAACGACGTTATACGTCGTCGCTGGAAGGAATCTAGGCGCTTTACGAACAAGTGTGACCTGCACGCCTTGACTAAAGGCGCTTCCAGCGAACTGGACTTAAACTCCCAGACCGTGCAAAATATCTATGAAGAATTAGTCGCTAAGGTGACTAAGCATAAAAAGTCTATCAGGTTTAGAACCAGAAAACGGAATTTAGGGTGGATACCGTTTAAAGGACAGACGTTCAAGTTCTACGGTAACTACTGCGTTTATAACAGTCAAAAGTTTCGCCTGTGGTATCACAGGCGCTTGCCGCTAGGCGCTGAAGTTAAAACCGGATGTTTCTCGGAAACATCCGAAGGCAAGTGGTTTCTTAACCTAGTTGTTAAGTTTAAAGAATTTTTGCCTCCTGCACCCAAGGTCGCTACGGGTCTAGATTTAGGTTTAAAAACGGTTGTCACCAGCGCCCATGGCAACAAGTTCGACCGAGAAAACCTAACGAAAAAATACGCCAGCAAACTGGCTAAATCTCAGCGCCATAGAAAAAAGCGACAAGTTAAAAAAATAAACGCAAAAATCAAGAATTCGCGGCTAGATTTTAACCATAAGACTTCTCACTCGTTAACTAAACGCTATGGGAAAATATTCTGCGGAGATGTCGCTAGTTCTAAACTAGCGACCACACGCTTCGCTAAATCCGTTTACGATGCCTCTTGGTGTCAATTAAAAACATTTCTTAGCTACAAGTCCATTAGGCGGCAAGGGATGTTTCAAGAGGTTTCAGAATATAACTCCACGCGCACATGCTCCTCGTGTACCTGTTTAACAGGTCCACAAGGTATTGGAGCGTTAGGTGTAAGAGAATGGCTGTGCGCTAGTTGTAACACGGTCCATGACCGCGACATCAACTCGGCGCTTAACCACCTCCGTCTCGGACATGAGACGCTGAATGCCGCTAAAGCGGCATAAGGGAAGCCCCGTCCTTTAGGGCGGGGAGGATGTCACTTTTAAGTATACCATACTTGTTTCCACCCAGTCGGGGTTCACTAAAAAATGTGAAGGCGCACTATCAAAAAGTGTCCATTCAATAGAGCTATCGAGACGGTATTCAGTCAAATAATTATATTTCCTTTTAGCCCATTTTTTAAATTGTTTTTTTAAATCCTCATAAGCATCTTGACTTAGATATACTTCATCTACGCTCTTAATCGGTGCTAATTTTTGTATTTCGGTCCAGAATTTTGATAGGGGATCTTTTTTCTGTTTAGACGACATCACCACTTTAAAGTCTACCAAAGTTTTATACTTTTGTTGGTCGTAAGAATTTTTTAATTCATCTTCTCGTTCTTTTTTTACCTCTGGTGGTTCTGGTTCTTGAGGAACATAAATTATGTTTTCACCCTCGAATTTATATAAATCATCTATTTTTGGTCCTATAGAGGCACCTGCAGGTGACATAGAAAAGCAGTGCTCTTTTTCAACCTCGTATAATATGCTTTCAGTATTCTCATAACATATAAAAAGACGATCACCGTCTAATTTTTCATATAATTTAATTATCTTTTGCCAGCTTTTAGTTATGTCTATATCACCCTTCCAAATAACCGAAAGGTTAGAGCCTTTCTGTAAATAAAAACGACTATTAAAGACTACAAAATTATCGGGATGATCCCAATTATATTGACCTTTTGAAGAAGTTATCAAAGTATTAGGGAAAAATTCGCTTATAATTTCTGAGTAATTCATTGTGTGCCTCCTTATAGTCAAGATACTAGACTAATCTTGCCTTGACTAGATACTTGAGTTAGCCTTGACGAAAATCGTGTAAGGAGTTTTTGTATGTTCAAGTTTTTAGTTCCTCTATTTTTTTCTTTTTCTGCAGAGGCATCAACCGTAGCTGTTATCGACAGCGGTTTAGACGTTGATAATCAGGCATTCAAAGACAGTCTGTGGCGGAATCCAGAAGACAGTACGTTTGACCGAGTAGATCAAGATAAAAACGACAAAATCGATGATGTATTCGGATGGAACTTTATCGACAATAATAATTTCTTAATTGATATTACCCAAGCGGAATTATTGACGCCTGAAATTGTGGAATTCTTTGATCTACAAAGTAAGCTTCTTGAAGGTACTGCTGCCGATGCGGAAAAAGACTGGCTTAAGAAAAAAATGAAAGATAAAGACTTTATCCAAAGGCTTACTGCCTTTGGAGCATTTGCTCATGGTACTCACGTTTCAGGTATTGTAGCCGCCCAAAGCCCTAGCGTTAAGGTATTAACAGTAAAGTTAATACCATCATCTAATCCCTTAAAAGGTTTAAAAAAAGATATAACTAAAGCATTGGCTGAAGGTAAAGAACCCAATCAAATAGTCAAATATTTGATTAAAGGTGGTCTTGTTGCCTTTGCAAGACTTCAAGCAAGTGTTTTCACACCCATCGGAAAATATTTGAATGAGAAAAAAGTGGACGTAGCAAACGGCTCGTTCGGTTTTAGCTTGCCTCAAGCGCGTGGCTTAGTAAAAACTGTGTTACAGCTTGTGACACCCAAAGACCAAGAACCCAGCATTGAACTAGTAAATGAATTTGCTGTGTTCTTACTTAAAGAGGTTGTTGCGGCTCAAGAAACATTAGTACGCTCCGCACCAGACACTCTTTTTGTATTTGCTGCCGGTAATGATGGATTAAGCAATGACGAATATCCTGTTGCTCCTGCCAGCATTAAACACCCTCACACTTTGTCTGTAGCCGCATTGAATCATGACGGTACGCTGGCTATTTTTTCTAATTACGGTGATTCGGTAGACTTAGCTGTCGTAGGTGTAGGTGTAGAATCCTTTACCCCAAGAGGACCTAAAATAAAAATGTCTGGCACCAGCCAAGCAGCACCGCAGGTAGCAGGGATTGCAGCAGCAGTTAAAGCCGTAAATGATAAACTATCCGCAAGTGAACTAAAACAACTACTGCTATCTACCTCTGACTATAGACCTGAGTTGAAAGGTAAAGTCTTAGGCGTAGTCAATTCTAAGAGAGCTTTGCTTGCAGCAAAATATTCGCTAGAGTATCCTCTGAAAACAGCAACAGAAAAATCAATACAAGAAGTGTCAGATCAACAATTCCCAACAACATTTACTCAACCAGACCTAGATGGATGGTTTAACTTTATGCCAAATTACTTATTGTAAATTAACATAAACACCCGCCAAATGGCGGGTGTTCTCTTTGGGGTTTTTATGAAAGCTGTAGTTTCTGCGAAAGAGCTTAAAACCGCCCTAAAAGCACTAAAAAATATAGTAGATTCTTTTCAAGATATTAAAACAGAGTTTTATTACGGTTTTAACGTCACAGATAAAGGTTTATGCCTTCAGGCAATAGGTTCGCTATATGCTTCATATTGTTTAACTTCCCAATATGAAAGCTTCGATTTTTTTACTCCTGTAGATCCAAGTTTACTTTCAGCATTCAAATTCCCAGAAGATGAAATTAAAATTGAAATAAAAGATTCTGCTCTTAAAGCTGTCTCAGGTTCTTTTGAAGTTGAATTAGCGTTACCGCATATGACGGCACCGCCTATCAAACTTAAAGAAATACCCCTAGTTTATAAATTTGAAGTCGAATCGTTCACTAAAGCTTTAAACTTTCACACTTACGGTATTCACCATAATCCTATAGAGGCATCAAAGCGTGTAGTGAGTTTACGTTCTGGTGAAGGTAAATTGCATTTACAGTCTTTTGACAAACAAGTATCTGCCTTTAATAGTCTGCCCTCTCTAACAAACATAGAAGATGTAATTTATTTGACACCTAAACCTGTTTTATCTGCGTTAAATGATATCTCTGATAAAGAGATACATTTTGGTGTATCAAAACAGTTTTGGCGTATTTGTAGCGATAAACTAGACGTTTATTACCCCAATATGGTTAAACCAGTTGTAGGTAATTTTTCTTCTATATTAACAGAGATGGAAACCAAACCTTGTATAAAGGTAGGCTTCAAAAAAGATCTTTTGAAAAAATCATTAATGGTCCTTGCTCCCAGCATCAAAGCAGGTAAAGAAGATAACCCTAAAATGTATCTATATGTGCAAGACAGTAAAGTGTCAGTCACGGTATCCAGCGACCGGATAAAATCTATGAAATTTGATCTTGAAGCTGATGTACAACCAGATAGACTTTTATTAGACGGTACAGCTTTAGGTGTTAATTTTCGTTATACTAAAGAATTTGTTGATAAATTAGATGGGGATCTGGTATATTTTCAATACTGGAAATATCAAGATGATAACGCTCCCTTAAAAGGAAGGGTACTATCATTCTATAATGATTATGGACGATATATTATAGGGAGAATTTCACTCTGATGCAATTTGACGCAGAGCGACCTACAATTACAGACATATATCAACGCGGTAGAGAACTAAAATGGTCGCCGTCAAAAGATGGGGATGTTTATTATTTTTGGTCACAGGCAGTTCCAGTAGATGTCTCATTTACCACAGATCCAGTTGTAGTAGACTGTGAGCATGGTAATACATTAGAGGTATTCTCTACTCCTCAAAATATAGAATTACTTTATCGCTTAAAAATAAGCAAAAAACCAAATAGGTTTATGTGTAAGCCTTTTGACCATGCCATATTTTATACCTATGGTAACGATGGCGGTCCCTCAAAAATTATTAAATATATCTACAAAGATAAACACCTATCCATGAATAAATGGGTAGATAAAGAGAGCTACCTGTCTGTAATTAAGACAAATCATTTTGCGGATTATGAATCCGCCTTCTGGAGTAGGTAATGGAAAATAAAGAACAAGAGAAAGAAAAAAATAAAGATAGTCTTGAGGAACGAGCGGCTAGGTTTGCCGATATCTTGTCTCAGCGTAATTATTATACTGACCAAGATCTAATAATAAAAGCAGATACAGAAAAAGTAGAAGAAGCGAAGAAAAGCTATAAATCACTATTTAAAAAATAGGCAGCACACCCTCAAAGATTGATAGGGAAACCTGAATTTTGAGGGACTACTAGGCTTCTTTTTGGGTTAATGGCGAACAAGAATGGTTTGAGAGGATTCAGAAATCTAAATGGATTTGATCTGGTTTAAAAATGCTTTGCTGCCCATTTTGTCGTTCCAGAAGTCCATCAGCAAATCATAGTTGAGTGCTATAAAAGCAAAGACATCCTTCTCAACTTTTTTAGGAAGCTTACCTAATATCCTAGCCGGTTGGGTGATAGTCACGGATACGCTCGTAGAGCTACCATGTAACGTCACCTTGAGACGAGGACCATGCTTTAATTTCTTCCCCCCCACCGTACCGGGATTGATCCAAAGAACGGCTCCTTTGATTCCGCTGTCTTCAGGCAGGATGTTAGACATGGCTGTCACTTCGTTAAAGCCACTTAGAAAGTCTTGGATTTTTCTTAAAAAAAACATAGTATCTCCGCCAAATCTTATCGGCATTTTAGCCGAAAACTTGAATACAAATAATGGGCTAATATGTCAATTAAGTTCTTCTAGTTTCCAGGGGTTAGCCTGAACTAACAGAAAGTAGGCTAGTTTTTTTTGGCGGATTCGGTGAGGTTCTAACCCTTTATGCTCAGATTTATGCTCAGATTTGAGATTAGTGACTTTTACTTAAACACTTTTTTACTAGGTAATTTATGTTTGGGTGTAGTGAGATGTGCTATAATAGTTATGATTGAAGTCAAAAAGGGTATTGTACTTCTATAAAACATATTAAGGGGTACGATCTCCGCTCCTAGTCTCAGCTTCAGTTCATATGTTGTTTCCCCTAAATCTAGGGTTATTTTTCTCTCATTAATTGCCAATCTAATAGCTTCATAATATATATTAAATACTAGAGGCACTTTCCCATGATAGGTGTAGTCAACGCCCATCCAAATAGGGTACAGCGTTTGCCTTGTACTTAAACACAAACTAAAGCCTACCAGATTGTCTTGATCTTTAAATAAAATCGCTGTTGCAAAACCCGATAGGTTTTTAAAATAATCGCTATCGAGTTTTTCTCTATTGTATTCTTTAGCTCTACTATTTGTCTCATTCCATAAATTAGCCATTTCTGTAGCTACGTCGGCAAAATCTTTTGTCGTTATTATTTTAATACCGGCTTTTTGTAATTTGCGTATATCTTTTTCTATTTGTGTTCTGTAGCCGGATCTCAAAGCAGCTAAATACTCATCAAACGAATGCCAACGTACATGTAAAATTGCAGTAGGTAAGTTGGGTATATATTTATATCCATGACGCCATAGTAATTCAGCAGCAGCCGGATGGTTTTTTTCAAAATCTCTAAGCACAATAAATTTACATTTAGTTTTCTTTATTAAATGTTTTATATAATCAAAAAAATCATAATTAAGAGGTCCTATTACACCTAACCCACAAGTACTTGGTGGTCCACATTCTAATATTCTTACAATCAAAAAATTAGGGAAATGATTTCTAATTTTACTTATTATTCGTGATATTATATTTTTCTTAGGTATGAAAAGATCAAGTTCAGTTTTCTGTATCGTGAAGTATGCTACTGTCTCTGTATTCAAAAATTTATAAGATTCGGGGTTTAAAGATTCACTAGCTGAGAGATATTCATAAGACATATATGGATAGTTTGGACCTAAAATTTCATTCCATTTTTTTTGACTTATATTTTTCAACAGCCACCCTAGATTATAGTTTTACATAATACATAATCTGATTATTGGAGGTAAAATGCCAAAGATAGAAGGAAATTTATTCGACGAATCTGAAGATGGGGAAATGGACGAACTGGACGAAGATGATGAAGATGAAGATGAAGATGGTGGTGATCAAGTCGAAGATCTTGATTTTGAAGATTTTAACATGAATGATCTTGATGAAGACGACTACCCAGAGGACTGGGTGGAGTTAGATGAAGCCGAGGACGAATAAAGAATACAACTCCGATTAATTTTAATCGGAGTTTTTTACAGGAGGTAAAATGTCTAAACTAGTGTATTTGTTTTTATTACTAGCTGGATGTTCGGCTTGTGGTGATAAATCCGTCCTTAAAGCACGCCCTCCTACTGAATATAATATTTTAGGTGATGTAAGCCTAGCCAGTAGCCGTCATACAAAATTAGGCATACCTACCTCAAACCTTCCTGAGATTCTAATATCTCGGCAGCAATATTTACTTTCTTATAATAATAAAAATAGAGATCTTAATTGGGTAGCGTGGGAACTAAAAAATGAAGACTTTGGTAATATAAAACGTACAGATAAATTTTCTTTAGATCCTGATTTAACATTCGCACATATAGACGCAGTGAGCAATGACGAGTATATTAATAGCTGCTTTGACCGAGGACACCAAACACCTTCTGCCGACCGTACAGCCTCACAAGTAGACAATGAAGTGACTTTTTATATGAGTAATATGCTGCCTCAAACAGCATATCTTAATCGTGTAATCTGGCTTAGTTTAGAAAACGAAGAACGCAGAATAGTGCGTGAAGAAAATAAAACAATATATATCTATGCAGGTCCTATTTTTGAAAAGGATAAAAAAATAGGTCCAAACAAAGATATAAAAGTACCCACTAAAAATTTCAAAATAATAGCCGATGAATACGGTAAAGTTTTAGCTGCCGCTATTATGCCAAATATAACATCAACAGGATTAGATCCCTTTGAAGACCATGTACAAGCATGTAAGGATAGCCATAGTGTGCGTCCTACAGTAGAGAAAAAAGCAAATGCGTGGCAACAATATAAAAGCAGTCTTATGGATATACAAAAATTAAGCGGAATAGACTTTGGATTTATTAATGATTAAACTAATTACTAGTAATAACAGTAAGTTATAGTAAAAAAACTAAAGTTTTATAAAAAAACACCGATAAGTAAATATAAGCAACACACAGGAGGCTTTATGTTTAAGTTTATCGGTTTTATCGTGATTTCAAGTGGGTTATTGGCTTGCGGTACGGCACCTTGCAAGGAGACTGACAGTAGTAATGGTCAGTGCCTAGCATCGTCTAGTGATCAAAGTAATCAACAAGCTAAATCAAAAGAAGGTCCATCCAAAGCGGGCGGCTATCTTGAAGGTTATGTAGCCTCGGCATTTCAGATGACAGTAGACGGCAATACTTATGCAGATAGTGAAGCCTTCTACACTCATCAGCTAGATACGCTAACGACTCAAGTCGCAGAGCAAGGCTACGATGGTTACTCTATGGAGTTTGACGCACAGATTGGTCTGAATGATCTTAAGTACGGTATGCAAGTCTATGTCGTAGCCGAGGGGGGATCTGGATTTGCAGGAGATACTCGTGTCAATGAAAGTGGTCGATTCTCCATGGCTATTCCAGATGGTGAGGGCGCTCATGTGTTCAAAGTACGCACAAATAAGCGCGTAGCCGTTCTACTAACCAGCCCTGATAAAAAAGAAAAAGTCCAAATGTGCTATAATTTCTCAGGCGTAGAAACTACAGCCTCCCTAACTAACAAAGTTATCATCAGTAATTTTGTGACGCAGCTTACTAAGTACGCCTGTAGTAGTGCTCCAAACGGTGGTATCGTGATACCCTCGAATCCTGCAAAAAAAGCAGCTACTACCGACAAGGCGGCATCTAACGAGGTGGCTCCTAATGAATAATCATCACCTATCCACGAGATGTCGAGGTTTGGCGTTAGCTCCGAAGGCTTGGGAAGCGGTAGAACATAGCTGTGATAATGGACACAAGTGGGTGGCAGGTATGTATCCGGTAGCTGGTCAAGACCAATGGAAATATGTTAACACTGCCCAACGCTATTGCCCATACTGTAATCAAGCAAGGTCTGACGAGGAGCCAATTTAGGTGTTAAACTTATTAAAATGCATTAAAGAATACCTTATACAATTTCGGGTATACGCAACAAAAAAACATGATCTAGACTATATTGATATACCCAAATTGTTACTCGACTGGCGAATTCGTAATATTTAGTTTAGAATTACCGATAATTAAATAGTAAGAGTGGGGATTAAGTAATGCGCTTTTTAAAAACGCAAGTTTTAAGCATGGGTTTTTACCGCAGCTCTTTGCCGACCTGCAATGAGATTATATCATTAAGTAGAAGGCACCAACACCGTATCGTCTACGCCTCAATGCTGAGGGACCGCCTGATCGAGGGCGGGGTGACGGTAGAACAGCAAAAGCAGATAGCAAGCTGGATGGAGCCTCTGACCGCTTATTGAGAGGGTGACCAGGGAATGCAAAATTTTTATACAAGGCTGCACGGTAAGTACCACGTGGTTTTGGCTGACTTTAAGTCGGTGCAAAAAAAGTTCGTTGACCAAGGCATCGATGAGCCTTTGGTTAAAGACTACTTTGAGAAGTTCAAAGCTCTCAGAGACAAGAACAAGCTCTCTGGGAACGAGAAAAACATCGACCTTTGGGCTAAGAAAAGCTTTGAAGAGTTCAAGAATAAGTTAGACGAGCTTTCTAAAGAGAAAACAAAAACTGCGAAAAAGAAAGAAGCTCGCACCGAGGGAGCCAAGCTGATCGCTGAGAACGAAGGCTGGCGAGTTTACGAGATCACGTCGCATAAAGCAGCGATGCTTTACGGCTCAGATACCAAGTGGTGCATTACTCAAGCTGACGGAAGGCAGTACAATAGCCACAGTGACACAAACAATATCTACTATCTTTTGTCTAAGACTCTTAATACGCGAGAGAACACGTGGGCTAAGGTTGCTCTCTTGGTAGATACCAAAGGTAACAAAACCTACTGGGACGTGCTAAACGAAGACCATAGCGCGGTTCCAGCAGAACTTAAAATACCTAAGTTTAAAGTAGAAAAAGCCGTTCATCTAGTTACCATCGACGGTAAAAAATATGACGTGCTGAAATTACCAGAAAACCTAAAAGTAAGTGGGTTTTTACATCTCGTCGGCACTGCTATCACCTCGTTGCCCGCAGGGCTTAAAGTCGATGGGTTTTTAGATCTCAAAGGCACTCCTATCACCTCTTTGCCCGCAGGGCTTAAGGTCGGTGGGAGTTTATATCTCGGCTACACTAAGATCACCTCTTTGCCCGCAGGGCTTAAGGTCGGTGGGGATTTAAATCTCTACGGCACTCCCATCACCTCTTTGCCCGCAGGGCTCACGGTGGGTGGGTATTTACATCTCGTCGGCACTGCTATCACCTCGTTGCCCGCAGGGCTCACGGTGGGTGGGTATTTATATCTACAAGACACTAAGATCACCTCGTTGCCCGCAGGGCTTAAGGTCGGTGGGAGTTTATATCTCAGTGACACTCCCATCACCTCTTTGCCCGCAGGGCTGAAGGTCGGTGGGAGTTTAGATCTCAGCTACACTAAGATCACCTCTTTGCCCGACGACTTAAAAGTAGAAGATAGGATCTTCGTCGATGACCCCGCTAAAATTCAGTGCTCTGACGAGATAAGAAAGAAGCTCACCACATGATCAACTTCTTTTCCCAAGTAAAAAATAAATACTCTCTCGTCACCGCTGACTTCAAATCAGTTGAGAAAAAGTTCGTTGACCAAGGCATCGATGAGCCTTTGGT
>Ga0315283_10000247_pt1 | contig 36838 bp, 35 predicted proteins | sample YL17G09_0_MG_FD_204541 | JGI IMG/M metagenome (GOLD analysis project Ga0315283, IMG submission 204541) | Sediment microbial communities from Yellowstone Lake, YNP, Wyoming, USA - YL17G09_0 | ecosystem: Environmental > Aquatic > Freshwater > Lake > Sediment | place: USA: Wyoming | collected...
TTACGCCCTACTGCATCTATTTCGTCTATAAATATTATACAAGGCAGATTTTCGCTTGCCAATTTAAACATTTCTTTTATTCGCGATGAACCTACACCTACATATTTTTCTTGAAAATCTGCCCCGGAAACTGCTATGAAACCACAATCGGCTTCTCCTGCTAATGCTTTTGCCAATAATGTCTTACCTGTTCCGGGTGGGCCTTCCAAAATTAGTCCCTTGGGAATACGCACATTATATTTGATGTACTTTTCATAATTTTTTAAAATATCTACGCACTGGGTCAATTCATCTTTCACATTATGGTATCCACCCACATCTTTAAATTTAAAATTAGACTTTGTAATTACTTCAAAGTTTTGGGACTTGGCATTTTTTTTCGTGGATTGTTTTCTATTAAAATAATTGTTTTGAGGACCGCTGTCATATTCATTATCATTCTGCTGGTTATCTAGTTTAATACCCAAAGATTCCAATAAATTACTATCTAAATGAATCTGTAAAGACGGCATATTATCATTGGGAAAATTGGCTGAAAATATATCATCTTCTTCGTCGTCATCGTCATCGCCATCGTCTTCGTAATCGTAATCGTAATCGTCATTGTAAGGTCTATCATGGTTTAATATACTATTATGTTGCAGTGTTATATTTTTTGAATTCAATCGTTTTAACTGTTCTTCAAAATATAACCTTGAAACTGGGTACTTGAATTTTAAAGGAATTGGTTGGACACTTTCCTTTTTTTTCCTATTTAAAAGTTCATCGTAATACTTTTTACCATATGGGTTAGTATTTTTTTTATAAAAAGTTTTGCTATGTATTACCCGCGGAGTTCTATCTAAATTAACTAAAAACCCGGTTGACATAGCAAGAGACGAAAACAGCAAGTGTAAAACAATTGCAACCTTCATTTTATTTATTGTAATACTAATTATGCTTTTAAGTATAATTGATACATATACATAAAATAGGGGTACTGTTTAAAATAATCCTTACAAGACCTGTATATTTTTATAATTTTTTTCTATGCTAGAGAGAAGACTCATAAAGGGGGTTTCATTCTTTCCATATAACAACGAATCATGTATTATTTTTATATTACCTATCAAGCTCTGTTCATTAATATGAAGCCAAACAACAAATATAAAAAATAAGCCACACGTAAAATGTACATCTTTCCACGTTATTCTCTCTTGTCTTAAATAATATAATGGTAAAATCTTTATTATCGTATTTATTATTACAAAATAAAATTTTGTTCTTGCACTCGTTCCAAATAAACACATCAGTAGTAACATGACTGCATTGTCAACCAATCCTAAAATTAAAGCAAATTTAGGACTATATTTTAGATATTTACATGCATACAATATAAACCATACATATATCCAATAAGAAAATACCAAATCTGCGCGCAAGGCTTTTGCCATATTGTAATAGAATTATATATTTATTTATTTTCTGCAATTAATTATTAAATATATCATATTATATATTTTAATTATGAAATGCCATAAAACAAACGGATGTCCAAAAAGTGGTATTAAAATACATGAAAGTGACAACAATTGTGAAAAAGGCTACGACGACGGCCAATTTGAATTTTATAACAAAATCAAAAATCAGAATAAACACACAGGCGTCCGAATTGAAGCCAGTAAAAACGAATACAATCTTGACCCTTTTAATGGGGCTAACCCATTTAGCAATCCTGATGGCGAAAAAGAAATAAATATCACCTATGATAAATCCGCTTATAATAAATTAGATTTGAATATTAACAACTATTCACAGACTGAATTGTACGCATTATTTGGAATACAGAGTCAAACCTTAACTGAAGATATCATGAAAAATTCAAAAAAAACCGTGTTAAAAACACACCCTGATAAATCTGGTCTTGAAAGTAAATATTTTATGTTTTTCTCTACTGCATATAAGCGATTGTATAGTATATATGAATTTCAAAATAAATCCACAAAAAAAACCGAAAATAAAAGCGAATATTATGATTCTAATAATGAAACCGTATTGGATAAAATGTTTGAAAAGGATAAATTGTTAAAAGAGCCCAAGAATTTTAACAAATGGTTCAATGACCAGTTTGATAAACATAAAACGGAAGACCAACCTGATACTGGTTATGGTGACTGGTTAAAATCAGATGAAGATATTGTAGACCTTGGTAACGTATCGCAAGCAAATATGGCATCGGAAATGGAAAAACGCAAAAAACAAGTACAGTCATTGACTACATACAACGGAGTAAATACACAATATGCAAATACATTTGGCGGGTCTTCATTAATGGATTATAACAATAATTTTACTTCAGGTAGTCTTTTTAGAAACGATGGTATGGGATATACTGACCTTAAACAAGCTTATGTGGAATCCGTTATTCCAGTAACAGCTGAAGATTATAATAATATGCCCAAGTTTAGAAATATTGAAGAATATAAAAGATATCGCGACACAGTTGATACAAAGCCATTAGATAAAGAACAGTCTATGAAACAATTGTATACAGATAATAAAATTCAAGAAGAAGAAAGTGTTGCGTTGGCTTATTATTACGCAAAACAAGCCGAAAAAAACAAACAAAATAGCCAAACTTTTTGGTCTTCCATTAGACAATTAACAAATAACAATTAACAAAAAGAAAATAAGACAAAACGTAAAGCACATATTATTTGAAGAAGAAAGAGAAGATGGACCAAATATATATATTTAAATTAATCCAATTGTATCACCGGGTAAAACATTTATATTTATTGTTTTTAATTTAGCACTCAACAATCTACGTATAGAGTTTTTAAAATCCATCATTGGTCTAAATGAAGCATTATTATTATCCTTCGTCGTCCCATTCCCTAACTTCTCCTCCCAGAAGTTAGCAGCAATGTTTTTAATAGTTTGTTCATACAATTGTTCTTCTTTTATTGTTGTTATTATCTTACATAATTCATTGATGGATATCTTATGCGTTTCAGAAAATTGTTTAATACAATCGCATTTTTCTTTTAATTGATGTTTTTTAGCATTTGAATACATAGGTGAAACTTTACAAATTGGACACAATGGCTTACCGTTGTCATCATAATTGCCATACAATTCATTACTTATACAATTCTCACACATAGTGGCTTCTTTACAAGTTTTACAAGTATACATGTGGAAATAATGGCATTTCTTTAAACAAATACAGCATAAACTTCCATTTGTTTCATCGTCAACTATATCACATAGTTCTTCATACGTTTTTTTTAATTCGAAAATTCTTTCTGCGATAATTTGTTTTGTTCCATCTTTTGGTAAAAGGGAAGCATCTGACAAAATACATAATTCTTTCTTGTTAAAACGTTTAATTTGATTTATTGAGGCAAACATGTTATTATTTATAATAAACGTAAAACTTATACATGTTGGTTTCAATTTTTTAGTTTAAAAATAATATAATCATATCACGCGACAAGTGATAGAAACAAAGTTATAAATACAGAAATTAAAGATTTAACGAATGAGTTTTTTAATTTATTTTTGTATTATTTTTCTTTTTGGACGATTTAATAGAACATATTTCATTTTACAATTTTTTATCAGTAAGTTTAGGTAACCCATTTATTGTATATTGTATATTTAATTAATGAATACAGAAGAAAAAGTATTGTTTGAAAAAGAAGGATTAAAGTTTTCAAAATTTGGGTCAAATCACTATTGCACCACATTTCATATTAAAAATAACTACATTCGATTATCAGATATTATTAATTTTGACTTGATAAAATTAATGTATGACCTAAATCCGGACATTTATGAATTTGTTCAGTTGGAAAAACTAGGCGATAATGATGCGCGATGCGTGCTCATTTTGAAACATTTTTTTGAAGATTTAGGATTGCCACAAAGATATGCTTGTTTGCATTTACACAAGTCGACCATCGACGAAACCATTTTATTTGAGGCATCTTCTGACTACACAAATCCGCCTAAAAATATTCCAGCGTCGTGTAAACCCACCTCTATTAAAAACGTTAAAAGTGTTTGTGAAATTATTACGCAACATGATATTCAATTTACTCACAATATTTATTTTGATGAAGCCAATATTATGCCGATTTTTGTAGAAAAAATGGTTGGTGTAATTGTTCATAAAATATTTAAACGTGTAAAACAATTTATAGAAAACGTAAGAGTATAATTATTATGTACCGCATAAATAAAACAAGTTTAAAAAGTATTATTACATTTGTTCGTCAAATTATGTTTTTGTCTAGCGCTAGTTGGATTATTCTAAGTGAACTATTGTTATACGGCTTATTCAAAAATTATTCATCTTTTATAGACCGATTAACACATAAATTAGCCGAAATCAATATTTTATACGTAAAAGTGTTTCAAGCGTTTGCTTTAAACAATAGTTTAATTGATGATAAAATTAACAATCAATTGATGCAATTCACTGATAATGCGCCTTGGAATTTTAGCGATATAGATTACGAAACACTCATATCTGTATGTGATGAATATGACTTAAATTTACAATCTGGGTTTGAATTCCCTATAAATACGGGTATGATTTCTTTGGTTTTTAAGGCGTACAGTAAAAAAGACAACTCACCTTTAATTATCAAAATTAAACGAGTAAATATTGATACCAAATTGGCTAAAGCTGTCGATAATTTACTTTGCTTTGTTTATTTATTAACATTTATACCAATGTTAAACAAATATCAAATTTCTGAAGCGGTTAATAAAAGTATTAGCATGATAACCAATCAAACCAATTTCCAGTTAGAAGTTGCAAATATGCAAAAAATGAAAAATAATTGTCAAAATTTAAAGTATGTACAAATACCTTCCGTAAACGACACAGTCACTGAAAAATATGAAAATGTAATTTTGATGGAGTTTATTGAAGGAATGCCAATAAATAAAATTGACACGGAAGATTATGAAGAATTCGCAAAGCAGGTCCTTAAATTTGGGTTTGTTACAACAGTTCTGCATGGTATGACGCATGGTGATTTACACGCTGGGAATATTTTATTTATAAAGGATTTAGATGCCCCAAAATATAAACACAAAATTGGAGTGTTAGATTTTGGTATTGTCTATGAGCTAGATAAGGACTATAAAGGAGTGTTATTAGAAGTGGCCACCGATTTATTTACAATCCCATCCAAAACGTTGGCCGAAAAGTTCATTTTTTCAGGTGTAATAGAACCTATGGATGTATTGAAAAATCTACCTAAACATCATTTTGATAATATTATAAAATTTAGCACTGAAATTATTGATGATATTATTCATACTTCAAAACAGGCAAATCAAATACAAGTTTACAAATTTTTGTATAATTTCAGCTCTTACCTTAACAACAATGATATTGCTAAACTAGGATTAAGGCCAAGTGCCAATTTTATTAAGACACAAATGTGTTTAGCTATGTCACATGGTATCACATTGACGCTTTGTAAAGATGATTATATTGTTGTCGCGGATAAAGTTCTAAATGAATTGTTCCATATGAATCTTTTAACACACGACTAATTATCATACCCCCACGGCCATACACATGTACCTCCATTAAGTACATGTATCAAATCAAAATCAAACAAGAATCTATGTTTTGAAAAGCTTATACAGGTAGGGCAAACTATATTTACATTTTTGTCATGTTTTAGATACGATATCGCTTCGTTCATCGTTTTTCCAGTTGTGACCATTTCATCAATTAGAATAATATTTTTACCTTGTAGGTCTGCAGTTATTCCTTCGCATACAGTATAGTCACCTAAATTGCCAACCAATGTTCTTTGATATATATCGTTAAATGTATCAATTGGTTTTTTATCGCAATTGTATTCTTTTCTAGATAATTTAATTTTGTAGTTGGGTAAATTCAACTTTTTTGATATGTAATCTGATATAATTGCACCACCCGTTTTTATTCCTACTACTCCGTCAAACTGGACGTTTGTTTTTTTAATTTTTTCTATAAGAATGTCCAAGTATTCTTCCAATTCAACCCATGTAATAAATGTGCGACCATGTAAACTCGAATTTGCTAAAATGGACAGGAATTTTAAATAAAAGGGACTGCTTCGTTTCTTTTCTATACTTGAAATCATATTTGGGTCAATCCATTTAGGTATGGGCGTGTATAGGTGTTGTTCAATTTTGAGCATAATAGTAAATATAAATAGAATAGATATTCCTAATATATATAATATGCATTTAGGTGACAAATTATTAGAAATGTAAATGTAACTATACATCAACCCTATTATTATTCCTACGAATACTTGTCCAAGTGTATGTTTTTCTAGTAGTACCCTTTGTAATGATACAATTGTGATAAGAACTGCACATGTGGTAAAAGATATTAATTTATACTTATATAATATTACGGTAACTAAGGTTGTCGTTTGTGCATGACCAGACGGCATTCCTAAACATTTAACATTCATATTTTCTTTTTTTGAGCAGAACGGCAATGGGCGTTTAATGTCATTGTAATCAAAAAATGCATCAAACCACATTTTTTCAATACCATTTAAAGTCAAGTGGTCATATATAGCTATCAAAAATATAATAGCTATTATGTCACCTGTATTCAGCGGTTTTGATGATTTCATTCTGTATATTATTATGATTGATTTAAAATATTATTATTGTTAATATTATTTTGATTTAAAATACTTTATGTATAACCATGTATGACATGTATTTGTAAAAGTGTCGACAATTACACTTATTTATGTTATGAAAATGATACAATATCTAATAGTTTGTCTAGATACGGGTATTGGGAAAATAATTTAATTAAATATGCTGAACAATATTTAACGAATGATTCAATTATCTTGGATATTGGTGCAAACATTGGTACATGGTCTATGCCACTCGCGATTAAAAATAGAAAAGTGCATTCATTCGAACCGTACGATTCTTCTTTTTATGCTTTGTGCGGAAATATTTTTCTTAACGATAAGTCAAAACACATTTTTCCTAATCATATGGCTCTTATTGATGATGCTAATAAAAAAACAACTATGTTTCTTCCTGAAAATGCAAATATAGGAGGGTGCAAATTAATTGAGACGACCGATGACGCGACAACGCATCACTATAAATTAGCGACTTTAGATTCATTACAATTTGAGCATATTGACTTTATTAAACTAGATGTAGAGGGTCAAGAATTAAATGTATTAAAAGGAGGCATTCAAACCATTACTAAATGCAAACCGGTTATATTTTTTGAGTGCTGGAGCATAGACAGTCATCATTGGAATAATATTCCAAACACATGTAATGAATTAATTGAGTATGTTAAATCGTTGGGTTATACCGTCAATAAAATAAATATTGACGGCAATGATAATTACGAGGCTATTCCTACAAAATAACAACTGCATACATTATTTGCATTTGTTATTTAAACTTTTTCAATAACAACACCCTTTGCAATGTTTTTTATTATTTTACACTCTTTATCATTGTCATTGTCACCAAATCCGCCCATAGACTCTATAATTATTTTATTATATTGGTCTGATTTATTAGAGTTGCTATGAATACAATCTGGATGAACCTCTTTGAATTTTTGAATCATTTTAATGTTTTTATGTGCTACTAGTTTTATCGCTTTTCGAATTTTATTTTTCTCCTCTACTTCCTTTTCCCATTTGTCCTCGTCTTTTATGTATAATATTTCTCTCTTATTATCAGTACAATGAATCGGACGTTGAGTTATATCCAGCGCTTTTAAATTTGTTGTGATTATATTGGAGATTCCTTCCACATATCCAATCTTACCAACTTTTTCCAAATCTGTCAACTGTAATTGTATTGAATCCACAAAGTCCATCAAGTTCATTGCATCTTTACAGGTTTCATTCAAAAAGAACTGTAAATTAAATGTTTTGTTATTTGAATTATTATGTGAATTTGTTGTATTGTGTGTTCCATTTTTTATTACTTCCAACAGTTCAGTGTTTTGTTTTACCAACATCATTATTAAATCTTTGTCTGACACATCCTCTTTTTTCTCATCGCATACCTTTTTAATGTCTTCTACATTATTGCAACCCTTTTTGTGTTTCCATAATCCCGAGTTTGATAAAAAAAGCTTACCACAATCACAAAAGTAAGTTTTTTTAAGTTTTTTCGTTTCCAAAACGTTTCCATTAGCAGCTTTTGTATGTTTTGCAGTCAAAATATGTCGTGTCCAATCACATTTCATATAGCATGTAAAGTCACAAGACTTGCATGAAAATCTTAGTAAGTTTTTTACGCGTTTTTCGGTTTCCACGATTTCCATATATTGGAAACACAAAAAAACTTAAAGTCCTTTTCTAAATAAAATATTTTATTTTTTTGAAAATTACAGTCACAAATTGAAAAATTTATTTTCATCGCTCAGACCTTAAAAATTTTTATGGTCACAAATTATTTTTTTTTCCAAGATTTATTTCCATTATTGAAATTTGGACATTTATAAATGTCCATTTTTGACTTTCCGAAAAACTTTCGGGAATTTATAAATAATCATTTTAATATAATAAATTGAAAACGCAACTTAAAGAAAATTACTTAACGTATACTCTATTTATTCTATTCCCTGTGTGACATAATACTTCTAGTGGAATTGTATCACCTTGTTTTGCGACGTCAAATATAGTTTGCGGACAGTTTTTCCCATTGCCAAAAATAATAATATTTTCATCGTTTATTTTATCAGTATCTTTTGCTTCTACAATAATTTGGTCCATACTTATGGTTCCAAGAACCTTTCGTCTAGTTTTATTAATATAAATGTATAATTTTCCTGAGGTTGACCTAGGTATAATATCCGCATAACCTATGGGTAAAACCGCCACCCTTATTCTTCTTGGTGTAGTATATTTCCAATCGTATCCTATGCCTTCACCCTTGTTAACATATTTCAGCTGAACAATATATGATTTGACGGTCATTACTAACCTTAAATTATTATTTATTTTGGGAAGTGCAGGAATTCCATAAATAGCAGAGCCAGGACGAGATAATGTAAAATCGGAAACATCATAGTTTAAACATCCCCCTGTATTGGCTATATGAACCAGTGGAGGTATAATGTTGATTTCTGCTAATCTTGACCTTAAATCTCTAAATTTACGTAATTGTTCATTAACAATAGGACTATTTTTTATTCCAGAACAAACTAAGTGAGACATCATGCCTTCTACTTGTATTTGTTTACACTTACTTACTTCAATAAATGCATCCATTGCTTTATCATAAGGAATACCCGCACGATTAATGCCTGTGTCGACAAACATTGTTACCTTGATTATTTTATGTTTTGGAATCAATCGAATAAATTGAGGTATAGTTTGTTCATCAAAAATAGCAATGTCAATGTCCAGGTGGAATGCATTTTTTAATTCTGGTCCATCTACATCATACAACCACGCTAAAATACGACCTTTGTCACCACTGTCTCTTAATAAGATTGCCTCACCTAGAGTAGCAACACCTATATATTTAATTCCCATTAAACGGAGATGTCGAGCCATTTCGACCAATCCGTGTCCATACGCATCGGCTTTTAAAACAGGCATTATATCTGTGCCGGTTTTCTTTTTTAAATACTGTACATTATGTTTAACGGCACTAATATCTATTATAGCCTTAATGTCTTTATCTGAAGATGGTATTGCATATATTTTTAATGTTTTGTTTCTAAAATGTTTAGTTTTTTTGGTCTTCATATATTACTACAAGTTTAAATTTATAACTAGGCATTATTTTGCCCCTTTATTATATTAAATTGAAACCAAATTAAATCTAAGATTAAATGTATATTAATGAACATATTTGAACAAGCTACAGAGCAAATGAATCCAACCTTTATATTCGTCGATGGAAGCTATTACTGTTTTTATAGATATTATTCGCTTATAAATTGGTGGAAAAATGCGCATAAAGATGAGCCGTTATTGGACCCATTTACCAATCAAGTATTTGTAGACAAATTTAGAAAAATTTTTGTAGAACATTTGCAGCAAATGCCCAAAAAACTTCACATAGATAAAAAAGTAAATCCAATTTTGATTGTTGGAAAAGATTGTAAGAGAGAAAATATCTGGCGACAAAAACTATTTCCCCAATACAAGGCAACCAGAAATAATGACCCCGCGTTTTTCGGCAAACCATTTTTCAAGATGGCTTATGAAGACGATTTATTTAAACAGGGCGGCGCAAAAGCGACATTGCACCACCCTCAGCTGGAAGCTGACGACTGTATTGCCATTTCAGTAAAATATTTGCTAGAAAAGTATCCGAAGTGTCATATTTATATTATTACAAGCGACCGCGATTATTTACAATTAAACGCGCCTAATGTTGATTTGTATAACTTGGCATATGCAAATATTGCTCAACAAAAAAGTAGCACAGGAAACCCCAAGCATGACTTGGAAATTAAAATTATAATGGGAGACATAAGCGATAATATTCCGTCTTCTTTTCCAAAATGTGGGCCAAAAACGGCAATAAAATGCATAGAAGATGCAGAGTTTTTCAAAAAAAAAATGGATAATAATGCGGAATATTATAAGCAATATGAACTGAATAAAAAGTTGATTAATTTTGATTGTATTCCACCAGAATTAATTGAAGAGTTTATGGCTACTATTAAAAAGTAATAAATTTAATGCTTTCTTGTTTGCTTACGTTGTTTTCTTCGTCGATGGTTCTTTTTAGACTTTTTGTTCGAGTGTTTATTTTTTCGTCGTTTTGTTTTCATGTTTCTGTTGTTTTTGCGTTTCTGTTTTTTTGTTTTTAAAAAGCCTCCTGTTCCTACGCTTATTGATGGCGTTAGTGATGATGAGGTTAATGTGTCGGGAGTATTTGTACGTCCCGTATTCATACTAATTGTACTCAATTGCGACGATGTTATTCCTTGACTCGCATTACCAGACACAGGACTTCTGTCTTTGACAATTCTGTCACTAAGTTTCTTAATTAAATTGAGTGAACGTTGATTGAGCGCAGAAATTGAAATACTTTCTTCTTGTTGGGTTAATGTTTTGTTTAAAAGTGACTTAATGTCTACTTCAACATTTATAAAATTTTTGAAAACAGATGATTGCAACAATTGTATACCGAATGCTTTTTCTGTTGCATCTTCTAGAATTTTGCCTGAAATATAATCACTCAACATGGAACTCATAAGAGAGAACGACTGATACTCATCTCTACTAGCATTCAATGCGCTGTTAGCGCCATTTTCACATAGTATTTTTATGCCATCCTCATCACGATTTAATGTGAATAGCAATTCTCTCAAGGCCAACCCAATAATGTATGATTTTGCTATATTTTTGCTTTTGTTTTGTCCAACGTTTGACAAATAATTGTAACCGGTTAATACAGATGTCATTTTTTCCAAAAAACCTAGATATTTGATATAAACGTCATAATCAAGAGAGCCTTCCAAGTTGGGAGTAACATTATAATTATAACCACATGCTATCATATAAATTGGTAATAATGGATGATATGCAATTGACGTATCACTTATTTTTACATCATTTATGTCAAATGCGCCACCCATTTGTAGGTTGTCGTCAGTACTAATAATTCCATCTTCTACAGTATACGGACTGTTTGTATTGTCTGCATTTATAGCGGTCAATAATTGTGTACCTTTAGGAGTCATGTACCCATAAATTAAAAAAGCGTTTAATGTAGGCACTGACGTTTGTTGAATGCTTATATCTGTAACAATCTGAAACTGTTTTCCGATGGTTTCTACATCCGTTTTAAATCCACCTACAATTACTCCAGATTCGGGTACGACGATATCTGTTGATTCGACAACCGTTGTCTGGATATTGTCGCATGATGCTTCCTGGTATGCGGTTTCTAGAGTAAGTGTTGTATCGCACACAGGATTTTTATTATCCAGTTCAATACTCTTTGTGTTTTCACTCGCAACTACATCTTCGGTGCAGCGTCCCCAGTAGTTTGGGTCTTCAACACCATCAGGTTTTATGTTAGTTATATTGCCATCTGAATCAATGTACAAAGACGCAGCAGGCGTTTCATTTGCATTGTTTATTTTGGTGTTAAAATAAAGTTTGTCTGCGTCAAAGTTGGTTTCATCTCTTGATAGAAAAACCCGAATTTGTTTTATTAATTCATTATTATTTGAAACAAACAAATCTTTTTCCCATGTTTTGGGGGGCTTTTTAGTGTTAGTTTCCTGTACAACAGTCTCATACCTCACAAAAACAGACATTATTTTGAGTGCAATTACATCCTCAATGCTCCCGATGAAGGATAAAAATAGATACATATCATTATCTCGTTGTGGTGTTTGTCCTGCAACTGCTTTTAAAAAGGTGCGAATTCGCCCAGATTTTTTATAGTCCCAATTCCAAACTAATGCGCTTTTATAAGCGTCTGATTTTTGTAGTGCAGCAATCCATTTATTACTTTCGCCAAACGATGAGTTATGTTGTTGCTGAATACATACTGCATTGTTGTACGCATCTACAAAAGTGTTTATTTTAATTGCATTTGCATCTGTTATGGCATCAGTTGACCGAAACAATTCTTGAGTATCCGTTTTGTTTAAAATTTCTTTACTTTTACTTGGGTCTGGTAATGATATTATCATATGACAATACATGACACAATTTGCAAATAGAATATTAATAAGTAATGCCAATTCTTTTGCAGTTGCACCGTCGGGACATGTAGTGATGGACTTTATTTTATCGTTAAATTTTTGTAATGCGTTATCAATGGCGGTGTCATACGTGTTTATATATTTGTTGCGTAAATCTACGTAACCATTCAAGAACTCTAGCAAATTTGAGAAACCTCGGTTGATTTCAAATGTATTGATTGGTTTCCCGACGCTTTCAATCTTTGAATATATAAACAATTTATAAGTATCACGAAGTCTCTGTTCTGGTGTAGATGTGGTTTCAGTTAGTTGGTTAGTTAACACATACGCATGTTTTTCATTGATAAATATGACATTTACACCCATAATTAAAGCATACGCGCATGCTATTTGGTCATGTGTTACAAAATAAACTTTATTTACTGCGGCTGTAAATCGAACAGGTTGGCCATTGACTAAAGGTGCAAAATCACGGTTGTAAATGTCAAGACAAGCTAATGCTTGAAACCAATCGCCTGACCGTTTTTGTTGTAGTTTTGCACTATAATTAAATGTGCTGTCGGGAGTGGTTTTTTGAAATAGAGAAGTTAAAAATTTTAAAAGGGATTTTATACTGTTTTCTTTTTTACAATTTTTAACTTCGACGTATCGCGTGGCTTCCGTCATTGAAGATATTTTTAACGTTACATGCAAATTTTGTGTTTTGCCAGATATTTGGTTAGTAGAAATAATAGGAGATAATTGAAGGTTATACGTTGAAAAAAAATTATTCAAATATTCTTCTGAGTTTTTGTCATACGCATTATAAACAACAGTTTTGTTAGTGATATCTAACAAAGGACGCAAATCAATACCAGTTCCACTACCATTATTATACTTCTTAAATATAGTGTCATCCAATGGGGTTTTCCCAGCAGGGTCATTTAACAATTCAGGAATCATCACATAATTCACAATGTCTTTTCCAGCAGGTTTTCCTGTTGTAAGCATTTCTAAAAACCCATTTTGGTTGAAATCTACCACTAAGACACTACCTGCTAACTTACATGTGTCCACAAACTTTGCACCGTTTGTAAATGTTCCTGATGAATTTTTAATAATAACTTTTATGCCACTATAATTGTGAAGAGGCGTAGCGTTATCTGATTGATAACTAATACCAAAAGCAACAGGGAGTGGTTCTTTTGTTTCAACATCGGTTGCCTTTGGTATAAGTTGTTTTAACGGAATTGTCGCGGTTGTTGCTGGCAATCTTAATACAGAAGATAAAGAAGTTGATTCGTCAAAAAATGGATTCTTCTCGGTTGGCACCGGCCAATTATTGGCTGGAAGTCCGAACTTTATTTTTTCGAGAATTGCGTAAGTAAGACCAAAATCGTGTTTGGCATCAGTGCCGGCCAATTTTGCTAGGCTATTTGTGAAACCGTCTTTTTGTTTTACGTCAGTTGTAATAAAAGTAGGTGTTCCTTGTTTTTTAGGTTCTACAGTTGTTGTAGACATTAGTTATAATTTATATATATAATTTATAATTATATTTGACTCTTAATTACAAAGTTTACCATAGTATATGAATGCTTAAATTATTAGGCGAATAAGGGTTTCGTTTCCAATCTCCTTTTATTCCACGACTACGTGTCAAATAATTTTTCCTCCGCTTTTTATCCTTATGTTTGGTGTAATCTTCATAACCTAATTGGCCAAAATTCACCCATTTGTCGTGTTTAGGGTCATAAATACTGTATTTTTTTTGCGAGTTTTGCGCAGGATATATCTTTGCCGTTTTTCCTAAATATTTATATGCCATATGCTGAGCCTGTCTAGGATTAGAATATCTTAACAAGTTGCTAGAAAACCTCCGTTTTTGGGTTTTATTATGCTGTGTCATTCTTACATATTAGTTATATTTTATTAGCCTATTTGAATAAAATAAAACAACTGAAAATAAAATAATATTATATAATAAGCATGAATACAATACCAAATCAATTAAAAATTACTATTAATACAACCATACCTGGTTCTCAAAGCCTTTATTATACTCCATCTATGACAATACCAAATACGAAACAAGAAACCGTAAAATTTAACCCTTTGGTAAAGTTAAATGAATCTGTTATAAAAAAGGTTCCTGAAGATTTAAGAGTGAAAGAGTTTTTTGATAAAGGGTTGTTTGAATCTTTGATAAACGCACACGGGTCTCAAAAAACCCCAAGTTTAGCAAAGGCAACCTTTGATGGTTACGTTGACAACAATATAAACATTACTCTTAAAACCTTATTTCCTATAAAAGGTATAATATATATCCATGATGAACCTTATGTAATTGCCGATTTACAGTGGAAAAAGGGTGATTGGAAAATCGACACGAAAACAATCAAACGAAAAGTGATTACCAATACTGGTCGTTATAATCCTTATGCACAAAATTCTATTATACAGGATGAAATTGTCACTGCAGAAAAACAATTACAGTCGCTTCCAATAGATGTAGCGTATGGTCCTACTTATACCGGATTCATACCAAAGCCAGTTCCAGCAGTAGCAGCTGTAGTACCGTCAGCGCCCGTAGTGCCTGCAACAATTATTCCCAAACCAGAACCCAAACCAGACCCCAAACCAGAACCCGACCCCGAGCCCAAACCTCCCCCTAAACCGGACCCAGTTACACCTAAACCAGCCAACGAATTCCCTGCATTACCAGCGCCGGAACCAGTGACGCCAAAACCTGACAAAGAAATTATTGCATTGCCTGCACCTAACCCTAATCCTAATCCTAATCCTAAACCAGATAAAGAATTTCTTGCATTACCCGCACCAGAACAAGTGGAAGAATTAAAAGAAGACACGACACCCACACCTTTTGTACAATTGGAATCCTCACGAATAAATACAGCCAAACTGCGCCAATATTTTAAACAACCAGATTTTTATAAATTGATAAATTACATATATAAAGATTTGAATGAAAATGGAAAGGAATTAATATATAAACATTTTTTATCCACTACAAGCATTAACGTTCGCGACGATGCAGAAAATTTAAGTATAGCGGCATACAAACAGACCGTAGATGGAGTAAGAGTTAACGCAAATTCTGGAGCTGGAGATTGTTTTTTTATAGCTGTAGCAGATGCTATTAATTATCATAATTATAACAATCCTACTAACAAAATAATAAGCAACAAATTTGGCATTGGCAATATGATTTTTACACAAGCCTACTTGCGGTCAATAGTGTTTGAATTTATTACAGAACAATCGCCCGAGTGGGGACGAAGTAGGTTAGAAATAGCAGCTGTAAGTGCAGCTCGATTAAATAAACTTTTTGAAGCCCAACTAAAGACTCTAGAACTAGTAAGCAAAGAAAATGGTGACTCTGATGAAATTACTCCAGAAGCATATATGGATTTAGTAAATAGTTATTATACGCTAGATGACAATTTTTTGGTAAAAAAAACAGATAGAGTTCCTATAAACGTAGACGACAAATACAAACCGTATAGTATAATGAGAAAGTCTGATACCTCTGGTCTGTGGTCTCTGGGCGTCACCACTATTAAAAACTATATTTTAAGCAGTTCATATTGGGCCGACCAAACTGCTATAACGGCAATTTGTGCAAAGTTGAAAGTAAACGTAATTACGATTCAAGGCGCGCTGAATAAAACTAATAATTCTATGCTAATGTCAATGCCATTTGCGCATTTATTAGATAATGAATACAATGATTGGACTAAATATTTATTTTTGTATAATTATAAAAGTCATTATGAATTAATTACATTTGATTTTAAAATTACGCGAATGGTAAAAGATGCAAAAACTAATAAAATAAAATATCCTACAACTACGGACAGAGTATCTATTTTTGATAGAAACACGTCTACCACAATGCCCTCAAAAATGCCTCCCATTTATATGTTATTCTTAATTTATGCTGTTTACTATTTTCGAATAGATACAGAAACAAAAAAACATTTCTCATTGTTTTTGCCTATTTTTCAAATGATGGATGCTTCTGTTAAACTGATTTTAGCTTCGCCAAACGCAGGCGAGTTTATAACCTATTTTACAAAATATTTTCCCACGACAACATTTCCTAAAAAACCCGTAAAGACAATCACTGGTGGGGCCTATAAATCGACCGCTTATGAGGTTGTTCAAATTTGTTATTCTATACAAATTCGACTGCAATTAGTCAGAGGAAAAAGTGCAACAGACAAGGACTTACAAAAATCAAAGTGTGATGGAAAACTGCTTTCAATAAGTAAATCCTGGGCGGCGCTAACAGGAAAAACATATAAACCAGCACCTGATTATAGTCAACACGTGCCAAAAAAAAATACAACTGCAAAGAAACCTCAACAAACAGGTGGTAACTTCACGAAACGGTGTGTTAATAACGTATGTGAAACAAATAAAACAAAGAAAAATAACAAATATTATACGAAAAACAAAACATGTAAGAACCACAAATAAATATTTATTCAATACGATAAATATTTATAACAGACATTTAGATTTAGATTTTTTGTGTATCAAATTTTGAAAATAGGGCACGTTGTATGGTGCGCTGTTTCTCTTTCTTGGCCTTTTCTAAAACAGATATTGCTTCGGATATTTCCGTTTCACTGACTTCTCCGTCATTATTAGTGTCTACTAACTTGGCTAAAATTCTGTATTGATGTGGTACAATACATAATGCGCTTTCTTCATTAAATAAATAATCAGACAAAATGGTAAACACTGCAGTTAGTCCAAGCGCCGTATAAATGTCACGAGTACCCATCCATGCCATAGAAAATACGAGAAGCTGCTTGCTTATTGAATATTTCATGTATTCTTCAGATGATTTACTAAATTGAATAGCAATAAATTTTGAACCGACGTTAAGAAGAATCATAATAACTCCTGCAAAAAACTTGCTATTATTTAAGTACATTATATGATGGTTCACAAAGCCTATACTGTTCATTAAAGGTGTAAATAAATTTGTATCGGGTACAATTTTTTCTTTTTTCATATTAAAATAACAGTATATTAAAAATATTACACACACTTTATTTTACACAATTACATTAGTCCAAATTTTCTAAAAAGATTGTATATATTATTTGTGTGATGATTGTAAACTTTGTCTGTTAAAATACGTGAATGTCGTAAATAAGGTCTGTACATTTCACGAATGCGAGGTGTGAATCCTTCATACTCGTTTACACTTGTACTTGTACAATCGTGATACAAACACGCAAAAATAATAAATAAAAATAAGATTGAAGTAGAATTAAACGCCTTCATTTATATATTATATTTTATATTTTATTAAAGCTTTAAAAAGCTGAAAATGATTCTAAATTAGAAGACCCTTCATAAGGGGCAACAGAAGTAGATTCACGCATAAAATCATTTACTGGAATTGAATTAGACTGCTTACCCCTTTTAAGATTGCTTTCTTTTCCTATAATGTCAAACCCTTCGGTAGCTGTAGACGCAGGAGGTGTAGGAGGGGTCGGAGGAGGTGACTCAGGAGTGGACGCAGGAGCAGATGTAGATGCATTATTGCTAGCATCTGTTTTAATCTTTGAAGTCGCATTATTGCTAGCATCACTCGTGAACCCCTCCATATATCCTATATTACTATGGTTAAACATAATAATGATAATAAGAACCACAACTACTCCTAAAATTTTGTTTAAATAACTAATAATCAATAAAAACGCAATCAATACCATTCTACCTAAAACGGTATCTATTAAAATATTAAAAATCTTAGATTGACTTAGCAATATTACAAAAAGCAAAGCAACTGCTCCCCCTACATTATTTTTGCTGATTGGTTGAAAGTTTACCATATAACTATTCTTATATATTATTTCATAAAATAAAATTGCAAAATGTAATAATATTATTCTTTGCAGAATTTTCAGTCTGTTTTACAAATTATTATCTTAATTTTTATTAAGAGAATGTCTTTAGCAATGTATGCCGCCCCTTTTAATGATAATTCAAATAATTTAAATAATTCTATGGACGAAAGTCAAGATAATTTAATTAGCAAAAAAAGACAATCACATAATAAAACACAAAAAAGATATCCTAAAGAAAACTTTGACACGCAAAAAGTAAATTCTGTTTTAGAAACAATTCATAACAATTCTACAACGGAAGACAATAATAATCTAGGGGATTTTAATCCTCCACCAATGCCCGATTCTGCCGGTGTCAATAAAACGGTTGCAACCGAAGATGGTATGAATATGAGCAACGAAAAAAATGACCAAATGTTTAGAACACTTGGCAGAGCCCCACAGCCAAACTATGATGGTGGAGACAATCTAGACCTAAATGATTATAAATTATATGGAAATAGTAAAACTACAGAAGAATATTATAAGAAGGTATTGCCAGGAGGATATAACAATTCCAACAGAAATCCTGTTAATAGGGCTTATTATAATACAATTTCTAGCGACTCTATGGATGGTAACGGAACGCCTCCTAGCCCAGACATTTTGCTGCAAAAATTAAATTACATGATTAATTTGCTTGAAGACCAACAAGATGAACGAACTAATAATGTGACAGAGGAAGTGGTATTATACTCTTTTTTAGGAATATTTATAATTTTTGTGGTGGATTCGTTTGCAAGGGTTGGCAAATACATTCGATAACATTGCAAATAATGGCTACATTTGCGCAATCAAATTTATATTTTACTTTTAAAATATAAATAAACTATTTAAACCATTCACAATATGTATTTGTAACAAAATGACAAAATATATTGTCGCGCATTGTAAACATGATGGATGTTACAATTTTAAAAGTTTTCAAGATGACTCGTCAAAAACAAGGATTACCTCTATAAAAATAAATCCACCCAAGATTTTTCTTTTTGAAAATAAAGTTCAAGCGCACTTTTTTTTTAATGAATACATAAATGATGTGGACGCAATTGATATTCGCTGCAAAAAAGGAGAGGAAGAAATAGAACATTTAAATTATTGCACATGCGGAATAATCGAAGTGGATGAAAATGACAATCCTACCTTTTTTTATAACAAAACAAATCAAATATTCTTGCTTGAAATAGGAGCTCAAACGTTTTTAACAACACAAGGTTTAAAAAAAGATATAAGCAATATGAATTTAACAAATAAACTAATTAAAAATTGCAAATCATTGGATTTGGAACAGAAAAAGAAATATATAGAGTTAGGTAAGGTATGCCAAGAGTGCTTGGAATTCCCGGAAAATAATGACGATTACAATGACGACAATGCCGATGATGGCAATGACGACAATGGAAATGATGGAGACAAAAGTTAATTAATAATTAACACTTTTGTACTGGAAAAAGTTCTGTATGCGAAATTATAAAAAAAATAAGCAGTTGGACTGACGATAAGAGGGATAGTTTTTATACGCAAGTTGTCTATTATAATATTGTTATGCGAGATATTTTCTATTGCAGAATATCCAAATTTATTTGCTTCTGCTATTTTCCAAAAACTTATTTTGAATCCTCTAATAAAAATCTCGTTATAATCCTCGTGATAATTATTAATGGAAGCAAAACATGAGAGAACTTCTAAATCTGTGTCAACAAATACGCATGATTTTCGAAAAAAATAAGCACAAACTATTTCATTTTCAACGACAATCGTGTATATAAAAACATTTTTGGTCTTTATAAGCTCAATCATGTTTGTAATTTCGCTATAAATAAGTATATCAAATTGTTGACTATTGGATTGAATAAAACTAAATAGTAAATGAAAATTATGTGCGTTAATTTCAACTAATTTGTACATAGGCAAAAAATCGACGGGTTTTGTCCATGTATTTACAGAAAACCCATAGGTAGAATACACGCATAATGGCACGATTCCCGTAAGTTCATCCTCTCTCTTGAACAAATTAACAGTAATATTTTGGTTAATATGACTTTGATTATAATAATGTGTTTGTATAACCTCAGGAGCAATTCCTTTTTTGCGATAAGACTTGTCTACACATAAATAATCTATATAATATACATCGAATTTTGCCTCATCACCATTACTATTTGTACCATTGTTAATAACTACATGTAGCGGCCTACCTGTCATAACTCCGATTATTTTAGGCTCATTGATGGCGGTGCCTTTTTTTAAGTCAGTAAGAAGATTGTCTTCATTATAGAAAGAAATAAATGATTTTGAGCCGTGTCCATAAAAATAGGGACTAATGTTTTCAATTTTGGGAGAGAAAATATTGGCTTTATAATTTAAATAATTGGTTTGAATAAATTTTGCAAATTTTGCAATTTTAAACTCTGATAAATCTGCATACGAAACGGTCTCGACATTTTTGAAATTGGTATATTTATTCGGGGCAGGCAGGCCATGATTTATTATTCCAGGAGCAGAAATCATATAACCAATGTCGTACACATGAAATACAGGTTGTATCATCCAAAACCCGAATTTTGCTTTTATGTACAGATAAGTAATTGAAACAACGATAACACAAAATAATGTAATATAAGCCAAATATTCGAGCATTGTTATATTATTAGATGTAACGCCTTTAATTTTGTTTTATTAACTTACACTTATACAAAATAACACGTTTTGTCAAGCTCGCAAAAAGCTTTGTGTTAAAATTTCTATGGCTTCCGCTTTATTTTTGTATTCACCAATATGCACCGTTTTGTTTTCCAAATCTTTATAATGTGTAAAAAAATATTTAATTTTTGACAAGGTATGTTCGTCTAAATCAAACACATTATTAATTAATTTTTGAGATGGATTAACCTTTGCACATGGACACATAATAAGTTTGGGGTCGTTCCCTTCATCATCTTGGGTTTCTAAATATCCTAGTAACTTACATTTAATTAGACACCCAGGTACCAATTCATCTTCCAAAACAACCACTACGTCGATTGGGTCATTATCTTCGCTCATAGTGTTAGGAACAAAACCGTAATTGAAAGGATATTTAAACGGTGTATGCAAAATTCGGTCACAAACCAGTGTTTTTTTTTCCTTGTTATATTCATACTTTATATGTCCATTTTTCGATATTTCGATAAAAACTTCTACAATGTATTCTGATTCCATATAAATAATATAAATATTTGTATTATTTATTTAAAACTAACTTGATAACTAAAAAAAATGATTTGAATTTTAGTTGTTTTAACAAATCAAACCTTATAATGACAGAAAACAAAAATACAAGTTTGAAAGTAACTTTTACATTAGATGAAATAAAACAACTTGTTGTTGACCGTATAGACGATGCACATGATGATAGAAATTGGTATTCTTTATCAAACTGTAAACGATATACCGTCTGGCATTCTCACTTGATTGAATTTTATAAAACAAACAAAACAATGAAACCGACAATGATAGATAAATTGTGTTTTGTGATTTTATTGTCTTATCCAAAACGTATTATTGAGAGTTTAAAAGATATTTCAGACGTTAAGTTATTTAGTCATGATAATACTGATTTTATTTATAAAGAAGAATTGACTTTAAATCGCGAAGAAGATGAAAATGAAAGATATGATTGTATATGTAGTTATGAAAGATTACACATAATTCATATTGTTGAAAATAGATATTCTGGAATATACCTTCAAGTTGGTTCAGAGTGCATAACAAAATGCAACCTAATATCAAATGAAGAAATAAAGAAATTTAAAGAAACAGAAAAATTGTTAAAAGAAAAACGGAAAGAGATTAAAGAAGGCAAGCCAATTGGTTATTATAAAGAAGAAAAAAAAAGAAAAAATGAAGAAAAAGAGATAAATAAATTAGAAAAAGAACATGAAAAAATTAAAAAAAAAATTAAAACAGGAAACTTTAAAATATGTTATAATTGCTGCATAAATATTGTTGATATAAGAAAAGATAATTTATGTATTTGTAATAAATGTAAAAATAACAATTATGAAGAGTTATGTTGTCAGACAAAAAAACGTGGAATTAATGAATGTGAAAATTGTAACAATAAATTCATAGATGTAAAACAAAATGACCCTTACCTATGTAAAATTTGTAAAACTCAAAATAAAATACTTAAATGCTGTATGGGTATATGTTCAACACTTATGGTAGTTGATATAAATGAAACAAATATGTTCTGTGATGATTGTGAAAAAAAAATAATTAAATGTATTGATTGTAAAAATGATTTTATACAACATAAATATGAAAGTAGATGTGAAAGTTGCCAATACAATTGTGCAAATAATTTTGTTAATAAAATGTGCGTTTCTTGTAATGAAGAAATGTCTGTAAAAGAAACAGAATTGTGGCGAACGTATTGTAACACCTGTTATAGAGACATACAAGATATAATTAAAAATCCGCCCAAATGTAAATGTGGGTTGAATATGACTGGAAAAACAATAAAAAAAGAGGGAATTAACAAGGGTCGCAAAGGGTTTGGTTGTCCGAAATTTCCAAATGGTTGTAATGAATTTAAAATGGTGTAAATTTGGGTTTGTAAATATTTATATTCCATGTTTTGAAAAGTAAATCAATTATGCTGGTTTTACAAATACATATAAATATTGAAATTCATATGCGCATTTAACCAGGTCAATTTTGCTGAGTAGTGTAAATCCACATTGTTGCGCAATTGTTAAAATTACTTGGGTATCCTCCATATATAAGGTCTGTTCTTGTCGCCGTGTCTTTCCATCATTAAACTTGAACTTTTCGTCAAATGTAGCTATATTGCCGTTTAAATCAAAATTAGAATGATATACAAAATCATTAAAGGTGACCTTTGTTTTGGTAATTCTCTTCTTTGCATATTTTTGTGGAGATACAATATACAATGGATTACCAGGAGGTAGTATGGGGTCAAAATTTTGCTTGTCAACTAAATGTATTATCAAATAGCCACCAGGCATTAACCATTCCATACAATTATCGAAAAAATACCGTTTATCTTTAAAGTAATAAATGGTAAAATATAAACAAAGAATATGCGTAAAGCTAGAAGGAGCAAATTGTCCGCTGTTTAAAGCATCACCGACCTGAAATTTATGTGATGGATATTTTTCTTTCGCGGCTTTAATCATTGCAGGAGATACATCAATGCCAATCACTTGCAGGTTTTTTTCATTTAATTTGGCTACATGATGACCTGTACCACAACCGACGTCTAAAATGACACTTTGACTTGAAGGAGTTGTTGAATTAATAATTTGGCCTATTTCGTAATCAGTTTTAACATTATTATATACCAGATGGTCATAAATATTCGCATAGAAGTCGTCGTATATTTCCTTTCCTTTTATAAATGTAAAAGTCTCGCGTTGTTCAAAGTTTTCTCTAGTTGCATGCGGTACGTTAACTGATTTAAAAAATACCATTAAAATTAATAATAGAGCGATAAACAACATTATCTTTCCAACACTCGACATTTTGTTATAAACATTAGAAATTGATTTAATTGACTTATTTATTTTCATCTATATGTATTATTGTTATTTTTTTTGTATATTTTTTTATTATATGTCTGATTCCGAAATTAATGATATTAGAAATTGTAAAGAATTCAAGGGTATTACATTTTCAAATTTTAAAAAAACGGATGTTCGAACAGAATTGCTAAATAGTTTAATAAAGGCAAAAATTGAACCAGCTTGTTATTGGTGTGCTGAATTAATATGCGCAGGACATTATAGCGATTTATGGGAAATAATTTTATTTTTCTATAGCAAATTCATTCATTTAGGCAATCCTAAAATAGCAATTTATCTTGAATTAAGAATTCATCATTTTAAAAATATTGTCAACAATGGATACGTAAATAATGAATTGCGATTGAGAAACAACGAAAAAATAAGAAAATTATTTTGCGAAGTTATGTGTATTTTATGCGATGCTAAACGGAGACATAGTTTTGATAGTATAAAAATAGGTAAAGAAGACTTTGATATGACTCAAATGACTGATAGATTTAAAGCTCCAAATGTACAATATTCTGATGACATATTCATGAAAGATGACCCCAAAGAATTATTTGTATCAATTAATGAATTAGCTTACAATGTTTCGCCCGATGGGAAAAATGCTGTTTCGGCTTGTTATTGGATTGAATGGATTACTGAATTTGAGATTAAATGTAAAGCAAAAAAAGAGAAATGTAAATGCGAACGACGTACAAATATTCCGGTAGATGGGAAATTTCAAATGGATATAATTTGGCTAGTATGGGATGTGCTATTAAAAGAATCCAATAAACGGTCTAAGATACTGCAAAAAACTATTAACGCGTTACTGAGTTTGTTTACTCTTAAATATACGTCCGGATGTCACAGAAAACGAAAATATATTTTGTATTTTGTGGTGTCACTATTATGTGAAAATATAATAGTTGACGAAGAAATTATAAGAGAGAAACAAAAAGAGATTGTAATTAATGTTTTATCAAAATTAGATATTATTTACAGACAAATAAAGAAGAATGAAATGTCTCCTGGAACAGAATATCTATTTAAAGACACAAAATCAACTAATTTGGAAAAAACAATACAAAAATTGGAAACAATGAATTCTTTTGGAGAGAATTTTACACCGAGAACATAAACTTATAATTTACATATTGTTGCCGTTGATTTACACCATTAAACTACATGAATCATTCTCTAATTACAATTGACCATTTATCTTATAATATATATATATGGCAAAAACATTTAGGAAACGAAATCCTGGTTCTACACGAAGAAACATGAATTCACATATGTCTATAAAAAAGTTTGAAAAGGAGATTGCTATAAAATTTATAGAAATTCTTATGATGGTAAAATTATATCATTGGAGAACAACTAGTTACGCAACTCATAAAGCGACAGATGAATTGTATACTTCGCTAAACGGTAATATTGATAAATTTATCGAAGTACTTTTAGGCAAAGCTGGAAATCGAATAGATGTAATTGGTCCAAAATCGTTTTCGCTAATAGATATAGATTCGCAAAGCAAATTAAAGCAAAAAATCGAAGGATTTAAAGGTTACTTAGTCGGATTAAATAACAATAAAACAATAGGAATCATGTCTAATTCCGACTTGTTAAACATTCGAGATGAAATTTTGGGAGATTTAAATCAGTTTTTATATTTATTGACATTCAAGTAAAAGTAATAGCAATATGCGCAATTATAATAAAAAATAATATATTTAATTTTATTATAATGGATAATTCAAATGATATAACAAGTTCAATAACTCAACAAAATATTGCTTCTCCGACGCCCGACGTGAACGGTTCATCTAATGGTGACGGAGGATTTTTAAACAGCATTAAAAGCGTCAGTGTGACTACATGGATTCTCATATTTTTTATTTTTTCCTTTTTAGGTTTTAACATTTTTGTTTATTTAGCAAAAGGAACAGAGGACATTACATCTTTTTTTGCACCACTAGTAAAAACGTCAATGGGACTATTTGCTTATGCGACTGGTTCAGTTGTGGACGTTACCGCTTCAGGTGCACAAAATATATTAAATACTACTACAAACTTGGCAGATAGTGGACTGACGTCTGTGCAAAATAAGGCGCAACAATTCCAAGAAAAACAAAGTCCCACTAATTTGTCCTCTCAGTCAGTACAACAAACAAATAAACAACCTGACCCCATGTCAAACAATGCTTTAAACAAATCGTTAAATACTGCAACGGCCAGCACAAATTCAAACAACAATAACGATTATCAAGCCGATGAATCTACTAGTACAATACAGTCGGGTGGAAATAAATCAGGGTGGTGTTATATTGGTGAAGATCGAGGGTTTAGAAGTTGTGTAGAAGTCGGACAGCAAGACAAATGTTTGTCCGGTGACATTTTCCCAAGCAAAGACATTTGTGTAAACCCTAATTTACGTTCATAAATTGCTGTTAGTTTACTGTAACCGTTATTGTATTGGATGCGTTTGATAATACTGTATTACTAACAGATACAATGTAAAATGAATAGGATTGTCCAACAATTAAATTCTCTATTACGGTAGTAAACTCAGTGTATGAAACTGATTTTAAAAGTGCACCGTTTTGATATATACCAAAACTAGAAATAGGTATGCACGAGTTTTGAATAACTGTCCACGACAAAGTTATCGATGCGTTAATATTTGAATCCAATATTAGAACTGGAGGAGCTGGCGTTACTGCGCTAACCAACGCCTTGTAGTTTGTAGGCCATTTGTTGCCACTATTGCTCATAGTTAATCTTTGTTTAGGATACCATGTGTTAATTCTAGGGTCCCAACATAATTCTTTTGCAACAGTAGGATTACTAAATCCAGGAACGTCAGATGCGGTAATAGATGCACAATTTACAATTCTGTACGCTTTAATTAATTGATTTGTGCACGGATTTGCCAAAGTATTACAAATTAAGTTCCCGCCAGACTGTATTGAAGTGGAATTGCATCCAAATGGGTTTCTGACATTAGTTTGAAAAGGGCCCGATTCATTATTTGGTTGTCCAACAATTGTATTTGGTGGTATTTCTATTGAATTCACACGTAATAGCCCAGAAGTATTCGGATTAGAATATGTTATCGATTGAGTTGCATAAGTTTTACCTCTTATACCTATGTTCGAAATCCGCGAATATCTTTGATTTTTGGTAAAATTACTACTATTTTTTTTATACTGTAAAATGTTACCTTTTAAAAGTATTTGATTTTCTAAATCTGCCTGGCCAGGAGGTATTGTTTGTTTTGTGCGTGGAACATATACAAGATATCGACTGTTTGGAACTGTTGTTATTGAACAAAGCGATTGAACTCTACTCCAATCTCTAGGAGGTTGTGGATTATAATATATACCATTGTTCATGTTATATATTATATATATTTGATTAGTTTCATTTTGAATTATTCCATTTATGTTTTTGTAAAACTAGGGTTGTATCCGTCACCTGAACCATAAAAGAACCATCGTAATGATAAATAATCGTTGTAGGTGGTTGATGCGTCTGGAGCACTGCTGACTGCAGTTGTATTAGGTCCATGCTCAAATATTCTTTGAATTTCAGCAGTTCCTAAAGCATGATTGAAATACCATAAATCAGCAATACTTCCTTGAAATCCTCCATTCGCAGCTACATAAACATCTCCATAATTCTGTTTAGGTATTCCGTGTAATTCAATACTTCTTGCGATTGTACCGTTAATATACACATCAAGAGTTGTATTTTCGCAACGAATAATAACGTTGACCCATTTATTGAGAGGAATATCAGGTATTACAATTTCTTCATTGATGACATTAAATGTATTCATTATTACGACGAGAGCATTTGTGTCAGGAGCAATGTATAGGCCAGGTGCGTTATTGGGGAAATTTAAACCATTTGATGTTAAACTACTATTACCCTTGTAAAATATGTGCCTAAATCGTCCATCCAAATATACTAAATTGGTTATATTTATCCATATACTCCAAGAAAATTCAAGACCGTCAGTTTCATTTACTGAACGATAAATAGTAGACTTACCAGTGTGTCCACTAGGGTCTTGATAAAATATTAATTGTTGAGTGGCATCCACTGTTCCATTTATTAACCGTGGAGACCCGTTGGGTTTGAAAATATAATTTATTAACGATATTCCTGCTCTTAATAAGATTACAAATGCGAATATTACTAATAATATAAATGCAAATTTGGCTACTAAACTATTTGATTCTAAAAAGCCTGAAGTTCCATTGGATGTAGAAAAAGATCCATTGCTACTCATTTATTATATATAATTAAACAAGAAAAATTTATGAATTAAATTGTAACAGATGTTTTTTGCAAACAAAACAATTATTCAATTATTTTACATAAATATTTATTTGTATAGGTTGTCGTACAACTTAACCCAATGTAGTAGTACTTTGTGTAGTTCCATTTTCTATTACTGATACTTGAACTTGAACGTCTCCACTTCCGAATATAGATGTCTTGTAACCGTGTGTGTAAATATCCCAAGCTTGTTGCGGGTTTAATGAATTAGGATAATATTGCAGTTTGGAAGTCCATCCAGCGAATCCTCCTTTGGGTGTAACAAAAATAGGTGCGAGGGGGGCGACGCTTGCGATACCAGGTAACAAACATGTTCTTACTAATTTTCCGTTTATATATAAATCCATGCTTCTACCATAAACACTGACAATAAGGTTTACCCACCTCTGCAATGGAACGTTTGCTATGCTACATGTATGTACAACAGTTGAACCACCTGAAGTACTTGGTTTGCCATCATGGCCGGGGAAACACCCTAAAGAAACCGAAATGTTGTTTTCAATAGGACCTAATACAACAGCAGGGCATGGGTCTAATCCACTCATTCCGCCTACACTGCCTCCACCAGACGAGCTTGACTTACCCATCCGTCCGAAAATAACTTTAGGGTGGCCATAACGGTAGTTCCAGTCATTTACATAAAACCAAATTGAATATCCAAAATTAGTTGACGGGGCATCAGACCCATTTGTTGCTAAAGAACTATGCTCAATTTTTGAGCCAGTTTTTCCATTGGCAAGGCCTTGCAAAGTGTATGGGTCGGATAACAAATATCTCAGTATAATCAATATTAAAACAATTACAACCACGATTATCACAATAGTTAGGGCGTTCATTATAATATATATATAGATTTAGAAATTTTATAGTTGTTTTAGAATATAATTTAGTTAAAATTATATTTATGCGATTTGTCCTAAAAATTACTTATCATATTTTATAATTGTTGTAGTATCTTCTTTTGTTGTTGGGGTTGGTTTGTCATGTAACGTGTTGTAAATGTAATTAATTGTGTTTCTCGATAAGGTTTTATTGTAATAAACAACACTACATATTCCCCCCTCGTACCCATCATTTTTACCAACAGTCAGACTATCTAAAGTATAGTAATGAACGACGCCGATGTCCGACTTTACTAATTCCCCATTGAAAAAAATATCTAAAATACCTCCACTATAATTTAATATAATATTATCCCATTTTTGTAGTAACATATTCTCCTTTTTAAATAAAATTCTGTTACCGTGCTCGTCAAATTCTATGAGTTTGTTTTCAGTATGTTCCTGCAAATCTTTTTGATACATTGTAATTAACAGTGTATTCTTAGAAGGATTATAACTAACATTGGGTTTCTCTCCAAAGTTTAACAGTGAAGTATATTTAGTATAAGATGGGTTTGTGCTTGGCGGAAAAGAGTCTAAAAATATCCAAAAAGATAACGCAAAATTATAATCATATGTGTCACTTCCATTTAAATCTTCATACGTTCCCAGTGAAATTTGCGTGTTTGTACTAATTGGATTATTTACTAATAATTTACCTCCTTGTAAAATTAATTTATTGTAGATTACAGGATATGCAAAATATATAACAAACAACATTATCGCAAGAACTAACATGTACCAATAACTATCTTCTTTGGCATTGTATTTAGAAACACTCATTTTCATGACGCTGTCGAATATATTTGTAAAAATACATGGAAGATAAAATATTATATTCATAATCAGTTCAGTCAACGGAGACCCTTTTTTATGCCCCTCAGGGCTTTTCACGTAAATTGATTTATAAATTAATGAAAGTAATACTAAAACCAACAAAATGTTCACCATTACAGACAGTGCTCCTGACTGACCCGTTTTTATTTGTAACGCAAAAACAATCCAAACAATAATCAATATGGAAATAATTAACCCAAATAACATCAGTAATGCTCTTTTAAATAAATTTAATTTGTCAATGTTCATTTTTTTATCCGAAATTTCAGGAAATGTATTGCCAATTAAAAGCGTTGACCATAAAATACATATTAATAAAGTAAAAATCAGTGCAGCACCACATCTTGCTTTGCTATCTTGATTAAAAAACCCACCTGGATAGGTTTGTATCATGATTGTAATAGTTATTAAAAATATAACAAACGATAGGCTTCCATACACGGCAAATGTTGAAAACTTTCCCAAAACGCCGCCGTCAGCCGCCGCAGTTTTGTTGTCTGGAGTGGTTTTTGTATCCGGAAGAGTCAGAACAATAATCAAATATAAAAAAGCAAATACGGAAATTATGATAGTTAACAATAGCAAATAACCAAAATATTTTGCTACCAACCCTCCTGGGTCAACGTTATAATAAACTATCATGGATGTGAGAACACAAAAAAATAATATGACTGATTTAATTCTTTCATAATTAATGTTGAACACTTCTACATAACTAGAAGTTAGACTTAGGCTTAACGTCCAAATACCTAGTAATGCGGTTAACGGCGATACAATATAATAGTACTTATCAAGAACTTTATTAGATACCATTGTAAAAAACAGAATGAGAAATATCGTATAAAGTATCATATACGTTACATTATGTATTTGGCCAAATAATTGTTTAATTTCTTTAAAATTAGGTAAAAGTGCAATACATATAATCACAACTAAAATACAAAAAATGGTGGCTATTACAATATCACCTGCCTTTTTGTTTTCGTCGCTTGTGGAGGTTGGTGGTTTAACGTTGTAAAAAATAACATATAGGGAAATTATTAAAGCGATAAGAGCTGCTATCATTGGATAAAAAATCCCCGGTTTCCTTACGTCAGGTATAATATTTGTAGTATCTATAGGAGCTGTTTTTTCCATATATTATTGCAATACAATATTTAAATTTAATAATACTTATCCGTTCTATTTATTTATGCATACTACATAACTAAATAAAATACTTTGACCCTTTATCACATATTTTCGCTTGCGGTTTTTTTACCATGACAATTTCTACACAATGCAACCAAGTTTTGCACATCATTAGCGCCACCATATTCCAGTCTTACACGGTGGTCAATTTCGTAGGTATGGTCCAATTGGGTCTGACAATGCCCACATTTCCAATCTTGTTGAGCGGCAACATATTTCTTTTTAGTTTCACTTACTGAACGCTTTGTGCCATTTTTGCCAGAACTGAGTATTTTTTTTTCAGACTCACAAAATGATTGGTCAATATTATTAAATGATTGCATAAAACTATTATCGGTTGTATTTGTGAAATCTATAATTGGGCTTAATAAATCCATGGACGATTTATCTATAGGCATGAATTTAACCACATTGTTTGCATATAAAAGCATGTTTCTGCCTTGTTGTGGGTTTTTTTTCAGTAATAAGTATATACCAACCCCTAATAACGCGTAGAATATCATTGTATAATATTTTTTGAATGTTAATAACATTTTTGTATATTTGCCATCATTATATGCATTATAAATAAAAAATGCGGTTATTCCTAATACAAATAATTCTAATCTCATATATATTATTAAATAATAATAAAATATACTTAATAAACACGTTGTTTAATTATTGGTATTCTGGTTCTTGTTCATCACGATAGTGTTGTTGATGTGGTTGTTGTTGTTGCTGTTGTTGCTGTTGTTGCTGTTGTTGCTGTTGTTTGTTTGCCATGTGAGTTATGCCAAGCATTCCTAGCAATATGACTATAAACGGAAGCAAAACTAAAACCCATGAAATAGTAGCATACCCTTTCTTGCATAGCCAACTTAATATGCATGTCCAAATTAAAGTGAAAATAACTTTCATACCTACCGCCAAAAACGGCACATCATGCATTAAAGCCATAACGCAAAAAAATAATGTGACAACTAAATAAATTTTTGCAGGTGCACACAAATTTTTAAGTTCCTTCATTATACATTTATTAAAGAAATAAAATATATATATCTTGTAACGCAAATTGTTACCGTTTTAAAAACTAATAGTTACAAGTTTGTTGTCTGGAACAAACGTTTCGCCTGTAATTCCTTTGGAAGTACTTTCACTTTTTGTAAGAGATATTTGGCTTTTATGTCTCTTGCTAGGTATCATTTCGGATTTGAATAATTTACTTAGTTTAGTTAAATTCTTTACAATGGTGTCTTTATTTAATGGGTGCATAGACGGTGAATATGAATACAGAAATAAGTTTCTAATAATATGGAATGAATCATGCAGAACAGGCGTCAAATTTTCATAGTTTTTGTGTAAATTTTCCAATAAAGGAAGATAAGTAGATACAAATCCCCATACATCTACATTGTTTACAAACACTTTGTCTAAATATTCACGTAGGGTTAATGTTCCGTCTGCTTTAAATCTTGTAAAATGAATCAGTATTTCAACAATGTAGTCCGTTATAATTGAACGAGTGTTTTTCGAAACGCCTTTATCAAATGTATATTTTTTATCTAATAAAATGTTAATTATTGAATCTATCAACGCGTAATGTCCGCGACCTCTTTCGCGCATCCAAAAATCTATGTAATCAGATACAAACGGACGCAGACCGTTCTCGTCTATTTGCCCATTGTTGTCAATATAATCAGTATAACGTTCTACAAATTCGCTTGAAAAAATAATCACTGAAAACGGCACGTTATATTGTAATGGTCTATTTATCCACACGCGTGGCATGGGGTCGTTTTTATAAGGAATATACATTGTTGATAATCCCCAATCAATCAATCGCGTTTTTAAAGTGCCTGCCTTACCACTTACCAATATATTGGAATCTTTAATGTCACAATGGTATACGTAGTTTTTATTCATAGGTATAATTCCATGCTTTAACAATCGTATCAACGATTTATTTAAATTATATAATTCATCAAAATGTATAGCTTCCAAAATAAAGTCATCTACTGGAATGCCACCATTCGGCATATTTAAAACCATCAAATTGTCCAACGACTCATTCACATTTGTATTGGTTATACTGTCTTTTGGTAAGGCCTTGCATTTTTGTTTAAAATTTGCCAAATCGCTTTCGGTCAACTCTGCTGGCTGACACATAGTAATATCATCGAGCAAAAAATAATCGCTGTAGTTGTGAATTGTATGTAATCGTTCTTTAAATTGTGTAATTTCGTCATATTCTTTTGTCGCATGCTTTGTAGTCATCAACTTACTCACTTGACCACGTTTTCTAGTGTTAGATTTAGCGCATCTTAATGCTGGACTAAACACGCAACCAAATCCACCGGATGCTAATACATTACCCCCTTTTTTACATTTTTTTGATTTTGTACATTTTTTAGATTTATTAGACATTCGTATTATATATACGTCTTTACAAAAATTTTATTAAAATGGTCATTTATCGTATAAATAATAAATCGCCAAAGAAATAGCCAATAAAAGGCCGACATATATTACCTTTTCTCTCCATTTGTAAAACTCCAATAGTTTTATATTATCGGGCTTATACTCCTCATAATATTTAACATAAAAATCATTTAAAGAAATTTGGGGTTTTTCTAGCTTTTCGTTTATTTTATTATGAATAAAATGCATCCACTGAATAAACGATTCTCTATTATCCAGATATGGAGCAACTGGATACTTATCTAATAATTTACTAAATTCACCCGAAATACTCTCGACTGGAATAAATAATGGAAGACTTTGTATAAAATCATAATATTTTTTTTTGTTTACAGCATTGGGATTTTTTGGATACGTCATAGATAATGTATGTAAAAAGAACCAATAATGCGGACCCCATATTTTTGGATCTAAATATGTCATTAGACTAAACTAATATAAAAATATAATTCTTTAAACATATATAGTTTTATGAACAAAAATATAAATGTATGCAATAACTGTGGGAAACAAGGACATTTATTCCATCAATGTAAATTACCAATTACAAGTTATGGAATTATTTTGTTTAGGTCTAGCCCGATTGGTCTACAATTTTTAATGATACGACGAAAAGATAGTTTTGGGTATATTGATTTTATTAGAGGCAAATATACGCCTTACAACGTTAACCAAATACAGAAATTAATCGACGAAATGTCTTTGTCAGAAAAAGCAAAAATCAACGAAGACACGTTTGAAAATTTATGGAAAACCATGTGGGGTGATGCCATTAGCATACAACACAAAAGTGAAGAATTTTCATCTTCGAAGAAATTCAATGTAATTAAAAATGGCGTAGCAGTCGATGCTGACACAATAACGCTAGCAGACATTATTGATAAAAGTACTACCAAATGGGATGAAACTGAATGGGAATTTCCAAAGGGAAGACGTAATAATAAAGAAAAGGATATTGAATGCGCTATGAGAGAATTCGAAGAAGAAACCGGCATTTCAAAAAATAACATAACTATTGTTGAAAATGTCATGTCATTTGAGGAAATATTTATAGGAACAAATTATAAATCGTACAAACACAAATATTTTTTGGCTCATATTAATGACAACGAGGACGTGTTGAACAACTACCAGGTTACGGAAGTTAGCAAAATAGAGTGGAAAACGATTGATGAATGTTTAAAATCAATAAGACCATACAATTTAGAGAAAAAAAAATTAATTGCAAATATTAATAATATTTTACAAGAATATAGATTATATTCATAATATATACTATTATATGTCTACCAATATTGCAAAACCCAATATTGTAAAAATACCATTAATTATAGAAGAGTCGTCGAGTAGTTCATCTATTTCTTCTGATTCTTCTTCTTCTTCCGAGACCGCTTCATCAAGCAGTACTCCAATAAGTAGCTCATCTAGTAGTAACCCATCAAGTAGTAGCCCATTAATAACTCCTGTAATAGCACAACCTAATCCACAACCCAAACCACAAGTAGCAAAAAGTTGCAAGTACGATTTAGTAGAAGAGTTTAAAGGACTCGATTGTTCTAATGAAAATTATTATTCTAAGGAGTGTAATAAATTTCTGTTAAAAAAGGAATTTATTGAGCAATCATGTATTGCAGAAACACCCAATGCGGATACCTATTTATATCCTAGTTTAAGTGATAAAAATTTTAATATAAAAATCGCAACCAAAAAAGAATTCAATGATACAAAATATGATGGAGTTATACATAAAAATATCAAAGAATACGCAGATGAATTAAGCAGAGCCGATTTCGAATTGTCACCACATCAAGCATTTGTTAAAAACTTTATGTCGTCACAGACTCCCTATAATAGTTTAATGCTTTATCATGGATTAGGCACAGGAAAAACATGCAGCGCAATCGGGGTATGCGAGGAAATGCGAAACTATATGAAACAGATAGGAACAACCAAACGTATTATCATTGTGGCATCTGAAAACGTCCAGGATAACTTTAAATTGCAATTATTTGACGAAAGGAAATTAAAACTTGTTGATGGAGTATGGAATATACGTGCTTGCACTGGAAATAAATTACTTCAAGAAATAAATCCTATGAATATGAAAGGGATTACAAAAGAGAAAGTGATTAGTCAAATTAAAAATCTGATAAATACTTATTATTTATTTTTGGGATATGGACAATTTGCCAATTATATAATTAAAACAATTGATTATTCGGAAGATGTGGACAATAAAGTTAAAACTAAGAAAAATGAAATTACGCTGAACAAAAAGACAATTCGACGTTTGCGTAACGAATTTGACAATAGGTTAATAGTGATTGATGAAGTTCATAATATTAGAAAAACTGAAGATAATGAAAATAAAAAAGTGGCAATTAATTTAGAGTTGCTTGTTAAATCTGCTGAAAACATGAGGTTTGTTTTACTATCCGCCACACCAATGTATAATAGTCATAAAGAAATTGTATGGTTATTAAATCTTATGAATACAAACGACCGTAGAGGCAGAATTGAGGTAAAAGACATTTTCGAGAAAAATGGTGGATTTAAAAAAAATGGTGAAGAAATGCTCATAAGAAAGGCTACAGGATATATTTCATTTGTTAGAGGTGAAAATCCGTATACGTTTCCTTACAGAATCTATCCTAATCAATTTGCACCCGATAAAACATTCCCATTTATAAAATATCCAAGCTATCAAATGAATCTTAAAAAAATCAAAGAATCGGATAAAAATCGTATTTTAAGTTTATATTTAAATACAATTAAAAATTGTAACAAGTGTGGCAAATGTCAAGGATGCGCGTATAATTATATCATTTATTCATTAAGACACAAAGAATTTTCAATCACCACGAAGAAGGGAGTTGTGCGGGATATGCCTAGTTTTGAAAATATGGAGTCGTTTGGGTATACATTATTAAAATTACCATTAGAATCACTGATTATCACTTATACAAT
>Ga0315283_10000252_pt1 | contig 36565 bp, 25 predicted proteins | sample YL17G09_0_MG_FD_204541 | JGI IMG/M metagenome (GOLD analysis project Ga0315283, IMG submission 204541) | Sediment microbial communities from Yellowstone Lake, YNP, Wyoming, USA - YL17G09_0 | ecosystem: Environmental > Aquatic > Freshwater > Lake > Sediment | place: USA: Wyoming | collected...
AGCGCCTTGCCGAAGATCGCGCGGATGCCGCTCTGCTCGAGCACCGCCGCGATCGCGTCGGTGTGACCGACCGTGCCCATGTCGTTGATGCAGGTGACGCCGCCCGCGATCAACTCGACCAGCCCGAGCCGCGCCGAGGCCGCGATCGAAGCCTCGGTGTGGGCCGCCTCGAGCAGCCAGACGCTCTCGCGCAGCCAGCACAGCAGGTCGCTCTGCTCGGCGAGGCCGCGGAAGAGGGTCTGGCAGAGGTGCAGGTGCCCGTGGATCAGGCCCGGCAGGACGAAGGCGCCCGAGGCGTCCACCGATTCGTCGGCGCGACCGCCGGGGAGCGCGGCCAGCGCGGGAGGCACGCCTTCGCCGAGCGCGACGATGACACCGTCGCGCACCAGCAGGTCGCCGCGGGCGACCGTGCCGGACGCGTCCATGCAGACGAGCGTGCCGGAATGAAAGAGACAACTGCTCAGGCGGGCGCCTCCCTGCGATGAGCCTGGGCTCCGGCATCCGTGCCGGAGAGTGGCCGAAGAAACCCGCGCGCCGGGGAGCGCCCGTAGTTGGGGCGCCCAGCCCGGCGCGATCCACGTTCAGGACCTTCGGGCCTGAAGAGACGTTGGCACTCGGATGAGGGTAAGTCAACAAGAATCGGGTGGCCGGGAAGCCTGACGCCCGGCTCGATTGCGGGCCGGGCGTCTGCGCTGCTCGATGGGTCGGTGAACCGCTACACGCCGCTCCCGCACGCACGGCACTTGGTCGCTGCCGCCGGGATCCTCTCCCTGCAGAACGGACACGCCTTGGTCGGCGGCGCGGGCGGCGCCGGGTCGGGCTTCAGCAGCGCCTTCGTGATGAGGAACACCACCAGCGCGATGATCACGAAATCGATGACGCTGCCGATGAACGCGCCGTAGGTGATCTGCGCCGCCGGGGTGCCGTCAGCCTTGCTCTTCAGGACGATCGCGGCCTCGCGCCACGCACCCCCCGGGACGAAGAGCCCGATGACCGGCATGAGGATGTCGCTCACCAGCGAACTCACCACCTTGCCGACGGCGGCGCCGATGATCACGCCGACGGCCAGCGCGAGCGCGTTGGTCTTGAGCAGGAACTCCTTGAACTCCTTCAACATGGCGACCTCCCGGAGAAGTCGTGCGGAACGGGTGTTATCGATAGATGGACTTCAACGTCCCCCAGGTCGGGCGCTTCGCCGGCACAACATTCGGGCAGCAGCAGGCGAAACCCGACGCCTCCGCGACGAAGGGCGCGGACTCCTGGAACAGACAGGAGCCGAAAGGCAGGAGCGTCACGTCGATCACCACACTGCCGGGATTGATGGAGTAGCCGGTGAAGCACTGGCTGGCCAGCTGTGCCTGGATGTAGCTCTCCGCGGCGGAGGTCGCGGAGAACGGGCCGTAGCCGCAAGCGCCGATCGGGAGCGCGGAGTAGAAGGGATTGGGGACCGGGAAGCTGGCGGAGACCCGCTCGCAGCCGGACAGACACTCCGGGGGGGGCACGATCGTGAACGTGTTGCTGTAGTAAGGACTGTTGGTGTCGTTCGAGAACCCGATGGCAAGCTTGTAGGTGCCCGGCGGCAGATAGCTCGGAAGGTCGGGGATGCTCCAGAAGCCGTGACCATTGTTCGGAAAGTAGGCCATGCTGGGGAGTGGGGCCGACCCGAAGGGCGGGAACTGCTCGAAGAACGCCACGGCGCCAACGGTCGGGCCGCCCCCCGACCACTCGATCGTGTGCGTCGTGCCGGCGGTCCAGATCTCGCCCCCCGCGGGCACGAGCCAGGTGACGGGGTCCGCGTCTGCGGCGAACGGCAGGGAGACCGCGACCAGCGCGACGACTGCGAACATGAGTCGGAAGATGACGGTGCGGGCGCTGATTCCGGCCGCGCGGCAGACGGGTTTCATGGGGGGCCTCCGGGTTGTGCAAGCTGGAAGAACAAACGTGAACATGACCCAGAAGCGATCATAACACGGAACGCGCGGCCCCGGCCGGCCGCTCAGGCGGCTCGCCGGGGCTCTATTGGATGCGCGTCCAGCGCCTGCGACTCACGAAGAGACCAACGCCACTCGCTGGCCACCCTGTCGGCGAGACACCCTGGCCTCACCACCGCACCATTGCCCGGCGCCCCAGACACCGCGACCACCCCCGGAGGAGGTGGTCGGTGTTGACAAGCGGGTCACTCCCGATCAGCGATAGATGGACTTCAGCATCCCCCAGGTCGCGCCGGTGGTCGAAACGATCTGCATATTGCCTGGGCAAAGGTCCGACCCGAGTTGGCCGGTGTTGAAGCTTCGCAACGTCCAGGTCAAATGACGGGTCGCGCAGGGAACGAGCCGGCCGCCACCGACTGGCGGCACGACCAGCGTTCCAATGGTCGCGTCGGCCTGGCCCACTGCCAGGTTGACGGATGCGGGGGGGACGACCCCGAGCAGCAAGTTCAGCCGGGTCGCTATCAATTGGTGCGCGAGCGAGATGAGCCCGTTCCCCTGGGCCGGCTGCCGCAGGATGGCGAGGATCTGCGCTTGGGTGTAGGTCACCGACCCGAGCGCGAGCGAGGTCACCCGGTTCCAGCTTTCGGGGTGCCTCGTCCAGTAGCCCAGGCTCACGGTGCAGTCAGTGGACGTACGCGGCGCCGTACTGCAGGCGATCGTCTTCGAGTTGGCGCTCTCCCCCGCCCCCGGCCACGCAGCCACGGCGCGCACCCGGACGACATACTCCGTGCCCTCAGCGAGTTCCGCGTGGTCCGAGGCCTCGAGCCCGGTCTCGTCGAAGAGTTCGCCGATCACGACCTCGGCGACCTGGCCGGCACCGAGCCGGAAGCTCTCCACCCCGGGCGTCACGTAGAGCGTGGGCACGCCGGTGAAGTCCGAGCCCATGAGCGACGCGGCCGAGACCGGCCAGCCGCCCAGCGCGTAATGCTGTTCGGCGGTCAGCCACTCGACGATGAAACCCGCGGGCGCACCACCCGGCCCGGCCTGCACCCGAAGCGTGATCGAGGCGCGGTCGGCCGTGAGCAGCGCTGCGCTGGGCGCATCGAGCGGGACACCGAGGGCCGGCGCGGCCAGACCGATCGAGACCAGGATGGAGATGCAGAGACCGGAAGACTTCATGGTATCCCTCGAGACTGGGTTCGTCGCGGCAGCGGGCCTCACGGATGCCGGCGTCCGGCGCGGGGACCTTGGCCCCTACTCGCGGCATCGCAATAGCCGGGCCACGAAGTCGGTTGCATCCTGGGCGGGCCCGGCGGGGCGCACGCGGGTGCCAAGTGCTCTTGCAGCTTGGTCCTGCGAGCGCGCGGACGCGGCGCTCCGGGCCCGGCCGCGCACCCTCCACGCGCAGACGCGGACGCGCCCAGGGTGAGACGGCGAGGCATGCGGGGGTTCTCGCCCACGCGGCCCCTCCGCGCGGCCCCTCCGCACATGGCCATGTGATAGAGGCGGTGCATGTTGCCTGCGAAGTTCGACTCAGTCCTCTCGCGATGTCCAACTCCGCGCGGCCGACTTCGATCCGTTCCTCCAGCGCCTGCGCCGGACCAAGCTGGCCGCGATCGCACGGCGAAGACCTGGCTGGTCGAACGGCCTCGCGGGGGGGGGCGGATTCGCCCCCGACGGACGAGCTCGCCATCGCGCTTCAGACCGCGGCCCTGGTGACCGATACTCCAGGCTGACGCTCGCTCCGCGCCCCGGGCTCCTTGTGGCCCGGGGTGGCGCCCTCTATCATTCGCCGCCTTGTTCCGCCTCGGGGTCGTCCTCGTTACGAGCACCGGAGCCTGCATGCCGCGCGTACCACACGTCGCCTATTTCTGCATGGAGTTCGGGCTGCACGAGTCATTTCCCATCTACTCGGGGGGACTGGGCATCCTGGCTGGCGACTTCATCAAGTCGGCGGCAGACCTCAAGTTGCCGGTGATCGGCGTCGGGCTGTTGTGGGAGCACGGGTACTCGGTGCAGCGGATCGGCCCAGATGGCCAGCCCCACGAGGAGTTCCCGCGCTACGATTACTCGTATCTGCGTGACACCGGCGTGCACGTGCGTGTCAACGTGCGTGGCGCCGAGGTGCCCTGCAACGTCTGGATGACCACGCGCTTCGGGCACGTGCCGCTCTACCTGATCCAGCCCACGCGCCTCGCGGACCGCTGGATCACGCACCGGCTCTACGAGGCGGGCACCGACGTGCGCATCGCGCAGGAGATGCTGCTCGGCATCGGCGGGGCACGCGCCCTCACCTGGCTGGGGATCCCGGTGGCGACCCACCACTTCAACGAGGGCCACGCCGTGTTCGCCGGCATCGAGATGATCGCGTCGTACATGGAGGGCGGGCTCACCTTCCCCGACGCCTGGGCGGCAACGCGGCGCGAGATCGTCTTCACCACCCACACCCCGGTAAAGGCCGGCAACGAAGAGCATTCGCTCAAGGATCTGCGCCGCCTGGGCGCCTGTCTGCAACTCTCCGGCGCCGAGATGCGCGCCATCGGCGGCGACCCGTTCAACATGACGGTGGCGGGCCTGCGCCTCTCGCGCAAAGCCAACGCGGTAGCCAGATTGCACGGCGAGACCGCGCGCATCATGTGGAAGCACATCAGCGACGCCGCGCCCATCGTCTCGGTCACGAACGGCGTCCACGTGCCGACCTGGCAGTCGCCGCTGGTGCGCGCGGCCGGCGGCGACCCCGCGCGGCTGTGGGATGCGCACGCGCTTCACCGCAACGAGTTGCTGGCCGAGATCGAGCGGCGCAAGGGCCTGCGGCTGGACCCCGAGGGGCTGCTCATCGGCTTCGCACGCCGAGCGGCGGGCTACAAGCGCCCCGACCTGATCGTGCGGGACGAGAAGCGCCTCACCGGCCTGCTGGCGCGCGGCGCGCACGTCGTGCTGGCGGGCAAGTCGCATCCCGATGACAAATTAGGCAAGGCCCTCATCGCGCGCCTGGTCTCGGCCGAGCGCACGCACCCGGGGCAGGTCGTCTACCTCGAGAACTACGACATGGAGCTGGGGCGGATGCTCACGCGTGGCTGTGATGTGTGGCTCAACAACCCCATCCGCCCGCTCGAGGCCAGCGGCACCTCGGGGATGAAGGCCGCGATGAACGGCGTGCTCAACCTGAGCATCCTCGACGGCTGGTGGCCCGAGGGCTGCGAGCACGGCGTAAACGGCTGGGCCATCGGTGACAACGACTCGGGCGACGACGCGAGGGACCTGGCCGCGCTTTATGAGGTGCTCGACGGCGAAGTGCTGCCGGCGTGGGCCGATCGCGCGCGCTGGGTCGCGATGATGCAGGCCAGCATCGCGACGGGTGTGGAGAAGTTCTCCTCGGACCGCATGCTGCGCGACTACTTCGCGGAGCTCTACCCGGCTGGCGAGACCCGCCCGGTCGAGATGCCAGGAGCAGCGCCCGCGAACCGGTAGCTCGGCGCACACCCACCCCGCACCACCTGAGCCTCGTCCCGCGAGCGGCCGCGGCCGGAATCGCGCAGCGCCGCAAGCGCCGGGCGCCAGCGCGGGCGCCGGCGCGGCGACCGGGCCCGGCCCCCCGCGGGACTTCGGCCGCCGCGGATTCAACGCGGGATCCTGCCGGACACGCCGGGCGCGGCCCTACCTGTCCTGCCCGGGCGGGTTCTGGCTCTCCGCCCCTGGCTCCGGCGCCACTTCCTCCGCCAGCACCGGCAACCGCGTGAGCGCGGCGATGTAGTCGTCGGGCAGCTTGTGTGCGCGCGCGCCCTTCAGCACGGCGTCCAGATAGCGGCGCGAGGGCGGCGAAGGATTGGCGGTGTGCGCGAGGTAGGCCGCCGCCTTCACGCGGCGCGGCACCGAGCCATCCTCGGGATGCGTCAACTCGACCCAGACCGGCCCGCGCTCGTAGAGGTTGTGCGCGTCGCCGGGGCCGCGGAAACCCTCGTGGCCGTCCAGCGAGCGCAGGTCATCGTCGTTCAGTTCGTACAACATGCCCCAGACGTCGTTCCCATGCGACAACTGCAGGCTGGCCACACCGCCACCCCACAGCGTCGAGAAGATCGGGAAGCTCAGCTTGTGATCGTGCAGCACCGCCATCCCGACCTTCTTGTGCGCCGGGCAGCGGGCTTGCATCTGGTCTGGGTCCAGGTTCGACCCGAATGCGAAGTAGAGCATCTGGCCTCCCAAATCATGAGCCCGGGTCGGAAGACCCCCGGGCGTCTGTCCCATCCAGCATAGTGCATGGGAGGCCGCGGCGATATCGGATTGTTGGGCGGCCCGGGCAGCAGGCTGGCGGGCCGCAGGCGCTGGCAGGCTGGCGGGAGGCCGGAGGGCGACGCCCGCGCCCGGCGGAGACAGGATGCCGGAGCCGGACAAGCGCGGAAGAGCGAGGGAGCGCCAGGATGGTGCGACCGAGCGCTCGCCCGGAGTGCCTTCCACCGCCTCCCACCAGCCCACCGTCACTCTGGCCGGGTTTGTCGCGCCCCGGGAGCGCATCTATCATCCAACCCATCGGTAGCCTCGCACCCTGCACCCCACCGGCACAAACCCGACCACGATCCCGGAGAGACACACCATGGCAGTGGACTTCCTCGCTTTCGGCCCCCACCCCGACGATGGCGAGATCGGCTGCGGGGCGGTGCTGCGCAAGATGAAGGCGCTCGGGCACACCACCGGCATCGTGGACATGACGACCGGCGACATGGGCTGGGGCACGGTCGAGGAACGGCTGGCCGAGTGCGACGCCGCGGCGAGGATCCTTCAACTGGACGTGCGCGAGAACCTGAACCTCGGCGACAACCGCATCGAGGACACCTTCGAGAACCGCTGCGCGGTGGCGGCGAAGATCCGCCAGCACCGGCCGCAGATCATTTTCGCGCCCTACTACAACCTCCCGATCGGGCGCGGTCTGGGGCACAACGACCATTACAAGACCGGGCAGATCGTGGCGAACGCCTACAACCTCGCACACCTGCGCAAGGCGCCGGTCGAGGGCGCGCCGCACCAGGCGAGGGCCATCTACTTCTACTTCCTGCCGCCCGGCACGCCGGCCACGTTCATCGTGGACGTGAGCGACCACTACGAGGACTGGCTCAAGGCGCTGGAATGCCACGTGAGCCAGTTCGCGAACCCGGACAAGCCGCGCCCTGCGGCGCTGCCGGCTCCGACCGATGCGTTCATCGCTTTCGCGCGCTACTGGGGCTGGCAGATCGGCGTGCGCTACGGGCAGGCGTTCCTCGCGACCGCGCCGCTGCGGGTCGGCGACCCGCTCACGCTGGTGAAGGACGTGGTCCCGCGACCGTGACGGCGGTGGACACGCGCCCCGCCCGGCTCGCGCGCACCACCGGCGCACCGCCCGGACCGGGCATCCTGCCCGATTCGACTCGCGGAGCGTCCGCGCCAACCCCCTGAGCACGACGGCGGCCGCTCGAGTCCGCCTTCCTCGTTGACGCTCCCGCGGCATCGCGGCTAAAGTGCCCCGGTCACAGAACCCGATACCAAGGATGGTCAGGGCCCGGTGCCCCCGGGACAACAGGAGGTCCCATGCAGTTGCGCGCCTTGCGTGCCTGGAGAGCGCTGCTCCTCATCGCGCTGGTGACGGGGCAGGCCATGACGGCCGGCGCCGCGATCAGCACCCCCCGCAAGACGAAGAGCCACGCCACCGCCACGGCTGTTGCGCACGTGGCGAAGCAGACCCCTGCCCGGCGCACCCTCGCCGCGCGCACGACGACGCACGCCAGCGTTGCGCGCACGACGACGCACGCCAGCGTTGCGCGCACGACGACGCACGCGGGTGCGAAGCACGTGGCCGTCGCGCGCCGCTCGAAGAGCCGACGGCACCGCGCCCTGGCGCCGCCGCGGGGCGGGGTCTACGCCCGCAACGCCGTGATCATCGACCCGGCGACCGACGAGGTGCTCTTCGAGAAGCAGTCGCTGCAGACCGTGCCCATCGCCAGCCTGACCAAGCTGATGAGCGCGATGGTCTTCCTCGAGCAGAAGCCGGACCTGCGGCGCATGGCCGCAGTGACGCGCGAGGAGATGCGCGGTGGCGGTCACACGGGGCTGTGGAACAAGGAGCGCGTCGCCCTCTACGATCTGCTCCACATGAGCCTGATGAACTCCGACAACGTGGCCACGCGGGTGCTGGCGCGCGAATCGGGACTGTCGCCGGAACAGTTCGCGGCGCGCATGAACGAGAAGGCGCGCGAGATGGGCCTGGCGAACACGCGCTTCGCCGAGCCGACCGGGCTCGACGAGCGCAACGTCTCGACCGCGGTGGACGTCGCACGGCTGGTGCGGGCGGCGGCGGACCACTACCTGATCCGCGAGATCACCACCACGCCGGATTACGTGCTCATCGGCGAGTACCCCGGGCGCAAGCGCACCATCGCGCGCACCCACCAGATCGTGAACACCAACCGGCTGCTGCGCAGCAATCGCTACGAGTTCTCATGCAGCAAGACCGGCTTCATCAGCGAGTCGGGCTACTGTGTCGCCACCTGGGTGCGCGACCGGGGCCGCGACCTGATCGCGGTGGTGCTGGGCGCGCCGACCAATGCCACGCGCTTTGCCGATGTCGTGCGCCTGGTCCAGCGGACGCAGCCTCCGAGTCTCGAGCCGGTCCAGCCCTAGCCCGCCCCGCGCCCCGATGGCCACCCGCGAACCCGTCACCGCCCTGCTGGTCGGGGTCGCGGCAGGGCTCGCGGGTGGCCTCTTCGGTGTCGGCGGCGGGATCGTGCTGGTGCCGTTGCTCACCGGCGTGCTCTGCCTGAGCCAGCACCAGGCGCACGGCACCTCGCTCGCCGCCATCGGTGCGACCGCGCTCGCGTCGCTCATCGTCTACGGCGCGCACGGCAACGTGGCCTGGGGCACGGCAGCGCTGGTGGGCGGGGCCAGCATGTTCACCGCGCGCTACGGCGCGCGCCTGGCCGCGCGCACCTCGACGCGAAGTCTGAAACGGGCGTTCGCGCTCTTCCTCGTGCTCGTGGCAGTGCGCCTGCTGTGGAAAGCGCCGACCGCCGCGGGCTCGCCGTTCCACGGCGCGGCGCTGGCAGTGGGCTTCGACCTGCTGCTGGGGGCCACGGTCGGAGTGCTGGCCGGTTTCATGGGCGTGGGCGGCGGCATCCTCGCCGTGCCCGCCTTCGCGCTGGTGCTCGGGATGTCCCAGCAGGCGGCGCAGGGCACCTCGCTGGCCGTGATCATGGTCACCGCCCCGGCGGGCGCGTTCGAGCACCACCGCCACGGCAACGTCGCCCTGCGGCTGGTGCCCTGGCTCGCGCTGGGCGCGGCGGCGGGCGGGCCGGCCGCCTCGTGGCTGGCGCAGTGGCTGCCGCAGCCAGTTCTGGCTCGCGCGTTTGCGGTGTTTCTGCTGGCCAACGTCATCCACCTGTGGGTGAAATCGGGTTCGGCGGGTTCGGGTGGAAAGACCCGGCCAGCTCGCGAGGGGACAGCGGACTGAGCCGTGGTCGTGCGAAACCCAACGGCTTTCAGGGGTTGTGAACCGCAGCCAGCGGGCCTTTCCGAGGCTTCTCACTTGAATACCACGAGGGGATTCCGTACACTCCTTAAATGGCTCAGATGAACAAGGGTTGCTGAGAGAGCAAGAGCAAGGGGCCGTCCGTCCTCCGACACGGGCACGAGTCCACCGTGAGAACCGCAGCCAGAGTCCACCTCCAGGCGGATACGGACGAAGGTCAGGGTCCCACGACACCACAGTCAACGCATCACGAAGGAGACCCTCACAATGCGTAAGATGGTTATCACTCTGCTCGCACTCAGCGTTTTCGCGGCTTCCGCGGCATTAGCGGGGACTCAGGCTGTCCGCTTCAGCCAGGTGTACGGCGGCGGCGGCAGCGCGACCGGCACGTACTGCCCGGATTACCTCGAGTTGTTCAACAACAGCGGCACCGCGGTCAACATATCCGGCTGGCAGATCCAGTACGGCGCGGCCGCGGGCAATTTCGCCAGCAACACCTTCACCATCGCGATCCTGCCGGCCGGCGCCATCATCGCGCCGTGCGGCTACTACCTGGTGCAGGTCGGGACCGTCGCCACGCCGGGCACGTGCAGGGCCCTGCCGGTGACCCCGGACTTCATCAACGGCGCCGGGCCGAACATGAGCGCCACCGCTGGCAAGGTCGCTCTCCTGCCCGCCGGCACCGCCACCAACCAACTCTGCGCTGTGATCAAGCCTCTGGCGATCGACCTGTTCGGCTGGGGCACCGCCGACTGCTTCGAGACCCAGGCCGCACCGACGCCCAGCAACGTTCTCATCGCCGTCCGCAAGCTTGGTGGCATACAGGACACCGACAACAACTTCAACGATTTCACCAACGTGTCGGCTCCGCTGGTCACAATGCACAATGCCGCCGGTGGCATCAGGAATGTCGAGTGCTTGGCCGTCCCGGCCAACAGGAACTCCTGGGGCCAGATCAAGACGATCTATCGTTGACATGGAGTGACCCTGTCAAGGGGTCAACGGCGACCACCTCCTTCGGGGGGTGGTCGTTGTGTATGTGGTGTGAAGCAGGATGCGGCGGCGAGGACAGGTCGCTTCGACGACGAGTCACGCTGACATACGTGGGTTGCCCGGGCGGGCCCGGGCCGAGCCACATGACCGTGTTCCGTCGGGAGGTCCCGCACTCTAGGGACGCGAGTCCAGGACGGACATCGTCCCGTTCGCATATCGGTATCGCGGGGGCTCCGGATCGTGCCTGTCCTCATCCGCCGTCTTCCACTCTTTCGGTGTCCTTGAGACTCAGCTGCGCGCTGGCGTCGTGGCCTGCAACGCGTTCCAGAGGTGGCCCGCCAACTCGCGGGCGATGGCGACCGTGACGGGGTTGGGGTGCTTGCCCTGGTAGATCCTGCGGCGGTGCCGCAGGGTGAGCCGGCGCAGCGCCCGGTCGGCGAGCGCGATCACCGCCGCAGGCTGGCCGCGTCGCCTCAGCCGCAGGGCGCGACCGATCTGGGGTTTGTGACGGTAGTGCCACGCCGCTTCGACCAGCAGGCGACGCACGTGACGGTTGCCGGCCCCGGTGATGCCGCCCAGGCGCCGTCGGCTCCCACTACTGCTCTCGCGGGGCACCAGGCCGAGATAGGCGGTGAGTTGGCGGGCCGAGGGGAAGCGCCGCGGGTCATGCAGTTCGGCCACCAGGGCCAGGGCGGTCACGGTGTCGATGCCGTGGAAACAGCGGAGTGCTGCCACCGGAGCGCGGTAGGGCTCGGTCGTGCTCATCCGCCCGAGTTGGTCATCGAGCGCCTCGAGCCGCGCTTCCACCTGCTCGACCGCCAGCAGGTAGTCCTCGAAAACGATCTGGTCCGCAGGCCGCTCGAAGGGGAGTGCGTGCAACCAGCGCCAGTACTTCTGCGACCAGGTCGGCTTGCGGCCGACGCAGTAGACGCAGCCGCGGCGGAGCAGGAACTTGGTGAGCCGGTTCTTGGCCCGCGTCCGGTCGCGCTGGGCATCGTCGCGGGCCCGGCACAGGTCCCGCACCACCTCTTCGTCCTCGGTGGGCGGATGGACCTCGGTCAGCAGCCCGGCGCGGAACAACTCGGCCAGCTTGCGGGCGTCCCGCCGGTCGGTCTTGATGGACTGCCCCGGCTTCACCGGGATCAGCGACGGCGCGATCACGGTGCAGGGGATCCCCGCGGCCACGAGTTGCCGCTGCAGGACGTAGCCGCCAGGGCCGGCTTCGTAACAGCAGCGGACTCCGCCGCAGGTTTCTCGTTCGAGCTTGCGGGCCAGGCGTCGCACCGCCTCGGGTTCGTTCACGAGCTTCCATTCCACCGGGTGAACAGCTCCCGGCAACAGCATCGCGACCACGATCGAATCCTTGTGTGCGTCCAGCCCGACGAAGGTGCTAGGCTCGCCCATGACCGGTCTCCATCGTATGCGGCTCTGGGGCCGCAAGGTCCTAACCCGCGACTGAGTGTGGGAAACCACCCGGTCGCCATCCGGCGTCAACGGGTGGCGACGTTACGACCGGGGGGCCGGTCACTCCATCCTGTCTAGTCCTGCTGCAGAGAAGCGACGTTTCACACGAAGGCCCGGCGTTGTTGCCGGGCCTTCGTGTTTGGAGGCTGCGCGGGCGTGGGCCGCAGCCGCCACCGGGTGGTAGAATCATGGCCGGATCTACCAACCCAAATTGTCCGCCACAGTTCCCGACGCGGGCCTGCCGTCCTGGCCCCGCCCTGCTGAGTTTCCCCGAATCTCACCCCCGAAAGGCGGGCAGGTAGCATGAAGAAGTGGGCCGGTCTGTTCCTCGCAGCCGCACTGATTTTCCCCGCGCTCCTGCCTTCGCGAGCCCAATCGGCCGTCATCATCTCCGAGTTGTGCGATCCCAATCTCAACTACCTGAACGATCGCTTCATCGAGATCGCCAACGCCGGCACGGACACGGTGGACCTGGCGGGTTGGACACTGGTCGCGATCTCGAACAGCGCCAGCCCCACGCCCGCCTATTTCACCTGGCCGCTTTCCGGCTCCATCGCCCCGGGCCAGGCCCTGGTCGCGGGCGACCTGACAACCACCACGGTCTTCCCGGTGACGTTCGCCAACGAGGCGTGGTCGACCAGCAACGGCCAGTGGAACGGCGCGATCGGCGACGGAGCCAAGCTGGTGAACCCGAGTGCGGTGATCGTGGACTATGTCGTCGTCCCTGGGACCGTCTTCTCGAACATCGACTATGTCCGCAAGCCCAGCATCTACGTGCCATCCACGACCTACAACGCCGCCGAGTGGACGGCCACTCCGGTCCAACTCGCGACCGACGCCAGCCCCGGCACGCACGCCCTGAACCCGCTGCCGCCCGGACCGTCCATCAAGTTGATCGTCACCGACCCGGCAATCCCCCTGGCCGGCGCGGGCGCGAACGTCCAGGCCGCCGTGACCGATTCGGCCACGACCATCACCTCGGTGGCGTTGCTCTGGGGCACAAGTTCCTCATCGCTGCCCAACACCATCACCATGCCGCTCGTCTCGGACAGCACCTGGCGCACCAGCAGTCCGATCCCGGCCCAGATCGAGGGCGTGACGATCTACTACAAGGTCCAGGCCAGCGACGCCTCGGTGACCAGGCTCTCCGAACTGAAGAGTTACACGCTCGACTACGTCAGGACCATCGCCCAGATCCAGGGCGGGGTCTCGGTCTCGCCTTACAATGGTCTCGGGGTCATCACCCGCGGCATCGTCACCGCACGCTATCCCGCCTACTTCGTCGTGCAGGACGGCAGCGGGCCGTGGAACGGCCTGTGGGTGCGCAGCAGTGCCACGCCCACCGTCGGCGACTCGGTCACAGTGCGCGGGTTGGTGATGGAGAATGACGTGCAGGGCCTGGCCGGCAACACCCTGCTGGTGAGCGGACTGGTGCTCGCTTCTTCCGCCGCGGCCACCTTCCCCGCGAGCGCAGTGGTCACCAGCGCCGTCGCGTCGTCGGAGGCGTACGAAGGCGTGCTGGTCAAGGTCGCGAGTGCACCCTGTACCGACATCGCCCTCGGCGCCGGGCAGTGGCTGGTGAACGATGGCAGCGGCGCCTGCCGCGTGGGCCCGCTAGGTTATTCCTTCACCCCGACCCTCGGCACGGCCTACGACGTCACCGGCCCGGTCCTCTACAACGGCGGCACCTTCATGATCGAGCCGCGCGATGCGGGCGACGTGGTCTGGGCGGCGGATAACGCCGCACCGGTCGTGGTCGCGCTCTTCGAGGAGAGTGACTCGACCCTGCTGGTGACCTTCTCCGAACCGCTCGAGCAGGCCAGCGCCGAGACTCCCGCCCACTACTCGGTCGGCGCGCACGCCGCGACGGCCGCGGTACTCGACCTCGGCCACCCCGAGCAGGTGCTGGTCACCGTGCCCGGCATCTCCGCAGGCTCGGTCACCTTCTCCGCCACCGGCGTGGCCGACCTCTACGCGAACGCCACCAGTAGTGCGACCTGGACCTTCAACTTCGTCGACACGCGCATCCCCGCGGGCTACTACGCCAGCGCGCTCGGACTGCGCGGCACCGCGCTGCGGGCTGCGTTGCACAACATCATCAAGAACCACGCCGCGCAGAGCTACGACTACGCGCTGATCGCCTTCCAGACCACCGACGTCAAGCCCAACCGCAAGGTCTGGGACCTCTACTCGGACATCCCGGGCGGCACACCGCCCTACGAGTACGACTTCGGGCAGACCAGCGGTGGGGCCAACGAGGGTGCCGGCTACAACCGCGAGCACATGTGGCCGCAGTCCCTGTTCAACAGCGCGCCGCCGATGGTCTCCGACCTGTGGATCGTCTACCCGACCGACGCCAAGGTGAACGAGTACCGCGGCAACTGGCCGCTGGGCGACGTCTCCACCCCGACCATCACGTCGCTCAACGGAAGCAAGCTCGGACCTTGCTCCGACGCCGGCTACACCGATCTCGCGTTCGAGCCGATCGATGCCTTCAAGGGCGACATGGTGCGCAGTTGCTTCTACGTCTCCACCCGCTACTACACCGAGGACGTCGGCTGGGCGACCGGCTACTCCACCAGCGGCGCGGACCTGCTGCCCTGGGCGAACACCACCTACCTCGCCTGGCACGCCGGCGATGCGGTGAGCCGCAAGGAGCAGTTGCGCAACGGCGCCATCTACGTGATCCAGAACAATCGCAACCCGTTCGTGGACCACCCCGAGTTCGCCGCCCTGCTCTTCGACTCGACCTCGACCGCCGCCGTGGCCGACGCGCCGAGGCTGGTTTTCCGCCTGCACCAGAACGCCCCGAACCCGTTCCGTCCCTCGACCACCATCCGTTTCGACCTGCCCCAGCGCGCTGCGGTCAGCCTGCGCATTTACGACGTGGCGGGGCGCCTGGTGCGAAACCTGGTGGCGGGCGGCACGCTGGAAGCCGGCCGTCACGAGGCGGCCTGGAACGGCCAGAGCGAGTCCGGGCGTCGCGTCAGCGCCGGGCTCTACTTCTACCGCCTGCAGGCCGGAGCATTCAGCGAGACGCGGCGGATGGTGCTGGCGAACTGATCGGGGCGCTGAAGGAATCGTTTCACGGCAGCCACTCCCGCGCGGGGGTGGCTGCTTGCATGGGTGCGACAGGTCGGTGCACAGAACCCCGGGCGCGGACCGCTCTGATACACTGCGCGCTTCGCCCTGCTGCGCCCCGATCGAGAGGTTGATGAAGGCGTGATGGAAACGAACCGGTGAACGGAAAGGCTCGGACATCCAATGACCCGGTGAGCGGGACCCCGCCGGCGGCAGACCGCAAGAGACGCGGACTTCCGCCGGCCCCCGGCACGTCCATTCCCGGCGGCGGAAAGGGCGCCGGCCTCCTCCCCGGACCCGCCACCACCCGCCATGCCACGGCCATCGCGGCGTTGGTGGCGATCGCGGCGCTCACGCTGACGTTGACCTGGATGGGCTGGAAAGCACTCCGTGACCCGGCCATCTCCTTCCTGAGCGCGCACCGGGGCGGCGACTGGATCGGCTACCCATCCCCGGGCAACCCGGCCATGCATCCGGCCGTCGAGTTGGGTGCGCTGTTCCGGCGCTCGTTCACGCTCGCGAGCCGGCCACGCTCGGCGGAACTCCACCTGCGGGCCTTCCGCCGGTTCCAGTTGACCGTCAATGGCCAGCCCGCCCTGCGGAGCGACGACGGGGTCTCCTGGAAGAACGACCGTCGGGTGGACATCACCCGCCTGCTGCGCGTCGGCGAAAACCGCATCGAGGTCCTCGTCTCCAATCGCGCGGGCCCGCCCGCGCTCTGGCTGCGGCTGAGTCTGCCCGGCCGGACGATCGGCAGCGACGAACGCTGGGCGGTCTCCTGGGCCGGAGCGACCTGGGCGAATGCGGTTCGAGCGGACGCTCCCGCGAGTTGCCGGCGGTTCGACCCGGACGGACGGATGCGCTCCCCGGTGGACGCGCTGGTGGCCCGCCGAGGGACCGTGGCGCTGCTGGCTCTGCTCTCCGGGGCGATGGTCGCGCTGGGTGCCTGGTGGAGCCGAAGCCGGGGAAAGCAGGCGCGCCTGGCGCTGCCCTCCGGCTGGGCTCCCTGGGTTGCCCTGGCGGCCGCGGCCACCGCCTGGGTCGTGTTGTTCATCCACAACGCCCCGTGGCTGAGCGCCATGGCCGGATTCGACGCAGACGCGCACCTGAGCTACATCCGCTACATCCTCGAGCACCACTCGCTGCCGCTGGCCGACCAGGGCTGGCAGATGTACCAGCCGCCGCTGTACTACCTGGTCGCGGCGCTGGTCCTGGCAGCGACCGGCCTGACGGTTCCCGGGCCCGATGCGGCCAACGTGCTCCGCTGGCTGGGGCTCGCGTACGGCGTGGCCAATCTCATCCTGATCGGTGCCTCCCTGCGCCTCGCGTTCCCGGACCACCCGCGGCGGCAAGTCATCGGACTGGTCATCGCGACGTTCCTGCCGATGCAGCTTTATTTGTATCAACTCCCGACCAACGAGATCCTGGTGGCCACCCTGTCGAGCGCGGTGCTCCTGGTGACCCTGCAGGTCCTGCGCACGGACCAACCGTCGCTTCGACTCCACGGGTTGCTCGGGCTCTGCATGGGCCTGGCGCTCATGGCCAAGGTCTCAGCCTTCCTGGTGGTCTCCGTCGCGCTGGGCATGCTCGTTGTCCGGATGGCAGTTCGCCCGCGCCAGAGCCTGTTTCGCGGGCTGGCGGGACTCGGTCTCGCCGGGGGGATCGCGATCCTGATCTGCGGATGGCACTACGGACGCGTCTGGTTGCGGTTCGGCACCCCGCTGATCGGAAACTGGGACCCGGACGCGGGGTTTCGCTGGTGGCTGGACTCGGGCTATCGGACGGTCCACGACTACCTGCGTTTCGGGCGGGCGCTCTCAGCTCCGTTCTTCTCGGGATTCGCCGGGGTCTGGGACGGGCTCTACTCGACGCTCTGGAGCGACGGCCTGTGCTCGGGCGAGGCTTCGATCTGGACCGCGCCGCCCTGGTGCTCCGACCTCATGAGCGTGGGATCCCTGCTGGCGCTGCTCCCCACTCTGGCGATCCTGGTCGGGGGCGTCGTGTTCCTGGTCCGCTGGATCCGCCAGCCGAACCTGCGGGACACCGCCATCCTGGGCTTGGCGTTCGGGACCTTCGTGGCGGTCGTCTTCATGACGCTGCAGGTGCCCTACTACGGGATGGTGAAGTCGTTCTACGGCCTCAGCGCGCTGCTGCCTCTGTGCGTGTTCGCGGCCGTGGGCCTGGACCTCGCAGTGACACGCGCCCGCTGGTCGGCGACGCTCCTGCTGCTCCTGCTCGGGACCTGGGCGCTGGTCTCGTACGGAGCCCAGTGGATCAACGCCAGCTCCCCCCGAGCCCTGGCGTTCCGCGGCGAGACCGCATTCTGGAGAGGCACTGATCGGGACGGCGCCGCCCTGTTGAAGGAGGCAATCGCGCGCGACGCGGCCGACTGGACCGCCCGCAGGAATCTGGCGCAATTCATGGTACGGCAGGGAGCTGCCCGGCAGGAGCTGAAGGAGTTCTTCGAGGCGGATGGTCGGGCCGGGCTCGAACTCGTGGAACGACGCGTGGCCCTGGGGCAGATCGCGGCGACGGAGGGCGACCTCGACCGGGCGATCGCCGAAGCCACAAGAGTCATCGCCCTGAACCCGGACCTGCCGGACGCGCACGAACTCGAGGCGGTGACGCGGGAAGCCCGCGGTGAAACGCAGAGCGCGATCGCGGCCTGGCGCGAAGTGCTGCGCATCGACCCGTTCAACCCCATGGCACACCAGGCGCTCGACCGGCTCCTGATTCGGGTCGGCGCCCCCGACTCGGCAGCGGTCCATCGGGCGTTCGCTGCACGCCTTGGCGGGCGTTCTCGCTAGCGCGTCCCCGCCCGCTGAATCATCGCTCGGACCTGCGCATTATCATGGGCCGGCAGCAGTTGCACCTGCGGGTGCCCGGATGCGAACACCCGGAAGATCTCATCGGCGAAGGCCGGGGTCACGCTCTCCACGCCCTCGAAGTCCAGGATCGCTTCCCGGAATCGCTCGAGCCTGGCCACGACGCGCTTCGCCTGCGAGCGCGACACCAGCGCGCGCCCCTCGAGGTCGACGAGCCTCACCACCACATGGGTCCGGTCGAAATCGAAGCTGCCCTCCGCGCTCGCGAACCGCTCGAAGACCTCCTGCATCGCTCTCGGAGATTGCGGGTTGATGCGCATGGTAACGAACGTCCCGGCGGTGGCTTCCCGCGTTTCGACGGACCAGTTCTCCCCGCCGGCTGAACGAAGCAGGAGCACCGTCCCCGAGCCGATGGCGAAATCATCGAACATCCGCGAGCTGAAGAAGATCCCTTCTCCCGTGTGGCGCTCAGGGTCGGTCGTCAATTTGCCCTTGGTCAACTCCAGGATCGCCTCGCGCTCGCTGGCCAGCCCGCATTCCGTCTTGATCTTGTGGAAGATGCCGACTCCGCTGTCCTCGACGTGCAGGTCGATGCTCCGGGGCGTTCGCCGGACCACGACCGTCGCCTCCGGCGAGCCGGAATGGTCGACGACGTTGTTGAGCATCTCGGTAAACCCATACTGGCAGATGCTCAACACGTTCTGCGACAGATCATGCAGCCGGGGCCGCACCTGCTCGGTCCAGACTCGGTCTTCAGCCAGGCCCGGGGTCACCTGCAGCGCGATGATCTGTTCCCGGACCGGGCCCAACGCGTAACGCCGGCTCCGGGTCTTGCCCGTCGCCTGGATCAACTCGTCGCGGATGAGTCCTTTGAGCGCACGGTGGACCGCCTGTCGCGAGATGCCGAACTTCTCCGCGGTGACCCGCACGAGGTCACTCGGATGCGCTTCGACCGCCCCCAACATGAACTCGGCGACCGTGTCGCCTCTGTCTTTGTCAACCATAGTGTGGTGTATTGTCAACCAAAGAGATAGACATTGTCAATAAGAACAGTTCGATTGTCCGCCCCCGGCTGCTATCTGTGCGGCCACCGACCACGCCGGTCCCATCCTTCCCGGCGCGGGGCCTGCCGGCGAGCCCGTGTCATCCGGGCGATCGCCTGACTAGTTTCTCCCCCAACGACTTAGACCTGCCACGCGGCCCGCGCATCCCAAGGCTTGGTCCCGGCAGACGGCTTGCATATCGCAGCAGGATGGGGCGGTCCGTTCCGATCGGTCCGGGGGCTTTTCCATCGGCCCGCAAGCCCTGCGCACGCAGCCCAGCAACGGAGGAGACATGCCGAAGAACCTGCGCTCCCGAGCCAATCCGAAGGGCCCGGCCCGTGGCATGCGCGCCTCCGCCTCGCTCGAACGCGTGAGCCTGGATGGGTCGCGGCCGGGCAAATTGGCCGAGGTCACGGGCCTGCCCGCCGAGGTCTCGCGCCAGGCGCAACGTGAGATGGACCGGCTGCGCCGTCTCCCGCCCGGCTCGCCCGAAGCGGGGCAGGTGCGCGCCTACCTGCAGTGGTTGTGGGCGTTGCCCTGGGAACGCGCAGCCCCCGAGGACGTGAACCTGGAGCAGGTCGAAACGACTCTCGATCGCGAGCACCTCGGCCTGGCCCGGGCCAAGGAGCGCATCATCGAGTACCTCGCGGTGCGCCGGCTCAAGCACGATCTGCCCGGGCCCGCGCTGTGCCTGGTCGGCCCGCCGGGGACCGGCAAGTCCTCGCTCGCCGCCGCCGTGGCGCACGCGTTGCACCGGCCGTTCGTGCGGCTGGGCGTGTCCGGCACGGGCGAGATCGGCGGCCTGCGTGGCATTCCCCGCGCGCTGCCGGGCGCCCAGCCCGGCAAGATCGCCCGGGCGCTGCGCGAGGCCGGCGTGCGCAACCCGGTGATCATGATCGATGGTGTGGACCGGCTCATCGGCGAGACCGGGCTCGGCGCGTTCGAGACCTTGCTCGAGCTGCTCGACCCCGCCAGCAGTGCCCGCTTCACCGACCAGTACCTCGGCCTGCCGCTCGACCTCTCGCACGCCGTGCTGCTGCTCTGCGCCAACAACGCCGACCTGGTGCCCGAGCCGCTGCAGGACCGCCTCGAGTTGATCGAGGTGCCCGGCTACGGCGAGGCGGAGAAGCTCAAGGTCGCGCGCCGCTTCCTGGTGCCGCGCCTGTTGCGCGAACACGGGCTCGCCCCGAGCGACCTGCGGCTGACCGATGGAGCACTGCGCGCCATCGTTCGTCAGTACACGCTCGAGGCCGGCGTGCGCGGACTGGCGCGCCAGATCGCGACCGTGTGCCGCAAGGTGGCGCGCGCCCGCGCGACCGGCGATGCGAAGCGGCACGTCGTCACGCCCCGGCGGCTCGAGCGTTACCTCGGGCACCGGCTCTTCACGCTCGAGACCGCGGGCAAGCGCGACGAGGTCGGCGTGGCCACCGGGCTCGCCTGGACTTCGACCGGCGGCGAGATCCTCACCGTCGAGGCGCTCAAGATGCCTGGCCAGGGCCACGTCGTCACCACCGGCCAGCTCGGCGAGGTGATGAAGGAGTCCGTGCAGGCCGCGCACTCCTACGTGCGCTCGCGCGCCGACGTGCTGCAGATCGACGCGCAGACGTTCGCCGAGTACGACATCCACATCCACTTCCCCGCCGCCGGCGTGCCCAAGGAAGGCCCCTCGGCGGGAATCACCGTGGGACTGGTGATCGCCTCGGTGCTGAGTGACCGGCCCATCCGCCACGACGTGGCGATGACCGGCGAGGTCAGCCTGCGCGGCAAGGTGCTCGCCGTGGGCGGTCTGCGCGACAAGGCGCTGGCCGCGCACCGCGCCGGCTTCCGCGCCATGCTCTACCCGGCGGTCAACGAGAACGACCTCGAGGACATCCCGCGCGATGTGCGCGAGCGGCTCGAGTTGGTGCCGGTCGCGACCATGGACGACGTCTTCGCCCTGGCCCTGCACCGCGTCATCGTGCCGCGCAAGGTCGGCGACGAATACCTCATCGAGGTGAGCGAGGGCGACCTGCTGCCGGGCGCGGAGGACGCAGTAGGCGCGGGGGCGGCCGGCGAAGCGGCGGCGGCGAAGCCGCCACCCCGGCGCAAACTGCTGGGACCGGACGGCAACGAGCTGTAGCGGAGTGTTCGGCGCAGGCGGACCGAGGCCCGCAGGTCGCGAGACCCGCGGGCCTTCGTCGTGCGGGGCGCGGACCCGGCCCGCGTCGTTGTGCGCGCACCGGCCGACGGCGGGCTTCCAGGACTCGGACGAACTTGAGCGGATGGGCGAGTTGGAGGAAATTGACGACTGCGCCGGTGCGGAGTCATCGTAGCGTGCGTTCTGTTGGAGTTGGTCTTGATTCCATGGACGGAAGGAGGGCTCGGAATGGACGTGCTGGAAAGCCGGGCTCACGGCGGGACGGCGACGATCTTCCCGGGCCGGTCATGACAACCCAACGCCCGCAGAGCCGCGATCGCTCCGACCTCCGCAAGCCCGGCGGCCCGCAGCCACGGGGCAAGGCTGCGACCCGCTCGTCGCCCGCCGCCGGCCTGCCCTGGTTCCTGGCGGGCATCCTCCTCACGACCTTCCTCGTCTACCTGCCCTCGCTGCGGAACGAACTCACCAACTGGGACGACAATCAGTATCTGCTGAGCAATCCGCTGGTGAACCAGCTCTCATTCCAGACGCTCGCGAGCCTGTTCGCGCCGACCACGTATGTGCAGGGCAACTACCACCCGCTCACGCTGCTGACCTACGCGCTCGAGTGGCACTTCGCCGGCGCGAATCCATTCATCTATCACGTCACCAGCCTCCTCCTTCACCTCGCAAGCACCCTTCTGGTCTGGCGGTTGGTCCTGGCGCTCACGGCCGGCAACGCCCGCAGCGCGCTGGTGACCTCCGCCCTGTTCGCGCTGCACCCGATGCACGTGGAGTCCGTCGCCTGGATCTCCGAGCGGAAGGACGTCCTCTACACCGCGTTCTTCCTGGGCTCGCTGCTCATGTACCTGCGGCACGGCGCCAGGGGCCGGGCCCGCGACCTCGTCGGCGCGCTCCTGCTGTTCCTGCTGTCGCTGCTCTCGAAGGGGCAGGCGGTCGTGCTCCCCGTGGTGTTCCTGCTCGCCGACGCCTACCAGCGCCGTCCGATTACCCGGAAGAGCCTGCTCGAGAAGTCGCCGTTCTTCCTGCTCGCGCTGGTCTTCGGCGCGATCGCGGTGCATGCGCAGTGGGCCGGCGGGAACGTCAACAACCAGAACCTGCCCCTCTGGCAGAGCTTCTTCTTCGCCTCCTGGGGGCTCGTGCTGTATCTCGTCCGTTTCATCGTGCCGGCACCACTCTCGGCCTTCCATCCCTATCCGCTGGGCCCGGACGGGACCCTGCCGCTCTGGGTGTGGGGTGGCCCGCTGGTCGTGCTGGCGATCGCGATCGCGATCCTCCGGGTCCGCTCCCGGCAGCGCGACCTGGTCTTCGGCATGCTGTTCTTCGTCCTGACCATCGCGCCGGTGCTGCAGTTCCTGTCGGTCGGCCGGGCATTCATCGCGGAGCGCTACACCTACGTCCCCTACCTTGGCCTGTGCTGGAACGTCGGACAGGCGTGGTCCGGGGCATCTGCAGCGGGCGACCGCACGCGGGCCGGGGCCATCCGCGCGCTGGTGGTGGCCGCGATCGCGGGCTTCGCCCTCATCAGTGGCTTCCGCGCACGAGTGTGGAAGGACAGCGTGACGCTGTGGACGGACGTGATCGCGAAGTACCCGACCTGCACCATCGCGCTCACCAACCGCTCCATGGCCTTCGTGGCCACCGGGCAGTTCGGCCGCGCCGCCATGGACTGCCAGCGGGTGGTCACGCTCAGCCCGCGCGATGCCCGCGCGTTCGCCCAGTACGGCGGAACCCTGGACTATTGCGGACGCTACCGGGAGGCGGTGGCCGTGTTGGACCGCGGGGTGGCGCTCGACAGCACGAACCACAGCCTGTACACGAATCGAGGCGCCGCGTACGTCGGGCTGGGCCAGGACGGTCCGGCGCTGCGCGACTTCACCCGCGCGCTCAACATCCATCCGACGAGTACGAATGCCCGGCTCCAGCGGGGAGTTCTGTACCTGGATCGGCTGCAAAGGTACGACCTCGCGGCCGCCGACTACGCCGAGATCCTCGGCCGCGAGCCCGGGAACGTGACGGCGAGATGCAACCTGGGCCTGGCGTTGTATCGGAGCGGGAGTTTCGCGGACGCGCTGCGTCAGATGAACCTCGCCGCGGAGACCTCGCCGCGGACGGCGAAGGTGTACGAGATCAGGGCCCTGGTCTGGGCAGCGCTGGGCGACTCGGTCCGAGCCCGGAGCGATCAGGCGACGACGCAGGCGTTGGCCGGGATGGGAAGGTAGCCTGGGGCACAACTCACTTCGCGAAGTGGAAGGCCTTCCCCACCCGGTAGCCGCGGAGTTGCTCCTCGAAGCGCTGGATTTCGTCCGCCCGGCCCTCCCCACGCGCCAACTCGACGGCACGCGTGCCGGCGCTCACCGCCTCGGGGAACCGTCCCGCCTCCGCGTAGGCCGCGCCCAGCGTGCTGTAGAACACGGCCACCGGCTCGGGACTGCGGTCGCCCGCGCGCTCGGCCAGGCGAACGGCTTCGGCGCCATCGCGGCGCGCCGGATCGGCGTGGGTAGCGAAGATCCAGGCCAGGTTGTTGAGCGCATCCAGGTCATCCGGGCTGCGACGCAGGAGTTCCCGGTAGGCACGGATCGCATCCTCCGCCCGCCCGGCGCGCGCCAGCGTCTCGGCCAGCAGGCGGCGCGTGTCGGCGAAGTCTGGCCGGGCCTGCAACACTTCCTCGAAATGCTCGATGGCGAGCTGCGGCCGGCCTTCCAGGAGCAGCAACTCGCCCACCTTCTCGTTGACGGCCGGGTCGTCACGGATGATCGCGAGCGCTCGCTCAAAGGACACCTGCGGATCCCGCCAGCGGGCGACTTGCTGCACGGGCACCGACGCGAGCGCCGCCACGATGGCCCCGCCCAGCTTGTTGCGCGGCTCTCCCCAGCCCGGCGCCAGGCGCGACGCGGCCTGGTAGTGCCGCATGGCGAGCTCGGCGTCGCCCGCCTGGAACGACACGTCCCCCAGGCATAGATGCGCGATCGGATTGTCGCGGGTGACCGCAAGCGTGTGTTCGAACAGGGTGCGGGCGTCCTTCCAGCAGGCGACCTGCCGCACCGTGGCCCCCGACAGGCCGGCCAGCGCCAGCGAGAACACAGCCACCGCCACCGCACGGCCGGGCCGCCACCGCGCTGCCAACTCCCCGGCAAACCACACCAGCGCGACGATCAACCCGATGGTGGTCAGGTAGGTGTAGCGGTCCGCATACGCCTGCCCGCCCACCTGGATCAGGCCGATCACCGGCACCAGCATCCCGAGATACCAGAGCCAGCCCACCAGCAGATACGACCGCCGGCGCGCCTGCCACAGGAACAACGCAGTCACCGCCACGAGCCCGGCGGCGGCCGTGGCGGCCGCGGCATACTCGATGACATTGCTGTACGGGTAGAACACCGCGAGGTCCTGCGGCCAGAGCGTCTTCTCGACATATCGCCAGCACGAGACCAGCGCGTTCGTGATGCGCCGCGCCGGCGAGGCCAGCCCGACCGAGGCCACGGCACCGCTCCCGCGCTGCACGAAGAACGTGATGACAGCCGAGGCGCCCGACAGCGCGAACAACGGCCACTTCTCGGCGATCAGCCCCATCAGCGGAAGCGCCGGCGCGCGCAACCCCGGGCGGCGCGTCATGCCCCGCAACCGCCCCAGCGGCCACACGTCCACCAGCACCAGCACGAACGGCAGCGTCACCAGCATCGGCTTCGACATCAGTCCCAGCGCGAACGCGACCAGCAGCACGGCATGGCGCGCCCGGTCCGGACGCACTGCCCATCGCCGGTAGGCCTCGATCGTCAGCAGGAAGGACAGCCCGCTCAGCACGTCCTTGCGCTCGGAGATCCAGGCCACCGACTCGACCCGCAGCGGATGGAATGCGAACAGGGCGGCGACCATCAGGCTGCGCCACCACGCCCCCGTCATCCGGAACAACACCCACGCCAGCAGCACGGCGTTTACGACGTGGAGGGTCAGGTTGACCGCGTGGGGACCGGCCGGCGCCAGCCCAAACAGCTGCACGTCCAACATGTGCGACCAGGACGTCAGCGGGTGCCAGTTCCCGCCGTGGGAGTGGGACAGGAACCAGAGCGCGTCGTCGAGCCGCCAGCCGCGGTTGACGTGGGGGTTGTCGAGGACGTACTGGGGGTCGTCCAGCAAGGTCCAGCCGTTGCGCAGCACCCCGGCGAAGACTGCGAAGGTCGCCGCGGCGAGCAGCGCGAGTATCAGCCAGCGGCCGAGGGAGAGGCGGGGCGCCGCATCCGGCGCAGGTTTCGATGGGCCGGCGGGCCCGGGGCTTTTCGTTGCCAAGGTTTGACTCTACCATAGCGTCAGACCAGCACCGGGAGGGACTGTGGATCACGATCAGCAGGTGGCCGTGGTAGTGCCAGTCGGCGATTCCGCGCCGGCCACCGCCGGCGCTCCGGGCCGGCGATGAGCCGGAACCCGAGGGGCCACGCGACACCGCGCCAGCCGGACCGAAAACGAGCCACGCCGGACCGCGCCGGTTCAGCGCCGCGCCGCAACGGCGACGAGCCCGCCGACTCCGTGCCGCGCCTCTGGTCGCTCGCGATCGCGCTGTTCGCCCTGGTCGTCTACCTGATCCAGTGCGCTCCGGTTTCGGGCGACAAGGACTCGGCCGAGTTCACGCTGGTGCTGGCCCTGAACAGCGTCGCGCATCCCACCGGATACCCGCTCTTCGTCCTGCTGGGCCACGTCTTCGTCCGGTTCGTCCATGCACTGGGCGCCACCTGGGCGTACGCTGGCAACGCCTGGGCCGCGCTGGGTGGCGGCGTCGCGATCTATTGTCTCCATCGTCTCGCCGCCGCACTCCCGCCGGCCGCGACCCGGCTCGACCGCCGCGCGCGCTTCCTGCTGGCACTGTTGCCGGTCGTGCTCTTCGCCTTCAATCCCGTCTGGACCTACGAGACCACGCTGGCGGAAGTCTATTCCTGGCACATCGCCTGGGCGCTTGGCACTTCGCTCTATTTCGTGAGGTTGATGCGCGCACTGAGCGCCGGGCAGGCTCCGACGGCACGCCAACTCTACGGGCGCGCGGCGCTCTGGGGCCTGCTCTGCGGCGTGGGCGGAGCCCATCACGCGACCAGCATCTTCGTCGCGGCGCCGCTTTCGATCGCCATCCTCGTCGTACTCGCCACGCGGCGGCGGTTGGGCGCGAGGCTCGTCGCCACCGTGCTGGCCGCGACCTGCGTGCCGCTCCTCTCCTACGGCATCATCCCGTGGCGGGCGACGCACCCCGCCGTCTACCAGTGGCCGACGCTGGCGCCGGGGTTCGCGGGACTCCTCGCCCACATGAGCGGCAGCGTGTACCAGCGCATGCTCGGGCGCTTTGCGCCCTCGCCCCAGCAGGCCGGCTTCCTGGTCGCGTACGTGTACCCCTTCCTCTTCCCCGGCCTGCTGCTGACGCTCCTCAACGCGGTGCGCTCACGCGCCCCGGGCGAGCGCGTTCTGCAGTGGGGGCTCGCGGGCGCCGCACTGCTGGGAACCGCCTACGCGTTCAACTACGGCGCAGCCGACCCTTCGTCCTACTTCCTCCAGCCGATGACGCTGGGCCTGGTCGCGATCACTCCGCTGCTCGGGCCGCTCGTGACGGGCAGCCGCGCCGCGCGACGCGTGGCCCTCGCCTGCGCCGTGCTGTTCGCTGTGGCGGGTCTCGTGCTCTCAGTGCCCTGGCTGCGCATCGGGCAACAGCGGGCGGGACTCTGGGTCGCCTTCGACCGGCAAGTCCACCAGATGTGGATGGCCATCCAGGCCGACTCGGCCATCGTCTTCTGGTCGGACGACCTGCACACGAAGCTGCTGGAGTACCAGTTCCTGCGCGGAGAGAAGCCGGGGTTGACCGTGGTGCACGGCCTGACCCTGTACCAGGAGTCGGTGCGCAACGCCTTCATCCGGCGTCACACCTTCGACCCGGTGGCCGGCATCCGGCTCTCGCCCAATCCGCAGAACACTCCCGCCGCGCAGGAAGCCGGCTATCGCGAAGCGATCGGCGCAGCCGAATCGAACGTGAACCGGCTGACCCACCTGCCGGTCATCCACTTCGACGCGACTCCCGCGCGCCCCTCGCTGCGGCTGCTGCTGAAGCCGGGGGCCGACTCGAGCGCAGCGTCGATCGCGCAACGGCGGTAGCGGCGCTGTCGTACCCCGCCCCTACTTCTTGCTGCAGCCCTTCACCAACCAGGCTCTGGTCTCCGCAACGAGTTCAGGGTCACGCCGCATGGAGCAACCGCCCCTCGCGCAGGACCGTTGCTGGAAGGGACGCCACGACATGCTTGCGCCGCTCGAACCGCGAGCGGGTCCAGACGATCACGTCGGCGGCAGTCCCGGTTCCGCGGAGCGCCCGGAACGCGAGATCGCCGTCGCGGCGTTCGGCCGGCGCATCATCCGCAGCGATGATCATGAGGTCGTAGTCGCTATCGGGGCCCGCTTCATCCCGGGCCTTCGAGCCGAACAGGTAGATCCGTTCGGGCTGGTACGCCTCCACCAGCCGCCGGACGATCTCCCCAAGGACGGGATCGCGCTTCAGGATGTCGGCCTCCATGATCCCTCCGTGTAGCGTTGCGATCTCCGCGCAACCGTGAAGCTCTCTGCGCGCCACACGCTGACAACTCCTAGTCTCGATCAACTTCAATCGACCGGAACATACCGGGGCCATGACCGGTCTGCAATCGGGAAGTCCCGGTGATGGCGGCGGAAATCGGCCCCGACGAGCAGCGACCGGACGCGCCCCCCGCCCCTACTTCCCCCCGCCCTTCCCCCCCGTTCCCGCGTAGTGCTCGCGCAGGCGGCGCGCGGCTTCGACCACGTCCTCCTTGCGCGTCGCGAGCGAGAGCCGCACGTACTCGGGGAACGGGCCGAAGGCCGTGCCGGGCAGCACCGCGACACCCAGCTCGAGCCATTCGCGCACCAGGTCCCAGGTGGTGCGCCGCTCGAGCGCCGCCGAGACGTCGGCGAAGACGTAGAACGTCCCGGCCGGCTTCGGCGCCCGGATGGCGTGCTGGCCCTCGAGCCCGGCGAACAGCGCGTCGCGTCGTGCCTCGTAGGCGCGCCGCATCGTCTCCACCGCGGTGTGCGGACCGCGCAGGGCAGCGAGTCCGGCGATCTGCACCGCGGGGAACACGCCGTAGGTGGTGAGTGCGCAGAGCGTCGGCCCCAGCACCGGGCGCAGCGCCGGCGGCGAGATCACATAGCCGAGGCGCCAGCCGGTCATGGCATAGGTCTTGGAGAACGAGAAGACGGAGACGGTGCGCGCGGACATGCCGGGCAGCGTGGCGATGCTCACATGCGTGGCCTTATCGAACAGGATGTTCTCGTAGGACTCGTCGCTCACCACCCACAGGTCGTGCTCGCGCGCCACCTCGGCGATGGCTTCGAGTTGCTCGAGCGTCAGCACCGCGCCGGTCGGATTGTTGGGCGTGTTGAGATAGATCCCGCGGGTCTCGGGCCGCAGGCTGGTGCGCAGCCGGGTCGCGAGGCCCGCGGGCGCGAGGGTCTCGTCCATCAGGTCGAGGTACGCCGGCACGGCGCGCCAGCGAGCGCCTTCGACCAGGCCGAGCATGCGCGGCAGCATCATCCAGTAGGGCGAGAGCAACAGGATCTCGTCGCCGGGCGAGAGCAGCGCCTGGAAGACCAGCGAGAGCGCGTGCGTCGCGCCCGCGGTGATGACCACGTCCTCGGGATGGCAGGAGATGCCGTTCTCGAGCGAGAGCTTCTCGGCCAGCGCCACGCGCAACGGCAACACGCCGCCGGGATTCGCGTAGTGGGTCTCGCCCGCGCGCGCCGCAACCGCGAGTGCTTCGACAATGTGGGGTGGCGTGTCGAAGTCGGGCTCGCCGCGCTCCAGATGCAGGATGTGCTGCCCGGCGGCCTCGCGCACGGCCGCGGCAGCCATCACCTGGGCCAGGTCGGAAGCCACACGGAACACCTCGCGGTCGGCGACGAGCCGGGGCATGGGCCATTCCTCCGGGGAGAGCGCAAGTGGAGAACGGAGGGAATCTTAGCACGCGGGGGGCCTGGCGCGGCCGGGAACCCGCCGGACTCCCCTGGCGGCACACGGCTTGCCTTTCCCCAGCGTCCGCTACCGACTGGCACCCTCCGGAGGGAACCTCCCGTGTCCAAGTTTGACCTGCGCGACATCTCGGACCGCCTGACGGGGTCTCGGGACACCGAGGCTCTGGTCTACGAGTTCCTGGGCTATCTGCAAGTGGTACACCCGGATTGGCGCGCCTCGCTGGCCTTCTACGAGGTCAGCCGGGACGCCCTGGTCAGCGTCTACCACCGGGCGGGCCAGCGGCTCGTCCGCCGGGACATCGACCTGCCGGTGGACGAATTGCCGGCCCGGCTCGTGCGGAAATTCTTTCACCCCAGTGCATTTTTCAATCATGCGGAGCGCCGCACCCTCCTGACCCATGTCTTCGGCACCTCGCCGGCCTACGAGCCCGACCCGCTCGAGGCCCCCGGACTGATCACCCTGACCGCCACCGATTTCTGGCAGGCGTGCGTCTGCCTGCCCATGGCGGATGCCGAGGACGTGCTCGCCCTGCTGGTGATCGTGAGCGAGAAGCGCGGCGCCTTCGGCGGCAAGACGGTCTCCGACCTGATCCCGGTCAAGAGCATGGCCGCGCTCGCGCTGGCCCAGCACCTCCACCGCGCCGGACGCACGCGCTCCACCGACCCGGCCTTGCCCGTGGCCGCCGCCGAATTCCAGGACCGCATCCAGCAGTTGCACGCGCGCAGCGAAAAACTCGAGGTGGAGAACCAGACCAAGGCCCTGCAACTCGAGACGCTGACGCAGGAGATCGCACAGCTCGACAAGAGCTCAACCCAGTATCAGCACGAGCTGGACCGCGTGAAGTCGGCGCTGTTCGCGCTCGAGGAACAGGCGGGGGCGGCGACCGGGCACCTGACCGACGCCTACTCCGAGTTGAACACGACGCACGTCAAGGCCGCCGAGTTGGAGCGCACCGTGGGCTTCATGAAGAGCGTCTTCGAGCTGCTCGCGCAGGAACACGATCCGGCCGCGCTGCCCGGAACGCTGGTCCAGTGGTTCTGCGAGCAGTTCCAGATCGAGCGCTGCAGCATGATGCTGCTCGACGCGCAGAAGGAGACGCTCTCGATCGCCGCCCAGCGCGGCATCGACCCGGGTGTGGCGGGCAGGGCGAAGGTGCGCCTGGGGCAGGGCATCGCCGGCTGGGTGGCGCACAACCGCAAGCCGCTGTTCATCCGGGTGCGCGACGAGGCCGACCCGCCGCCGCACACCGACCAGGACGCCTACAACTCGGATTCATTCATCTGCGTGCCGCTCACCCACAACAACCAGATCTGCGGCGTGCTCAACCTGAGCAACAAGCGCGACGGCGAGGCCTTCGACAACTTCGACCTGGACCGCGCGATGCTGGCGGGCTCGATCATCGCCATGACGCTGGGCGGCCAGGAACAGGTGCGCCGCGCGGCGACCACGGCCTGGGCGTAAGCGACCAGTCCCACCCGCAGACAGACCGCGGCCCGGCACCTTCCTGGCGCCGGGCCGCGTCGTTCGGGACGGCCTGAGTGGGCGTGAATCCGTTCTCTAGAAGGCCTTCCGCCCCGCGATTACGATGGCATCGAGCTTGGTGAGGTTCACTATCAGGCCGGTGACTCCCCCTTCGGCGATCTTCACGCCCTCGAGGCGCACCGCCATGCGAAGCTTCTCCTTCGTGAAGAGTTCGGCCACTTTGACGCCATCAGTCTCGCCTATCGTCGGAGCGCCGGGGAACGTCACGGGCAAGGTCATGGCCGCATCGGTCGTGAGCGGGTCCGTGTTTTCGTCGCTCAGGTATAGCTTGAACTGGCCGGAACCCGAACCACTCGCGACGGTCACCCATACGCCCAGGCCAAGCACCGCCGACTCAACCTTGGTCACTTCGCTCAACCCGTCGATCAAGCTGATGGTCGTGTCGCGCACGATGAGGAAGGGGACGGGCGATTCGAACGCGGGGATGATGAACCCGGGTGGGATGTCCACGGGGATGACCTCGGGGACCACGGGAATGGCCTTCTGCGACTCTTCGAGGTAGCTCAGCACATCCACTTTGAGCACAAGGTTGCGGTCACCGCAGCCGGCCAGGGCCAGCGCGGCCACCGCGATGACGATGAATGCACGCGTGCGCATGGCGCCTCCTAGTGGTAGAACGCGAGTCCGGCCCCGAGTTCGAGGCTGCGCTCACGCGAGAGATTGCGGCTGTTGCTGGCGATGGCGAGGTCCACACCGAGGTTGCCGAAACGCAATCCGGAGCCCATGGAGTACTGGAGCAGCGCATTCGCGTCCAGGCCGGCGCCGGCCCGCACGGCAAGAGTCTTGTTCAGCCAGGTCTCGGCCCCCAGATGCACGGTCGTGACGTGGAGGCCGCGCACGATGTCGCCCGCGACCAGGAAGCGCCCCATGCGCTTCGCGGCATTCGCCACGACGGTGGTGGGCACCGTGCTCGTCAGGGGCTCGTCGGTCGCGATCACTTCGGTGGTGTCGTCCCGGACCCAGGTCTCCTTCACGCGCCAGTCGAAGGTCGTGCCGATGTCGTTGACGCCCAGACCGAGCTCGAACCCCCCCGCCATCCAGACCGCACCCAGGTCGAGACCGCGGCCAAGACCGCCGCCCTCGGGCCCGGTCGTGTAGTAGCGACTCCGGAAGTTGGCATCCAGCGGGGTGGCACCGAAGATCGTGTCGCCCGTGGCGAAGGCCACCGAGTTGTCTGCGCCCACGTAGGCAAGGCCGCGCATCAACTTCACGCGCGCGCCGGCGTAGAACCCCTTGCCCTTGCCGCGCGGATCGCCCGTCTGCATCAGCGGTCCGGCCCAGCCCAGGTGCACGCCCGCCGCGGCCTGGCCAAGGACCTCGCCAAACATCGAGTAGGCGGTGTTCGGGCGGAGCTCAGCGCCATCGATGGCGCCACGCAGCGCGTCGTTGAAGGAGATGGCGTTCTCGTAGTGGACGAGCGGAGCGGCGGCGATGAAGAGCCGCTTGATGCCGAATCCTAGTTCCGGGCCGTTGACGACCGCGCGAACCTGGCTCTGGACCTCGGGAAAGACGTTCTTCAATTCACCCAGGTCCACCGCGGCGTGGTCCCTGCCGATCGTGATCGTGATGTCGTTGCCGGGCACGGAGGGCGAAGAGAGCTGCAGGTTCCAGGGCGGGTTGTAGAGCAGGTTCGCCAGTTCATAGATGTTGAAGTCGGGACTGTCGGGGTCCAACTCGGGGGGATCCGCCAGGACCGGGATGAGGCCGATCGGCAGCGACAGGGCCCAACTCGAGCCTGGGGCCCGGGGAACGGCCCGGTAGGCCACGTTGGCGCCGGAGCCACCCGCCCCACCACTGGCCAGAACGACACCACCCATGGCCATGCCCCTTGCACTGAAGGTCTGGGCGCTGGCCACCCCACCCCCCACCACGAGGGCAAGCAGAGACACCGTCAAGATGCGGGGAGACATGGGCTTGGACTCCTTGAAGAGCGTAATCTTGGGGCCGACTCGGAACACCGCAGCGGCCTTGCAGAGCAAGGACCGAGCCGCTGGGGGGGGGCACGACCGCGCGCGGTAACTCCGACCGTGTCGGACCGATGTCGATCGGGGCTCAGTGCCGCCCGAAGTAGTCCTTCAGCGCCTGGCGGTGCGCGGCGAACGCGATCGCGCGAGGAAGCCCGGCGCGCGGGAACCATTCCGCCTCCAGCGCGTCGTCACCCGGGCGCAGCCGCCCGCCCTCGCGCTCCGCGGTGTAGAGGATGAGCACGGCGCGGGTGCGCGGGTCGTCCATGCCGGCATAGACGCCGAAGAGACCGGTGAGCCGGACCACGAACCCGGTCTCCTCCTCGACTTCGCGCACCGCGCAGTGCTCCGGGGTCTCGCCGTACTCCATGAAACCCGCCGGCAGGCACCACGCGCCCACGCGCGGCGCGTACTTGCGCTTCACCATGAGCACTTCGCCCTTGCGCTCGAGGATCACTCCGGCCGCGGGCACCGGGTTGCGATAGTGGACCCAGCCACAGAGCGGGCAGGTCGGGCGCGCCTGACCGTGGTCGTCGAGCTTCTCCAGCGGCGTGGCACAGTGCGGGCAGTAGCGGAACGGCAGCCGTTTCGGCATGGGAGTGCGACAGTACGCGGGGCTCCGCGCGGCGCGCAACAGCGACTATTGAAGAAGGCCCGGCCGATGGTCTGGCCGGGTCTCTTCTGCGCAACCGGGGCAGGACGTCGCGCTGCACCTTCCCGCTCGATCAGACACTCTTCTCGGACACCTTCTCGATGCTGCGGGTCGGATCGATCGCCCTTCCGTGTTGCGCTTGCTCTTCGACGCCGGCTATTCCTCGCCGCCGTCTCCCTGCTGTTCGTCGAGCCGCTGCCGCAGCTCTTCCAGCTGTTGCTTCAACTGGTCCAGCTCGTGTCGCAGATTGCCGCGGTCCATTCTCCGCAGCAGGTTCCGCTTCTGGACCCAGGGGCGGTCTCCGAGCCCATCTCCGAAGACCCGGGTGCGCGTTGGCTCGGTCCTCTCGAGTTCCGCCTCGATGGTGCGCGGCGTGCCGTGGCGCACGACCCGCAGCGCTACCCTGCCTTCCTTACCCCGCAGGGCATTCACAAGGTCCATCCCGCTCGCCACGGGCTCCACGCCCGCCCGGGTGATGACGTCTCCCGCCTCGAGGCCCGCCCGCGCGGCCGGGGTGTCCTTCAGTACCTCCAGCACCAGCACGCCCTTGCCGTCCTTGAGGCCGAAGTAGTCGCCCAGCTTGGAGTTCAGCGATTCGATGCGCACACCGAGACGCCCGCGGGAGGCGGTGCCGAGGGTGCCCATGATGCCCCCGGGCAGGTCGAGTTCCTTGAGGCCCTTGAGGCCCTCAAGGCCATCGAGTTCATCCTGGCCCTCGAGCATCTTGCCGTCCCGGATGACGATCCGCTTCACATGCCGCTGTCCATCCGGCGACGGGAGGGCGTGCCAGGACGGTGCCTCGGGCGCTTCCGGCCCCTCTGGGGCTTCAGGCGCCGCGGGCACCTCCACCCGGTACGTCACCTCGTCCGGGCGCGCAGCCAGCCACACCGAGACGATGCGGCGCTCGCCGTCGCGAAACGCCTCGACTGACACGCTCTTGCCCACGCGCGCGGTGCGGACGACATCCTGCAACTCGGCGGGCGAGTCCACCGTGCGCGAATCGACGCGCATGATCACGTCGCCCTTTCGCAGGCCCGCCCGGGCCGCGGGGCCGTCCGGGACGACGCGGCTCAGGATCACGCCACTTTCCCCCCGATAGCCCATTCCCTCGCGCAATTCGGGCGTGAGTTCCTGCATGTACACTCCCAGCCACGGCGTCTGCTCGGCGGCGCGGGCGCGATCCACGCCGGCGAGTCCGGTGACGAGCAGAAGCCCTGCGATGAGCGCGGCGTTTTTTCTCATGACTTTCCTCCTGTGCTAGCGTCCCATGTGAGACCGGGCGGGCGACGACTGTCACCGAGTCTGACACGGTGGACCGTCACCTCGTTCCCGAAACCTTCCCACCGCGGATTTTCGCGCACCCAAATACCATGAACGTCAATGATCTGTTAGAACTCGACGTCACCGATTTCGCGCTGGGTGGAAAGGGCCTGGCACGGCACGTAGGCCGCGCCGTGTTCGTGGACCGCGGGCTGCCCGGCGACCGCGTGGTGGCGCGCGTGACGCGGGTCAAGCGCGCCTGGGCCGAGGCATGGCTCGATCGTGTCGAGTCGTCGACGGCACAGCGCGTGGACGCGGCGTGCCCCCATTTCGTCTCGGGCGTCTGCGGCGACTGCCGGGCTAGGAGAGTCTCCGCGAGAAGTCAATCGCCGCCGGGTACCGAACGTTCGAGGCGCGCCTCGTGTCCGGTCGTCAGGCGGAACTGGCCCTCGAGAGGCGCGGGGATGCCGCTTCCTCTTCGGGGCGGGAAGGCGGTAGTATGCTGGCCGCGCTGGGGTGCGGAGGCCCACCCGGCTCACGGGGGGGGCCTTTCCCTGCAGGCGGGACTTGCCGCTTGGCGGACCCGGCGACTTGTGCGCACGACCAGGAGGTTGCCCTGGCACACCACGCCGCTCCCCGGTTCCGTGGGCGCCCGCACGTGCGCGGATCCGGCATGATGGCAGTGCTCGGATCCACTGCGCTGCTCCTGTGCGCCTGGCCGCAGCCCGGTCTCGCCCAGGCAGGCCCCTCAGAGACACTGGCACCCGATTCCGTCGTGGTCATCAGCGAGCCAGCGGACTCGACCCAGCTCGATCGGGACTCGACGCAGGTCGAGGACGTCCATCCGCAGGATTCACCGGTCGACCGGGGTTTCCTGATCTCCAACCCGGCCCGCCAGGCCACGCTGCGCATCTTCGGTTCCGTCCGGATCCACGGCGGCTACGACCTGAACGGCCTCCAGAACAGCGACTACTTCGACACCTATGCCATCCCGGTGGGGGCGGCCAACAAGGCTGAGCCGCGCTTCTTCATGGACGTGACCCAGACGCGCGTCGGCATCGAATCCCGCAACGAGACCGCCGTCGGGGACGTCCTCACGCACATCGAAGGCGACTTCCGCAGCACGACGAAGACCCTGAGGCTGATCCACGCCTACGGGACGGTCCTGAGATACCTCGCGGGCCTCACGTGGTCCACGTTCGGGGACCCGAGCGCGATCCCAGCGACGGTGGACGTGCTCGGGCCCAACAGCTCGGTGGGAGAGCGGGCCATCCAGGCTCGATTCACCCAGGAGCTCTCGAACACGCTGAAGGCCGCCTTCGCGATCGAGACCAACACGCCCGAGATCACCAAGCCGGAGACCCTGGTCACCGAACCGGCGTTCCAGAACATCCCGAACATGGCGGCCCGCATCAAGAAGTACGGCAGCCGGGGACACGTCCAGCTGGCCGGAGTCCTGCGCAGCCTCACGGCCAAGAACGCCGCCAACCGATCGCAGCAGTTGATGGGCTACGGTGGCCTGCTGAGCGGGCGGGCCGTGTTGAACGAGCGCCAGGACCTGCTCTTCCAGGTCGTCAGCGGCCAGGCGATCGCGCGCTACGTCGCGGCCCTCGCCGGCACGGGACAGGATGTCTTCTACGATCCGGCGACGGACCAGTTCGCGACCGTTCCGGTCCTGGGCGGGGAACTCGCCTATGGCCACCGGTGGCAGCCCCACCTGCAGTCCTATGCGACGGCGGGGCTGGTGCGCATCTACACGCGGGACTTCCAGCCGGGGGACGCGCTCGAGCGCAGCGAGTACCTCTCGGCCAATGTGATGTGGGACGAGATCCAGGGCCTTCGCACCGGCCTGGAATATTCGTGGGGCCGGCGCGTCAACAAGGGCGGCGAGAACGGCACGGCCAACCGGATCTCGTTCTGCGTATACTATGATTTCTAAGACTCGGGAGAGCGCTCGGGACAACCCTTCAGCGGAGGAGTGGAATATGCCCAGGATCGTGCGTATCCAGGTGATTGCTGCCATTTCGTTTGCGATGACGCTGGTCATCCCGTTCGCGCTGTGCGCGGCGCTCCTGGCGCTGCCGGCGGCCACCGGGGCAGCGGAAGCGGCCGCCACCGCCGGCGACGGGGCCGCGGACCTGGCGAAACAGCTCTCGAACCCGGTTGCGAACCT
>Ga0315283_10000253_pt1 | contig 36557 bp, 69 predicted proteins | sample YL17G09_0_MG_FD_204541 | JGI IMG/M metagenome (GOLD analysis project Ga0315283, IMG submission 204541) | Sediment microbial communities from Yellowstone Lake, YNP, Wyoming, USA - YL17G09_0 | ecosystem: Environmental > Aquatic > Freshwater > Lake > Sediment | place: USA: Wyoming | collected...
CGGTCCCAGCCGGTCCCAGGCCAGCCCCCGGTCCCAGCCGGTCCCAGGCCAGCCCCCGGTCCCAGCCGGTCCCAGGCCAGCCCCCGGTCCCAGCCGGTCCCGGCCCAGCCCCAGGCCAGCCCCCGGCCCGGTCCCAGCCGGTCCCTAGCCTTTCAGGTCTGCAGTGTAGGTTTTCACTTTTGCAAGGTCACCCCGGCCAAAACCGTTTGTAGACCTACCAGCACCTACACCAGCCACCTCACAGGTTCCCTAGCAGTTTCGCCGGGTTAGCCCTAACCCTCCCCAGCCCTGCCAGACCCTGCCGGGGCTGGCACGGCTCTGGCAGTGTGTCTGGGCTCAGCCCGGCCTCCCGCCGGGCCAGGAGGCGTAGCTAGTCCCGTTGACTGTCCTGACTGAAGTCCTATCCCGTGTGCGCGGCTCTTGCCGCGTAGGGACGGACGTAGCTCGGTGTGAGCGTAGGCCGCGCAGCGAGCGCTGGTGCCCGAAGAGCCGCCCGTGAGGGTGTGGCTGGGCGCTGGTGCTCGTATCCCCGCGAGGGGGACCCCATCCGACCTGGGGTGCCAAGCCAGGAGCAACACCAGCAACCCCCGGCTACGCGAGCGAGACTCACGTAGCGTGCGAGCGGTCCTGGCGCGGTAGAGGCCCAGGGAAGCCCAGTAGCACAGGGAAGCAAGCGTCTGCGTTGCGAGCATGCTCGCGCCCGATCTTTTGCCCGTGCCGCTCCAGGCGCGGGGCTGACCCAGACTAGCCAGTTACCAGTGCGAGTCACGGCAGGTGCCGGACCGTGGCTGATACCCTGTGCGACACCTGTGACCCACCTAGGCCGAGAGGTGCGCGAGAGCGCGTGGAGGGCAGCGAGCGAGAGCGAGACGGGAGGCATCCTGCGCGGTGAGAGCGCGTCAGCGGTGCCCCTGCGAGAGCTACGCAGCCACGAAAACGGTTTGTGGCGAGTATAGGTCTCGGGGAAAACCGGAGGAAGCAATGGAAATCAAGCTTTACAACTGTTCAGAAGACGACTCAGACGAAGACTCTGAGACAGCATACGAGCTGCCTTCGCGGTTCGCGGTGTGCTCCCGCTGCGAGGGTCACGGCACGCACCTCGCTCCGAGCATCGGGGAGCATGCGTACAGCGCGGAGGAGTTCGCGGAGAGCTTCGACGAGGAAGAGGCGGGGCAGTACTTCAAGCGCGGCGGCATCTACGACGTCCCCTGCGAAGAGTGCAGAGGTCGCAGGGTAGTGGAAGTGCCCGACGAGGCACAAATCTCGCGAGACCCGAAGCTGGCGGCGCTCTACGCGCGCTGGCAGGAGCAAGAGCGCGAGAGCGCACGGTCCGACGCGGAGGACGCGTACACCCGGCGCATGGAGAGCGGAGGGTGGTGAGTGCGGTGCCCCTCCACGGAGGGGCCGCGAAACGAACGCCAGGATCACGCCGGAACGTCCGAGTTTAATGCGTGGAGCCTCCTGGCGTTTCTTTTGCGGGCGGTCTTGACAGCCCGACTTTCAGGTAGTAGATGCTACCTTGCTCCTCACAAATGGTTTGTGGGAGCGCGGTAGGACAGATGGAGGATGCGAACATGGCGACCGAAAAGGCAGAGAAGGCAGAGAAGGCAGAGAAGAGTGAGAAGGGCGAGGGTCTCGCTCGGGGACCGAGCCTGTACAAGCTCGACCCGTACAAGGTGATCGTACCTCAAATCGACGCCCCCATCGCGGTGACAGACCCGCTCTACGACGAGCGGGCGCTCCTGAGCATCACTGAGTTGCGTATCAAGGAACTCGCGGCGCAGATCATGGCGTCGAAGCGGTGCCTCCCGATCGACTTCGTCACCCGCGACGGTGATCCTTGGACGGTCGCGGGTCGCCGCCGCACGCTGGCCATGCGTCTTGTCTGGGACCAGTGCGCCAAGGAAGGCGTCGCGCCCCCGGATTTCTTCGGACGCAAGGTCGGCGGAAGCGCGGACGACCTCGCAACCGCCAGCTTCATCGAAAATATGGGCCGGTTCGACAGCCCGCCCATGACGCTGGCTCACACGGTAGCGCGTGAAATGGAGTCGCGCGACTGGGATCTGGCATTTGTCGCCGCCATGATGGGAGAGACTCAGCAGAGCGTGAAGAACTTGCTGAGCCTGCTCAAGCTGGACCCGAGGGTCCAGGCTGCGATCAGCGACGGCAAGGTAGGACCCACGGTCGGGTACGAGCTGGCGCGTGCCAAGCCCGCACAGCAGATCGAGACGCTGGAGAAGCTCCTGTCGACAGGCAAGAAGGTCCGCGCCACCGACGCGCGCCTCGCGGTACAGAACCTCCCGCAGCTTCCCGCTGGTGGCGTCGTGGAGGGGGTGTTCGAGGGTGATGAGGACAGCCCGAAGGACAGCCCGAAGGACATGTCGGAGGATACCGTTCGCGGCGGGAAGAAGGCGAAGAAGGTGAAGGCGAAGAAGGCTGCTGCGAAGCCCGAGCCGGAGCCCTCGTCGAAGTACGAGCCGCCCACGGCAGCACAGGCCCGCCGCCTCCTCGCGAAGGTCCGCTCTGGGGACTACAGCGTCAAGGAGGACGATCTCGACGAGAACGTCCTCAAGATGCTCCGGCTGATGGCTGGCGAATTGACGGTTCGCGGTGTGCCGGGCCTGTATCAGGCTTTCAAAGAGACCGGGATCGCGCTCAAGCAGTTGGAAGCGAAGGAGTAGGTCGCGCGTGGCGAACGAGCCCAGGTGGGCTCCTTCGTCGCGCAGGCAGTACGTGTGTCCGCATTGCCTGTCCACAGGCTGCACACGTACTCCCTGCGCGGCGCAGTATCGCGTCGCGATTCCACAAGGAGGGCTATCATGCCCGCAGAACTCGAAAACATGTTTTACGCGCGCGACGGCGGTACGCCGTGGCACCAGTCAGGGACTCCGGTCGACAAGCTCGCGACGGCAGAGGAGGCAGTCGCTGCCGCTGGCCTGCTCAGGGTCGTCAAGCGCCCCATGTACGTGGGCGACACTCAGGTTGACGGCTGGGTCTGCATGGTCCGCGAGGACGGGGTGCAACTGGGCGTGTGCAGCAGTGAGCGTGGGCTGATCCAGCCGCTCGAACTGTACCACGGTGTCCAGCCGCTCGTGGACGCTGGTAAGGCGACCTACGAGACCGGCGGATCACTTCGCGGCGGAAAAACGATTTGGGCTCAACTGAAGCTGGTGATTGACCCTTTCGAGGTCGTGCCTGGGGACGTGATCGAGCCCTACCTCCTCGCGACTGCTTCATACGACCGCGCCAACCACTGGCGCTTCGTCAAGACTCGCGTGGTGTGCAACAACACCATGCAGATGGCCCTGCGCGAGACGAAGAGGGAGGTTGACCTCGACGCGAGCGACGCAAGCACCGAGTCGGACCCCGTGTACGCGGTGAGGTTCATCAACTCCCCGAACGTGAAGGACCGCATCGCACAGTCGCAGGAGATCCTGAACATCGCGGTCGCGGACAACAAGCGGACCATGGAGGTCTGCCGGGGGATGGCGAAGGTCGGGCTTCGCAACGGAAGTCTCAAGGCGTTCTTCGAGCGGATCATCCCTGACGACGACACGCCTGGAGCCGACAACTCTCGCCGCGAGAGGGCTCGTGCGGAGCTTTTGACCGCGTGTGAAATCGGTATGGGCACGGAGATCAAAGGGGTGCGCGGCACACTCTGGGGAGCGCTCAACGCGGTCACGGAGTGGGTCGACCACGGACGCGGCTCCGTCGGGGGTCGCGACCCTGGGATGCGGAGCTTGCCCGACCCGTCGCAGCGGCTGACGAACATCTTCAGCGGTGCCGGGGCGCGAATCAAGAACCGGGCGACCAAGGTTGCTATCGAGCTGGTGGGAATCAGCGCGTAGCCGAACAGACGCAGGAGTCGGCCGGGACTGGACGGACCGGACGGACCGGACGTACCGGACGGACGACTCCTGCCTCTTCCGAGGGGGCACTGTGAACCAGTGTCTCCTCGTAAGGGAGGTCTGTATGGTAACAACTGAAGAGCGGGCTCGCACGGCTAAGGCGAAAGCCACCCGTGCGACGAACAAAGCACTGAACGAAAAGCGGGACGCTGAGTACAAGCTCCACTGCGAGCGAATGGAGCGGCGCAACCTTGCCTGGACGGCTGTAGCCGTGCGTGGACTGCGCTGGCCAGAGGACGTAGCCCTGGTCGAGGCTGTCGAAGCAGGCACGCAGCCGCTCAGCGCGGAAGACGTAGCTGCCGAGATTGAGGCACGTCTGGCGACTGTGCGCTGCCACGCGGCATGTGTGGCCCAGGTGCGCAAGTACGGTCGCGTCGACCACCCGGACGCAGACGTGACGCGGTGCCAAGTCTGCTGGCACCCTCTGCTCTGCGGAGGCGTGGACCGAGTGCACGAGTACGTGGAAATCTCCGTCGAGGAGGCCCACCGCAGAGGCGTCTATCACGGTGGCAACTGCTACCACGTCAGCGTCTGCAAGCACTGCGACGACCTCACGGCGCGTGACAGCAGCGACTGATCAGTCACCAACACCAATCACCAACACCAACCACTGGAGCTAGCAATGTACCGAACAGAAGTTTCACGAGAGACAGCTACGCACAAGGTCACCGTGCGTGCTGACGAATCGCGCGTCGACAACCGCAAGGAGAAGAAGTACGAAATCGTTTTGACCGTGCGCGCCGAGGCTATCAAAATCGGGGAGAACCCTCGGTCAACGTGGGGCAACACCACGCTCTACGTGGACGACGTCCTATCTGCCCGCGTGCGACCGCTACTGCAGCGACAGGTTGATCTCCAGACCGGTGAGACGCGTATCACGCACGGCTACAACGGCTCCGTGGTCGCTATGCGGCGCTATCAGAAGCCCTCTGCAATGCCTGCGGTAGGCTTCTCCGACGAGGAGATAGCGGCTGTCGTTGCGGCTGTGGCCGAGTGGGGCGCAGAGCGCGTCGAGGCCCGAAACCGCGCCGAACTCGGCAAGAAGCTGGCGGATCAGGCAATCCACATTGCCGTGCAAATTGCCGACGTGGCGCGCAAGCGTGCAGAGGCGAAGATCCACTACGCAGCGCGGCTCGCGGGGCTCCGCGAGGAGCTTCGGGTCCAGACGTTGGAGGAGATCAAAACCGTTTGTGAGGAGGGTCGCAAGGAACTGAGCGAGGAGGTGCCCGAGAAGGTGATGGACGCGGCATTCAAGCACGCGCCAGAGGCTGTGCGGCATGCCGACACCATGTTTCTGATGCCCGCGAGTGCGGGGATGGTGATCGAACCGGAGGAGGTACTGTGAAAACCAAGAAGATGAGCAGGCTAGTCCGAAAGGACCTAGCCGACACGTTTGCGACGTTGGAAATCAACGAAATGGGGTTCAGCAAGGAGAAGATCAACCGTACCAGCCGCACTGGCAGGCTGGAGGTCATGGTCGACACCGTAGGCGTCTTCACAGTCTGGCGTCACGCCGACGCGGGTCTGTACGACGTCTGCGAGGCGCTCCGACGCATCGCGGACGCACTGGACCCGTAGGTATCCACAAGTATGGATTCATAGCAGCGATGGTCGTATGACCGGTTCGACTCCGGTTCGCTGCTCCAAAACGGTTTGTGAAGGTCACAAACGCAGTCACAACAGAGGATGCAATGAGAGAATTCACGGTTCGCACTACAGGGAACGTCGTCGTTTCTGCCAATGACGAGGCTGAAGCAGCGAAGATGGCAGAGGAGATCGTCTGGGGCAGTCTCGACCAGACAAACCTTGAGTGGGGAAATGACCAGATCGAGCGCGACCTCGACACGCGGGTGTTGCCGGACACGGCTGCGACCAAGCGTTACAAGGTGCTGTACTCAGCGATGGTCGAGATGAACTTCACTGAAGTCGTCGAGGCCAGGAGCGAGAACGAAGCCTGCGGGATCGTCGAGGGCCATTTGGACCAATGGCTGAGCGATAACGTAGAGTGCGGGCACAGCACCAACGGGTTCGCGACGCAGGTGTCCGACGACACCCCTATGCTCGGACTGACGGAGGATGAGTGAGGTCACGAGAAGCGTTTGGAGAATCTCGAAGCCTGGAGGGTGCGGCAAGCTGCCAAGGAAGCCCGACGCGTCCTTCGCGAGCAGTGCTTGGAAGCGTGGAAGGCTGAGCAGGCTTTGAGGCAAGCCGAGAGGGAGAACAGGAGGCTCATTCGTGCTCAGGAAAGAGCGGAACAGCACGAGGCACTGCTGCGTCTTCGCGAGCGGATGCGAAAGGAGCGGCAGAAGGCAAAGACGCAAGCAGCACTGGTCGTTCTCGCTGAGAAGGAAGAACGCATCAAGAGTGAGTACAAGCAAGGTCTCGTCGTCAATTGCAAGAAGTGCAATGACGTGAAGCCAGCCAAGCTCGTCTCGATGGGTGAGATGGAGGATTTCGGCAGCAGACTGCTGCGCATGCACGCCACAAACACTTTTGCGTGCGTGGACTGTGGTACGGAAGAACGCGTCGTGGAGTACGAGTTCCTCTACAGCTTGTCTGCGCTCAACAGCAAGCACCGAACCCGTCACGAGATGGAGCTACGGCTGTCGATTGAGCCACGGCGCAAGTGGGACGAGCGTCGGCAGTTGTGGTATCCAGGCGTGCGGCTCACTGTGTACGGCGATTGCCGTTGTGGACACACGCTGTCTATTCCGATTGATCGATGGAAGATAGCAGAGAAGGAGTAGGTTGTAATGAAAGCGAAACAGAAGAAGATCGCAGCGCTTCGTGAACGAGTACGAGTGCTTGAAGCGGCATTGCGACCGTTTGCGCGCAAATCCGCAGCACTACCGTCGTGGGTAGAGGATCGTGTATCACTGGCTACTCAGGTCAAGTATGGCGATCAGGGAGTGCTCCCTGGTAGGCGGCTCAACGTTGGACACCTACGAGTTGCCGCTGCCGCTATCGAACCTCGCGGGTGACCATTCGTGCTTGTAGCTCAGTTGGATAGAGCGCCAGCCTTCTAAGCTGGATGTCGCTGGTTCGAGACCAGCCAAGCACGCTTCTGGCGAGACGTTGTACCCCGTGACCGCATCGGGAAAGTCGCACATTGCCAACGTAAGGGACGAAGACGGGTCTCTCGAAAAACACACAGGCGCAAGTAGTTCAGGTGTGTGTTTATCGTCGTCGACCGCACTTAGTAGCCGAAACAGGCGTGACCCGCGAAGTACAAGCGGGTGATAGGGTTCAAGTCCCTCCGGCTACACCACGCACCGAACCGTGCACCGAGGAACATCTATGGAACTCGCGAAAATCACAATAGCGAAGATCGAGCTTCATCTGTCACCGATGAAGCTGGCAGCGTCGATAAAGAGACGGATCAAGGCTGCGAGTGGCGAGTACTCCCACTGCCGTGGCCATACCGACAAACGATTTGTGACCATGCCGTACTCGCCAGACAGCGTCGTGCTCGCAAATGAGTTGATCCACAGCTACGGCGGACCCGGAACACCTGTCTTGCTTCGCTCTGCCGGTCACGACGGGAGTATGCCAGCATGGGTCGAAGTGAACTTCTGCAAGAAGACCGATGCGGACCCGATGGCAAAGGTGAAAGCGTTGTTCGATGCGAATCTGGATAACGCAGTCAAGCGCGGCATCGTCAAGCCAAGGGAGATATTCACCGCTGACGAACTGCTGGCAAAGCGACTGGCATACTTGCGGCTCCAAGAAGCCGGGTGCGTGAAAGAGCTTGCCAGTATACGAAAGAAGATCAGACAGCTCACATCAGACAAGGATGAATGACCATGCCGAGACCGAGGAATCAGGCTGAAGCACTTGCGATGGCTATGCGGTCAAGAACAGCACCGCTGACCCACTGCATCTCCTGCGAGAGCACCGCTGTCGCTGACGGTGACTTCACCGACGACCTTAGCCGCAGAGAGTTCCGTATCTCACGTCTGTGCCAGAAGTGTCAGGACGGGGCGTTCAGAGATCCAGAGGATGAGGAGGAGTTCGATGGCTGATGAGGAAGTGGTATCCGCGCGAGTAAAAACGTTGGAAGCGACACTCAAGAGGATCGCTTCTGATGGGTGCAAGTACGGAGACTACTTCGGCTGCACCAACACGTATGGCGCGTGCCATCCCTGCTTGGCACGGATGGCACTTGTGTCGCCAGTACAAGACATTCTGGACAAACGGAGAAAGTAATGGACAAGGCCCAAGCAAAGCGTGTCGAGAAAACGCTGAACAAAAACGGTATCAGCGCGAAGATGTGGGAAGGATACGTCGGTCGAGGCCCGACCCAACCGACGTGCGCCGTGTCGGTCGAATACTCGTGGAGTCGTCAGCGTGCGATCGAGACGTGTAGCCAGCTCAAAGGTGTTGCGTGCGACGGCTGGGGGCTTGGCGTGGTGTTTTACTGAGCGTTGACAGGAACCAAAAACCATTTGGAGACGACGATGAACGAGATGAACGAGACAAACAAGACGTGCAGCTACACCGGCAGCTACAACTGCAGCTACGATATGATCAACGCTTCGCTGAATCATGTGAGGCAACACGCGATGCGTATGCTCACTGGCGACGATCTGGACAGCGAGAAGGGTGTCATCTGGCACAGATGCATCGAGGACATGGACGGAGCGCTGGCGTACATCGCGAAAATCGCGGCAGAGAGTCCGTACGAGACGGATGTGGAGGTGATCGCGAAGAACTCGCGTCATCTCGTCACGATTCTCCTCGCGATGCGTCGCTTCCACGAGAAGGTGCTGCACGATGCAGAGGTAACCGAGTCGGTCATCAGTGCAATCGAGAGCTATCGCGTGAACGACGTGCTCAGCACGATGGTTCTGCAACTCATGCCGACGCCGGAAGCAAAGGCGTAGCGGGACGAATCGGATTACCCAGGAGACGACGATGAAATTCATGCTTCACGACAAACTCGCAGACGGGATGAGCTTCATCCTCTTCTGGGAAGACTGTGACGACACCCGTCACCACGAGGAATTCGACACGCTCTATTACCTGTGCCGCAGGATGGCTGATCTTGACGAGCAGGGAGACCTGTGTGAACACAAGGTATTCGTTGGTAGACCGCTGGACTACGACGAAGAACTGTCACTGAGGACGATCGTGTCTGATGAGGCTGAAGCTGCCAAGCAGCGAAGAGACTTTCGCAATATGATCCTCAGGATGGACAGCGATGTCGCCACTTGCCGAAGCAGGGTCGAGATACTGCGAAGGTTTCTGAAAGACAACGTTCAAGACCTGACGCCGCTCGGCGTCTCGAAGAGAGACAAGGAGATCGCTGACCTCGAAAAGAAAATCGACGAGACCAACAGGCAGATCGTGGTTCTGCGAGAGGAAGAGAAGCGACGATGAGCAGTATGACAACGAAGAACAGGTCTCCGTGTTGCGAGGCCGAAATCTTCGGCTCGCTGGGCGACGGGGTCTTGATCGGGACGTGCTCCTTCTGTCACAAGGATGTGAGTCGCGTCAATCCTCGCACGGGTGACGGCGAGTGGCTTGATGGGCAGTCCCCGTACACTCGACTTGATGATCTTCGGAAGATGGACCCACCGTTCTCGGATCCGTCGCCTGTCTCGGATCCGCCGCCTGTCTCGGATCTGTCTGACGGACCTGTCGCACCAACCATCACATCCGTGTTCAAAGACGCTGCCGACATCTCGGTAGAGACGGTGGAGGCAATCGCGTCTCGCATGTCGCGTCTTCATCCGATCGAAGCTGTTGCGCGAGAGATTCACGATCTACAGGTGACCATCAAGGCGTTGACGGTGCTCGTGGTATCTCTGACGGACCTGTCGATGGAACTCAGGCTGTCGCTGGAGCAGGCGCAGCGTCAGATTCTGGAAAACAAGCGCAACGGAAGCTGGCCGTCCGAATACAAACGGTGATACGATCCGAAAATCGTTTTCAGGAAACCCATGCCACGAACCATCACCGCGCGCACGATCTACATCAAGCCGTACGGCAAGGTCTTGCGTACCACCTTCGGCGGCACGTTCGAGGTGCCGGGGTTCGCCGTGTACGTCAACGGCAGGCGTCTCGAAATCTCGCCACGTACCGAAGAGCAAGCCGAGAAGATTGCTGCCGATCTTCGTGGCGAGTCCAAGTGCGAGCATGACTGGGTGAAAATTGGGACCGGGTTCTATGTGTGTAGAAAATGCGGCGGCAGAAGGATCACCGAGGGACCATGGAAGCCAAGAAGGTAAAACTGCCTGTGATTGCCGGGAAACAGGCCGTGGAAAACCGTGTCATGAAGAACCGCTGGATGGCCGAGGCGGCTCTTGCGGGCGTCACATGGACCATCGAGCAGCGTCCAGAAAGCGGAGGCAAGGCTCCTCGTCTCGTTCCGAGTCGACCCGTGCTGATCCCGACGAAGGAAGGCGGCTTCACTCAGGTCAGAAGCGTCGCTCTGTTCACTCGTACGTCGAAGATGGCGTGTGCATCGTTCTCGCTACCAGCATCGACGCTGGCTACGCACGGAACGTGTCCAGCATCCAACCAGCGTCCGCTCGGTGACAAAGACTACGTCTGCTACGGTTGCTACGCGACCAAGGGCAACTACATCCTGTACCCAGCGTTGGCGGTTTACCAGTTGGCCCGTCGAGCATGGGTAGAGCAGCAGGTTGCTGCTGGCACATTCGCTGTCAACATGGCAGAGGCGATTCGCTCCTTCTACAGCAAGAAGAGGCTCTGGAAAGAACCGAAGAAGACAGCGGTCTCAAAAGGCAGGGCACCGCTGGTCATCACGCTGGACCCAAATTATTTTCGCATCCATGACGCTGGAGACTTCTCTTGGCTAGCTGGGTACTACGAAGCTTGGGCAAATGTCTGCAGGATCGTTTCTGAGATCAAGTTCTGGGCACCGACCAGAGACTGGATCTTCACTGTCAAGGGAGCGAACCTTGCCAAGGAGGCGACGCCAAACCGTGAGCTTATTCAGGCGATGTTCGGTCACAGACGTCCAAGGAACATGATCGTGCGCCCATCGGCGTTGTACTTCGGTGAGAAGGCACCTACGGTGCGCGGTCTTGACGCCGGGACGACAGCCTCGAAGAACGAAGGCAACTGGGTTGTCGGGAAAAAGCCGGTGCAGGGTTGGTGCGGGTTCAAGCAGACCAAGACCAGCATCTGTCGATGCCCAGCCTATGAGACCGAGGAGGCGAATTGCGCGTCGGCACACTGCCGTACGTGCTGGGAAAAGCCGAGACAGCAAGTGGTCTACCCGAGGCACTAAGATGAAGAAGAAAACACCGAAGCCCGTCACTCGCAAACCGATGCCTCGTGGCAAGCTGTTGATCCGGTTGTTTGCGGAGTACGATGCTCGTGCGAACCCGAGCAATCTGCGTCACAAGGAATCGTTCATGGGATGGCTACGTCGTCGTGGATACGATCCGCTGAAGATCACTGACGACGAGTGGTATCGATTGTTCCTGAGCCAAGGACAGACCGTCGATGACGCGAACGACTACTTGGACAGCACGGCCGAAGTCAGCGTGATGCATCCGAAATGAGGTCGCTGTAATGCTGCCCGGTGAATTCCCTCTGTCCGGCAGACCGCCGGACAACATCGATCCGTCCCAAACGGGAACGTGGTACACGGGTAGGCAGGATCTGCTGGACGATGTGCTCAAGAGCGGGCTCAAGATGTCTTTGTTTCAAGCGCTGTCGTTGCAAAAACTGTTAGCAGAGCACTACGACATCGCCTTGAGGTTCTTTCACGACGGTGACGAGTGGTGGCTTCTCAGGGTGTTCAATCAGTTCGGACCGCTGACACAAGAGCAAGCTGGCTCGCTCATGCTCCTCGATGAGGGATTCCACCGTCACATCGGCACGACTTATTTCGATTTCCATCTATAGGAGCAAGAAAATGACGGTGCAGAATCCAGAGCAACTGCTTGAGGCGGCGATGCTCGAAGGCGGCTCACGCCTGAGAGACCTCGCGAGGTTCTACATAGACGGATCGTTGCCGCCCGGCGAAACGCTAGAAACGATTTGTAACGACCTGTCTGTAGTCGACTCGACTCGACGATCAATGGTGAGTCTTGTGCTCGCGTCTGGTCGTGACGAGCTTGACGAGTGGAGCAGCGGTGCTCTCCATATCGGCGCGAAGTACCTCGGTAGTCTGCGAGAGATCGACCGTGGGCAGTTTGTCCATAGGGTTGAGCGGGCTCTGAGGGACGGCGGGAGCGTGCCCAGGGCCGCGAAGATTCTCGGCGTGAGCCCTCGACAGATGGCTAGGTACAAGGCTGATCTGAACCTGCCCACGGATCATCCTCCGTTTGTCGTCTCGATGAGCGATGACGGCGAAGGCGAGGCGATCATCGGTGTGTTCGACGACCTTGACGCCGCCAAGCTCGTTGCCGACTGCGGTGCTTACGACCGCTACGACGAGCACCACATCCGGTCGTTTACAGAGACGGTGTGCGTGTTCCACATGCATCAGCGAATGGATTACGGCACGGGAAAATTCTCGAACTGGGTGCTTGACGCTACCCCGGCAATCAGGTAGCGTTATCTCCGCGATGAATCAGGTAGATCGTACCGCCGAGGTCGCCGTGAATGCTGATCAGAAAAAGCTGCGTGACGCGGTCACCAGCTTGTATATCGAAACCGGTGAGGATCACACCTCTGACGAGGTAGCTGTTCGTCTTGGCTGGAGAGCCGAGAGGATCTATGTCATCGCACATGATGACGGAGGGCTCATTATCGACGGTGTTCAAGAGTACATGAATCACCGAGCAAGGTGGGTGTACGGACCCACCAGAGAACATCTTCGTGTAGTGGTAGCGAGTCACATCGACCGGCTCTCGCGTGCCTACGAAGCGATTCACGGGTCTCGGCAGTCATGAACACCGACCCGCCAGCGTCTGACCCGCCAGCGTCTAATCTACGAGCATCTGATCTGTGTACATGCGGTCACTTTCGCCGCTTCCACAGCGATGGAGCCATACCTAGCTGTGACGGGTATGCTGACGAGTGTCCGTGCAAGAAGTTCGTCCCGGTCAGCATGTGCACCGGTCCCAGCTACCACGGCGACGATCTGGCCGAAGTGTTTCGTCAGGCGACCGCTCGGTGTGGTGCACCGGCCACTCACGAGTCGATCATGGGTCCCAGGTGTGACGCGTGCTTTGCAGAGCTTGAGGAATCACGGCGCGACTCCCGGTCGTTGGGTAGCCTGCTAGCCTCGTGGGTAAAGAAACGATCATGACCTGTGCAAACTGCGGTCACGACGCTCCTCGCTGGGACGGTCAGTGTCATGAGGTTGGGTGTCGATGCACCAACTATCAGCACGTTGACAGGGCTCCGGCGAATCCGCGTGACGAGAAGATCGTTGCGCTTCGAGAGCAGGTTCGTGTGTTGGTCGAGGCGCTAAAACCATTTGCGGAACTCGTTGGTACGACTGGACGCGACCTGATGGCCGACGATCTATGCCGCGCTCGTGATGTACTGAACCGACTGGAGGAGATATGAAGTTGTACAAGGCGAAGATCGCTGAGCTAGAGAAGCAGATCGAAAAGCATGTCGAAGCGACGGGCTTGCTCGTCGAGAAGGTGAGGGTCCTCACTGCTGATCTGGAGAGGCAGCGAAAGGAGGTCATTGGCTGGGAGGCGGAATGCTCTCGTCTCGACAAGGCGCGTACCGAGTCGTACAGGCAACATACCGATCAGATCGAGAAGCATCGGTCTGCGCTTGAAATGCTTGTGCGAATGAGCGGCGAAGTTCATGAAATGATGGTCGAAGCTCGTTTCGGTGAGGCGGACGTCGCAGAGACACTTCTGAAGGCGCGCGGACTGATCAAGGGAGTGGTTACCAAGGACGTGCTCGAACTTGCATTCCCACGGTTCAGCATGCCGCTGTGGTCACAAGCAGCGCTCGGTAGCCTGGGCGCGATCTACTGGATACTGTCGAGATACGCTAATATTGGACTCTCGGCGGCGACTGGAATCGCGTCTACCCCACCATCAGAACCGTCAGATCCCCCAGGAGTCGGACCATGAGTCGTATCGTCATCTATCACGGCGGATGTCCTGACGGGTTCACGGCAGCGTGGGTGTATTGGCGCATGTTCCGGTCTAACGACACCGTCTTCGGTGACACCGAGTACTTCGCCGCCACCATCGGTGAGCCACCTCCAGACGTAGCTGGCCGTGATGTCATCATCGTGGACTACAGCTATCCACGAGACGTCTTGGTCAAGATGCATGGTGACGCAAGGACCTTGAAGCTGCTCGATCACCACAAGAGTGCGATGGATCGACTGAGCGACCTGACGTTCTGTACGTTCGACATGAACCGATCTGGAGCCATGATGGCGCACGACAGCCTCGTGACGCCGATCGGGTCGCGCCCATGGGTCGTAGACTACGTGCAGGACTATGACCTGTGGCGATTCGATCTGCCAAAATCCAAGGAAGTGAATGCCTGGATCAAGTCGCAACCAAGGACATTCGAGGCTTGGGACGAACTGAATAGGCAGGGCGTGGAGCGAGCGAAGATCCTCGGTGCTGCTGTGCTCGTGTTCCAAGAACAGTACATGCGAAGCATCTGCGAAGAGTCGTCTGGTCGCAGTTTTCACGGCTACTCCGTGCCTGTGGTGAACTGCGGGTACCCGATGATCTCCGAGGTTGTCGGCAAGCTTGCGGAAAGCGCCCCGTTCGCGGTGGGCTGGTACGTCGGTGGAGACGGGCTGTACCACTACTCGCTGCGGTCTCGTGGCGAAGATGGCATGGACGTTTGCGAAATCGCAAAACGATTTGGCGGTGGTGGACACAAGAACGCCGCAGGATTCAAGACCGTACGACCGGTGGTGTGATGAACTGGAACGCGTACTGCCGCTGCGGCCACGACGGGGGCGCGCACGCCACGTCGTACGGGTGCGTGAGTTGCGACTGCGAGGAGTTCGTCTCCCCGCTCCCGTGCAGTTGTGGTGCGGAGCGATGCACCGGGCTCGTTGGACACGGCGAGGGCGCGGTGCGCGTGGCGAACGGTTCATGGCGCGAATACATCACAGAGGTGCAGTCCCGAATGCTACTGCACCCTCACTGGCGCAAGGGGCAGACGTACTTCAACGTTTTGCACGAGAGACGCCCTGAAATAGCGAACAGGATCCGTAACACGGCTGTCGATGCGTACTACGACGACAAGCGTATGTTCATGTTTCTTGAAGAAGCGAAGAGACTGTGGTCCGTATGAGGTTCGTATGAACGGCGTTGCGAGATCGGCATGAGACTCTACAAACGCATCTCGCGGTTCAGGTACAACCGCATGTTCAGCAAGTCAGAGCGTCGCTTGCTCAAGTGGGCTACATCGCTGAAGCCCGGTGACCTCATCTCTGGCTGCACGACGTGGCCGTTCAGTACCGAGGTTGAGCGTGTCGAGGTTAGACGGACGCAGTGGTACCACGGCAGTGCTATCACGGACGTGTCGGTGTACACGACAGACGGTCGACACCACAGCGCTCCGGGCGGAGGCTGTGTCGAGCGACCATTGACGCCTGAGCAGATCAGACAGGTGTTGATCGGCAATCAGACCGAAGAGGGGTTCGTTGCGTCTCTTGAACGATCCGCGAGAGACGGATGGACAGACTCGGCGGCATACGCACGTCAACTGAGTCTTTTTCGTCGAGCGAAGAACGGTCAGCCGATCTGTGATGAGAAGGGCAGGCGACTGCCAGAGGATCAGCCATGAAAAATTGTTTGCACTGCAAGAAGGAGATTCAGGAGTCGCGCAACTACTGTGACTTCGCGTGCGGTGTCGCGCTGGCCAAGGCGGAAGGAAGCAAAGAGCACCTGCCTAACGGGCTTCCGATCTCGTGCATCACGGCGAGCGGGTTCTTGCTGGAGTGCGAGCACGGGGAACATCTCGACTACAAGTTCCCGGTGAGGATCCAGACGACAGTGCCGGAACGCGACCCGGAATACCGGGAGTATCCGCAGACGCACGCATTCATCTACACAGATGGTGTGGTTGCCGTGACGATGTACGAGGCGAACTACTACATGTGGAGCCTGCACAACGACGGCGAGACGCTTGGCGGCAGGTACGCTTACAAGACGGATCGTCTTAGCGAGGAGTCGTGCAAGAAGGTTCTTGATCACTTCGAGAAGACGATGAGTCTTGAGATCGATCGCAGGGCCGCGCAAATGCGCGATGAAAGCGCTGATCCTGTTGTGCGTGCCGAGGCTGAATTATGGCTCGCTCGGGCACGCGCGGAGTTCGTGAAATGAGCACTCCAGTCTCTCCGAAGTGCTGTGCCGTGCGCGAGCATACCGCTGACGGCGTGAACGTCGGTCGTTGCTGGCACTTCGTTGGCGACAAGTGCGTATGCCCACGGCACGGAGATGTCGCTGCCGTGATGAAGCTATACCGCGAGACCGGCAAGCTCACGAACGACTCAGACTTGAAGCGATGCTCGTAGGGGGTTAAAGCCATGGCCAAGTACAAGTACAAGATATCTGGCACGATCATCGTTACCTACGCGTGGGAGCTTGACGTCGTGGCAGACACAGTCGAAGAAGCGAAGAGACAGGCTGTTGCGACTGTAGAAGCGCCTTATCTGGCTGCGGCAGACGCCGAGAGCATCATGGTGGAACTGGAAGTGGCGCGCAAGGAAGAGGATTGGTCGTCGTGACGTACAGCCAGGATCAACTGAACGACGCGATCAGGAAGAGCCGCGAAGACGCATTCGCTGAGTGCATCGAGGCTGTTGAGCAGATCGCTGGCACCACGAAGTACGGCCCGCCAGACCTACGGCGCATTCTCGATTCGTTCGGGTCGAGATCTGGCAACGACGGCAAATCGTTTGCGCATCGCGAGTACCGACGCGGAGCGGTATACGAGAGGATTGTTTGCCGCGCGATCGTCGCTTCGCTGACCGGCAGCGACTCGCTACGATGGCGCTTCGTGGGTCTGTCAACGACGACCTGCTAATCGCTCGCGTCGCCTTCGAGGCGGGCGCAACATTGGCCGATTTGATCACAGATGCAATCGACAAGAGAAATTCGGAGACGTCAAAATGACACGCAGCAAAGAAGACCTTGATAATCTGGAGTCCATTCTCGCCAACGCGTGGCCATATCTTGCGGAACAAATGGTGAGCGTGATGGCAGACCATGTCACCGCGCTCGACAGGCTCGGTTCCGGAGATGGCGGTGCTGCCATGGTGCAGATGGCGCAGGCGCTTGACATGATCAACGAGATCAGACGGTCGGCGCAGATGATCGTCGATCGTGCCGCCGAAGAGAAACGAGTGATCGCTTCGGCGCAGATGATCGTCGATCGTGCCGCCGAAGAGAAACGAGTGATCGCTTCGTCGAAGAAGAAGCTGAGCAAGGCACGGGTCGGCTAATGGCCATGGACGACGTGTTGAGGCTCGCGAAGGGCCTGCTTCTCGACGGCGAGATCGTGCTTCCTGGCAAGGGTGTCGGTCTGATGGTGTATGGCCCATGGATCTCGGCACGAGTGTCCGACGTTTCCATTTACATCGACCATCTCGATTCGATGTACTTCGGCAACGCGAGGATCCAGATCGAAGGTGAGGATAAGTGGTCGCAGCATTCTTTCCAGGAGCTGTGGGCAGCAGGCTGGACATCGGTCGAGTTCATGGAGGCGCGAAAGAAGTCGGAGCTTGATGAGAAGAAGCGCCGTCTGGCTGGCAGCCGAAAGGCGAAGAAGAAGTGATCGTCGCCGGAACAGCGGGCCATCGGCCAGAAAAATTGGCGGGCGGCTACTCCGAAGCAACACGCCTGCGCTTGCGTCGGCTGGCTGCCAACGAGCTACGTGATCAGAATGTGGAACGCGTCATCAGCGGCATGGCGCTCACAAGCGGTTCGAGAACGTGTGGGAGCAGTGGGTAGCGCAGACAGATAAAGACAGACTCGCATCACATCACTAGGAGTGGATCATGGCGGACGTAGTTTTTTCATTCGACACAACCGGCTCAATGGCAGCTTGCCTTGGGCAGGTACGTAGGCAGCTTCAGTCAACAATCAAGCAACTGTTCAGAGACATCCCTGATCTGAAGATCGGTGTGGTAGCTCACGGCGACTACTGTGACGCGCCTCCTGCTGGGCCTTACGTGATCCGTATGCTGGATCTCACGGACGATCAGGACCAGATCCTGAAGTTCGTCAAAGACACTCCGAGCACGAACGGCGGCGACGCTGATGAGTGTTACGAACTGGTGCTGCACGAGGCACGACGCCTGACGTGGCGAGCAGGTGTACCGCGTGTTCTCGCGATGATCGGTGATGCGAACCCGCACAAGCCGACCTACCAGCAGAACGAGAAGCGTCTCGACTGGAAAAACGAATTGGATCTGCTCACCGAGTCGAAGATCAAGGTGTACGGCATCCAGGCGCTGAACCGATCCGACAGCACGGCGTTCTACCATGAGATCGCTAGACGCACAGGTGGCTTCCATCTGCGTCTCGATCAATTCGCAGACGTTGAGCAGATGATCATGGCCGTTTGCTACAAGCAGATGGGCGATGAGCAACTGAAGAAGTACGTGGACCTCGTCCAGTCGCAAGGCAGAGTCAATCGTTCGACAAGCCAGATGTACGGCACACTGCTGGGCAAGGAGATGGCTACGGAGTTCAAAGCCGTCGATCTTGCGGCGGTGCCTCCTGGCAGGTTCCAAGTGCTGGACGTCGAGAAGGATGCGACGATCCGTGATTTCGTGGAAGCAAACGGCGCAGTGTTCAAGAAGGGTCGCGGGTTCTACCAATTCACCAAGCGCGAGACCGTGCAAGAGAACAAGGAGGTCGTGCTGGTTGGCAAAGCCACTGGTGACATGTTTACTGGCACCAAGGCGCGCGAGATGATCGGTGTCCCTCTGGGTACCCGTGGCGACGTGAGGCCCGGCGAGGGTGATATCAAGGACTATGACGTGTTCATCCAGAGCACGAGCGTCAATCGTCGATTGGTCGGCGGAACGAAGTTCCTGTACGAAGTGGGAGAGAAGTGATGGGTATGTCAACGCATGTGATCGGCATCAAGCCGCCTGACGAAGTGTGGAAGAAGATGAAGGCTGCTTGGGATGCCTGCGAGAGTGCTGGCGTGCCCATTCCAGAGTCGGTCGTCGATTTCTTCGACGGAGAGACGCCCGATGAGGCCGGAGTGGTTCTTCCGCTGAACAGGCACGAGTGCGTCAAGAGATACAACTGCGACTCGCAGGAAGGCTTTGAGGTTGACGTATCGAAGCTTCCTGTGGACGTGAAGATTGTACGGTTCGTCAACTCATGGTGATGGAAACAAACATGATTTTTTCCACGCTCGAAGACCGTACGGTATGGCCAGTACCCGGTGAGGAGATGAGTGAACTGGAGCACAAGCTTCGTCACAGCGGTAACATCAGGACATCTGATCTACTAGCTGCCGCCAGTATCATCAGCGCGTATAGGCAACTCCTGACGACGACTGGTGACCGAAGAGCCGAGGTTGTGAGAATGATCAAACGAGCGGGGTCTAGTCATGGTGTTACAGGTCGTAATCAAGTCACCAAGAGCATCAATGGTTCAGTGGCGACTGATCCGTCTGATTCTGCAGAAGTACCCGAAGGCAAATAGTTTCACCGAGACTGATTACGACCCAGACATGGATCGTCCAGACCTGAAGTTCTTGCAGTGCGTTGTGTTGCACTACAAGAAATACGACATCAAGGTGGACGCGGAAGGAGAGATCAGCGCGAGGATAGGCGCTGGTCGTGTCCACCCGATGAGCGACGAAAAACAGTTATTCGCATGGATGGACACGCGGTGAATCACGGCGGGAGGTGACGCCGAATCGCAGCGGTCACTAACCAGACACGATATGGATCGAACATCCATCACACACATGCTGAGCGTCACCAGCGGCTAGTTCGAGCATCATGGTTGAGCCGGGAGGAGCAACGATGGGAACCGTGGTTCCTGGGACCAAGTCACGATCCACACGAACCACGGTGTTCCTACCGATCCAGACCATGTCTAGCGGTAGACGCATCGGTTCCATGGTGAACGAATCACCAGGGACGACACGGAACATCATTCCGTAACCAAAGGGGAGGTGAGCAGCACGAGACAGGCCCACGGTTCTTTCGATGTCGTTCTCTGTGAGCCCGGCCACACCGCTCCAAGCGATGCCTTTGTCCTGGCGATACAGAACGAGCGTGTAGAGTTTCATTCGTCAAGGAGTACCACGATGAGCACGGCGATCACACTCGAATCACTCCTAGCTACCGTCAAGCAGCGATGGACCCAAGCGTCGTCAATTACCACCGAGCACGTAGACGCTGTCCAGGCGGCGCTGATCAAGTACAAGGAAGCGTACCAGACGATCGGTAAAGCACAGCTAGCCAAGTCCATAGGACTCGCTGTCGAGGTGCCTGACACCGAATCGGCAGCGCTTCATCTCCTCGACGCCGTGGAGAAGCTGCCAGAACTGACAGGAAAGACAGCGCTACGAACCCGAGAGCAAGCGTTACCCATGTGGCCGGAAGAGATGGATGGCGACGAGATCGTTGTCATCAAGCCGAAGTACCCTAAGTTGTGGGCGGCTACGCAGGCGCAAACATTGACACTGATCGGTGGTGTTCCGGTGGAACAGAAGGTCGACTGGCTACGATCTGTCGTTGGAGGTAATGTGGAATGGATCGGGACAGAAGACGATTCCGACAGCCGGGCTTACGATCGTCTCGCAAACCAGATGCGCGGGAGCAGCGTGGCTGCAGTGATCTTCTTTGCGGCGTTCTGTTCGCACAACCAGACCGACGCTCTGTTCGCCGCCAGCCGGGCTACCGGAGTGCCTATCGTCGATGGTGGTCGAGCGGGACAAGGCGCGCTGCTAGCTGCTATGGATAGCCTCGAAACGAACTGGGCAGCGTGATGATCGATGGAGTGCCAACCATCATCGCTACTGCTTGTGGAGCGATGATTCATCTGGGGACGGTCACGTCGGAGCCAGGAAATCACGGTCCTCGCGTGATCTTCACGCCTAGAAAACCACTTTCGACTGATCGTGTGAACACGCTCAAGAATCTTGGATTCCGTCGTACTCGTAAGGTCTATGGACGCAGCCTCTACCGAACGGAGTGGGGATCTGTGCTGAACCACGACTCATGGACGTGGATGACGCCGAAACCAACGCCATACATCTGAGTCACGGAAGTAGAGCGAGAAGCGGCAGCGGAGCGCGAGTGAAAGAGGCGCGTCTTTCACGCCGTTATGAATATGCCTAGACGGCGCAAATCGTTTTTCGTACATCGTTTTGTGATATAGACTCGCTCATGGCTAAGAAACCAGTCACAGCTCTCGTGCTCGTGCACACCGATAGCATTGACTCGTTCGCTGACGTAACAGAGATGGAATCGCCCGAGCAGGCAGAGCAACTAGCTCTGTCGATGGAGATGTATGTAAAGTCTCATAAAGGACCGGTCATCGTTGTTAGGCAAGGCTGGAAACTGAGAAACCGCTATGCGATAACCTTTCTGCGCGAAGCAGAGAATGCTGGCGCTTACTTCATCAAGTTCGACGAAGGTGAAGGAGCAAAGAAGTGGGGTCCGTTCCTCAAAAAATTGCGTCTTCTGCTGAACAGCCTGAACGTCAGCGAGGTCGAAATCGGTGGTATATGGTACACCGACGACCTCAAGAGCGGGTGCGTGTCACATACCGTCAAGTACCTCCGCCGGTACTTTCCAACAAAGGTACTGCTCGACGCTGTGGCCCACGAGGACTGGTGGAACCACGATCTTAGCTGGTGACCGCCGCGTCAGCACTTCCTCACGGTAATGTCGCGCCACGTCGGTTTTGATCCATCCTCGTTGTGCCAGTAGGTCCCAACGGTCTTCGCGACAGCCTCTAGGTAGGCGCGTGACGGTGGCGTGTACCCGGCGCTGAGCGACACGTACACGTACGCGGTCGACTCTCCTTTACCAACCACATGGACGCGAATCGTTGTGCGGGTGTAGTTGCCCGTCCCGACACCCTCGAACACATCCAGACGTGACAGATCGGCTGTAGAGACGGTTGCCACCAGACCGAAAACGATTTTCTTCGTAGCCTTTCTGAGCGACGCCACACCTCCGCCCCATCGTTGAGACGAGCCGCAGAACACTCGTTCATACCCTTCGGCGTAGGCACCTTCTGTCTTGACGAGGTGGCCGAGGCGTTCCGATAGCTGATCTGGATGGTTGGAACCGTAGCTGAAGACGAGCGGCATCTGGGGAGTGTACACCCGATGACGTTCGTGTATCCTACTGGATCATGAAGATCGATTACATGCAGGTAGGCGCAGGATTGCTCGTGGGAGCTATCGCTGGGTATTTCGTCGCAAAGAAGTATGCGGCACCCGCGACTCCAGCCGCGCTGAACCCTCCCGCGCCAGTTCCCGCTCCGAGACCAGCTAGCGGCATGTTCCTCGGGATGCCTCGCTTCTACAAGGCTCCGGGAACGTGAAAACACCCGCAGAGATTCGTGCGATGGGACAGGATGCGATCGAGCGTGGTCGCAAGCCGCGCAAGAATCCTGGCCCTCGACGAAGCGGGTTCCGAGTGCCTAACATTGCGTCGCATCTGAGGACCATGTCCCCTGGTGAGACGCGTGATATCGGTGCGTTCCGGGTAGAGGTGCTGCCAAGTGGCGTGGAGTACAACGTCACCTTCCGTGGATACAAGCTGATGGGCAACGAGGTAGAACGGATGATCGGGCAGGGGTACATGCCAATGCCAGGAAACAGTTAGCCGGAGAACACGAACATGAAAACACCTGCAGAGATTCGCTCGATGGGTTCGTCGCTCAGCGGGGCTACACGCAAGCCACAGGCTGCGTGGGGCAAGCCCATTCGCAAGAACCCGAAGAAGTCGAAAGAATTGTCGTGGTCGCGACGTCCGGCTGTTCGCAAGTTCAAACGCCTCGACTGGCCAAAGTTGATCAAGCAGATCGAAGCAGAGGAAAAGAGGGCCAAGCCGCGCAAGAACCCAGGCACCCCGTCTGATGATTCACCCGTGATGATGAAGATGCGTTTAGCGGCGGCGAGAATAGAAAAGGCGCGCTTGAAGGAGCTTCATACGCGGAAGAACCCGACGAAGAAGTCCAAGTCACGTAGCGAATGGTCGAAGAGAGTTCGTGTGGTTCGTTCCGCACTGGCAGAGGCTCTCAGAGACGCCAAGACCGACACCAAGAAGCGCAAGCCTCGCAAGAATCCGACACGCAGCAACCCAAGTCTGCAACCGTGCGCCTCGCTTCGAGAGCGCCACAACGACCTCGTGCAAGCGTTGATGCAGTACGGGCACAAGTCTGGCTTGTGGAACAACAGATGGCGCGTCAAGAAGAATACCCACGGGCATGACGAGACATTCCTCCTTCGTACGCCCGGTGTGAGTTGGCGAAGAGCGGCACCTGAGGAAGAGATGCCGATTTTTGAAGGCGAAGGCGCTGATCATGTCAAAAACATGAACAAGATTGCCAAAAAGTTCGGATTCAGCGTGGAGGGTGAGGAATACCCGGAAGCGCTGGTCGTCTACGGAACGTGTAAGCGCAGCAAGGCACAGATCCAAGCGGAAGACCGATACCTTGAGTCGGCAAGGATCGAACGTGAACGCGACTATGCCGAGATGGCTCGCAAACGAGAAGAGGCCGAGGCTGCTCGCTGGAATCCTTCTTTTCTCCGTCCGTCCGACTGGCCCGAGTACCTTGTCAAGACAGGCAGGGGCGTGGTGGTGACCAAGACAAGTTCTCTGCAAGAGGCTATCCGCATAGCCAAGCAGGAGATGAGTCATCAAGATCGGGTCGATGTGTTTGGTAAAGTGATTTCTGGACCGGACATCAAGTACCGTAGGTACCAGATTCTGTGGAGTGCAGAACGTGAACCGAGCGGCAAGGTGCGTTACGAGAACGATCGTGACAACCTCATCGCTCACGGTGACCTGTGGGGCGGTTTCAACACGAAGACCGGCGAGGTCAAAAGCTCTGCGAGCGCACTTCGCGCCGAAGCGTTGTCGGGATTGAAGTTGTGAACCGACATACACGGACGCTGACGACGTCAAAAACGATTTGACGGCTCTCCAGACATCCGTGTAACCTCTTCGATCATGAAGATCGACTACATGCAGGCAGGCGCGGGGCTCCTCGTGGGGTACATCGCTGGGTACATGATCGCGAAGAAGTACGCGACGCCCGCTACTCCGGCCCCTGGTGGCTGCGGACTTGGCGTGCCGAGTCCGAGGTTCGCTGGGCAGATCGGTCGTTATACCGCGCCCAGGCACCCTGTATCTCGACCCGTCAACTCAGGGCTTCCCACGAGCATGCGCTGATCATGAAGACGCCAGCACAGATTCGCAGCATGGCCAGCGATCTTGCTGAGCCTCGTAAGCGCAAGCTGCGCAGGAACCCGTCCCTGCGCGTCGAACGTCGTGGTGAGATGTGGGGCGTCGAGGGTTACGGCAACCTGTTCCGTACCAAAGAAGGCGCGAACGCGTTCGCGTTCTTGAAGAGCGCGAGCGCGTCTTCGCAACGCCCATCGGCATGGCGCGTCAACCCTGCTAAGAAGAAGCGCAAGAAGCCTCTGCTCGCCAGAGATTTCAAGTATTCTTCTGATTTCAGGAAGATGACTCCCAAGGAACTCAAGGAGTTCAACAAGGAGTACAGATACATCGAGAAGCATCTTCATGATCCCCGCTTCAGAGTGACTCGGTTCAACCCGATCATCTCCGACAGAGAGGTTCGTCGGACCAGGGCCAAGAAAGCCGCAATGATCAGAGCGAAGGCTGCGGCGAACAGGGCTGTTCAGCGCAAATTGAGCAGGGCTGCTCGACGTGGTGTACGCAGCAATCCACCGTCCATCAAGCCGCTCTCGCCGCGAGGCAAGACACTTCAGACGAAGGCTCAGCGCGCTTACACTAGACTGTTCGGGAAGTACAAGAGATTCGAGAGCTAGCGACCGACCGACCGTCCGAGTTCAGCGACCGCGTCCGAAGATCCACCACAGCGCAGCGCCACCAATCGCCACGAGAGCAACTGTGGCGACTGGTGACATGCCTGTCGACGCACCTGCGTGCGGCGGCGGCGGAATCGGTGCGTTACCAGTTCGCACACCAGGAACTGGCGCGCTCGGTGCGGTGCCGACCACAAATGATCGCGTTACCGTTTCGCCAGCAGGACCCGCCACGCGTACCGTATGGGTTCCGATCCCAACGCCCATGATCGACGTCTGCCACAACCCAGCGCTGTTTGCTGTGACAACGATCGGCAGTTGCGAATCGAGCGTGATCGTGATCGTTGCGCCCGGTACCGAAGTGGCACCGGAAACGATTTGCATTCCGGGAGGGTTGTGGGCTCCGTCTCCTGGGTAGTAGATGCCGATCATGAACGCCTCCCATAGGCGTCGAAGTTGTTGATGGCAGCGCGTGCTGTGATGTCGAAGGCGTAATCGCTGTCGTGACGGAAGCCAAAACACCTCGGAAGCGGCCCGAACAGGTACGTCTCCTCACGCTTTCCAGACTTCACAACGGTGACGTACACCTTGCCGTCCCATATCACGCGAACTACGGCTTTGCCGAACTTACGGACCGCTCCTGTGTTTTTCATGATCCAACCTTCTGCAAACGACGATGTCCAGCACGGAGACCGCGAGGCTTGTTTCGACGACCGAAGCTTTTGCCTGGGTTCTTGCGCGTGGCTGGCTTCCCGAACCCTTGAGCTAGAGCTACGGCAGGGGTGATGACCGGAAACGCGCTTGCCACAACGCCCCACCAAATTGCCCACCCAAGGCTGTTATTACGGCGGTACCCATGGAAAGTGCTGGCACCTACTGAGGCGACGATGAGCGGGTTCATGGCCGGATGATACACGACGACGACGCCGATGAAAACGATTTGCTGTCACATCGTCATCGGGATACGATCCCCACATGTATCTCTACACCAAGCCCGCCGGACAAGGTCTCGCGCCTACGCCTCAGGGCACTCAATGGATCGTGCCAGTCATCTTCTTCGGCGTTCTCGCTCTTGCGTATTACGGCATGAAGCCGGAAACAGATGCCGAGAAAGAAGCATATCAGCAGTACAAGCGTCGTCGCGCGATGGCAAGATGAACGATCTGTGGCCACCGATGGTCACGATGGAGCCGGTCGAGATCAAGCTGAAGCGGCTGCAGGAAGCCGTTGGCGATCTCGGGTTGCCGTTATACGACTACGTGCGGCTTCAGAAGCTCGTCATGTCGAACCGCATCGTAGACGTGTACCACACGGATGTCTGGTTCGATCATGGGCATCGGATACCGAGCCGCCCAGTCATCGTGTACCAGGGTCACGAACCGCGAGTGATGAACGGTGAACCCGTGCCAGGACAATATCTCTGGTATCAAAACGCCAAGACAACATTTCGCGCACCGGACAGGAAGGGTCGTGGGACCCGGTCCCACTATCAGTGGGACCGTCGAGGTCACGGATACACCCTGAAAATAGTGATTCACGAATCTGTGAGTCCTCGTACAGATCTGACGTGGTGGGTACAGACCGCAACGATCTCTAGCTCATACGAAGACTTCAGAGTCAGCGAAATGCATCGACAGTACATCATACCGGATCCTCGCCAAGCGGAGCCGCTACAACTGAAGAGCATTCGTGACGTGTCGGAACGGATCGAGTCTACGCGATGAAGAAGCGCCCGTGGCCACCGATAGCAGTGCTTGAGCCTGTAGCGACGAAGCTAAAAAGACTCGGTGAGGCTCTTGAGTTGACCGGCGAAAAACTTCCGTTCTACGACTACATGCGCCTGCAGAAGCTTGTGAGTTCACCAAGAATTCTCGATGTATACACGCACAAGTACGGCAACGAAGCTGCCATGCGAATCGTGTATCGCGGAGCCAAGCCGGTAAGGGTCTCCGGTGAGCCAGTCCCTGGTTCTGGTCTCAACAGATTCGCTGGGTACGACTGGTACGTCAGTGGCGAGCAAACGCTGCGAGCCCCAGACACGCAGAAGAAAGGTGTCTACTACTGGGATCACGGCAGATACGGCCTACACATTCTGATCAAATCTGTGGGCGTGGCATATCGGATGACCACGTCGGTCGTTGAACGACGTGGACACGCGGTCAACGTCGACTGGTTCGACGCTCATCCGAGACCGGATCCGCGAATTCTACGCCCAACGATTTCTGCGAAGATCGTCGTGGCGACCGAGGAGGTCATGGATCCAAGCCTGCACCGCACATGGAGCGATGAGTACGGCTGGATCGACGAGGACTGATCGGCGTCGGACACGTCGGATCACGACACGACAACGCCCAGACCGGGAGCAACGGTCTAGGCGCTGAAGGCACGAACGTGGAGGGGGAGGGAGCGTCCGTGCGTCTCGTACCGTATCATATGGCGTGCACAAGAAACTGTTTCCTAGCAACGTCTATCCATTTCGCTTAGAATGAGACGATGCTGCTGCTCCTTCTTGCTCAGACCGGCACTATCGAAACGCCTACCACCGCTTTTCTCAAAGCTGGAGTTTGGGGAGCCGCAGTTGTCGCGCTCAGCGGCGTGGTGGTGTATCTGTATCGCGACACCAAGACAGAAATTGCTCGTCGAGACGCTGTGATCGCCGCGTTGCAAGCACAGCATCTGAATGATCTCACGGTGTTGCAAGGTCAGCGAACTGTAGAGCAAGCCACGATCCAGGCTCAACGCGTGTTGGATGCGCAGCAGATGTCCGAGCGGCTGCTGCGTGTCAACGAACAAACCGTTGGCGCGTTGACAAGCGTGGTGCATTCGATGGAAGCTCAGAAGGAAGCGATGCAGGAACTGCGCGTCGCCTTCAAGGAACTCGGAGATGAGTTCCGCAGATCGTCACCGATCAGAAGGTAGGACCCAGATGCCGAACGAAGACAAGATCAACGAGACCGAGCGCTTGATCGCTGAAGCCGTCATCAAGCTTCGTTGTCATAGTTCCGCGATCGTCGACTCTGCTCTTTCCCTCGCGAGAAGTGCCAGGAACTCCAGGCCGTCGTCCATCCAGGCGATGCGTGCGGTGCGTCCCGGTGAACCGGTGCCCGCTGGCGAGATCACTGGTCGGTTCGCCGCGTACCGCTGATCTTCGGATCGGTGATCGGTGATCGTGTGAACAACAAGCTCATCTGGCTCGACACCATCGATGCCGTGGCGCAGGAACTGCTTCCCGGAGGATCGTGGCAGTTCAAGTACAGATACATCGAGACGAGAAGACACTTCCTGCGTTACAGGATGGCGAATCTGACGGTGGAACCGCGATGGTGGCCGTCGACCACCGCTCGTGTGTCATTTCAGAAAGGCACTCCCAAGCGGTTCTTTGCCGAGATCGTCACCGGTAAGTACCTCGAACGACCCGTTCTCAAGCAGAGGATGAAAACGTTCGATCCAAAACGGTACACCGAGACGGTTCCTCGACTGCAGGAACTGCTCGATCCAAGTGAGTTCATCTACCGTAGCTTGACGGTGTTCGACTTCGGAAGCGAGGCCACGAGCTGGGTCTCCGAAGGCGTGATGCCGGATGGCAAAAACACTTTTCGCGTAAAACTGCCGAAGGGTGTTGTCACGGAGAACTTCTACGACCTGATGATGACTGAGTCGGAGGACTTCGTGTACTTCTGCATCGTGGGTAGAAACGACTGGACCTACGCACCCAGTCTGCCAGTGATCTCTGCCATGGGCATGACTGCTAGAGGCAAGATCATCGGTCCAATTATGCTTGTCCCAAAGACGAGCTAGGTCTACGCTCTGCCATGCTCCACTGGCTCATGGTCATCGCGGTCGCTCTCTCTCCGCACTCCCACGTCACCCCTACGGTCCGTGCGATCTCTCGCGTGACCCATGATCGTCGCGAAGCAGCCGCGCTGCTCACGATCTCGCTCTACGAGAACGGAATCGGCAGGGCTGGCGTGCCTTTTGGCGTTTGTAGTCATCTGTGCAACCTGCACTGCACCCGCTGTCGCACCGAGCCTCTTGCCGCGTCTGCACGAGTAGCTCTTCGCGTGTGGCGCAGATCGTTGCGCGTGTGTGGACCATCACTCGTCAATCGATTCGCTTTCTATCACCACGGAACAGACTGTACAGTGGACAGGTATGCTGGCCGTGAAGCCGCTACGATGACAACGATTCTCGTTCGACAACGACAGCGACGGCGATCACGATGATCTGGTACCACTGCACGTACGCCAAAAACCTAGCTTCGATAGCTCGCCGTGGACTTCGTCCAACAGCAGGATCGATGCTGCGACGCGGAGCAGCAGGCGCTCCCGCTGGCGTATACCTCACCGAGTACGATGGTGTGCCATTCTGGTTGGGTAGGCTGGAAGATTGGTCAAACAACGACTCTGACAACCCGTTCGAGGAAGAACTGGTGCCGGTAGTGCTGAAGGTGCACACGCTGTGCAAGGTCACGGAAGACCCGCACGGCACTCGTGATGCGGGCGGGGACGCTGCCGTCATTTGTCCGCGTCCGATCCAGCCCGGTGCGATCCGCGTGTGGAACGGCAAGAAGTGGGTCAAGCTCGACGAGGACATCGACCTGTCGCTGGGTGTAGCGTGGGTCGAAGATGAGGATTTTGATGAAGGCGGGTTCTTCCAGATCCTCGACTGGATGAACAGCGGTCTGTCGCCGTTCAAGTACTGACTCGACGACCGCGACCGTGTAGGATCTGTCCATGTGTCACCTAGCTCAATGCCCGCAGTGCGGGATGTACACCTGGGGCGGCTGTGGTCGCCACGTCGCCCAGATCATGGGCCAGATCCCGCCGGAGCAGCGGTGCCAGTGCCCCGTCCAGGGACGCGTCGCAGCGGCACAGGCAGCGGCTCAGGCGCAGCCTCGCAGCAATGGTCGCCCACCTCTTCCTCCGGGATACTTGAAGCGATGACGCGTGAAGAGATCTGCGAAGCGCTCGCTGCACTCATGGTAACGGACGACGAAGTGCTGCTGGCTGACGGCTTTGAGGAAGCGTTCATCGGCACAGCCTCGCGATGCACGCAGGGTCCAACGGCTGTATATGACCGCGCGAAATGCATCGAGATTTTGATGCTACGTGATGGCATGAGCGAAGAAGATGCTGAAGAATTCTTCGAGTTCAACGTCATCGGAGCTTGGGTCGGAGATCGAACGCCACTGTTTCTGAGCAGGATCGAAATGCCATGCTGATTCTGAACGGTGCCAGTACACCGACTCCGTTTCTCTCAAAATCGTTTCTTGAAGATCCTGCGTATCGACTCGGGTCATCGGATCGAGGTCCGCGATCAGGGTGGGTACGAGGCATTGTCCTGCACACCACTCAGGGGAGATATCCTCAACCGATTCTTCCAGGATTCGGCCGTGGCGGTGGCGCGCTCGCGAACGTCCAGTACTGGAACAGAGCGCCAGATTATGCCGGGGCTCATCTGCTGGTCGACACGGATGGCACCGTGTATCAAACATCAGATTTGATCTCTGAACAAACGTGGCACGCCACCAGCGTAAATCCTGTCACGGTTGGTATTGAAATCGTGCAAGGTACCGATGGTTCGCTTTACCAGGGTCAGCTAGAGAGAGCCGTGCAACTTGTGAACTGGCTCACCTCGAAGCTTGGTATTCAGCGACAGATACCTTTGGGTTACGACGAACATACGCCTATCGCTAGGCTGGTAGCCGGTGGTCGAGACGTCGTGGGCGTCTACGGACATCGTGATCAAACCGGCAATCGTGGTCGCGGCGATCCTGGTGACACGATCATGACCATGCTCGCTGCGGCTGGTTACGAAATGTTCGATCTCAATTCTGGACAAGACCTGTCCGTGTGGTCGGGTCGTCAGCGGGACCTCGGCTTGACCGCCGATGGCGTGCCTGGGCAAGCAACGGTTCAAGCACTGAAGACCACGCGTCCAGGCGGACTGTGGGTTGATGTGCAAGGGATCGGACGTGACGCCCAGGCACTTGCGAAGGGTAATGCCGGAACCATCGGAGTCGCGATGCTTGCTGGGGTGGCGGTCGCCGCTGCAGCATGGTTCGTTCTTCGTCGGTGACGCCCGCAATGTCGAGCTTGTGTCGGACCGGATCGTCACTCACGAGCCACCTCGACAATTAAAACATCGTTTGCCAGCATCCTTGGTTCGGGGGTACTCTCGCGAATCATGGCCAAGCACAGAAGTAGCCGTCGTCGTCGCCGTAGACCGGTTCGCGGTAGCAGGGTTCGCAGCAACCCTCCCGAGACCACTCTCGAACGCCATCGTCGACTGATGGGACAAGCAGAGCGGGCTCTCGTCAAGACTGACGATTCCACGCTCGAATACGAGCGCATGCGCCGCGAAATGCGCGGTGGTGATGGCAAGAGCCGTATGCGTCGCGTTGGTGGCGTTGCTGCTGACGTCACACGTACCGGCGTGACTAAGTTCCCGCTGACAGCCGTGGTCATCACAGCGATCATCGCGGGGTGGATCGGGTATCAGATGGGCGCTCCATCTGCCCCGACAGGATAGCCATGGCACGCATCGTACCAAGCGTTCCGATGGAGAAAAACGATTTGATCCCGATTGTCATCGGGATCGGAATCCTTGGTGGCGTCTTGATTTGGCTGACGAAGTCCAGTACCGCGTCAGCACGAACATCACCCACTGGGCACGGCGCTATCAGCGTCCAAGACAGACCGTTTCCTCCTGACTTCAACGCGGTGTCAGATACAACTCGGAAGCAATACTTCAGCAAAGGTCAGGCACAACTCAACACGCTTGGTCTGCTTCCGTTAGCCAGTATCACCTGGGGAGATCTGGACGATCTGACGTACCAAGCCCTCGTGACTTTTGTGAGGAGCGATCCTGCGTTGCTCGCCAGGGTGCATGCGGCTCCGACGCGACAGACGTCAATGGCTCTTGACGCGCTAGACAGGGCATATCGCTCACGATTGGGAATCGCATGAAAACTCCGAAGCAAATTCGCGAGATGCTAAGCGAGTCAGATGTGCGCGTGCGTCGAAACCCGATCACGGCTACCAAGACTCGTCGTGGTGGTATGACGGTGTGTCGTACGGTCTCGAAGAAGCAGTCGGACAAGATGACCAGCTTGTTCATGCGTGCTGTCAAGAGCAAGCCAGGAACGGTTGTTCGTGGCAACCCGAGTACGCGCGGCAACTTGAGACATCCGAGCGAGCATGATGTAGCGGTTTGGACAAAGTCACTTCGATACCGTCACGGAGCGAAGACGGCGTCGAAGATTCTTCAGTCATGGAAACAATACCAGAAGTCTCGCCACAATCCTCGCAACAACCCGCACCCAGGTCACTTCCCTGGCAAGTCCGGGACTGGTTCTCGCTTCGCTGCATGCAAGAGTCGAGTCGAATCGTTCTACGCCGGGAAGGGTCGTCCCGTGAACGCTGGTGCTGTGTGCGCCACGATCGGTCGTCATGCATACGGAGCGAAGAAGTTTCAGAAACTTGCCATCGCTGGTAAACGACGTCGCGCTCGTCGCTGATCGCAAAAATCATTTCAAGGCACGATGTGCCGATGCCGGAGATAACCATGGGACCGATTGATTGGATGACGCGAAACGACAGACGACCGGCTGGGCAGACTTTTCGTCCTATACGGCCACGTACGAATCCGACTACGAATACGACGCTCGGTACGGCCACGACGGTACCCGTTGTCCCTGCGTTTCCGCCCACTCTCATCATGGGTGGCGATGCCGTGGTGCCTCCTTTCTACGATCCAACACCAACTACGCTAGGGTTGACGTGCGATCAGATCCTCACCATGCCGGGTGACTACGTGGTCGGCAGGATCAGGCTGTACTCCATCGATCATGGTGGTAGAAATCCATTTTACGATTCTGTCGCTGGTCAAAAAGCACTGAAGGCAGTGTACGACCTTCTGCTTTACCAGTGCCACCTCGCTACGTACATCACCCAGGTCGGCACTTGGATAACAGATCTGAGTACGCAGCTTTCTACCGCGATCAACAACACCAACACGGCTCGTTCCGACGCGTCCACCAAGCAGACGCAGATCGACGGACTTAACGGTCAGGTCTCTACGCTCACGCAAAATTTGACCGATGCGAACAACGCTCTGCACACGTCTCAGACGGATGCTACCAACAAGCAGACGCAGATCGACACGCTCAACGGTCAGGTGACGACGGCGAATGCTCAAATCGCAACGCTCCAGACCCAGATTGCATCGCAGCAGCCGGGTGCTGTTCAGGCGATGGTGACAGATCTGCAGACCCAGCTTGCCACTGCACAGCGTCAGCTTCTCGACACGCAGACCCAGCTTGCCGACGCGAACCGTCGCCTCGCGATTCCCGCTGTCCCCGCCACGGTCGAGACGCCTGCTGGTGGTGTTCCTACCTGGGCGCTTGCGGCTGGTGCTGTCGTCGTAGCTGGTGGCATCTACATGGCCACGAAGAAGAAGACAGGGTGATCCGATGGGTGACGTGATTCAGTTCCCGGTACGACCACGTACGCAGCCAGCGGCGCAGGCGCAGCCACCTGCGTCTACCGGCATCTCGCCGGAGTGGAAGGCTCTTGGACTGATCTTCGTTGGCCTCGCCGTGATCGAGGGAGTAAAATACTGGTCCGGCGCTCATAACCAGCCGACGTATCTCCCGCGTGAGCCTTCGAGGATTGCCAAGCGTCGCCGTTGAGAGCAAACTGTTTTGGAAGAACAATGAGCCTACCAGCCGGATACACAACGTTCGATCCTCATAGCATCTACGGCTATGAGTCTCCCCCTATCGAGCCACGACCGGCTGGTCAGGCTCAGCCTTCTCCCGATCCTGTTTTGGTGCTCGGAACTGCAGCAATCCTGCTGGCGGGCATTTTGTACGTTCACTCGAAGATGGAGTTCTGATCATCATGGCCAAGCGTAAGCCTTCTCATCGCACTGCAGTCATGGCCGAGTCGTGGTTCGGCGTGACCCATAGCCTCCCTGCTCGCGGATCGAAGGCGTATGCCTCCATGATCCGCGCGTACAGCAAGAGCCACAAGGTTCGCAAGAACCCCGTGAAGACCGCTGCGGGTCGCACGCTTCACCCGGAGAACTGTCCGATCCCGCTGTCGGCATCGATTCTCGACGCTCGCCGCGACGCAAAGCGTTTCAACGAGTTGCCCAAGAGCAAGCGCCCCAAGGACCACGGGTTCAAGCTCAACAAGCGTGGTGACGCCGTGATCCCGGCTCGGTTCTCGAACTGCGACTACCGCAGCGCGGCCTACACGATGCACATGAAGCCGGAGGAGTCTGGTTCGTCGTTCAAGGGTCGCATGGCCGAAGGGACCGATCCTGAAGCCCAGTGGTGGACGCGCTCGAAGAAGGAAGACGGATCTCTTGTCGACCTGTCGTACTGGGCTCGTGGCGGTACCGGGATGATCGGCGGGTTCGACTTCAAGTCGGTGATGAGTCGCCTTCTTGGCAACTGGTGGCCCACGGCTGGCAAGTAGTCCGTGACAGAGCAGGAGCAACGGATCGCGAAGATTGCCGCCGCCATCGCTGTCGGCGGCATTCTCGTGTATTTCATCGCACGATCCAGATCCGCTGCTCCACCGATTTCCCTTCCGCCAGATCTGTCTTCAGGGAAAACGCCGACCGTAGCTGCTCCAATAGCCACGGTTCTCGGTGTGAGATACGAGTTCAGAATCGTATCCGCGCACCTTGCCGTGTCTGACACGGGCGAGGCAGAGCTGGATAACAACATCCGCAACGCTGTCCACAGAGTGTATCTGAACCTCGGGGGAGCCCCCGTTGGACGATGGGTCGCCAGTCCAACGATCACCAGTGACAACGGCATCATCTCAGGAACTACGACCGTTGTTGTTCCTTTTGAGATCACCGTGCAAGGTAACACTGACGCGCTCGCGAGAACTATAGCCGATAGGCTCAGTGCTCAGCTAAGCAACATCGATCGCATCGGTGATCTTCAGTCTGTCAGTTGGTCCAGCGTGACCGTTCGGCGGATCTGATGTCATCACCGGACCCCGCGCTTCTGGCTCGATGCACCCCAGGTCTCGCGCAAGAGGCGACTGAAAACGATTTGGGATACGGACACCTCTACTACGCACTGGTGCGTCAGCTACGTCCTCGTCATGTGCTAGTGATTGGCTCTGGGTACGGCTTCGCACCAGCAGTGCTTGCGCGTGCGTTGATGGACAACGGTGCCGGACATCTGACGTTCGTTGATCCATCCATGAGCGGTGGTGGTGACGCAGCGTGGTCTGGCACCGGGCAATGGGACACACCGGATCAAGTTCTTGCTCGTTTTGGTTGCGCAGGCGTGTCGCCTGACGTGATGACGCACTACCGAGAAACGAATGACGCGTTCTTTTCTCGATGGAACGATCGCAATCTACCGCCTATCGATCTGGCGCTGATTGATGGTGCCCATGACGAGTACAACGCAGCGTTCGATCTGCGTGGCGTGGTCGAGCATCTGAGCTTGCCTGGGTACGTGCTCATGCATGACGCGACGCACTTCTTGAACCGCACCGGACACATGGGCGTGACGTCTGTGATCGAGCGCACAAGGGCTTCTGGCGATGTCGAAGCCGTTGCGTTCCCAGGAGCCGCAGGTCTTGTTCTGCTGCGATTCAAGGCACGTTCAGGGATCGAAGTGCGTGCCCTGCCGCAGCCGTCCATTACGTTGGCGCTGTTGGCATTGCTAGCTGCTGGAGCAGGAATCGGATATGTTATCGGTCGAAGAGGAAGGTGATTCGTGACTGTAGCTCTTGTATTCCAGGCCACCTCTGACGACACGTTTCAGGACAACGCGCCTTCAGCTCAGCTAATGGGAACTGCTTTTGTAATCGGACTGTCTCGTGCCCTGGCACAAGAGGATCCGTCGAAAGTGCGCGGAGTGGCATGGGCGGGACCTATCCGCGTGACACGTAAGGTGCGAGAAGCGCATCTGCCAGGAGGAGTTACCAGCGCAACGGGTGTTCTGCTGCTGCCTCGTCCAGACATCATGATGAACGCTTCTCTGAACCAGTACACATCATGGATCGTCGGCATTAGACAGGCGATCGAAGAGGTTGTTCAGAGCGCCCAGGATATCGGGATGAGACTCGCTCGCGTCTATGTGACCGAGTACAACGATAGCCCTACGGTCAATGGCCCTCTTGCTTTTTGGACTAGCGGAACTGCTGCCACAACACATACGCGTGATCGCTTTCCACAAACCAACACGCTGGGCGTGGTTGGCGCTGATCAGAACGAGAACCAGATCGGGCCAAACGATCCAAGACTAGTACCGGTGGATGCTCCTCCTGTGATGCCTACTATGAACTGGGTTGCGGCTGCGGTGGCAGCAGCGGCTGTTCTTGGTGTAGTGATCCTAGCGAAAACAGGCAAATCGTCTGGAGCATCACAGCCAACGCTACGTCCGGCTCGTAGCAACCCAAGAGATATTCCGTGGGCTCCCATTGCGGCGGCGACAGTGGTAGTTGGCGGAGGTGCATTTCTGATTTACAGAAGCATCAATGCGCAGCCGCCACAGATGAATCCTCCAGAGTCGCCGGTCGTAAAAGGTCAAGCGACCTCTAGAGACACCTCTGCTACGCCGTCTTCCGCGACGCGTCCTCGCTCGACCACGCCCACTCGTCCGACCGCGCCTACGATTCAGCAGTCAGCGCCGCCACCGCCGCCGGTTCCAAGTCCGATCCCGTCACCGCCACCGCC
>Ga0315283_10000257_pt1 | contig 36419 bp, 28 predicted proteins | sample YL17G09_0_MG_FD_204541 | JGI IMG/M metagenome (GOLD analysis project Ga0315283, IMG submission 204541) | Sediment microbial communities from Yellowstone Lake, YNP, Wyoming, USA - YL17G09_0 | ecosystem: Environmental > Aquatic > Freshwater > Lake > Sediment | place: USA: Wyoming | collected...
TCGCAGGTGGCGTCGTCGGGCACGTGGATGCCGCCGTCGTATGCGCTGGGGCCCAAGGGTGGCGACGCCTTCCTCATCGTGGACTACTGCGTCGATTTGGCGCAGGCCGCGCCGAGCGCGGCCCATGCGCAGCAGACTGTCATGGTGCCAGGCGCGTCACTGTTCAGAGCCATACACTGGGCCGACACGCCCGCTTTTGCTCACATGGCCACGGGGCAGACGTCAATCATGCATAACCACAAGAGGGCGTGGGGGTGAATTGGTGACCTTCGGGAACTAGACAAAAAATGACCGCATCGCGGCCGGGATCGCATGGCCCAGGTGGTGGCCGTGAAGGCGGGCGGCGGCGGCGGAGGGACAGCGACCTGGAAAGGAAAAAAAGAAAAATCCAGAGGAGCGACCTGAGGTCCCCGCGACGCGGACAGGTTGTGACAAGCCTTTTTCTTACATCTCTCTTTCCGTTTTTCTTTTCGAGCAAAAAAGAGTTTTATTTCCGTGTCTCAACTTGCTGCTGCTGCTGCTCTCTCGGTCAGACGCAGCTGCCAAGGGAAAGAACTCACGCCTTCACGAGCGCTTTCACCTTGGCCAGCACCAGGTCGTCCGTCTCAAAGTCGGCCGCCTTCCTGAACTGCCCGCGGCCAAAGTCCTTGGCGTAGCTGTCGCGGAGGCCGTCGACCAAACCAAACTTGGGCTCCCAGCCGAGCTCCTCGCGCGCCTTGGTCACGCTGGTGAAAAAGTGCTGGTCACGCATGGGAAAGGCCTTCTTCTTTCCAAAGTCATAGTCCTTGGCGTCAAAGTGGACCAGCTCGGGCTCGGGGGCGCCGGCGGCCTCGGCGCAGGCGCGCGCGATCCCGTCAAACGTCACGAGCCTCTCGCCGGAGATGTTGTAGATCTGCTTGAATGCCTTGGGGTTGCCCAGGCAGAGCCTGAAGGCGTCCGAGAGGTCCTTGACGTGGCCCAGCTGGGTGACCTGGAGGCCCGAGCCGGGGACCGGGATCGGCCTGCCGGCGGCGATGCTGTTTTGGTTTTTGAGTTTTAGGTTTTTTTGAGTAGTTGAGTTTTTTTTTTTGGCGGGCGGCAAGCGAGAGGAAAAGGAAAAGATGAGATTTTTTCATGCTGTCGAGCGGTAGACGACTCGCTCGCGTCTCGAGAAGAGGGAGAAAAAGGTGACGAGTACTCGCTCGTGCCTTCTCGCGCTCTCGCTCGAGAGGGAGAAGACCAACGGGGGAAGGGGGGGAGCTCGCTCGAGAAGATCCCCCCGCCCCCCTTCTCCTTCCCCGTCCCTCTCCATCTCTCTAATCTCTCTCTCTCCTGCCCTCTCTCTTTCCCTCTCCCCCTCTCTTTCCCTCCTCTCACCGGTGGAAGAACCACTCCTCGACGGGGTTGTAGTTCAGGGGACCGTAGATGTACACGGGCCTGATCGACGTCCAGTTGACGCCGCGCTTGTCCAACAGCGCCTCGGTCTCGCACTTGCCCTTGTGCCTCGACTTGGGGTCGGTCTCGTCTCCCTCGACGTGCGGCGGCTGGTCCGTCTTGAGGTAAACGCCCGCGGAAGAGCAGAAGATGTATTGCTCGAGGTTGGGGAGGGCATCGAGGATGGGCTCGGCCTCGGAAGCCTCGCGGCCGTTGAGGTCGTAGACGACGTCGAAAGAGGGGCTGACTGCTTTCAATTTCGCGATGAGCGCGTCGTTCTCCTTGCGGTCGGCGGCGATGTGCTTGACCTTGGACTTGTACTCGGCGTAGGACGCGTCGGTGTCGTCTGCGATCTGCTGCGTGATCGGGGCCTTGCCGCGGGTGAGCAGCGTGACCTCGTGACCGGCCTTGATGAGGTCGCGCGCGAGGTAGACGCCGATGAAGCGGGTCCCGCCCAGGATGAGGATGTTCTTCTTAGGGACCGCGGCGGCGGCGGCGACGGCGGCCGGGGAGGCGACGGCGGAGGCCGCGAGGCGGCGCGCGGCGACGGGCCTGCGGGCCGCCTGGGCGGCGAAGGAGGAGGCGGTGGCGCCGCGTTGGGCCTGTGATTATTGGGTTTGGATCAAGTTCGGTCGTGCCGGAGAGGGTAGAGTGTCGAGAGAGAGTGAGAGGAGGGAGGGGGGGGGGAAGGAAGAAGGGCGAAACCTGGGACGAAAGCGCCTCCTTGCGCCCGTCGTCGAAACTCGGTCGAAAGCTCCTCCAACGGAAACGGCGACGCCGGGAAAGAAAGAAAAAAAAACCATTCCGACGGCTCCTCTCTATCTCTCTCTCTCTTCTCCCTCGTTCGATCTCCGATTCGAGCCAGCCCCGATTGTTTCCATTTGTGACCCCGTCTCGAGCTGAGGATCCGGAAATGCAGTTGCCGAGCGGACGTGTGGGTCCTTCCCGACCCCCAAGATCGAGATCAAGTCGCGACCCTCAAACGACGTCGAGTCAAGCCAACGATTCTCTGCGCTCTCGGGTATTGAGCACGCTCGTCTGCTCGATCCGTCACTGCCGGCGCAAACAGAATACACACATGCAACGTAATCGGCACTCGGAGAAACCAGAAATCAATCAGCGAAAGGCACAAAGAGGGACGCAAAAAAGAGAGTCTCACCTTGATGGCGACGACATTGGTCGAAGCGCGGGCACAGGCGACGACGCTGCCGCGGCGAGCAGCGGTGGATCCGACGGCCGGAGCCGCGGAGCAAGAGAGCGCAAAGTTCATGATGCAAAAAAAGAGAGATGTGAAAGAGAGAGAAAGGAAGACGACGGGAGAGGAATCAAGTAGTAGTGATGAACCACGAACGAAGAAAAGAAGGGAAAAAATCCAAGTCTTGAAGAGCCTCGCAGACCTTGCGCTCCACCTCGTCGGCTCACTCTTTCTCTTCTCTTCTCTCTGCGCTCCCTCCTTTTACTAGAGGGCTCGGCACCCCTGCGGCTTAAAGTTCCTCTTGCTTTTTTCTTTCTTTCCCTCTCGCTCGCTCGCTCGCTTGCGCGCGTTCTTGCATTCTTGCACCTTAAGCTGAGGATCGAACGCACTCGAGACTAAAAAGGTAAGGCGAGCCCCTCAATTGCTCGACGACCCGCGGCCAGATAAAAAGAAAAAAAACATGCGATGGAAAAAACGTGCCGTCTCGCCGCGAACTCGCCCCTGCCTTGCGTGCTTTGCCTCGCCAATTGCACGACGATTGATGTTGCCAGCGAGACGCGGAAAGGGCACAGCCTTTTGAGTTTCACTGTCGAAAATAATGCCAATTGGCTCGTTTGTTTTTCGATTTCTTGATGCGTGCGCGACCGCCGCTGCGGGCGCTCTCTTCTTCGCCGGTTTCGCCCGAAAGGCATGCGGCGGTGAATCTTGCGTCTCGCGCTGGCCTCGATTCCTTTCATTTGATTCCCTTTCTGCGCCCGGAAAAGCTCGCTATATGACGTGTACAAGCACACGAATTTCTCGGATTGACGATCGTAAAAGTCAGCGACGCGCTAGCCTGGCGCTAAATTTTGATAGCGGCGCAAATCTTTTTTTCTTTTTTTTTTAGCAGCGCAGGCTTTGTTTCGACGAAAAAACTCTCTCGGCCCCGGTGCCTGCTCTTTTCTCTCTCTTTTTCGTTCCTCTTTCTCTTTTCCCCCGAGCAGCTCACACGCCATCCTCCTCCTTCCCCTCCCTTTCTGTCCGTCACAAAAGCATTGCAGAGAAAGAAAGAGAGACCCGGCGGCAACAGAGAAACAAAAGGAAGCAAGATGACGCCGCCAGCGCTTTCGCGCTCCGTCGCCCTTGTACTCCTTCTCTCCTCTTGCCTCTGCTTCTTCCTCGCTTTCGCGTCCGCGGCGGCCGCTCCTCCGCCGCCGGTCCGCACCGGGGCCCCCCTCGGCGGGGTCGCCCTCCCTCCGGGGATATCCTACCCGAAAGCAGCGCGCGGCGGCGACGCCGACGTCCTCGGGACCTGGGTCGCCAAGGACCCCTACCGCTGGATGGAGGACCCCGAGGCCGCGGCGACGAAGGAGTTTGTCGCCGCGGAGAACGGCCTGACCTCGCGCGTGCTCGAGTCCCTGCCCCTGAGGTCCTCCCTGAAGACCGCAATGGCAGCCGCGTACGACTACGAAAAGTGGGGGATCCCTTTCAAGGCCGGAGGGCGGTACTTTTACCGCAGGAACGCGGGTCTGAAGAACCAGCCGATCCTCTACTCGAGGCCCTCGCTCGACGGCCCTCCCTCCGTCGTCCTGGACCCAAACGTCCTCCGCGCCGACGGCACCGTGGCGCTGCAAGAGTACTCCGTCTCGCACGACGGCATGTTCCTGGCCGCTGCCTTCTCGACGGGGGGGTCCGACTGGAGGACGGTCCGGATCTTCCGGGTCGGAGGCGGAAGCGGAAGCGGAAGCGGAAGCGGAGACGGCGACGGCGACGAGACGGAGAATCCTTCCCCTGCTGGAAGACCCCTCCCCGAGACCCTCTCCCACGTCAAGTTCACCGAGCTCTCCTGGACCAGGGACTCGAAAGGATTCTTCTACAGTAGGTACGACCCGCCTCCGCTCGGCGCGGGAGGGGAGACCGGCACCTCGAACGCGGCGGACTCGGTCCAGCAGCTCTGGTACCACGTCGTCGGGACGCCGCAGTCCCGGGACGCACGCGTCTTCTCGGCCTCGGCGCCCACCGACTTCCTGACCGCCACCGCGACCGGAGACGGGGAGCACCTTATTCTCTCCGCCGAGTCGACGCAGTCCGCCGCCAGGTCGAAGCTCCTGATAGCGAAGATAAGCTCTCTGCCGCGGGACCCGGTCTCGGGCGCGCTCGACCTGAGCAAGTTTGACCTTTCGGCGCCAGCCAAGGCGGCGGCCAAGGCGGCGGCCAAGGCTTCGAATCTGGCGATGAGAGACGACGGATCGGCTTCCGCTGCTGCTGCTGCCGAGTCTTCTTCTGCCGCTTCTTTTTCCGTCGCGTCGGTCCAGGCTGCGGTGAGCGAGGACGAAGAGAAGACTACCACTCCTGTTGCTGCCGCTGCCAACGCGTCGTCATCGTCGCCGTCGCCGACGTCGACTTTGACCTCCTCCTCTTCTTCTTCCGCTTCCGCCCCGATCCCGTTCCCGTGGATCTCCCTCCCGACCCACGGAGGCTACGAGTTCCGCTACGTGGCCGGATTCGGCAGCAAGCTGTACTTCATGACGACGTTCAACGCCGCGAGGTACCGCATCGTGCGCATCGACGCCTCGGCGCCGACGAGAGGCGGCGGCGCAGGCGGAGGAGGAGCAGGAGGCGGGTTGGATTCGCCGCTCGGCTCCTCCGCCGCCGCCCTCCCCTCCTCCACTCCGTCAACCACGGCCACCTGGGTCGAGGTCGTGGCAGAAGACTCCCGTGACCTCCTCCAGTCCGCTTCCCCCTCGGTCGGCCCCGACGGGAAACCCGCCCTGTTGCTGACCTACCTCCACGACGTCAAAGGAGCCCTCCGCCTCGTCAAGGCCGCCGACGGCGCCAAGATCGCAGACATTCCTCTCCCTGGGCCAGGCGCCGTCTCGGCCTCGTCAGACAGGGACTCTTCCGAGATCTTCTTCAAGTTCGCGTCGTTCACCAACCCTGGCACCGTCTACCGCTTCGACGCGGCCCAACCAAAGACGCTGCCGACGATCTGGAAGACGTCGCCGATCCACGGCGTCGACCTCTCTGCCTTCTCGACCTCGCAGGTCTTTGTTCCCTCTGCCGACGGCCGCGCCAACATCCCGCTGTTTATTACGGCTAAAAAGAACCTCAAACTCGACGGATCGCACCCTGCGGTGCTCTACGGCTACGGAGGGTTCAACATCGTCAACGGCGTCGAGTTCCAGCCCGACGTGCTTGTCGCGGCGCAGGCCTTCGGCTCCGTGTACGCCTCGTGCGGCATGCGCGGCGGCGGGGAGTACGGCGAGCGGTGGCACTCGGACGGCGTCGTGGCAAACAAGCAGAATACCTACGACGACTTTGTGAGCTGCGCCGAGTACCTCTTGAAGGCCGGGTACACTTCTCCGGCGAGGCTGTCGATCCACGGCGCGAGCTTTGGCGGCACGCTGGTGGCGACGGTGGCCAACCAGAGGCCGGACCTGTTCGCCTGCGTGCTGTGCGACGTTCCGGTCACGGACATTGCGAGGTTCCACAAGGTGAGGAGAAGGAGTCTGGGAGACAGAACGGAAGGATAGATGGAGAGAGAGAGAGAGAGAAGAGAGAGAAGAGAGAGAAGAGAGAGAAAGAGGGGGAGAAGAGTTGAGTTTTTAAGAGAGAGACACGGAACCCCCCCCCCGTCGCTCACATTCCTCGGAAAACAAAAAAAAATCTCCCTTTCCTGCAAACAAAAATATCTAGTTCACGGTCGGCGTCTTCTGGAAGTCAGACTACGGAGACCCCGAGCTGGCCACCGAGCGTCCCTTCATCCAGGCCTGGTCTCCTCTGCACAACGTCGAGGCGCCCACGGCCGGGACCAAAAACTACCCGGCCGTTTTAGTGTCGACGGCCGAGTTTGACGACCGGGTCCCCCCCCTGCACTCGCTCAAGTACGCGGCGACGCTGCAGCACGATCTCGCCTCGAACTCCACGGACCCGCAGCGCAACGCGCTGCTCCTGCGTGTGGAGACCCAGGCCGGCCACGGCGGCGGGAAACCGATGGCCAAGCACATCGCGGACGCGACCGACAAGTGGTCCTTCTGCATGGCCGCGGCGGGAGCCGGCTGGGTCGGGCCCGACGCGGGCGCGGCGGCCGAGGCGGCCGAGAGGGCCGCGGCGAGGCCCTCGGAGGAGGAGGTGGCGGCCAGGGCTGCCTCTGCTGCGGCTGCGGCTGATGGAGGCGACGTCATCGACTTGCTCGGTTGACGATGAGGAGGGGAGAGAGGGGTGCGCCGGCAGCGGGTGTTGCTGCTACTGCTGCTGCTGTTTGCCTTTTTTTTTATTTTCTCGTCGAGAAAAACATAATAATACAAAATAAAAAAATCACGGAGATTAGCTCTTTCTGCTTGTCCCTCCTTCAAATTCCTTTATTGCATTCTTTTGTATATCTCAGGCGCGCCGATGGCGCGAGCGCGTGCGACAGTCGCAGGAGGAGGGGGAGGAAGAACCCGAAATCCTTGTCCACCTTCTTTCTGCCCTCTCGCCGCTGCCGCTGCTCCTGCCGTCCTTTCTGGCTTTCAGCTAAATTCTTCCTTTTTTCCCTGCCTTTTACCCAACTCAACCACTAATCCTGCCTGATTCTTCCTCTCAACCCCCCCCCCTTAAAGCGATGCTGCCAAGCCGATTGTAAAACTAAAAAAAGACTCGAGACGAGCCGGAGCTTTTCGAAAAGGTGATGTTCTTTGAGAGTTTTGAAAGTCGAGATGATTTTGCCTTTTGGCGGAAAAAAAACTTGACCTCGACCTCCGACGCCTCCTCCTCCTACAAATCGTGCGCACAATCAGCCCTTTTGCTCCTCGTCTCAGACTCGCGTAATGCTGGGATACTCGAGGCGAGGCAAGACGAGGAGAGAAGAGCGCAGTCGAATCATCGCCGTTCGGATTTAAGGAGAGTTCACAAAAGCATTAGGGTTCGGGGTTGAGGAGCAGTTAAGAAAAAAAGACACCGAGTAAACCTTTCGCTTTCTCTCTCGACGGCCAAACGCATCTCTCTTAAAGGCGTCTGGTTGCATTTTTCTTTTTATTTGCGCAAGGGACCGACTCTGGGAGAGAAGAGAGCTTGTGTTTGTTTCATCGACGAGAGACCGGACGCAGAAACGTTTCTTCTTTTTTGATTTTTTTCGTTCTTCTCGACCTCGAAGAAAAAGAAAAAAAACTCTTCTTCGGGCGGCGCTGTTCACCGCACCGTGCCCGCCGAGGCTCCTCTTCATCTCTCTTTCTGTCTCTCTCTTTCAGCCCCGCGGCGATCAGTTTTTTTAGCAGCCTATCTTGCGGGTGAGCATTAGATTGCATATGGAGAAAAGAACAAGAAAACACAAAAAACGTCGTCCTCTTCGAAAACACATACTCGTTCTCTCTCCGCCTCTCTCTCTCCCTCTCTCTTGTTTCCCCCTCCCTGTCTCTCCCTACGAATCCATCGGCGCGGGACCACCGTCAGCAGGCGCTGCTGCAGCCGCCTCAGCAGCAGGAGCAACAGCTGGAGCAGCAGCCGGAGCAGCGGCAGCCGGAGCAGCAGCCGGATCAGCAGCAGCAGCCGGAGCAGCGGCAGCAGCAGCCGGAGCATCAGCAGCAGCCTCCATCGGAGCTGCCGCCGCTTCCATGCCCGTCGGGGGCGCTCCGCCGGAGATCGTGCCCAGGTACGCCTCGTCCGAGGGAGGAGGAGCCAGAGCAGCTGCGGGAGCGGCAGAGGCAGCGGCAGCGGCAGCAGCAGAGGCGTCAGCAGCGGGCTCTACCTTCGGAGCCGCTGCAGCAGCAGCACCACCTCCCGCCGCCGCCGCCGACGCCGCCGCCGCCCCGCCGTCTGAGACATCCCTCGCCCCTCGATCCGCCTCGGCCCCGTAAAACCCTTCCTCGGGCTTCACCGTCCTCGCGTCCTCGGCGGCCTGCCCTCCCCCTCGCACGTCGGGGTCCCCCTCCACCTCGCCCTTCTCGGCCAGCTTGTGCTCTGGCGCCTGCTCCCCGATCTGCACGCTCGGCGCGGCGGGAAGCTTCGACAGGTTGGCGAGCACCGTCCTCTTAATCGACTCGAGCGCCTCGCGCGTGTTCGCGTTGCGCATGTTGGAGGTCGCGATGCGCAGCTTGTGCGTGTCCATGTAGTAGTCGAACTCGTCCAAGGCTTTCTCGGGCAGCTCGTCGGGGAGCTCAACTCCCAAAAGCCTTCCCGTCTCGTAACACCAGCAGCGCGCGACGTTGCGCATCGTGTACCCCCCGCCGCCCAAAATCAGCAGCGGGACGCCAAACCGCGCCAAAAAGTCCATGCACGCTGCGTGGCCCTGCAGCGACAGGTTGAAGCATCCCAGCCTGTCCCCGGACAGCGAATCGGCGCCCCCGCAGACGACGACGGCGCCGGGCTGGAACGTCTCCATCACTTTCTGCATGACAGGCTCGAACACGAACCGGTACGACTCGTCGTCCATCCCCTCCTGCAAGGGCACGTTGACGGCGTAGAGGTTGCCGCCTGCGGTGCCCACGTCGCCCAGAGCTCCCGTGCCCGGAAAAAAGTCGCCGTACTTGTGGAACGAGACCGTCATGACGCGGTCGGTCAGGTAGAAGGCCTCCTCGACGCCGTCGCCGTGGTGGATGTCGATGTCGACGTAGAGGACCCTGGAGTTTTTTTGTTTATGTTTTTTTTTTTTTCAAGTCGGGTCAACGGAGAGAGGCATCGTCAGAGAAAAGAAGAGGATGAAGAGGTGGAAGAGGAAAACAAAAAAAGAGGAAAGAGAAAGACGACGATGATGGAAGAAGGGGAGAAAAGGAAAAAGAGAAGAAAAACGCACGCGTTTTTTCCTGGAAAAAACTCGAAGCTCGAAAAACAATCAACTCTTTACCTCGCGTGCGACTTCAGGAGCTCCAGAATGGCCAGGACGATGTCGTTGATGTAGCAGAAGCCCGAGGCTTCCGCCTTCTTGGCGTGGTGCATCCCGCCGGACCAGTTGAGGCACACGTCCGCCCCCTTGTTGTTGAGCAGGGCGGCGCCGCCGACTGAGCCGCCAGAGTAGAGCTGTGATGGTTGAGTTTTGTTGATGTTCTTTTTGGGTGCGTGTGAGTGATCGAGGATATCGAGCGAGCCATGGGCGAGCGGATCGAATACAGTTCCAAGAGGTCAAACGAGCTGCTGCAGAAAGAAGAGAGATGGAACAAGCAGGGAAGATCGGGAAAAGAGGGAGAGAAGAAGAACGGGTTTTTTTCCTCGCCTCGCCTCTCATCGCGCTCGCTGCACTCCAAAACAACACCTCACACACAAAAAAAACGCACCGAGCAGTACTCAAACAGCCCGTCAAACACGGGGCAATCCGCCTCCCCGACGCTGCCCATGTTGAACCGCCGCATCTGAGTCAGGAACTCGTCCTGGTTGTCCGGCGTGACCGCCTTCAAAAACTTGACGTAGTCGTCGGCGTGGAACTCCTCGATCTGCGTCTCCGACCGCGGCGTGGGCCGGTGGAGCACCATCGACTTCTCGAGGTCGTAGTGGGACACGAGCGAGTGGGTGAGGCGGACGCGGTGGGGCCTCATGGGGTTGCCCCCTCCGTAGTTGAACGTGCCTGCGATGAGAGGTTGCGGTCGTGGTGGTGGTGTTTTTTTTGTTTTGAGGAGAAAAGAGCGAGGTCGGGGTTGAGAAAAAAAGGGGGGGAGGAGGCCGAGAAGAGGTTGAGTTTTTCCGCTTGCCGGGCTCTCGGGCGATGAATCGACGGCGCCCTCTTCTCCTCTCGCTTTTCCAAAGTCTCCCTCTCCCTCTTTTTCTCTCGATCTTTGCGAAGGGCACAACCGAGCAAGCTCGCGGTGCCGATCTCATTCATCCGAGCGCGAGAGGGCTTCGCATGATGGTCCTTTCCTCCACGCGTGAAAAGAGAACCACGGCATCTTCTAGCTCTTTGTTTTTTTTTCGAGCCAGCATCAAGCATCGGCTTGCCTGACGTCGTTCCGCCTCCATCGTTCTTCTGCTTTCTCTCGCACTCCACGCTCTCCTCTCCCCAGACCAAAACCCACCAATCTCCTCATCGTAGTAGTAAGCAACAGTGGGAGGCATGGCGACAAAGTGTTGGAGCTCAGAGGAGCAGGGCGGGTCTCAGGCGCGAGTGGAAGAAAAAAAAGAGGGAACCGGCAACGGGCGACGAACGACCGAGAAAGCGGCGGCAGTGGATGCCCCCCCCCCTTCTTTGCTCCTCGATCTCCTCCTTTTTTTTCTCTCTTCGACGCGCTCGGCTGGCTCTCTCAGAGAAGAGGGGCCTCGCGTGCTCGCGTGAGCAGAAAAGAAAAGAGAAAGAGCACTCGCGCTTTTGAAAGGCCAAAGCAAATTGTCTCTCGAGCGAGCGAGGGAGCAAGAAGAGTGAAAGAGGGGGGGGAAGCGTGAGCTTCGAGTTTCTTCTTCTTTCTTTGGATCAAGCTCTCGGGTCAAGGCGACCTTGACCTCGTCTCTTTTCCCTCTCTTCCTTCGAGCTCCCTCTCTCGCTTGTTGACGTTGTTGATGTTCCGTTGTTTTTTACACTCGCGCACACACACACACACTTTAACACAAATGAAGACTCAAAGCTCGAGGCGAAACACAGTGAATGCTTGCTCTCTCGACTCTTTCATCTCTTTGAACACTTAATAATCTCCATCTCCTAAAAATATAGCACCTCTTCTCTTTTGTTTTTTGTTTCCTTTTTTTCTTTTGTTGCGTGCGATCGTTGTTGTTGTCAAGGGGGGAAGGGACTCGGGAGAGTATGTTGTTGGCACAGCGAATAGAGGACATACTAGTTGTAAAATGTAAGCAAGGGACTCGAGGTTTCTCGTCGTTGTTGTTTGTTGGCACACGTACAGGTAAGAATCTCTCTCTCTCTCTCTTCCCTCGCCCGTCGCCCGCCAGCACCGCTCTCCCAATAGAGGAGAGGAGGATGGGGAAAGGCACTGGGAGAACGAAAGTGACGGAAGATCTGGTGTTGAATGATTGATAAATGACCTTTCTTCCCCCCTTTGGCAGACCTCCTCAGGCTGCAGACGTCGTCGCCGCGCGCGCCGCGACGTCGGCAGAGAACAACCTCGCGAGGCGGACCCGCTCGACCTCGACGTCGATGGAGCCCCCGCGGCTGCTGTTCTCGCTGCCGTCAAAGCTCGAAGGGCCACCCGCAGGGACGAAAAACAGCTCGACCTTGTCTCCGGGCCTGAGGGCAGCAGAGAGGGAAGCGGCGGCTCTCTCTGCAGCTGCAGCGGCCGCTCCGTCGCCCAAGCTGCTCCTCCCGTCGAGCTCGAGGTCCTCCTCGAGCGTCGCCACGCCGCCCTGCACGGAAAGCGCGAGCTCGCCGTTGTTGACGAGCACGCGCGTGCGGACGCGGGAGGCGCGGTAGGCGGCGGCGGACGAGGCCGAGGGGGGGCGCCCGTTGGAGTTGTGGCTGCCGTTGCCGACGGCGCCGACGAGGCCGTTGCCGCTTGAAGCTCGAGCGGCCAAGCGGGATGCGAGCTGCGCCGCCGTCGTCCCGGCGGGCACGGCCTCGACGCGCGGGATCGCCGGGCCGTCACCGCTCCCGGTGTGGTCGAGCACGGCGACGAGGACTCGCTCGGTAGAAGAAGGAACAGAGGCGGCGACATTGGCGACAGCGCTCGCCGTCGCGACGGTCGACGAGGGCGAAGAAGAAACCGACGACGACGCCGCGGCGGCTTTCGCAGCAGCAGCTCCCTCCTTGTCCTTCTTCGACGAGCGCCCGTTGAGCGTGTTGGCCATGAAGTCGACAAAGGCGCAGTCCGCCGAGTGCGCGGGGAAGGCGCAGGTCGAAGAATGGTGGTGGTGGTTGTGGTGCGAGTGCGGACTAGAAGAAGCACTCGCGGCGGCAACCGTCGGGACGGCGCTCCCAACGGCGCCGGCGAGCGCCGCCAGCGGCCCCGACCCGGCTCCGGCGACCTCGCTGGCCTTGGCCTTCTTGTCCTCGAGCTCGTGGGCCCAGGTGATGAGCCAGCGGGCCCAGGCCACCTGCGCGTCCTCGAAGTCGGAGGAGGAGAGGGGGGCGTCGTCGGCGTCGAACGAAGACGTCGAAGCAGCTTCGTTGTTCGCCGTCGCCGTCGGGGTCGCTCCGGCCAGCGCGGCAGTCGCCAGAGCAGCCTCGTTCGCCTCGCTCGCGCTCGCGCTCGCGCCGCTGCTCTCCTCCTTGTACCTCCAGTGCGCGGCCACGCCAAACTCGGCCACCAGGTGCATCTTCGCGGTCCTGATCTGCACCTCGAGCGGCGCCAGCTCGCCCGTCTCCTCGTCCGCCACGAGCACGACCGTGTGCAGCGACTGGTAGCCGTTGTCCTTGGGTCTGCGGATGTAGTCCTTGAAGGGCTGGTCCTCGTCGGCGGGCTTCCACAGGGCGTGGACGGCCCGCAGGGCGGCGTAGCAGTCCGCCTTGGCCGGGACCAGGACCCGCACGGCCCTGGCGTCGTGGATCGAGGCGGGGGTCGCCCCGGGCCCCTTGGACAGCATCTTGCGGTAGACGCCGTAGAGGTTTTTGGGGCGGCCGCTGAGGTCGGCGTTGGCCAGCCCCTTCGCGGCCGTCCCGCTCGAGCTCGCGACCTCGTCGAGCGTGCCCCTGAGGGCGTCCAGCGCGTGCTGCAGGGAGGCGGCTGCGCGCTCGGGGGGGGCCAGCGCCGCGGCGAGCGCCTCGGCCTCGTCCGGGTGCAGCAGCGCAAAGGCGGCGTCCTCGAGCGCCGCCTTGAGGGACCACACGCCCAGCCTGTTGGCCAGCGGGGCGTAGAGGCTGAGCGCGTCGCGGGCGGCGTCGCGGGCCGCCACGGCAGAGGGAAGGGTCGTCGCGGCGGGGTCCGCGACGGCGCGGCGGGCTTCCAGCGACGACGGCTTCGCTGCTGCTGAAGAAGAGGGCGACGACGAAGGCGGGGCGTCAACGTGTTTTTCGGCCTCGGCAACGGCAGCCGCGGCCGAGCTCTTGAGGTCGCAGAGCCTGTCCGCGAGCTTGATCACCACGGCTCTGACGTCGGACATCGAGAGCAGCATCGCGACAAAGGCGGAGGCGTCGGCCTTGGCGTGGGGGACGAGAGGAGCAGGAGCCGTTGCTGTCGCCGCCGACGCAAAGCCGCCGATACCACCTCCCGCCAAGCTCCCGACTGGGGAGCCCGAGGGAGAGCCCGAGGCCTCTCCCGTGGTAAACCTGCGCACTGCACAGAGATCGGACATGCGCGCGACCGAGGACACGAGCGCGACGACCCTGTCCGGGACGCCGACCTCAGCCAGCGCGCCGGCCGTCGCTACGCCGCGGCCCAGCGCCTCGTGCAAGACCGCGGCGGCGACGGCCTCGGCGTCGCCCGAGAGGAGCTCGGCGACGGCCCTCGCGACGTTGGCGCAGTGCTCCAGCAGGGACTGCGAGGGCGCGGCCGCGGAGCGCGCCTGGCCCCTGTGCGCGACCTTGGCGACGGACCAGGCCTGGCGGACGAGGGGCGAGCGGAAGATGGGGTGCGAGGCCTGCAACATTTTTTTTTCAATGATGACGAGAACCAGGTGAGCGGCGCGGAATGGAGACTTGGGAACCGCACGCTGGCGCTGCTCGGAGTGCTGCTCCCTCCTCCGCGAAAGAGGAAGAGTGGGGAGAACAAAAAGAAAGAGTGCCCTGCTGTCCCCCTCTCTCGGAGGAGAAGACAAGGAGGTTTTTTCTTCTCGCTCGCTGGCTCGAAAAAAAAAAAGTCGAAAGACGAGCGCGCGTCGAGAGCGAGCGAGCGGAGAGGCCTCTCGCATTGCAACGCTCTAGGGCGCAACGCGTCTCGCAGGCACAGCCCCTAAAACCCGAGCCTCTTCCCTTGTGAACGATTGCAAACACCATCGAGAGTGCTTCTATGGCGAGAGAGAGGCGCAAGACGGCGTGTTTTGCAGCGAACGAGAGGAGGGTTTTTGCCGCCGAGCCCGGCGCCCGACAAAATGTCAGCTCAACAACGGCGACGGAGACACGAGAGAAGGAGCGAGGAGGGAAGAAACAAAAAAAAGGCCAAATCTAAAAGGCTCACCTGCAAGCTCTCGTAGAGCGCGTCCGCGTCGACCTCCACGGGGGACGGCTGCGGGCTTCCCGAGCTCGTCGACGTCGAGGACAGAGGCTGGTGAATGAGGGAGGGTGGGGCGGTTTCGAAACGGGAAAAACAAAAAAGACGCGTCGTCAGCGCTCCCGCTCTTTTTTTTCGGTTTTCGGTCGCTTTGCAGTTTGCTGAAGGAGAAGGGAGAAAAAACCCTCGATGTCAGAAAAGGGTTTGCGACCCTCGAGCTTGTCGCTCACGCAAACTCCTCTCTCTCACCTGCGAGGCCAAGCTGGAACCCTCCCTGACGTGCAGGACGCGGGACAAGAGTCCCGTCGCCCCGGACGAGGAGGCAGGAGCGTGGACAGCATGCGCAGATGTCGACGTCGTCTTCGTCGCCGACGACGTTGCGGCAGCAAAGCCGCTCACTCGCACGGCCGGGGGCGCCACCGCCGCGGCCGCGGGCGAACCGCGCCACGTCGGCCTTCTGAGCGACGACGAGGGGGTCACCCTCACGCTGCTGCTCCCGCCGTTCTGCGAGTTGTTGTTGCTGGAGAGCGAGCGCGCGGCCCTCGCGGCCCTCAGGCTCGAGGGCAGCGACACATGGGTCGCAGAGCCCGCTCCTCCAAACTCGTCGTTTGCCGACAGGGAGCTCGGCCTCACAAAGGGCACGACCGAGCTCTTTTGCGTGAGCGAGCCCGCGGCGGAGCGCGGGGCCGTCGGCGTGGACGAGCGCGGCGTGGGCAGCGACAGGGGCTGCGAGGCCATGGCTGTTTGCATTTGAAAAAGGACGAAAGGAAAAAGGAAAAAGTGTCGAGAGGGAGAGAGGCAACTGGGGAGAAGCTGATTTTTTATTTTCTTGTTTTTTTCCCCGCCCTCGACCTCCTCCTCCTTGCCAGTCTTGATTCCCTCTCGACGCCTGTATCGTTTTCGTTGCTCTCCAAGACCGCCGACGACAACAGAGTCGTGCAAAATGAATATAGGAATGCACCGTGCTTCTCTTATTTTACTCAAGGGTTTATGCATCAACAGAATCTCCTACCTCCTCCTCTCCCCGCCGCGGACCAGCTCGGCGGCAGCAGCGGCGGCCCTGCCCCCGGCGTTCAGCCCCTGCGCCGCGGCTCTTCCCAGCGCCCTCGCCGCAGCCTCGCGGCGTTGCTTCGCCCTCGAGGAGGTGGTGGCGGTGGTGGCGGTGGCGCGTGCTGCTGCAGCAACAGCGACCACTTCTTCCTCCTCGTCGCCTTCCTCCCCTTCCCCTCCTCCCCCATCGCCGCCGCTCTCCGACCTCGAGACGAGCACCCTCGCCGCGGCCAGCGCCCCGGCGGAGGTCGCCCCGAGGGCCTCGGCGACCGTCGCCCGCACCAGGGCCGTCAGTCCCCGGCGGAGCCTCGTGGCCGACTCCGTCAGGGCCCGGCGGCGGCGGGCGCGGCGGAGCAGCGTCGCGAGGTCTGCTTCGTCGTCGTCGTCCTCGCGTGCTTGTCCCCTTGCTCTGCCGCCTCCGCCGCCTCCGCCTCCGCCGCCTCCGCCTCCGCCGCTCCGACCGTTAAACACCGCGGCTGCCCTCGCCACGACGAGCGTCGACGTCGAGGACGAAACGACGGCAGAGGGAAGGGCCAAGAGGGCCCCTCCGGCTCCCGCCAAGACGTCGGCGGCGGGGAGCGCGACACGCCCGAGGGAGGCAGCCGCGGGAAACCCACGGAGCAGGCCCGCCACGCCGGCGCCGCTCGTGGCGTACGCAGACCAGCTCAGGGACAGCGAGGAAAGCACGCCCTCGACCCCGACGACGCCGCGGCAAACGACCCGGGGAAGCCTCAGGCGCGCCCCTCGGAGCGGCGCGGCGTTGAGCAGCTCGGCCAGGTTCCCCGCGGCGAGGGCGCGGGCGTCGAGCCTCCGGGGCCTGTAGTCGAGGGTGAGGTCGAGCGGAGAGACCTGGACGCGCTGGAAGAAAGCTCGAGGGGCGGTGGAGGCCGAAGAAGCGGAAGAAGACGGGCCGTTGACGTCGGCGGCGTCGAGATCGGTCTCATCATCATCATCATCATCCTCTTCTTCCTCCTCCTCCTCCTCCTCCTCCTCGCCTTCTTCCTCGTCGCTGTCATCGCCGACCAACTCGTCGTCTCCAAACTCCAGCCCTGGCCCGGGGACGACCCCGAAGCTCTCAAATAGAGCCTCGCAGAGATCCTGGTCGAGGCGGACACGGAGCGGGCACGGGGTCGCAGCGGAGAGGCGGAGCTCCTCGTCGTCGCCTCCGAGGCTGCGGCCGACGACGACCGAGTGAAGCGCGAGGGCAAACAGAGGGGGCGGCGGCGCCTTCGCTCCCTCCGACCTTTGCTCCAGCCTCCCAACGACGACCCTTCGTTTCTCCTGCGCCGCGAAGCGGTCTCGAACGTCTGCGTCGGCGACCGAGACCACGAGCCTCTTGGAGAGTTTCGCTGCCGCCGCAGGAGGAGGGGAGGAAGGAGATTTTCCGCCGCCCTTCCAAGACTCGAACGTGGCGGCGGTCCCGCGGAACTCGGCGTCGACGGCCGCGGCGAGAGGAGAGGCGCTCGAGCTCAGAGAAGGGGGAGCTCGAGCCCGACCGGCGGTCGGGCACTCCAGAGACACCAGCACTTTCGCGCCGAGCAGCCTGAGACGCAGCGAGGGTTTCCGAGAAGCGGCCTGCTCGGCGAGGCCCGGGTCGTCGGCCGCGGCGAGCGCCGAGGCAAACGCCGCCGCCCCCGCCGCTGCCGCCGCGGAAGAGTTGTTGCTGCCGCTGTCGCTGCCGCTGTTCGTCGTCGTCGCTTGCTGCTGCTGCTGCTGCTGCTGCTGCTGCCGCTCCGCTCTGCTGTTTCTTCTAGCAGCAGCGGAGGGGGCCCAACCGACGGGGACGAAGCCGTCCACGAGGCGCGTGCTGCTGCTGCTGCTGCTGCCGCTGTTGTTTTTCGTCTCTTCGTCGTTGCGGCGCACCGGTTGCCACGAAGCGTCGTCGCTGCTGCTGCTGCCTCCGCCGCCGTTGCCGCTCTCTTTCCGTCTCGCCTGAGCAGAAGAGGAAGAGACCCCGGCAGGAGCAGCAGCAGCTGTGTCTGTCGGAAAGGCGTCGTGGACGATGGAGGAGAGGATGTGTCTCGGAGGAGGAGAGAGGGGAGCAGCAGCAGCAGAAGAAGTCGCCTGCTGCTGCGACGACGACGGCGGCGGCGGCAGCAGCGGCGAGCCCTTCTTCTTCTCTCCCGCTTCCCCAGCTCCACGGTTGCTCATTCCAAGCTGCGCCCCCAGCACGCTCAGCATCCGGCACGTCTTCGGCTCCAGGATCAAGTGGAGCTTGCGCTGCTCGAGGGAGACGGCGGTGGTGGCCAGAGGAGAACCGCCGCCACCGTTTTCTTCTCCCTCTCCGACCTTTCCTCTCTCCTCCTCCGTCGCCTCCTCCTCTTCTTTCTCCACTCGCACGCTCGCGTGCTCCTCGCTCGCCACCCGCAGGTACCCGACGATCCTCAGAGATTCCTCCAAGGTCGAAGAAGCACGTGCGGAAGAAGAAGATGAGTCCCAGGCGCCGCAAGGAGACGAGGAGCGAGCATTGCCATCGCCGTCGGCGACGTCGCCGCTGCCCTGCGCCACCAGCAGCAGCCTGACGTCGCTCGCCGAAGCCGTCACGGAAGAAGGAAGGTTCGAGGAGCCGGAGGCGCGGGAGGAGCCCAGGAGCAGGGCTGCGGCGACGCGGCAGGAGGCGGCGGGGGTCGGTGCTGCTGCTCCTGTTGCTGCTCCTGTTGCTGCTGCTCCTGTTGCTGATGCTGCTGCCCCTGCGCCGGCGTTGCCGTCGGCGGCGGAAGCAGAAGCAGAAGCAGAAGCAGAAAGAAGCGAAGAGCGAGGAGGGGGCTCGTAGCGGACCGCACAGTCCCTCGCCGAGACGCTCCACCGGAGAATCGACGGCGAAAGAGGGGCGGCGGAAGGAGGAAGGTCGGGAGCGAGGCTCGGGGGTGGCAGCTCGGCGGGGAGCCGGTCGGGCGGGACCGGCGGCGACGGCGGTCGCGCGAGTCCGCCGCCGCCGCCGCTTTCGCTCTCCTCCTCCTCCTCCTCCTCCGGGGAAAAGAGGCTCGCCACCCTCTTCGCCCACCCTACGGAGAGGTCACCGGCGACGACGGCGGCTCCCACCTTCGAAGCCACGACGCTGACGACGGTGAGAGGAGGAGCAGAGGAAGAGGGAGGACGGGAAGCCAACACGACCTCGAGGCCTTGTCGTTCTTCTTCTTCTTCTTCTCCCGACGCTTCCGCCGCCTTCGTCGTCGTCGGCCACCAAACCAGGTCTCCGCTCCCGCTTCCGGCGCTCCCTTTCTCGACCAGGGAGCCGCTCCCGACGCTCAGCCTGGCCGCGACTCCCCCCTCTGTCCCCAGGGGGGCAGCGGCGAAGGCGCGGACGCGGCCAGCGCGGGCGATAAAGGCTGAAGGACGAGGGGGTGCATCGTCGTCGTCGTCGTCGCTTTCGCCTCGCTCCTCTCCCCCAGCAGCAGCAGCAGCAGCAGCAGCCTCTTCTCCACCAGAGAGCAGCGGCAGTCCCGACCCTCCTCCCCTCGCGGAGCCCTCTTTCAGCAGCCTCGCGACCACTCCCGCCTCGATCTCCACGACCGCCACGGGAGGCGGGGGCAGCGCCGGCCTCCCGGCGGCCTCCGCGGCGGCAGCCGCCGCGGCGACGGCAGCAGCGCCCGCGGCCGCGACCGCGCCCGCCGCGGAGCACAGGGCCTCGGCTTCCCTCTTGGCCAGCCTCAGCCGCAGGTCCGGGGCCCGGACGCGCAGAGAGAAGCCGGAGAGCTCCTTGGCCGTGCGCTCGAAGGAAGCAGAAGAGGAAGAGGGCGAGGGCGACGACGACGACGACGAAGAAGAAGAAGAGTGCTCTTTCGCGCGGGCGCAGGCGAGCGACAGCAGCCTCGAGGGCGCTGCCGGGGCCGCCGCGCGCGGGCGGAAGCCGACGTCGGCGATGACCGCTGCCGACAACGACTCCAAAGAAGAAGAAGCAGAAGAAGAAGATGATGCAAAAGCAGAAGCAGAAGCAGCAGAAGCAGAAGCAGAAGAACGAAGATCGTCCCCGGGAAGAGGAGGAGGGAGGGCGTCGGCGATGCGGAAGGCGGTCAGCGGAGAGGGAGGAGGAGGAGGAAGAGACGAAGAAAAGCTCCTCCTCCTCCCGAGCAGGAACGCGACTGCCCACCCTACTCGCAGCCTCGCGTCCCAGCTGGCCGAGGAGAGGGCGTTTTCTGCCGTCAGCGTGGGCACCTCGGGGGCGCCCCTCTCTGGCGGAGGAGGCGCCGCGAGGTCGAGAGCCAGGATTCGGTAGAAGGGGGGAGGAGAAGGCCGGCGGCGGCGAAGAGCAGGAGGAGGAGGAGCAGCAGCCTCGCCCTTCTTCTTTCCTTCCTCCGCTACCTCTTCCTTCGGCAGGAGCAGGACAGCGGTGACGTGCGGCAGGAAGATGGAGAGATTAATCGACGGGAACGAAGACGAAGGAGAGGACAGCTGCTGCTGCTGCTGCTGATTCGCCGTCGCCGCCGCCGTCGCCGTCGTCGCCAAAGGCTGCTGCGGGTCAAAGGCCCCGGCAAGCCTCGACAGCAGCGGCAGCCCCAGCCACAGCGTCGCTGCTTGCGAGTGCAGGGCGACGTCGATCGAGCTGGAGCTGGAGGGGGAGGAGGAGGAGGAGGGGGGGGGGGAAGACGACGAAGAAGAAGAGGCGAAGCTCGTGGTCTTGAGCTCGACCCTCGCTGAGACAGAGGGCGCGCCGTCGCGGCGCCCGCCGCCAAGGGAGAGCAGCGGCCACTCGAGGAGCGCCGCTTCCGTGCCTTGTTGTTCTTCTTCTTCTTCATAATCGCCGTCGCCGCCGTAGTCGTCAGACAGAGAAGAGGAGGAAACGGGTGCAGGAGGAGGGAGAGGGGCAGCTTTCTCCCTGTCGCCCTCTGCCGCCGCCGCCTCGCCGGCGAGCTCTTTCTCCTCTTTCTCCTCTTCCGCCGCCGCCACCGTCGTCGTAGCTGCAGCGAGACTTTCCAGAGTCGCCGAGACGGCGGTCGCAGCGCGCGGAGGAGGGGAAGCGGCAGCCGGCGAGGGCGGGGCTTCTTCTGCTCGTGCTGCTGCTGCTGCTGCTGCTCCTTCTTCCTCTTCCTGCTTTTGCCGCCGCTCCCTGCGCTGCCGCCACTTTTGCTTTGCCACCGACGCCTCTGCGACGGAAACGCCGCTCACGCTCGCCGCGACGGGCCTCCTGGCGACCCCCAGGCTCGCCGGGCTGATCCATCGCTGCTTCTCTGCGGCTGATTCTCCGCTGCCGCCCCGCGGGGAGCAAAAGACTCTGGACAGCGGGGGCAGCGCCGCGAGCGCGCGCTCCCTCGCGTCGGCGAGGAGCTCTTTCTCTTCTTCTTCTCCTTCCTCTCCTTCTCCGTCTTCTTCTTGTCCTCCGTCGCCGCTCTTCTCTGCCCAGTCCGAGGCCCGGAGGCCAAAGATGGAAGCGCGCACGGTCACGACAGAGGTCGACGAAGAGCTCGGAGAGGACGAAGAGGAGGAGGAGGAGGAAGGAGGAGGAGAAGAACACGACGCCGAGGCGTCGGCGCCGTCGACGACGACCTCGAGCCGCGGCCTCAGCGAGACCCGGAGCGACAGGAACGAGGGAGAGGTCCCCCTTCCGCGGCTCCCGCTGCTGCTTCGGCTCCGAGGAGGAGGAGACGAATACGAGGAGTGGAATGACGCCTCGTCGTAGAAGAGGCACGCCTCCAGGCCCGCGAAGGAGGCCCGCGCGGCCCACGCTCTCGCTCGCGGAGGAGGAGGAGCTCGAGGGGCAGCAGGGGGACAAGGTTGGGAATCTCCTCGGAAAAAGCTCGAAGCCCCGCCCCAGCCTCCCCCCCCTCCTCCGTCGTTGCTGCTGCTGTTGCTCATCGCCGAGGCTGCTCCGGATAAGAACGAGGCCGTGGTCGTTGAGCGGGAGAGGTGCGAGAGGGCGTCGAAGAAGGAAGACGAAGAAGACTTGGCGTCGCCGAAGCCGTCGTCGCCGTTCTCGTCGCTCGCCGCGGCGGCGGCATCAGGGGAGGGCTGAGCTTCTCCTCCCGCCGCCGCTGCTGTCGCGTCCCCTTCCCACAGCCAGGAGCGAGCGACGGCATCCGCTGCAACCCCCGAGACGTCGGGCAAGATCACCGACTCGACCGCGGAGGCCAGGGAGGAAGGCTCCTCGACGAGGAGGCCGGTTTGTCCTCCTTGGTCGACTTTGGCGTCGCCGTCAAAGGCTCGGGCTCGCCTCTGCTTCCTGCTGCTCCTCTCCCGCTCCGCCTCGCCTCCGCCCGTCCCGGGGGGACCGACGAGCCTCGACGAGGCCTCCAAAAGGAGCGATAAAGACCTCCCCCCGAGCCTGAACGCGACGGGGTCGCACTCCAGGGAGGCGTCGAGGACGGGAGGGGGCGGAGGAGGAGGGAGCGGAGGAGGTGGAGAGGGAGGAGGAGGAGCAGAGTCCGAGTCCGCCGAGCTGCACGACGGCGGCCACTCGAGTGACAGCCGCAGCCGCGCGCTCAGGCCCGTCCTCCCCGCGCCTCGCCCCCCCGTGAGAAGGGTGTGCGTCTCGGAGGAAGGCAGAGGAGAACAGGGAGAAGCGGAAGGAGGCGAGGAGGCGACGAGCTCGACGCGGAGGCCCTCGACCGAGGCGCGCTTGGCGAGCCGGAGGCCTCGACCGCTTCCGTCTCCGCCGCCGCCGCCGCCGCCATCGCCGCCGTCGCCGCTGCGGCTGCGTTCCCTCCCCGACTCTCCTCCGTTCCAGTCCTCGTCCATCCCTCTGATGCACTCCCCTCCGTACGCGAGGGAGCGGAGGCGGACGACGACGGCGATCAGAGAGGAGGAGGGAGGAGGCAGGGGCATCGAAGAGGAAGAAGAAGAAGACGTCTTCTGTATCTCCTCTTCCTCCGGCTCCAGCTCCACCCTCACGACGACCCCCGTCGCCGTCAGTCTGAGGCGCTGCAAGACGCCCTGCAGGGCCGAGGAGACGAAGCGGATGCCGTCAGCGGCGGCCGCGGCGGTCGTCGGGGCTGCGGGGAGCTGCTGCTGGCCGCCGTCGCCGTCGCCGTTGCCGTCGCCGTCGCCGTTGCCGTCGCCGAGCTCTGTGCCGCCAGGTTTCGCGCCCTCGCCCGAGGCGCCGCCGCCGCCCGGCCCCCTCCGCCGCCGCCTCCCATCGCGCTGCCTCTCCTCGCTGATCTCTCCCGGGGGCGGGTGGCTCGTCTCGCGGGAGAAACGGGCCCCTTCCCCTCCCGCCGCCGCCCCGAGCGCCCTCGCCCTGAGCGTGACGATCAGCTCGTCGACCTCCAGCGAGACCGCCGGGGACGCGAGAGGCGGAGAGGTGGGAGGAGCAGAGCGGGGTGGCGAAGAAGACGACGAGGATGCGGCGCCGACTCTCCGCTGAGGGGAGGAAGGAGAAGGAGAAGGAACAGGAGCAGGAGAGGACGGAGGCTGCTGCCGCTGCTCCTCCCGCTCCTGCTGCTGCTCCCTGCCTCCGTTACCGCCGTTGCCGCAGCTGCTGCTGCTGCTGCTGCTGCTCCCCCCCGTGACGCTCTTGACGGCAGCTGCGGCCAGCGCTGTCAGAGGCACGCGCACCCTCAGGGACCCCGCGTAGGCCCCCGTGACCTGCCAGGTCGGGGAGGACTGAGAGGTTTTCGATTCGTGTTTTTTTTTGTTTCCGGGAGCGAGGGCAGAGGGTCGGTTGTTTTTCCTCCCTTTTTTTTTAGGGGTAGAAAGAAAAAAAAACTGCGTACCAGCATCTCGTCCAGCGCCTCGGCGTCGAGCAGGACCTCGCGCAGCTCCACCGAGCCGTCGCTGAGCCCGACGCGGAGGGTGTCGGCGTCAACCTGGTGGGTTTTTATCATGATGATGATAATGAAGAGGAAGAAGAAGAAGAAGAAGAAAGAGAGGAGCGGGTTGAGGTTCTCGTCGTCGTCTTGATGCCATCGAGAGAGGTCGTGTTTTTTTTACGGTCGCCTTTATTTGTTTCGCGTGCTCTCTTCCTCTCTCTCTTTTTCTCTCTCCTTCTGCTCTCAGCGCACAAGGTGGTCACCCGACACGGCCGGAGCCGAGAGAGAGAGAGAAAAAAACACAAACAGCGGGCTGACGGAGCGCGAAAAAAAAAGAGAGAAGAGGGACGACGACGGAGAAATCGTGCCAATGCACCCCCATCAACGAGGTCTATTTGCCTCGCGTCGTTTCCCCTTACCTCGCTCTTGAGCACCCTGCCCAGGAAGCGATGGACGACGAAGCGCAAGGCCCGCTTGAGCAGCCACTCTAGTGACGACGCGACGAGCGAGGACATGATGTTTTTTTGTGTCTTGTTTCTGCCGGAGCGACGACGAAGAAAAACGCCGACACCCGAACGAGAAAAATGGGGGGGGAGGGGGAAACGCTTTGCTCTCTCTTCTGCACTGAGAGAGTCCCTCTGTCTTTGACACACTCTTCTCTCGGGCAAAAATAAAACACATCAGAAAAAACTCCCAGCCTCTCTGCGCTCTCTCAAAACACACTGCGTGCGAATAAAAACACTTTGGCGTTCGGGTTCACCGCGAGCAGCCTCACTTGGAAGGCTTCGAGGTGCGCCAGCGACTCCGGAGTCCATGGTTCTGCTTCTGCTCTGTACAGCCACACCTCACGCAGTTGGGGGCACCCCTCGATCCGATGGCTTCGTCGTCGGAGACGAGGCGAAAAAAGTGAAGAAAAGAAAAAAACTCTTCTTTGGGCGGCGCCGGTCGCCCACCGCACCCGCCGAGGCTCCTCGTCCTCCGAAATGAAAACTCAGCGACACCGCTCACGAACGCCTCTTTTTTTTTCAAACAGAGGGCTGCTGCTACACAAAACAGAGGGAACGAAAAAAGGAAACAAACGGAGACAGCAATAAGCTCGGAGGAGGTTGGAAGAGGGAGAGGAGGAGGAGGAGGAGGAGGAGGAGGGGGAGGTTTTTCACTCCTCCTTTCTCCTTCTCTCCTTTCTCCTTCTCTCTCCCCCTCGCCTCTCAACATCCAATTATCCCTCCCTCTCAGGCCTTCTTCTTGCTCTTCCCGCCGATGTTCGTGCCCTTGAGCCATTCAGACGAGGCAGCAGCAGCGGCGGTGGCAGCGGGCTTGGAAGCAGCCGAAGACGAGGCCGGGACGGACGCCGCGCTGGAGGAGCCCCTCCTCTTGCCGCTCCTCTTCCTGTCGTCGGCAGAGGCGGCGGCGCCGCCCCTCGCCACCTGCACGCCGACCCACCCGACGGCCCCGCCCACGGCCAGCAGCGTCAGCACCATCTGCAGCAGCTGCCAGTCGACGGCCCGCGAGGGCTCGACGACATCGACCGTCCGGTTGAAGAAGGTGTGCGCCCTGACCGCCGGGATCGTGATCCTGTTGGCCCCCTCCCCGATCGTCTCCCCGTCCACGTCGAGGAAGGCGGTGAGCGCGACCTGGAAGGCGTACTCGGGGAGGTTGGGCGCGAGCTGGAAGCGGTAGGAGACCGCCGCGTCGCCGCCGTCGGGGGCCAGCGAGACGACGGGCCCGGCCGGGCGCAGCGCCGTGAAGTTCTGGAAGTGCGTCGAGAAGTCAGCCGCGGAGTTGAGGGACCCGGCGACGAAGGAGACGTTGGCGGGGGTCGGGCCCGTGTTGCGGAACCCGACGATGACCTCGACCTGGGGGGGCGCGGGCGTCGGTGCGAGCGGGGAGAGGGAGAGGGAGGGAGGGAGGGAGGGGAGGCTGAGGTCGGGGTTTCTCGAGGAAAAAGAGGAAAGCGAGCGAGAGCGCGAACAATCAGAGAGCAACACACAGCTCGCAACTCTCACCACTTCTCCGGCCTCGAACTGCGCGCCGGTGTGCTTCGGGAACCAGACCGAGGTCAGGACGCCCTCGAGGGGCTCCGGGATGTTGGTCAGAGGGTGCATCTGGGCCGAGGCTGAGAAGGGAAAGAAGATGACATTTTTTTCCCATGGGATTGGGAGCGAGGAGGGGTGAGGGCGGGAAAGGAAAAAAAGGTGAGCGAGCAAAAAGAAAAGCTTCCAATAGAGTCGCGTCGAAGACTTTGGCTCGACCCCGATTCAATCTCAGGGGAGTGAAGATACCATGCTTGATCTCCGGGGATCGAGATTTAGAGAATCGAAGTTGAGGAGAGTGGTATGCGGGCGCTGGGCAAATGCGAGATCAATCGAATGAAAAAAAGAAAAAAGCGATCGCGAAAGAGCCATGGGTCGAAGAGCTCTTTGCTTTTCTCGCTCTCTCTCTCCCTTCCGCAGCACACTACTCACCAGCGCCGACCAGCAGGACAGCGGCCGCGAGAGCGGCGACCAGAGCGCGTCCCGACATGATGATTGAGACTATGTTTTTTTTAAAAGAGGGGGAAACGAAGGAGAAGAGCGAGAAGTGATTCCTCGACTTGAGTTTTTGCCGCCTTGTTTTTTCCGTTTTCGTCTCCCGCTCTCTTCCTCGACCTCTTCTCCTTTATTCTGCTTTTTGTGTGTAATCAGAACAGCAGGGAGGTAGAAACAAAGCCCCGCGCTCCTCCCCCCTTCCTCGAGAAAACGGGAGGGGGGGCGTGCATGGAGGGGGGGGGGGCAGAGGTTCCACATCCCGCGCCGCAAAGAAAGAAAGAGCTTGGCCTTTTTACAAACAGGTGAAAATCGGAAAGAAATGAAAAGAAAGGAACCAAAACTCTCTCTCTCTCTCTGCGCGCGCGAGATACCTCGCCTCAGAAACCCACCCACCGGCTCACGCACACACCGCACCTCGACACTCTGGTGGAGGGGGGGAAAAGCGTAGGGGAAATTCGAACAAGCGAAGAAAATGGGGGAAGCGGGGAGAAGAGAGAGCGAAAACAAAAAAAAAAGCGAAAGACCTCTTTTCCACGTTTTTTTTCGTCTCAAACTCTCTCACCGTCTCCCACTCACCAGCTCGTCAAAACTTGAGCAGGTGAGGCCTGTCCCCGGCACTGAGGCTGAATGTCGCCCCCAGGTAGCCCTTGAGGTCGTCGTCGAGCTTGATCGCCCCGTCCACAGCCTTCTGCGCCGCCACAAACTCCGGCGAGATGGCCTTCTTGTTGGCCTTGGCCGCGGCGTCGGCCTCGGCGAAAAAGGCCTCGCCCTCGCCGCGCGTCGACGTACGCTTCTTGGCCTTCTCCTCGGCGGCCTTGAAGGTGGCGTCCTCGAGCTTGGACGCGTCGACCTTCGAGACGTCGACGGTCGTCGAGGTGCCGATGACGTAGGCCGAGTTGACGCGGCGCAGCGGGACGCCGTTGACGGCGAACGGCCCCGTCACGAGCAGCAGGCCCGAGGGCAGGTGCTTGACGACGACGGCGCGCTTGCCCTTGAAGCGGCCGGCGAGCAGGATGACGACGCGGCCGGGAGCGACGGAGGCGCGCTGCTTGGTCGGGGCGGCGACGGAGCGGCGCGGGAGGGGCTTGGGGACGTCCTCGGCCGGGTAGAGGCGCGGGGCCTGTTGGTATTTTGGTGGTGGTGGAGAGGAGAAAGAGGGGAGGGAGAGAGAGTTTTGAGCGAGCGAGAGAGAGAGGTGAGTGAAAAGAAGAAGGGAAAAACGGCGGCTCTCTTCCTTTCCGCGCGCGATCGCTCGGCCTCTTTGCTTCGCTCTCTCGCCGCGATTCGGGCCTCCAATCCCGCACGACGTCCCTCGCTCGACCCTTCGATCGAGAGAATGCGAGAGCAAGATCCGTATGGGATGCGAATTTGGGGGGCAGAGAGAGCTGCCACGCTTCTCGCGAGCAGCATGGAGACGTCGAGAGCAACGAGAGAGAGCCGACGGACGACACCGCCGACGCTGCCGACGCTCCCTCTTTGCCTCGTAGTGCCTGGGGCAACACGGACGATGCCACGGCCTCGCGGCGTCAGCATCCCTTCTCGCGAGCGCAGTCCGTCCCCTCGACAGATCCAGCGATCCATGACGCTCGCGAGCGCGAGGTGTAAAAGGAAAAACGGTGGAGCAGAGAGGGAGAAAAGGCGAGCCGAAAAGAGGGTGGAGATCAAGAAGGGAGCCGGCGGCTCTTCAATCGGCGATCGAAGAGCCGATCATGGCTCTCTTCGGAGAAAGGCGCTGCCTCCCGACGCCTCTCTTCGCCTCTTCCCTCCCCGCGGAAGGGACAAAAACGCCGAGACGCGATGAGAGCGGCGCCTTTCAGGCCAGCAGAAGGAGCATTCGCGGCGACCAGCAGAAGCATTCCCTTCTCTTACCTTGGCGTCGACGGCCGCCTTGGCTGCCTTCTTCGGGTGCACGGGCAGCTTGCCTCCGTTCTTCTTCTTGATGGCCCAGAGCCCCCGCCTGTGGTAGCTCTTGGAGCGGCCCGCGGACGAGAGGCCCGGGAGGGCTTCCTTGGCCTTGCCCATGATTCGAGAAAGGTAAGCGGAGAGAGAAACGAAAAAAGCTTCGCTAGAGATCGAGCGAAAGAAAAGAAGGGGAGAGCGAAGAGTGAGAGGCTCGAGAGGGGAAAAAACGCGGCGGAGCTGCTCGAGAGCCGCGGCGCGAGAGAGGAGAAATCATTTCTTCTCTCTTTCCATCATCGTCTTCAAAGGGAGGACGTCGTTGTCGTTGTCGTTTCTCGTCTTCGAAATCAGACAGCACCCTCTCCGCCCTCTCTTGTCAGACTCTCCGCCGTCCTCTCCGCTCTGCGCTCGCGGGGTGCAAGGACAGCGGACAGCTCTGAGGCAGAGAAAGAAAAAACTCCTGCTTCTCTTATCGCTTCTTCCTCGGCGGCGTCTCTCGGCGGCGCCAGCAACGTCGGACACATCGGGTCCGCGTTCGACCCCCTGCGCTCGCTTTCCTCGCGCCACTCCGCGCTCGTGCTCTAAAGCACGCTCGCATCGGAGCTTTTGCGGGCCGTAAAAGCTAGCAAGCGCACGTTTCGGGCCTGAAAGCGGCGCTGGAAAACACCCCCGCCTTCCTCGTTTTTTCTTTCGGAAACCTCGTTCGGCGCCGACGGAACTAGTTTCCATTTTCAAGAGGCAAAGAGGGCGCCCACGCCGCGCACCCCAGACCGCCACCCGACCTACCTTTTGCGCCCTGCGCGACGAGATGGTCGAGATGTCCTCCGCGGCGACGTCGTCGGGAGGAACGCACGGCGCCGCCGACGAGAAGAAGAACTCGCGGGGCCCCGCATCGCGCACGTCTGTCTTCAAAGGGGTGACCCGCCACAGGCGCTCGGGCCGGTGAGTCGTTCTGGTCGCGAGCGTCGAAGCTCGCTTTTTTTTCGCAGCGATCGAAGAGATCGTGCTCTCTTGGCGCGCCGAGGAGAGAGAGAGGAGAGAGAGAGAGAGCGAGAAGGAAGAGGGAAGGGAGTTTCTCAGAATCAAAGAAGACGACATCCGACATTCGCCAGCCGCCGAAAGGAAAGCAAGGCGCCACCGTCGTCGCTCCCCTTTCTCTTTCGCGCTCAACGACCTAAGACGGCTCACTTCTCTGCCTTCTTTCCTCAACAACAACGACGACAAAAAAAAAAACCACTTCAGCTGGGAAGCCCACGTCTGGGTCTCCGACGAGGGCAAGCAGGCCTACCTCGGGGGCTACGCCACCGAGGAAGAGGCCGCCGAGGCCCACGACGTCGCGGCGCTCAAGTGCCAGGGCCCGAAGGCGAGGACCAACTTCCCCGTCACGCGCTACGCGTCGCTGCTCTCGTGCCTAGCCTCGGTGCCGCTCCCGGAGCTGGTGATGGCCATCCGCAGGCAGTCGCAGGGCTTCACGAGGGGCTCCTCGAGCTTCCGCGGCGTCACGCAGCACAAGGGCGCGACCCCGGGCGCGCCTCCGAGGTACGAGGTCCGCATCGGCCTCCGCGGCGGCAAGCACGTGTACTTGGGGCTGCACTCTTCCGAGGAGAGCGCCGCGCGCGTCTACGACCGCGCGCTGGTGCTGCTGGCGGGTGCCGGGGCAGCGACCAACTTCCCCCTGTCGCAGTACGCGACCGAGCTGGCGGACTACGAGGAGAGGCTGCGCGACGGGAAGGGCGACGCGCTGGCTCGGTACGGCGCGTCAACGGCCCGCGTTGGGGCCTCTTCTGCTTCCTTGTCGCCCGCGGGGCACGAGAACGCGGCCAACGCTGCTGCTGCCAATGCCGCTGCTGCTTCCGCCGCTCCCGACGCTGCCAATGCTCCAGCTGCCGCTTCCAACGGGAAAGAAGGGGCAGGAGCTGACGACGAGAGCAACAACGACCACGCGCTCGAGGCGTGGCTGTGGGCCGCGGCCGTGCCCGACGGCCACGGGGCGCACCACCCCCGCCGGGGCAACAAGAAGGGGGGGGCGGGAGCGGCGAGCAGGGCGAGGCACGCTTCCCCGTCCCCGGCGTCGACTTCTGCTGCTGCTGCTGCTGCTGTTGCTCTGGCTGCTGCTGCTCCGGCTGCTGCTACTGCTCCGGCTTCTGCTGCTGCTGCTGCCAACGGAAACGGAAGCAACAACACCGTCGGCGCCGCGGTCGCCGCCGCCGTCGCCGCCGCAGCTGCCGCGGGCTCAGCTGCCGGCGCGGCCGCCGGTGCTTCCAACGGCATCCAGAACGGCGCTGCCGCCGCCGAGACCTTCTTCCAGAGCTACGACGCCGCGGGCGGGCGAGGCAACGGCCGCGGCGCCGGAGCAGCCGGGGGCAAGCGCGGCCGCGCCGAGCCGTCGTCGGCGGCGAGGGGCATCGCGACGCCGACGCCAAACGGCGGAGGCTTCGCCTCTTCCTCCGCCTCGCCCGCCACCGCCGGGGGTGTCGTCGCTGCTGGTCCCGGCGGCCTGCTGTCCCCGGGAAGAGGAGAAGGCGACGTCGCGACGCCCCCCCCCAAGCGCAAGCGCGCCTCGGGGAAGAGGCAGCCGGCTTCGGTGCTGCGGGCGAGGGCGGCGGCGGCGGCCGAGGCGGCCGCGGCAGCAGCAGCCGCGGCGGGGCTCCCCCCTCCTCCCACCTCCTTCCCGTTCCCCCCCGCTCCCGCTTCTGCGTCTGCTCCGAGGAGCGCCACCGCCACCGCCGACGACGAGGCCTTCGGGGAAGACGCCGCGCTCGCCCTCGTCGGGCTCGCGACGCTGACGACGCCCAACCCGCCCCCCAAGCGCCGCGCCTCGGGCGCCCGCAAGCCCAAGAGGGCGCTCACGACGGAGCTCGCGGGCGCCTCCTCCTCCTCGCCGGCGTCGGCGTCGCCGGCGTCGATCCTGCCCTCCCTGTCTTCGCCGCCGACGCCGCCGCCTCCCGTGTTCGCCTTCCCGCACGACGCCTTCGTGTTCTGGCTCGGGCTCGTGACGGCCGTCGGCTGCGTCGCGCACGAGGCCATCGCGACGGCCGCGAGGGCCGCAGCGGGCGAGGGGGCCGTGGCAGTCGGAGGAGGTGAGGGGGTCGTGGTCGTGGACCGGGACGACGCCGCGGCTGCTGCTTCTGCCGTCGCTGCCGTCGCGACCGAGGAGGCGGCGGTGGCGAAGGCGGAGGCGGCGGCAGCGGCGGAAATGGCGGAAACGGCGGAGGCGGCGGCAGCGGCGGCAGCGGCGGCAGCGGCTGCGGCCAACGTCGAGTGAAAAGTCGTCCTTTTTCTTTTTTGAGTTTCTGACGATTTGATTTCGTCGCCGTTCAAAACCGACACCAGCGCCGTCCCATTATTCACACACGCGTATTTGCCCATTCCAGCCCCCCCTCCCCCCACCTTCCACCCCACATGATTCAAAAGGAGAGAGAAGAGAGAGAGAGAGGGAAGGAAGGGCTTGAGAAAAGAGAGAGAGAAAACTCCCTCAAGTCCAAAAAGACCTTTCCCTCCCCTTCCCCTTTTTTCCCCGTTTCTTTCTTTCCCCGCTTTTCATTCCTCCTCCAAACCTATCACACGCACTTTCTTCTTGAAGTAAAAACAAACGCAGAGTCCCCTCCACCCCCATTCCCCTTCATCAACGAAAATGAACCAAACGCGCGCCAAAATGAACTTTTTATTCACTCTAGCTGCAGCAGCCCAAAAGCAAACCAAAACCACGGGGTAGAGAGAGATAGGGATGATCTTTCTTTTGTTCCCTTTCCTTTATTGTTACGAACTTCTGTCTTGTTCTTTGAAAGATGGTGTCAGAGTTTGGGGTTTCTCTCAGCAAATCGAACGGAGAAGAAAGAGGGCTGTGGTGGTCGAGGTGGAAGGGACAAGACAGCAAAGGAAAAAACGAGAGGGAGTTTTTCGTCTTTTTATCGACGCCACGCGCTGCTGCGCACTGAGTCTCAGTTTTTTCCGCTTGCTCGCTTCGTTTCGTAAACTCGGCTAGTCGAAACTCGACGAGCCTTGCCTCTCTTCCGGTGACGACTCAGCCCATTCATCTCAATTCGCGATGCGCACGGCTGTAGCAAACGGACGCTCTGCGGTGGTCGCGAGCTCCAGCGGCGCCGCCGCGGCTGCCCCGCGCCCAATGCGCCCGAGCAATCTTCTGACGACGACGGCGACGACGACGACGACGACGAGTCGGCCGACGACGGCGATTGTCGCTCCGGCGTCGCTCTCCGTTTCCGGCCACGCTCGCGGGCACTGCGCCGGTGCCTCGAGGCTGGGGAGGTCAAAGGTATGCTACTATGCGGGAGGAGATGCGAGAAATTGTGGAATGTTGGGTTCAACTCGGCGAAGAAAGGAAGAGAAAGACAAGAGCGATCGGCTCTCTCTCTTCTCTCCCCCCTCGGCGACCTCACCACCACCACCACCACCAGCACCAGCACCAGCACCAGCTCCCTCCTCTCTCGCTCACGTGCTCGCTCGTCCTCCTCCTCTTCCTGCTCTTCCTCTTTCCAATCAACCGAAAATAGCTCCCCCAGCACCGATCTCCGACGACGACGACGACCCTCGTCCCGCTCCTTCCGCTCCGAGCAGCAGCAGACGGAGCCCTCCCCCCTCTGCCCTCCCCGTCCTCCTCCCCTCCTTCCCCAAACTCTCTCCCCGCGTTCCTCCAGGCCTTTTGGAAGTTCTTGCGCCCCCACACCATCCGCGGGACCGTCCTGGGCTCCCTTGCGGTGACGGCCCGCTCGCTGCTCGAGCAGGGGGCGCCCCTGGCCTCGCTCGACTGGGCCGGCCTGGCCCCGCGGGCCGCCCTGGGCGTGCTGGCGCTGCTCGCGGGCAACGGGTTCATCGTCGGGATCAACCAGATCTACGACGTCGAGATCGACATCGTCAACAAGCCGTTCTTGCCCGTGGCTGCCGGCGAGCTCTCGCCGAAGGCCGCCTGGATCCTGGTGGTGTCCCTGGCCGCCGCCGGGGTCGCGCTCTCGTGGGGCGTCTTCGGCAGAGAGATCGGGACGCTGTACGCGTTTGGCCTGACCCTGGGCGCCGTCTACTCGGTCCCGCCCTTGAGGCTCAAGACGAAGCCCGTGCCCGCGTTCCTGATCATTGCGACCGTGCGGGGGTTTCTGCTTAACTTCGGGGTGTACTCCGCCGTGAGGGCTGCTCTGGGACTGCAGTTCATCTGGTCGCCGGCGATGGTGAGGAATAAGAGAGTTTTTTTCGTTTTTCGGGGTCGAGGTCGACGAGAAAAAAGACTTTTTTTTTCGCCTTTTTTTCTCTCTCCTTTCTCGTTCTCTCGCTTCCTACTCCCTCTCCCCCTCTCTCATTTTCTTTCCGATCGCTAAAAAAAATAACCGAAACAAAAAAAACAAAAAAGGCCTTTATCACGGCGTTCGTCACCACCTTTGCCGTCGCCATCGCGGTGACAAAGGACCTCGCCGACGTCGAGGGGGACCGCGCCTTTGGGGTCAGCACTTTCGCGACTCGGCTGGGAGTCGAGAACGTCGCGACGCTGGGCACGGGTCTGCTCTTGGCCAATTACGCCGGAGCGATAGGGATGGCGCTGGCTGCCCCAGGCGCCTTCTTCAGGCCGACGTTCGCCGCCGCTGCTCACGCCTTTCTGGCCGCGGCGCTGTTGGCGAGCGCAAAGGCCTTGTCGAATGCCAAGTACAGTCAAGGAGCGGTCGCTGACTTTTACCGGAGGATCTGGTCTCTCTTTTATGCCGAGTACGCGCTGTTTGCGTTTTTGTGATTGAAGGATGACGGAGGTGTGCGAGAGTGGGGGGTCGAGAGAGAGAGAGAGAGAGAGAGAGAATTGAGGAAAGAGAGAGAGGGACAAAAAAGAAAAAAAGGTTTTTTCTTCATCTCGCGGCCTTTAACTCTGGATTATTCAACTCTGGATTCTTTTCTGTAATCGTGTTTTTCTCTGTCTGTCATTGTCTATTGATCGATGAATTTGACAAAGTGAGAAAGAGGAGAGAAGAGAAAGAGAAAGAGAAATGGAAAAATAGTCGAGCCTCGGAGAGAGAGAGAAAGAGAGACAAAAACAAATCCGTGTTGACCTTTGCATTTTTGTTCGTCAACTCGAAACAACGTCCTCTTTCTTGTCACTAGCTTTTCTTTCTTTTTCTGTTTTTTGCGCTCGTTTTACAATGTTTCAGCAGAGAACGTGAAAAGGGTTGTAGAACAGGGAAGAGGAGGATGTTCTTCCTTTTCTTTCTCTCTCGCTTTTTTTTCCGCTTTCGCTCTCGCCTTCGCTCGCGCGCGTCTGCCAAAACCCCTCCCGGGAGAGAGTCAAAAACCCAAGAGAACCCGAGTTCAGCTTTTTTCCGGCAGCTCCCCTCGCTCGAAAGCCCCCGGGTCCATGAAGCTCGCCTCGACGGCCCTCCCGCCAAACCTCCTGCCGTGCAGCGCCGCCCGAGCGGCGGCGGCGGACCCCTCGTCCGCGAACGCGACAAACACCAGGCCCGCCCCTCGGGCGGCGGCGCCCCTCGGCACCGAGACGCGCTCGACGCGGCCAAACTTGCCGCACTCCTCCCGCATGTCGTCGCAGATATCGGCGTACTCCTCGTCGTCGGCGAGCTCTCCCTCGGTCACCGCGTGGTCGAGGACGAGGACGCGGGTCGGCGGGGGGCCCGGAGGAGGAGGAGGAGGGGGGGGGAGCCCTCCCGGCGGCATCGGCGGCGGCGGGGGCAGGCCTCCCGGCGGCAGCGGCGGAGGGGGAGGCAACAGCGCCGCGTGCCCGCCTCCGCCTCCGCCGCCTCCTCCAAAGCCCATCGCCGCGGCCTGCGCCGCGGCGCGGGCCTCCTCGTGCCTCTTCGTGACGGCAGCTGCGACGTCGGCCGCCCTCGCCACCGAGATCGTCGAGTCGCCCATCCTCATCCCGTGCAGCGCCGCCACGGCCTCGCCGGTGTCTTCCGGGTTCTCGAACGCCGCGAACCCGATCCCGCGCGACTCGCCCGTGGTCGGATCCGTGACGAGCGTGAAGTGGGCGAGGTCGCCGTAGGTCTCGAGGAGCTCGCGGGCCTGCTCGACGGTGAGGTAAGAGGGCAGGCCGGAGACGGTGATCCTCTCCGGGCCCGGCGGCGCCTGGGGCTGCTGATGCTGCTGAGGGCGAGGAGGGGGAGGGGGCAGGCCGCCCTCTCCCGCCGCGCCGCCGAGGCCGCCCGCCGCCGCCGCCCCGTCGTCGGACCGGGGCTTCCTGGGCCCCCGGATCGACGGCACCAGGCCGATCGCGGCGTAATTGAGGCCCGGGTCCGGGTCCGTCCGGCCCAGGCCCGCCGCGGCGGCGCGGTCGAAGTCGTTGGGCCGGTGCACGCGGATCGGCGTCCCGTCGAACACGGCCCCGAAGAGGCCCAGCGCGTTGGAGGCCTCGTCGACGGACCGGAACTCGACGAACGCGTACCGCTTGTCCGGGTTGGTGTACACGGAGAGCACGGGCGAGCCGCGCTCGGAGCTGAGCCCCCCGATCGCGAGCAGGCAGTCGGCGAAGAAGCGCGCGACGCTGACGTCCGTCTGGCCGGCCGGCAGCGAGCCGACGTAGAGCCTGCGCGCGTGCCTGGTCGCGAGCATCTCCGGGGACTGGAGCGCCGCGGCGCGGGAGGGGTTGAGCGCGATGACGGCCTGCTGCGCGGCGGGGTCCGAGGCGAGGCCCGCGGGGAGGCCCATCGCCCTCGAGGCCTTGGCCGCGGCGGCCGTCGTCGTGGGGCCGCCCGCGCCGCCCCCGGGGCCGCGGGGCTGGTCCGGGTCGGGCGCCGACGGCTCGGGCGCGACGGGCCTGCCGAGCGAGTCGAAGGGCCCGGCGAAGCCCGGCGGGGCGACGTCGAAGCCCATCTTGCGCGTCGTCCGGCGGCGGCGCGGGGGGGGCGGGGGAGGGGGGTCTTGGTGCTGCTGCTGCTTCTGCTGCTGCTGTTGATCTCCTCCTGCTCCTCCTGGGCCTCCATCTCCGCCGTTGTCGTAGCTGCGAGGCAGAAAGAGAGGGAAACAACAGAGAGGGAGCGAGAAAGCGAGAGAACGAGAGAGAGCGAGAGAGAGCGAGAGAGCGAGAGAGAGCGAGAGAGAGCGAGAGAGCGAGAGAGAGCGAGAGAGGGCGAGAGAGCGAGAGAGAGCGAGGAGAAGGAGAGGTTGGGAGGGGAGAGACGGTGAGTAGAGAGAAGGTGAAGAGGAGGATGTTTCAACGGCGACGAGGTCGAGGTCGAGGTCGAGGAGGCAAGCAGCGGCAGTTCGGGCGGCGGCAGCGTGCGATGAGAAAGAAAAACGATCGGGCCTCCGCGGCGTCGCCTTGTTTTTCGCTCTTATTCTAATCGCATCACCACGGTCTGTGGTCCGAGTCGTGCCTCTCAGCGGGAACAGATCGCGATTCGGCGCAGCTCTGCAGTGCGGAAAAGGCGAAGCAATCACCCAAAACTCACCGGCCGCCGACGTCGCTCATGTCGAAAGGGATTCGATCCTGGTTGTTGTTCTCTCTCTGGTCTCGAGAAGAGGCGCTGCGAGCGCGCAAGGAACGAAAGCTTGCTGGCGAGTCTGGACGCTGCTGCAACGGACGTGGAGCAGAGAACGAGAGTGAGAGAAGAGAGGAGAGAGATGAAAGACGAGCGAGAGAGTCTTCCCTTTCAAAGCTTCTTCTAAATCGACTCGGGGGGGGGGGGGGGGACATGTGAAATTAAAATGAGGGGGAAAAAACGGTTTTTTTAGAATA